>Ga0207687_10000147_pt1 | contig 46892 bp, 43 predicted proteins | sample KBSM54metaG_FD_184399 | JGI IMG/M metagenome (GOLD analysis project Ga0207687, IMG submission 184399) | Miscanthus rhizosphere microbial communities from Kellogg Biological Station, Michigan, USA - KBS M5-4 metaG (SPAdes) (version 2) | ecosystem: Host-associated > Plants > Roots > Rhizosphere >...
ACGCCTCGTCGCCCTCGATCATCGCGGCCCACTGCTTCGCCGACATCGCGCCGGTGCCGGAGTCGGTGAGGAGATCGATGATCACGTCATCGGCGCGCAGCTGAAAGACGTTGAATCCCGCTGCGTCCAATGCGCGCTCGCGCTCTTCGCGCGTGGAGACGCGAATCGGCTCGACGACTTTGATGCGAAAGGGCTCGTACAGCGTCGGCATGTCAGGCCACGACTACGCTGTTGCCGGTGAGCTCGTAGTAGAAGCGAGCGAGGTCGCCGTTCGAGAAGTCGTCCCATCCGCGACAGGTGTCGCCCTCGCGTTGCTGCACGTCGCACGCGGAAGGAAGATCGAACACTTCCTGACGCGCGAGCTGCCATCGATTGGCAATCTCTTCGAGCTCTTCGCGCGGCAAGGTGCGCGCACGATCGCCGAGCCATGAGAAGCGTCTGCGCAGCTCGCCTTCGCCGAATCGATTGAAGCCGTGACAGAAGATGCCGCCGTCGGCGGCCGCGCGGCACATCGAAGTCTCGCTGTCGCAGCGCTTCAGCAGCTCGCTGCGGAGCAGCATGATCATTTCCACTCGAGTGATCGCGTCTTCCCTCGGCTGTGTACGTGCCATGACGATGCTCCTTTTCGCCCACCAGCAGCATCGCCCCCGGCACAACAGAGGACCGTGTCAGCCCGCACGTGAAGGTGTGACGCTCGCCACAAAAATGCGATCGCAGCCCGCAAGGATGAGCAGGATGACGAGGACGGCGAACGGGGCCATTGCCAGCGCGTCCATCGTGAAGAACGGGTTGTGCGCTTCGGCCCAATGCGTCATGCGCTCGGTGAACTTCGCCATCACGCCGGCGGTGAAGGCGTTGAAAATGCCGGCGAGCGCGCCGCCGGCGATCAAGCCCGACGCCAGCAGCGTCCCGGGACTCCGCTCCGCCTCCTCGGGCGTGCGCGCTTTGCGATCGGCGATCCATCGCACGACGCCGCCGGCGAACACAGCGGTCGACGTCGAGAACGGCAGATACATGCCGACCGCGAACGCGAGCGACGGCACGCCGGCCATCTCGAGCATCACCGCGGTCAGCACGCCGAACAGCACGAGCGCCCACGGCAACTTGCGATTGAGAATGCCTTTGATGATGTACGACATCAGCGTCGCTTTCGGCGCCGCGAATTTCGTGACGACGGTTCCATCCGCGCGCGTGGTGTGCGAGCCGTTGATACCGGGATCGACGAGGTACTGCGGATGCCCGTTCGCGTCGAGCAGATACTTGCCCGGCTCGAGTCCGTTGCCGCCGTCGGTGTGCCACGTGCGCTCGGTCGTGTTGACGACGATGTTCGAATGCACCGGCACGAGCACGGTTGCCGCGTCGTTGAGCCGCAACAGAATCGGACCGAGCAACAGCGCCGACGTCAGCGTGCCGATGAGAATCGCGATCTGCTGATGTCGCGGCGTCGCGCCGATCAGGAATCCGGTCTTCAAATCCTGCGACGTCGTCCCGCCTTGCGACGCGGCGATGCAGACGATCGCACCGACGGACAACGCGGTCACGTAGTAATGCGGTCCCGTCCAGCCGACGATGAGGAAGACGAGACACGTGAGCAGAAGCGTCGCGATCGCCATTCCGGAAATCGGATTCGATGACGATCCGACTTCGCCGGTGAGCCGCGAGGAGACCGTGACGAAGAGAAATCCGAGCGTGACGATGAGCAGCGCGCCAACGATGTTCATGTGCAGCGGCCGCGCGATCGTGATCGCCGCGACGAGCGCGAGCGATCCGATGACGACGAACGACATCGGGAGATCGCGCTCGTTCTTCGGAATTTCTTGTGTGTTCTGTGTTGCCCGAAAATTCTTTAGTCCCTGCACGAGACCATGTCCAATCATCGGCAGCGACCGCGCGAGACTGATGATCCCGCCCGCCGCCACTGCGCCTGCGCCGATGTACAGCACGTAGCTGCGCTGAATCCCTTCGACGGTCAGTTGCGCAATCGCCGGCTGCGCGTCGCCGAAGAAGCGGATCATCGGAATGATGATCAGGTACGACAGCACGCCGCCCGCGCACATCAGCGACGCGATGCGCGGACCGATGATGTAGCCGACGCCGAGAAGCTCCGGCGAGACTTCCATCTGCAGCCACGCGCCTTTGTAGACGCCGCCGAAGACCTTCTCCGGGATTTCCTTCCACGCTTTGAGCGACACCATCGCGGCTTTGTAGAGAAGTCCGACTCCGAATCCGGTCAGCACCGCCGCGGCGCCGGCTTCCGCGCCCGACGCGCTCTTGAGCACTTCGGCGCACGCCGTGCCTTCCGGATATTTCAGGATTCCGTGCTGCTGCACGATGAGCGCGCGGCGCAACGGGATCATCATCAGAATGCCGAGGAGTCCGCCGAGGACGGCGACGAGCGCGACGCGGGTGATCTCGAGATCGAAGCCGAGGATCATGATCGCGGGCATCGTCGCGCCGATGCCGAACGCGATCGACTCGCCCGCCGATCCCGCGGTCTGCACGATGTTGTGCTCGAGGATCGTCGTGTCGCGGCGCAACAATCGAAACAGCGCGATCGAGATCACAGCGACCGGAATCGATGCGCTCACCGTCAATCCGACTTTGAGCACGAGATACAGCGATGACGCGCCGAAGATGACGCCGAGGATCGTGCCGGCGATGAGCGCGGGAGCGGTGAGCTCGCGGTCCGCGCTCATTTCGATCCGATCTTCTGCTGGATGCTCGCGCGAATCGCTTCCTTGCGTTCGGGCGGAAGCGTCATGTCGGCATCGAGCTTCGTCTGCGCGATGCGCGCGAGCTCCGCGGCCTTCGCGCGATCGCCGGCGGCGATGTAGGCATCGGCGAGGCTGTCGTAGACGTTGGCGGCGGAGTCGGGATGCTGATCGACGTTGACCTGAAGGACGCGGATCGCGTCCTGCGTGCGTCCGGCGCCGAGAAGGTTGTAGCCGGCGAGGTTGATCGTCTGCTCGGGCAACTCCTTCGCCATCTTGATGACGCCATCGACGGAGCCGTCGGCGATCGCGTTCATGACGTCCGCGAATTGCGGCGGCACAGGAGCGGCAGGCAGGTGGAGGACAGGCGCCTCGCCTGTCCGGACAGGCGTGGGCGCCTGTCCTCCACTGGATTTGCCTTTCAGATGCTCATCGAGGAACCGAAGTGTCAATTCATTGAATCGAGCAAACGTATCCGCAACCACGTCTGCCGCGTCCCCCCGCATCCCCGCCACCGCCATCGCATACCCAATCGACTGAAAATCGAGATGATCCAGCCGAGGATCTTCAAACACGATCATCGTCCGATCCGCGAATCGCATCCCCTCCCACATCGCCGCGTCCTGCTGCGGAACCCACGCGCGGCGCACGAGATGCAGCACCGGCACGCGCACGGCGTCGGTGTTGAAGAACGGCAACGCGCGCCAGTTCTTGCCGGTTGCGTCATTGAAGAGCAGGACCGTGTCGAGCGACACGACCGCGTGCACGTCCGCGTTGATCATCGCCAGACTCAAAGCCCATCGGCCGCCGGCGCTGAATCCGATCGCGCCGATGTTCTCGACGTCCGCCTGTGGCAACTCGTGCGCGGTCTGGAGCAGGAACTCCGTGTCAGCGACTTTCGCCGGCGTATCGAACGGATCGTCGGGCGGCGTTCCCGCGAACGGACCGAGTCGCGGCATCTGCATCACCACGTAGCCGTGGCTGGCGAGATACTCGGGCGTCACGTTCGCAAGCGCGGCGGAGCCGAGGCTGTAGAGGATGAGCGGAAACTTTCCGGTGGCGGGCGGCGCGTTTCGTTGCGCCATCGTCGCGAGCGATTCGAGCTTCGCGCGCTGCTCCGGGGTCGCGTTGCGCAGCAGCGGAAACGCGTAGAGCGCCGTGCGCGCCGCGCGCTTCTGTTCCGCGCCGATCGCCACCACCCGATCCTCGACACCGATCTGATCGATGTAATCGCCGAGCGTCATCGATGGATTGTTCGACGCGTTCGCCGGATACCAGACGCTGATGCGCATCGGCCGCGCGCGCTCGATGCGGCGCGGCTTGCCGTCGAGATCGCGCGCCGTCCAGTACGGACGCGTGTAGTCGTAACGATCGATGAGGCGATAGCCGACGGCGTACGGACCGCGCTCGAGCGGTCCCCAAAGCGCAAGCGCGACAGCGAAGAGTGTGGTGATCATTCCGCGACGTTAGCGGCGTGGTGTGTGCGCGCGTCGTGCGTTTGTCACGAGAGGTCGTTGGAGGGGAACGAGAGGTTGCGTAGTTGCGCGGTTGCGTGGTTTGAAGGTGCTGCACTGGTTAACCGTGCAACCTCGCAACCGCGCAACTCATACATCCAGGCCTGCGACCTCGCGAATCCGCGTTCGATATCGCCGGCTCATCGTCAACTTCGTGCCGTCGCGGAGCACGACGAACATCGCGCCGCCGAACCCGCGATGCATCTCGTGGATGCGCTTCACGTTCACGATCGTCGCGCGATGGATGCGCAGGAACTTGCGCGGATCGAGCCGCGACTCGACGTCGCCGATCGACTCACGCACCAGATGCGCGCCGCCGTTGACGTGCAGGCGGATGTACTTGCCTTCCGCTTCGATCCAGTCGACGTCGTTCACGCCGACGAAGAACATGCGGTCGCGCGCCTTCACCACGAATTGATCGAGCGCCTTCGATTTCAACATCCGCTCGAGCAGCCGCAGCACGCGCGCTTCGGAGTCGTCGCCGCCGTCGCTCATGTGCCGCTTCGCGCGGCGCAGCGCGTCGTTGAAGCGCCGGCGGTCGAACGGCTTCATCACGTAGTCGACCGCTTCGACCTCGAACGCGCGCACGGCGTACTCGTCGTGCGCGGTGATGAAGATGACCACCGGCAATCGATCGCCGCGCAGGCTGTGCAGCACTTCGAATCCGTTCGCGCCGGGCATCTCGACGTCGAGCAGCACCAGATCGGGCTTCTGCTTGCGGATCGCGGCGATGGTCTCGATTCCGTTCGCGCACTCGCCGACGATCTCGATCTCCGGATCGGCGGCGAGGAGCGTGCGCACTTTCTGGCGCGCCAGACGCTCGTCGTCGACGACTACGGTGCGGATCGTTTTCATCGCAGTGTGTGAAACGGAATGACCATCTCCACGACGAAGCCGCCGGCCGGCGACGCGGCGAACGTGAACTGATGCGCGGCGCCGTACAAGCGCTCCAGCCGCGCGCGTGTGTTCGCGAGTCCGATGCGCTCGCGCGGTTGCTCGTCCGAGCCGACGCCGTCATCGGTGACGCTGATGTGCAGATTGTCTTCGTCGCGCCGCGCCTTGATGGCGATCGATCCGCCGCCGGGGCGCGAGGCGATGCCGTGATGAATGGCGTTCTCGATCAGCGGCTGCAACGCGAGCGTCGGCACGCGCGCGTCTTCGGCGTCACGCGAAACATCCACGCTCACGTGCAACCGATCCTCGAAGCGGATCTTCTCGATCTCGAGATAGCGGCGCACGAACTCCAGCTCTTCGTTGAGCGTCACTTCCTGATCGAGCTCGCGATCGAGCGTGAGGCGGAGGAACTCGGAGAGCCGCGCCAGCATCGCGTCGGCGGCCTCGACGTCGCTGTACATCAATGACGAGATCGAGTTGAGCGTGTTGAAGAGGAAGTGCGGCTTGAGCTGCATCTTCAGCGCCTGCAGCTGCGCGCGCGAAAGCTCGGCGGCGAGATGCGCGCGCTTGAGGTAGTAGTCGAAGGCGAGGAACGCCGCGAGGATCATCCAGTACGTCGGAAGGCTCGACTGAAAGTTGACGACGAACGAGTAGCGGACGCGCCACGAGAAGACTTCCATCGTCCGCAGCTTCAACACGAAGAGAATCGCTTCACCGGCGACGATCTGGATCGCAGTGAGCGCGGCGCTCGCGAAGGTGTGAACGACGAGCGCGAGCACCCAGCGTCCGCTCTCGAATCGAAACCGTCGCGCGAGCCAGACGACGACCGGCGTCGTGAGCGCCCAGAGATAGTAGTAAGTGAGGTTGACGCCGAACGCCTCGCGCCACGGCATCTGCGGCATGATCGCCGGATTCCAGCGCGCCTGCAGTGCGAAGTAGACGCCGGTGATCGTGCCGGCGATGAAGACGAATGCGGCAACGCGGGCGCGGGACATGGTTGGATGATAAGGGTTGCGCGGTTGCGGAGTTGCGCGGTTGCGAGGTGTTTTCACCACGCAACTGCGCAACCAAGCAACCGCGCAACCGCTCGTTCCAAAAAACGACCGCTCGTGACATTTCCTCAGCGCACGCCAACGCAACAAGCGCCCAATCCACACGATGAAACGCCTCCTTCTCCTCGTCGCGTTCGCGGCGTGCGCTCGGCATGAACCGACGCGCGAGATCGTCGTCGGCGAGTACGGATCGCTGACGGGAACCGAGGCGACGTTTGGGCAGTCGACGCACAACGGGATTGCGCTGGCGGTCGAGGAGATCAATCGCGCCGGCGGCATCGGCGGACAAAAGATCCGCGTCATCACCGAGGACGATCAATCGAAAGCGGAGGAAGCGGCGAACGCGGTCACGAAGCTCATCTCCAGCAACGACGTCGTCGCCATCCTCGGCGAAGTCGCGTCGTCGAGCTCACTCGCCGCAGCGCCGATCTGCCAATCGAACAAAGTGCCGATGATCACGCCGTCGTCGACGTATCCGGCCGTCACGCTGAAGGGCAACTACATCTTCCGCATGTGCTTCATCGACACGTATCAAGGTCCTGTGCTCGCGCGCTTCATCGCGAACGACCTGAAAGCGAAACGCGTCGCGGTCTTCACCGACGTCCGCAGCGATTACTCGACGGGACTCGCCGCCGCGTTCGAGCCGGTGCTCACGTCGCTCGGCGGCACCGTCGTCGCGCGACAAAGCTACGCGAAAGGCGATAGCGATTTTCGCGCGCAGCTCACGTCGATCAAGGCATCGAATCCCGACGTGCTCTTCGTCCCCGGCTACTACAACGACGTCGGACCGATCGCCGTGCAGGCGCGCGACCTCGGCATGACCGCGCCGCTCGTCGGCGGCGACGGCTGGGAGTCGCCGAAACTGATCGAGATCGGCGGACGCGCTCTCGACGGCTGCATGTACTCGAATCACTACCACTCCGACGATCCCGCGCCGGCGGTGCGCGAGTTCGTGACGAAGTATCAACAGCGCTTCGGCGCGCGTCCCGACTCGCTCGCCGCGCTCGGCTACGACGCCGTGCGCGTCCTCGGCGACGCGATGAGACGCGCCGGTCCGAACTTCGATCGCGCCAAACTGCGCGACGCCATCGCGGCGACAAAGGGATTCAACGTCGTCACCGGCGTGATCACGTTCGACGAAAACCGCAATCCGATCGGTAAGCGCGTCGTGATCGAAGAGATCGAGAAGGGGCAGCTGCTCCTGCGCAAGACGATCGAGCCATAGTGTGGGGCAGACATTCCTGTCTGCCGGCCAGACAAGAATGTCTGGCCCACATCACAGCAGCCTGTGACGGCTGTCATGACTCGCGCGGGCACGCGGGGCGATCTTGCCTGCATGCTCAAACCTGTCGAGCTGGAGATCGAGCTTTTCTGCCGCGGGATGCAAATCCCACACGACGAAGTCCGCGCGGTCACGCGAACGCGCGCCGGACTCGGGTCGGGCCTCGAGATCGTCATCCCCGCCGATCCGAAACCGATCTGGATGAACGTTCCGGTCGTCGAAGAGTTCGCGCGCCATTCCGTCTTTCAACTGCGCCGCGATGGCGATCGATGGGTCGTGCTCGACGGCCGCAACGCCGCGGAGTACGAAGTGTTCATCTCGACCGAGCCGTCGTGGTATTCGCGCAAGACGTCGAGCGGCATCGAGATGAGCCGCATCGGCGTGATGCAAGGCAACTACCTCGGCATCTACGTCTCGAGCCGCTGCCACTACTGGTCGCGCGACAACTCGATGGCGTGCAAGTTCTGCACGAGCGGCTTGAACTTCGGCGAGTTCGACGAAGCGCGCAAACCGGTCGACGACGTCGTCGAGGTGGCGCTCGCGGCGCGCGATGAAAGCGACTGCGTCTTCACGCACTTCAACACCGGCTATCACTACGAAGATCGCGCGGAGAAGGAGTCGTACCACGGGCTGCGCCAGTGCGAGCCGTACGTGCGCGCGGTGCGGTCGCGTGTCGGCGGATTCATCGGCGTGCAAGCCGTGCCGGTGCCGCGCGATGCGTATTACGAATACGACGAGTTGATCGACGCCGGCACAGACCACTTCTCGTTCTGCTACGAGTTCGAAGACCCGCAGGTGTTCGCGGAGCTCTGTCCCGGCAAAGCAAGATCGCTCGGGCAGCAGGCGTTCTTCGACGCGATGGAGTACACGGCGCAGAAGCTCGGACGCGGACGCGTTGCGGGCGAGATCATCGCCGGCGTCGAGCCGATCGAAGCCACGAAGCGCGGCATCGACCGCATCGTGAACGCCGGCGCGTTTCCGACGGTGTGCATCTTCCGTCCGACGATCGGAAGCCAGATGCAACACGTGCCGCCGCCGGATCCCGAAGCGATGCGCGAAGTGTTCGCGCATCTCCACGAAAGCTGCCGCCGCGCAGGACTGCCGATCGGAATTCTGCCGATCGAGGTGTCGCTCGTCGTGCAGCCGGAAGAGACCGCGGATCTCGTCGAGCCGAACGCCGCGAGCACGATGTACGCGATGAAGAACGCGTTGCTGCGGCAAGTGGCGAAGCCGTACGTCGCGTGGAAGAAGCGGCCAAGAGAAGTGGGACCGCCGTTGATGTCGGCGGTTTGAAGCTCTCAGCTCTCAGCTCTAAGCTCTCAGGACGACAGCGATTGGGTCCTCGGCCTGAGAGCTGACAGCTGAGAGCTGAGAGCTGAGAGCTCTCTACCCGAACGCCGCGAGGATCTCGCTCCGCGTCGGCGGCATCTTCTCGCCGCTCGCGCGCTCGCGGATCTCGATCATCTCGTCGAGCAGCGTCGGTCTCGCGTCCTCGTACAACACGCCGACCGTGATCTTCTCCTCCTCCTCGTTCGTCAGCCGCATCGCGGCTTCGCGATCGCTGCGCACGTGATCGTCCGCCACCGCGCGCACGCGTGGGCGGAGGAGCTTGATCTGATCGTCGCCGCGCCACGTCACGCACGGCGAGATGATGTTGAGGAATGCGAAGCCGTGATGGCGGATGGCGAGCTTCATCAGCTCCGTCGTTCCCTTCACGTCGCCGGCGAATCCGCGGCCGACCCAGCTCGCGCCCAGCGAGATGGCGAGCGCGCAGGGATCGACGCCGGTGTCGGGATTGCCGTACGTCGTCGACTTCGTCTTGTCGCCGCGCGGCGTCGTGGGTCCGGCCTGGCCTTTCGTCAGACCGTAGATCTCGTTGTCCATCATCAGGTACGCGATGTCGGCGTTGCGACGCGCGGCGTGCATGAAGTGATTGCCGCCGATGGCGATGCCGTCGCCGTCGCCGCCGACCGCGATCACGTTCAGATTCGGCGCGGCGAGCTTCACGCCGGTAGCGATCGGCAGTGCACGTCCGTGCAGCGAATTGAATCCGTACGTTTCGACGTAGCCGGGAAGCCGCGACGAACATCCGATGCCGGAGACGATCACCGTCTCGTGCGGCTCGAAGTGCAGCTCGGCGAGCGCGCGATAAACGGAGTTGAGCACGGCGAAATCGCCGCAACCGGGACACCACACCGGCTTCAGATCGGATTTGTAGTCATGCGGTGAATACGGCGCGCAAGTCATGCGAGCACCCCCTCGAGCGACATCAAATACGTTTGGATTTCGGCGGTGGTGAGCGCCTTGCCGCCGGAGCGGTTGTAGGCGCGCGTGCGTCCGCGCGGCAGATCGACGAAGCCGCGCAGGTAGCGCAGGAACTGCGCGGAGTAGCTCAACTCGATGACGACGACTTCGTCGCACGCGTCGATGAAGTCCTGCAGATCGCGGGCGGGGAGCGGCATCAGAAGTTGCGGCGCGAACACGCCGATGGTCGGATCGCCGATGCGGTCGAGCGCTTCGCGCAGCACGCCGACGGTCGAGCCCCAGCAGATCACGCCGACGCGCGGCTTGGCGGCGCCGAAGCGGCGATAGAGCGGATAGCGCTGCGCGATCGCGTCGAGCTTGCGGTAGCGCTTCGCGTTCATCTGCTCGTGCACGGCGAACTGCGCGTTCGGGCGGCCTTGCTCGTCGTGCTCGAGTCCGTTCGTTTGATACATCCCGCCGGGCGTCGACGGGATCGACATCGGCGACACGCCGTCGGGCGTTTCGCGATAGCGCCGGTATTCGACGAGCTCCGGCGGCATGGCGACGATGCGCTCGCGCACTTCATGCTCGAGCGACGATGCGTCGATGGTCTGGCGGCGCTGCGCGATCGATTGATCGGAGAGCACGATCACCGGGATCTGAAATTCTTCGCTGATGTTGAACGCGTCGACGGTCGCGTGAAACGACTCTTCGACATCGGAGCAGGCGATGACGACGCGCGGCGTGTCGCCGTGGCTGGCGAAGACGGAGTGCAGCAGATCGGATTGCTCGCTCTTCGTCGGAATGCCGGTCGACGGTCCGCCGCGCTGCACGTTGACGATCACCGCGGGAATCTCGGCGATCGATGCGAGGCCGAGCATCTCCGCCATGAGCGAGAGTCCCGGACCCGATGTCGCCGTCATCGACTTCACACCCGCGAACGATGCGCCGATCACCGCGCCGATCGCTGAGAGCTCGTCTTCGGTCTGCAGCGAAGTGCCGCGCAACTTCGGCAGCCATTCGCCGAGGAAGTGGAGGATTTCGGAGGAGGGAGTGATGGGGTAGCCGGCGAAGAAGCGGCAGCCGGCGTGAACGGCGCCGAAGGCGGAGGCCTCGTTGCCGGACATTAAGAGATGCGCCTTGGATTGTGTGGGCCAGACATTCTTGTCTGGCCGGCCAGACAGGAATGTCTGGCCCACACTCATTGCGATTTCGATTCCGCGATCGAACGCCTTCAGGTTCGCTTCGATCACCGCTGCTTTCTTTTTCGCAAAGCGCTGCTGCACGGCTTTGCGCGTCGCGTCGAGCGGCAATCCGAACAGCGATGTGACGAGCGCGATCGCGAGAACGTTCTTCGCCGTTCCCTTGAACTCGACCTCGAAGATCTGCCGCGACGCGAGCTGCTCGGGCGGCGAGTCGCCTTTCTCGCAGAAGATGAACGCATCGTCCGCGACGACGATCTCGTTCTGAAAGCGCGCGAAGTCGTCCCAGCTGAACACGACGAGGACGTCGACCGTGTCCGATTGCGCGTGAATCGGCTGCGTGCTGATGCGCACGACCGCGCTCGATTCACCGCCGCGGATCTGCGGTCCGTACGCTTCGGTCTTCAGCACGTGAAGCCCTTCGCGGGCACAAGCGTTGGCGATGATGTCGCCCGCGGCGACGGCGCCGTCGCCCCCGGCACCTACGAATGCGAAAGTCAGTTCATTCATGTAGTGCAGCATCGCGCCGCCGCGCTTCGCGTGCGTTGAGGCGTGTCACCGCAGCGGGTGACAGCTGTCACCGGTTGTCGTACGGCGCGCGCTTACGTTGAGACCATGTCTCAGCAGATCGTCCTGATCGGCAATGCGAACGTCGGCAAGTCGCTCCTCTTCTCGCGTCTCACCAAGCGCCACGCGACCGTGTCGAACTATCCGGGAACGACCGTCGAAGTGACGAGTGCGATGTCGGACATCGGCCTCGTCGTCGACACGCCCGGCGTGAACTCGCTGCTCCCGCAATCGTCGGATGAGATCGTCGCGCGCGATCTGCTTCTCGAAAGAAAATCGGACGCGATCGTCGTGCAGGTCGGCGACATCGCCAATCTCCGCCGCACGATTCTTCTCTCGCTGCAACTCGCGGAGCTCGACGTGCCGCTTGTCGTCGCGTTGAACATGGTCGACGAGCTTCACAGCAGCGAGGCCTCCGTGAATGCGAGCGCGCTGACGCGCGAGCTCGGCGCCGCAGTGATCTCGATCTCGGCGCTGCGGCGATGGAACATCGGGAAGCTGCGCGACGCGATCGCGTGTGCTGCCGTGCCTCACAAATATGTTGAGTATCCGCGCGCGATCGAGAACGCGATCGAAAAGCTGCTCGCGATCCTCCCCGCGAATTTGAAATCGCGCGGCATCGCCATCTCGATCGTCGCCGGCGACGTCTCGCTTCGTCCGCACCTTCCGCCCGAATTGCTCGCGCCATGCGACGCGATCCGCGAAGAGGTCCCGCAACCGGCGAGCGTCACCATCGCGCATGCGCGCGTCGCCGCCGCCGACGCCTTGATCGCGCGCGCGGAGTCCGCGGCCTCGCGGCGCGGCGGCAACGTCCGCGACCGCATCGGCGCGCTTTGCATGCATCCGCTTTGGGGGCTGCCGATCCTCGCCGCGGTCCTCGCGTTCGCATGGTTCCTCGTCGGCAAGATCGGCGCGGGAACGCTCGTCGACTGGATGCAGACGACGGTGTTCGAGAACTTCGTCAACCCGAACGCGACGCGGCTCATCGACGCCGTTCATCCGCCGCAATTCATTCGCGATCTTCTCGTCGGTCCGTACGGCGTGATCACGATGGCGCTCACGTACGCGATCGCGATCGTGCTGCCGGTCGTCATCACGTTCTTCACGTTCTTCGGCATTCTCGAAGACACCGGCTATCTGCCCCGACTGGCGGTGCTTCTCCATCGCGCATTCCGTCGCATCGGCCTGAACGGCAAAGCCGTCCTCCCGATGGTCCTCGGCCTCGGCTGCGACACGATGGCGACGCTCACGACGCGCATCCTCGATTCGAAGAAAGAGTCGACGATCGTCACGCTGCTTCTCGCGCTCGGCGTCCCCTGCTCCGCGCAACTCGGCGTGATCGTGGCGATGCTCTCGCCGCTCGGCGCGCCCGCCACCATCATCTGGTCCGCCATGATCCTCGGCACCATCGCGCTCGTCGGCTGGGCCGCGGCGCGCGTCGTTCCCGGCGAGCCCGCCGACTTCGTCCTCGAGATTCCGCCGGTGCGGATGCCGAGCGTCGCGAACATCGCGATCAAAGTCGCTGCGCGCGCGGAGTGGTATCTGAAGGAAGCGGTTCCGCTGTTCGTCATCGGAACGCTGCTGCTTTTCTTTCTCGATTGGATTCACGCGCTGCAAGCGATTCAACGCGCGCTCTCGCCGCTCATCGTCAACGCGCTCGGATTGCCGGCCGAAGCGACGAACGCGTTCGTGATCGGATTCCTGCGGCGCGATTACGGCGCGGCCGGACTCTTCGCGATGCAGAAGGCCGGACATCTGACGCCGAACCAGGTCGTGATCGCGCTGACCGTGATCACGCTCTTCATCCCATGCATCGCCAATCTTCTGGTGATGCTGAAGGAGCGCGGCGCGCGCGCGGGATGGTCGATCGCGGCGTTCATCATCATCTATTCGTTCGGCATCGGCGCCGTGCTCAACGCGGCGTTCCACATTTTCGGAGTGGTGTTGTGAATGCCGAGTGCCCGATGTGCCACACCGATTTCGAAGCGGAGCAGTGCCGCCCCACCTGTCCGCTCGCGCGCGGCTGCCGCATGACGCGCTGCCCGCGATGCGGCTACGAGTTCGTTGCCACACGGAGAAAACATGATTCACACAGCAAGCGATGAAGTGCTCGAGCATCTCTGGTACGCGGTCGAGGAACAGCGCTCCGTGCAATCGCGCGAGGACTTGCGCGCGGACATCGACGACGACGCATACGTCAGCGCGATGAGCGAGCTCGTCGCCGGCGGCGACGTCGACGATCAGCTTCGACTCTCGCCCACCGGCACGGCGCGCGCGCGACGCATCGTTCGCCGGCATCGCCTCGCGGAAGTGCTGTTCGTCGAAGCCCTCGGCACGGAGCTCCACGACGCGGAAGTGTCGGCGTGCGAGATGGAGCACATGCTCTCCGACGCCGTCGTCGATCGCGTCTGCACATTTCTCGGTCACCCGCCGGTGTGTCCGCACGGCAAGCGCATTCCGAGCGGCGATTGCTGCCGCGTCTACTCGAAGCAGATCGATCCGCTCGTCACACGCGTCGTCGATCTTCCCGTCGGCGCGAGCGCGTCGATCGCGTTCATCGCGCCGAAGACGCTGGCGCGCCTCGAGAAGCTCGCGGCGTTCGGCATCGTGCCGGGAACCGAGCTTCGTCTCGTCGCGCGGCAGCCGAGTTGCGTGATCGCGTGCGGCTCGACGTCGATCGCGCTCGAGGAAGAGATCGCTCGCGAGATCTTCGTGCGCCGCGCACCGCACACGCAACGGTGAGTGTCATCACGACGCGTGCGGATGGCGGCGCGTAAGTTGATGCACGTGAGTCTTCGCCCCTCCTCGCCGCTCGTTTTCGCCACCTACCGCATCGCGAGACTCGACGTCCCCGCGCTCGTGCCCGCAGGCCGAGCGCGGACCCGGACGGAGGAGACGACATGAAACACGAACCGCTGAGCCGCATTCTCGTTCCGACCGACATGAGCGACGCGTCCGCGCACGCATTGCGCTACGCCACACGACTGGCGAGCCGCTTCGACGCGACGCTGCTCGTCGTGTACGCGCGCGACGTCATGCCGCCGATCGATTTCGGCGCGCCGATGACGCCGATGACGCTCAACGCCGACCTCGAAGAGATCGCGCGCGAAGAGCTGCTCGCGTTCGCGGAATCGAACATCGTGCCGCAGGTTCCGTTCGAGATCGCCGTCGCCGACGACACGCCTCTCAACGCGATCCTGTCGTACGCGAAGACGTCGCGAGCGCAGCTGATCGTGATGGGCACGCACGGACGCACCGGCTTCCGCCGCCTCGTCCTCGGCTCCGTCACCGAAACGGTGATGCGTCACGCGACCGTCCCCGTTCTCACGATCGGAACGCGCACCGCCGACACGCGCATCTCGCCGGCGATGCCGCGCATCGCCTGCTACATCGACGACGTCCGCTCCGCGCAAGCGGTCCTCGAAGCCGCGGCCGCGGTGGCAGGACCGACCACGGAGTTCACGATTCTCACGACGGGCAGCACGATGACTCGCGCAGCGATCCCGGCGGAGCTCGCGCGACGCACGCACATCACGCCGTTGGAAGAGGAAGACGTCGTCACCGAAGTCACGCTCAACGCGCGATCGATCCTCGCCGATCTGATCGTGCTCGCGACGCCGTTGCGACACGATCCGCTGGACGTACTTCGCGGAACGGCGGTCGAGCGCATCGTGCAGCAGAGCGCTTGTCCCGTCCTCGTCGTCAACGAAGCGCAGCGGCCCGTCGCCGCGAAGTCGACACTTGTGCCGAGCGAGGCGGCAACGTACTGATGCGATCGGCGATTGAACCAAGGACGAAGCGGCTCGTGACCGCAGTCGCGCTAACAGTCCTTCTGTTCGCCACAGCGTTGCCGGGCGCAGCCGCCTGCTGTCTCGGCAAGCCGGACAGCACCGCAGCGATGCATGCGTCGATGCCGTGCTGCGCGGAAACGTGCACGATGTCGAGCGCGAACAGCAGCCATGACAACGACGTCGCACTTGCCGCTCCCTCGCCGCAAGTCGCAACCGGCCCGGGCGTTGCAGTTGGCTTTACTGCGACAGCCGCTACCATTACGACCGTCTCTACGGCCACCGAGCACACGAGGAACGATTTCTCCGCGCCTCCCCCCTTCCTCGCCCACGCCCAGTTCCGCATCTGATCCCTCGTCAATTCGCGTTCTGCCGTTTCACATGAACGTGCGCGCGACGCTTGTGCGGTCGCGTACGAGGAGATCCAACCAGTGTTCGCCACCAGGTACGTCCTTGCAGCCGGCTTGCTGCTGCTCACCGGAACGACTACGTCCGCGCAGCAGGTCCGGCTGACGCCGGACGATCCGGCCGCCGACCGACTCGTCAGCGAAGCCCTTCGGAAGACACCGGAGGTCGACGCCGCGCGCGCCGCGCTCGAAGCAGCTCGCCGCCGCGTTGCGCCGGCCCGGACGCTGCCCGATCCGACCGCATCCTTCACGTTTCAGAACGATGGCCGCGCGCTCTCTCTCGGCAGTGCGGAAGGAAGTTTCGCGGGCTTGATGCTCAGCCAGACGATCCCGTGGCCGGGAAAGCTCGGCCTTGCCGGAAGAGCGACGGCGAGCGAAGCGCAGGAAATCGAAGTCGGACCGGTCAATCGAACCACGCTCACTATCGAAGCCCGGGTGCGAAACGCCTGGTACGACCTCGTGCTCGCGCGTGCGCTCGATCGCCTTGTCGAAGATCGTCGTGAGACCGCGCGCCAGATCGAGGCGACGACGCGCGACCGATACTCCGCCGGTCTCGCCGCGCAGCAGGACGTCCTTCGCGCGCAAATCGAGCTCACGCGGATCGACGAACTGAAAGCCGCGCAGCGCGCGGTGATTGCGAGCCGCGTCGCCGAGCTGAATCGGCTCCTCGACCGGCCGCAGGATGCGGTGCTGGACGCAGCAGCGGAACTACCGGCGATCGCGCCGCTTCCCTTGACTGAAAACATCGTGACGAGTGCACTCGCGCGCAGCCCCGAAACGGCGGCCGCGCGGCAGAGCATCGAGACGGGCAAGCTGCGCGTCGAGATCGCGAAGAAGAACTTCTTTCCCGACTTCGTCGTGAGCGGCGGCTCGATGTACCGCGGCAATTTCGAGATGGGTCCGATGTGGCAGGCCGGCGTCGCCGTTTCGGTACCAATCTGGATCAACAGACGGCAGCAGAATCAACTCGCTGAAGCGCAAGCGCGCGTTGCCGAGCAAACCGCGCAGACCGATGTCGTCGGTCGCGAGCTGGAACTGCGCACCCGCGAACGGATCGCGCAGCTCGAGAGCGCGAACGACATCGCGACGCTGTACCGCGACAAGATCGTCCTGCTCGATCAGCTCTCGTTCGAATCGGCGCTGACGAGCTATCAGTCCGGCAAGGTTCCATTCATCACCGTCTTCGACGCGGTGAATTCGCTCTACAGCGATCGAGCGAGCTACCTCGGCCGCCTCGCGGAAGCAGCGAAGTGGCGCGTGGCGATCGATGAAGCCGCGCCGGGCGAAGGCAGAAGTCAGAAAGCAGAAGGCAGAAGTGAGGGAGGTCGGCAATGAACAGAGAGCGTGCAAGATCGCGAAGCATCACCTCTGCTTTCTGCCTTCTGCCTTCTGCCTTCCGAGGTTGATCATGAAAACGAAACTCCCCTGGATTCTCACGATTCTTCTCGCGATCGCACTCGTCGCAGTCATGGTCGCCCGCCCGAGCGCCAAACCTTCCGCCGCGAGCACCACGAGCGCGGGTGCGAAGAAGGTCCTTTACTGGATCGACGCGATGAATCCGTCGCACAAGTTCGACAAGCCGGGGAAGGCGCCCGACGGAATGGATCTCGTCCCGGTGTATGACGACGGAAACACCGCCGCAACGTCGACCGTCAGCGGATACGCGAACGTCAAGCTCACGTCCGACCGTCAGCAACTCATCGGCGTGCAGACCGGCGTGACCGAGATGCGATCCCTCGGACGTTCGGTTCACACCATCGGCCGTGTCGCGGTCGACGAGACGCGCCTCTACAAGATCACCACGAAGTTCGACGGCTACATCGAGAAGCTGTACGTGAACGTCACGGGACAGCAGATTCGAAAAGGACAACCGCTTTTTTCGGTGTACAGCCCCGACCTTCTCTCGACGCAACAGGAATACCTCCTGGCGATGCGCGCCGCGAAGCAAGCGCCGTCGTTGCTCGCCGCCGCGCGTCAGCGACTCCTCTTGTGGGACATCACACCCGCGGAGATTCGCGAGCTGGAACGCAGCGGCACGGCTCGCAAGTCGGTCACGATCCATTCGCCAACGAACGGTTTCGTGCTGAACAAGATCGCAGTCGATGGCGCGCGCGTCACGGCGGGCGAGCCGCTCTTCGAGATCGCGAATCTCGATCACGTGTGGATTCAGGCCGACGTGTACGAATCCGAGCTGCAGTTCATCCGCATCGGAGCGCCGGCGGCGACGACGCTCTCTTATGTTCCCGGCCGCACGTGGACGGGCCGCGTCACCTTCATCGCGCCGACCGTCGACCCGATCACGCACACGGTGAAGGTGCGCAGCGAATTCGAAAACGCAGATGGTGCGCTCAAACCCGACATGTTCGGCGACGTCGTGATCCAGCAGCCGGCGCGGCAGGTCGTCGTCGTTCCCGACTCCGCGGTGCTGCAGACCGGCACTCGCTCCATCGTCTTCGTCATCAAAAGCGACGGCACGTTCGAGCCGCGCGAGGTGTCAGTCGGCACGAAGACGGAGCAGGTCTACGAAGTGCGCAGCGGTCTCGCGGCGGGCGAGAAGGTCGTCACGCAGGCGAACTTCCTCATCGATTCCGAGTCGCGGTTGAAAGCGGCTCTCGCGCAGATGGACGGGGCGGGAGGGCATCAGCACGGCCAGTAGCCGGCAGAAGCCGAGGAAGAGATCATGATTGAAAAAGTCATCCGCATCTGCGCGACGAACAAGTTCATGACCCTGACGATCATGGCCGGGCTGGTCTTCGCCGGTCTCTGGTCGATGAACCGCATTGCCGTCGATGCTCTGCCTGATCTCTCGGACACGCAGGTCATCATCTATTCGAAGTGGGACCGCAGCCCCGACATCATCGAGGATCAGGTCACCTACCCGATCATCACCTCGCTCCTCGGCGCGCCGAAAGTGAAGGCCATCCGCGGCTTCTCCGACTTCGGCTACTCGTATGTGTACGTCGTCTTTGACGAGGGGACCGACCTCTATTGGGCGCGCAGCCGCGTGCTCGAGTCTCTGTCGAAGACCCAGTCATCGTTGCCGCAAGGCGTGAAGACGGAGCTTGGTCCGGACGCAACCGGTGTCGGATGGGTGTTCCAGTACGCACTCGTCGACAAGAGCGGCAAACACTCGCTCGCCGACCTTCGCTCGCTGCAGGACTGGACGATTCGCTATCAGTTGCAGTCGGTGCCTGGCGTCGCGGAAGTCGCGTCGCTCGGCGGATTCGTGCGGCAGTACCAGATCACCGTCGATCCGAACAAGCTCGCCGCGTATCGCATCCCTCTGATGGAAGTGATGGAGGCGGTGCGCGGATCGAACAACGAAGTCGGCGCGCGGCTCGTCGAGTGGAGCGGCGCGGAGTACATGATCCGCGCACGCGGCTACGTCAAGACGATCGCCGACCTCGAACAGATCGTCGTGAAGTCCGATGAGCGAGGAACGCCCGTGCTGCTCCGTGACGTGGCGAACATTCAGTTCGGACCGGAGATGCGTCGCGGCGTGGCGGAGCTCGATGGCGAAGGCGAGACCGCTGCAGGCGTCGTGATCATGCGGCAAAGCGAGAACGCGCTCGACGTGATCAACCGCGTGAAGACGCGCCTCGCCGAGATTCAGAAGACGCTTCCGGAAGGCGTAAAGATCGTCACGACGTACGACCGCTCGGAGCTGATCGAGCGCTCGATCCACACGCTCAAGCACGAGCTGCTGCTCGAGATGATCATCGTGTCGCTCATCATTCTCATCTTTCTGTGGCACGTCCCGAGCGCGATCATCCCGATCTTCACGCTTCCGGCCGCGATCATCATCTCGTTCATCCCGATGAAGATCCTCGGGATCAACGCCAACATCATGTCGCTCGGCGGCATCGCCATCGCCATCGGTGCGCTCGTCGACGCCGCGGTCGTCGTCGTCGAGAACGCGCACAAGAAACTCGAAGTGTGGGAAGCGGAGGGGAAGAAGGGCGACTACAAGGAAGTCCTCATCAAAGCCATTCAGGAAGTGGGACGGCCGAGCTTCTTCTCGCTCATGGTCATTGCCCTCGCGTTCATGCCGATCTTCGCGCTCGAAGCGCAGGAAGGACGGCTGTTCAAACCGCTCGCATTCACGAAGAACTTCGCCATGGCCATCGCCGCGATTCTGGCGGTGACGCTCGACCCGGCGCTGCGGCTCCTCTTCACGCGAATGAAGGAGTACGACTTCCGTCCTCGCTGGCTGGCGAAGGTCACGAACGCGATCGTCGTCGGGAAGATGTACCCGGAAGAGAAGCACCCGATCTCGAAGATCCTCTTCAAGCTCTATACGCGGCCGGCGAAGTTCGTTCTCAAACATCCACGGGCCGTCATCGCCACGGCATTGCTCATCGTGCTCTTCACGATTCCCGTCTACAGGAAACTCGGGCATGAATTCATGCCGCCGTTGAATGAAGGCTCGATCCTCTACATGCCGACGACACTCCCCGGAATCTCGGTCGCGCAAGCCGAAGCACTGCTGCAGCGGCAGGATCAATTGCTGAAAGAGTTCCCGGAGGTCGAGCGCGTTTTCGGGAAGGCAGGACGCGCGGAGACATCCACCGACCCGGCGCCGTTCTCGATGATGGAGACGATCGTCGTCCTGAAGCCCACTTCGGAGTGGCGCACACGCTCGCGTTGGTACTCGAACTGGCCGGACTTCATCAAACCGATCTTCCGTCCGCTGTGGCCGGAGACGATGTCGTGGGACGAGCTCGTGAACGAGATGAACGCGAAGCTCACGCTCCCCGGTCAGACGAATGCCTGGACGATGCCGATCAAGAACCGCATCGACATGCTCACGACCGGCATTCGCACGCCGGTCGGCATCAAGGTCTTCGGCGCGGACCTCGCCGAGATCGAGAAGATCGGTCAGCACCTCGAAGGCATCCTGCAGAACGTGCCGGGCACGCGCAGCGTGTACGGCGAGCGCGTGGCCGGCGGTTACTTCGTCGACTTCGATCTCAACCGCGAAGCGATCGCTCGCTACGGACTCAGGATCGGCGACGTGCAGAACGTGATCATGACCGCCATCGGCGGCGAAAACGTCTCCACGACGATCGAAGGACGCGAGCGCTACCCGATCAACATCCGCTATCCGCGTGAGATGCGCGACGACGTCGACAAACTCGCGCGCACGCTCGTGCCCGTGATGAGCGGCGCGCAGATTCCGCTTGGCCAGCTCGCCACGATCAAGCTCGTGGAAGGTCCATCGATGATCCGCGACGAGAACGGCCGGCTCTCGGGCTACGTGTACATCGATGTCGACACCGAGAAGCGCGACATCGGCGGCTACGTGGAAGAGGCGAAGAAGGCCGTTGATGCCGAGCTGAAACTGAAGCCCGGATATCTGCTCGCGTGGAGCGGCCAGTACGAGTCGATGACGCGCGTGAAGGAAAAGATGAAGGTCGTCCTCCCGCTCACGCTCTTCGTCGTCTTCATGCTCATCTACCTGAACACGAAGTCGCTTCCGAAAACGGCGATCGTGCTGCTCGCCGTCCCCTTCTCAGCGGTCGGCGCGGTCTGGCTGCTCTACGCCCTCGGCTACAACATGTCGATCGGCGTGTGGGTCGGCCTCATCGCTCTCCTCGGGCTCGACGCCGAGACCGGCATCTTCATGCTGTTGTATCTCGATCTCGCGCACGACGAACGCGTCGCCGCCGGAACGCTGAACACGCGCGAGGATCTGAATGAAGCAATCATGCATGGCGCCGTGCAGCGCGTGCGCCCGAAAGTGATGACGGTCGCCTGCGCGTTCTTCGGCCTCGTGCCGATCATGTGGTCGAACGGAGCCGGTGCAGATGTGATGAAGCGTATCGCCGCGCCGATGATCGGCGGTCTGTTCACGTCGTTCCTGATGGAGCTGCTCGTGTATCCGGCGATCTACCTTCTCTGGCGTGAACGCAGCCTGCCGCGTCCTGAGCATGTCGACGATGAACATCCGAAGCATCAGTGGTGGCAGCGCCCTGCGCTCGTGACCGGTCTGAGCGGAGTTGTCGTCGCACTCGGAATCGCGGGCTACATGTTCTTCCCACGAGCCGAGGCGAAGCCGCTCTTCCAGCGCTATGAGGCGGTGAGGCAATCACTCCTGCGCGAATCGATGGGCGGAGTCAAATCGAACGCCGGCGCGCTGGCGAACGACGCGCGCGCGTCAAAGCAGTCGAAGATCGCGGATGACGCCGATGCTCTCGCGACGAGCAACGACATCGAGGCGGCGCGCCACGCGTTTGCGACGCTTTCGGATGCGATGATCGCCTACCGCGCGGCCGGGACCGAACAGCCGAAACCACAAGTCGTCTACTGCGCGATGGCGAAGCACTCTTGGCTCCAGGCGAAGGGCCAAATCAGCAACCCGTACTACGCCGACGCCGCGATGCGCGGCTGCGGCGAAGTGAAGTCGAACTAGCCGCCATGCGCGCCGCGCAGGCGCATGAAGAAATACACAGAGTGCGGACTGCTGCCGTAATACGGCTCGATCGCACTGGGTACGGAGTAGAACGTCACATTCGCGCCCAACGCTCCGACGACCGTGCGCGACGTGAGCACATCACGTGAGTAGCCGAGCGTGAGCGCCTTTACACGAAACACACCGTGCTCGATCGCGGGCGGCACGTTCTGCTCCGCGAACAGCTCGTCCTTATCGACGATCTCGGCGCGGCCGGTGATGTAGTGACCACCGCCGAACTGCAACACCGACTCGGCCAGCCACGAACTGACGGCGTGGCCTTCGCTCTTCTCGTTGTGACCGAAGATGAGACTCGAATCCCATTGCCCCATGGTCGTCGCCTTGCTGTAGGCGACCGAGGCGGTGGTCCGTTGCACGTTGCCCGGCTCCGCCGCTTCCGGATGCTCCAGGTGGCCCGTCGATATCTGCGCCGTCCAGTTGGGCGAAGGATCGAACGTGAATCGTGCCGCCCACGAATCGATCCTGCCGGTGTCGATGTTCCATCGCTCCTCGTCCGGCTCCCGACCGTGGAAACCGCTCAAGGCGTAACCGAACACGCCGCTCTGCGCGCCGATGGTGAGCACGCTTCCCGCGATGTGCGTCGAGTCCTGCACGTGATGACCCAGCGTCGCCTGCGGGATCTCGGACGCCGACGCGCGATGCGGATACGCGACCGGACCGAGAGACGGATCGCCGAACGGTGCGGCGTAGATGTATCCGACGGTATTGTCCGTGAGCGGATGCGCGTACTCCGCCGCGAGCTCCATGAAAAAGTCGTGCGGGTGTTGGGCGTCGATGATCGGACGACCACCGATCGTCTCGCCGGTCTGGAACAGTTCGGGATACTTCTCTCCGACGGTCAGCGGCTCCAGACTCAACATCGAGCGAAGCATGAGATGCCCGCCGCCCAACGGACGATCCGCCATGCCCATGATCCAGTTCGTCGAAAAGAATCGATCGTCGCCGCGTGGACCGGACTGCACGACCTGACTCACGAACGCGAGACCGTGAAGCATCAGCATCCAGTCGCCGCGCTGCGTCATGGTCATGTGCATCGGAGCGGCGGCGGAATTCATGCTCGTGCCGGACGCCTGCCGCATCAGCAGCTCGCTCGTCGCGTCGCTCTGCATCTGCATTCCGCCCATGTCGTGCTCGTGTTGCGAAGCCGGCGGCATGTCATGCATCGCGTGATCGGCGCTGCCTGGTGCCGTGGCCGTTTTCACGTCGGTGAGCCAGTACGCTCCATTCGATTCGTGAAGCGTCGCGGTGATCTTCGATCCGTCTTTCGGCAACGCGGCGACCTTCTCGCCGCGCACTTCGTACGGCATCGTCATGGCGCCCATCATGCCGGGCACGTCGGCATGATCAACGGTCAGTTGGTTGGTCGATCCGTCGCGGCCGACGATCGTTCCGGTCAACCGTCCGGTTCTTTCGGCTGCCATCGCCGACGACGCGACGACGAACAGCAGGATGCTGCAGGTCAAGATGAAGCCCTTCATGGTGAACGAATCCTCCGTGGATGCCGGCCGCGCGAAGCGGCACTCAGCGGGACTGCGCGAGGAGATGACGCGGCTCGTGCGCGCGATGAAAAGCGCGGAGCTCGAGCGTCGGAGGAGGGACGATCAGATCAGAAGGGTGACGTCCAGCAGATGGAGACCGATGTCCTGATCGGAACGCGCAGCGCCAAGCGTGATGAAGCTGCGGTACGCCTTCGCATCGGCCGTTGCGAGCCGCACGGATGTCGTTGCGCGTGAGACGTGTGATGTGCCTGGGAGATCGGTTGGGACGCGCTTCACCGGCTCCTGCTTCGCTCGTGCGGGCATCGGTTGCTGCGCGCCGTCGTGATGATCGGCGTGCTCGCTGATGACGCCGATCGCAACATGGCAGAGCGGCATCGCCTTGTGAATGTAGGCGTGAAACGGGAGAGCGCAACAGCCGAAGAGAAAGACTACGGCCCCGAGAAGCGGAACCGTCGCTCCGAAGATCCAGGCGGCGGCAATGGTGGCGCGTCTCATCGTTTTGCACGTTCCCTAACGGCGCGGAGAGCGAAAGCGTTCCCTCATAAGCGAAGGCGGGTGACGTGCACCCGTTTCGTCACGCCGCTCTGTTCCGTCCACGCGACGAACACATCCTGTCCGACGACGGCTGTGCGCGCAAATCCCGCCGCGCGAGCCGCGCTCGAATCGGCAACCTTGATGGACGCACTCGGAACACCGTTTCGCGGTACGAGCCGCGCGCGCAACTCCGCACCGCCCGCCGTCTGCTCCGACCACGTGACCACAGCGGTCCGGTCATTCAGCATCGACACATCCATGCGGCCGATCGGCTTCCCATCATCAATGATGATGGGCGAGCCGAACGTCGCACCGGCGTCGTCCGAGAACGCGACGTGAGCACGCCCATGCTCCGCGACAGCCGTGAACCACGCGACGACAACGCGGTTCCCGCGCGCCTCGAGCTGCGGGCCGTTGACCGGACAGCCGGCGATCTTCCAACCGTCGGCGTGGACGAACTGTGGCTTCGACCACCCGCTCGCTGTCTGCCGGATGACGGCGATATCGCGAACGTCTTCCGGCGATCGGTCGCGATACGCGATGACCGGCCGCCCGCCGACCATCGTCATGCCTGTCGTGCAGCATTCGCACGTGCGATCGTCGAGTTGCACATCCGAACGGATCACGCCCGCGGCGTCGATCGTTGCGTAGCGGATCGTCATGTCGCCTTCTTCTTTTCCTTCGACCATGTTCCGGCCGTCGAGCCACGTTGCGCCGACGCCGCCGCTCGACAGCGGTGCGAGCGTGACGAAGCCGTGCTCCCCTTTTTTCCCATCGAGATTCAGGAGCAGCGGCTTGCCCCATGTGCGTCCGCGGTTCGTGGAGATCGCAACCCGCACGTCGTAGGCATATCCGCTGTCGCCGCTCTTCTGCAGCCAGTGCGCGAACAGCACACCGTTCGCGTCTTCGACGATCGACGGGAAGTCGGCCCAATTCACGAAGAAGTCGCTTCGCTGCACTACGGTGCGCGGCGCGGACCATTGCCCCGCGCGATAGATGGAAAAGCGCAGCGCGCTGTCCTTCGTGTTGGGGACCGATTCCAACCATGACAGGAGCAGGCCGTCGCGCATCGCGAAGAGGAACGGTTCGCCGGAGCCGCCGGACGCGGGCGCGCCAATCTCAGCGACCGGCGGCGGCGAGGCGAGAACCATTCCGCCAAACGCGAGCAAAGCGAGGATGGAAGGCAGCCGGGCGAACGTCATCGCGGCGGATTCTACGTGCGCAATTGCGCCCGCGTATCTCGCCGGCGTGACGACAGCGTACCCTCACGCTCGGCAGGATGATTCCCGCGTCCGCTCGAAGTAGTCTTCGGCGGAGGCGGGATCGAGCTCCCAGCGGTGGACGTCGCGCTCGTGCTCTTTATCGCCGCAGCGCAATTCCTCGAAGTCGTCGTAGTGAACGCCGATCGCTTCGGCCCATTCGTCGACGACGTTCTGATCGGGAGTGGGCGCGCTCGCGCCCGCGGTCTCGTCGCCGTAGGACTCGGCCATCTCCCACTGCGCGTCGATGTCGCCGGCGGAAAGGGTGGGGCTGGAGAAAGACGTGCGGCGCAGGCGTCGTCTCAACTCCGTACGCCCGGCCTCGATGCTGATGTGCGCATCTTCGCGTTCGACGAAAGGCTCGATTTCCACTTCGAACGAAACGGTACCTCTGGCTTGTCGCACGGCCTCCTCCAGTCACTCTCAACGTGGGTCGCGGATGGCGCGCGCGCGCTGATCGAGATCATCGGCATCGGGTGACGGCGATCACGGTGCGGTGTATCACGCGATGTCGACGCTGCGCGGCGCGGATGCGATCGTGCTCGTGGAGGTGTTGCCATGTGTCTCGGAGTTCCCGGCCAGATCGTGAAGTTCATCGATGCGAACGTCGTGCTGTGCGATTTCTGGGGCATGACGCGCGAGTCGCGCCTCGATCTCCTGGAAGGAACCGTGACCGTAGGCGACTACGTCCTCGATCACGAAGGCTACGCGGTGCGCCGCATCGACGATGAGCTCGTGGCCGACACGCTGGCGCTGTACGAGATCATCCTCACCGAAGCGGGAGAGGATCCGATCGCAACGGAAGCATTCGCGCTGGCGTGAGTTGGTCTATTCCGCCAGCACCGAGTCGATTCGCCGGGACAACTCGTCTTCGGACAAACGCGTCGGCGCGTAGAGCCGCACGACGCCTTTCTTGTCGATGAGAACGAATGTCGGCGTCGCGGACGCGCCATAAGCGATGTGCCCGTCCGTATCGATCGGCGCCGTCACTCCTTCCAGTCCCGCATAAATCTCGCCCCACACTTTCGCGACGCGCTCTTTTTCTTCCGCGGGCGTGGCCGGCTTCTCATCGACGGTGCCGTAATAGCGCGTCGGCGCAACGAGCACGAGACCTTTCGAGCGATAGCGCTGCCACACGCGGACGAGCGACGGCGATTGTGCCTTGCAGTCGCCGCAGCCTTGCGCCCATAAGAAGAGGAGCACGGGCTTGCCTTTCATCGCGTCCGAGGAGAGCGGCGCTGCACCGACGTAGTCGCTCGTGTTGATCGGAGGCGCAGCCTGTCCTTCCAAGGAAAGCATGTGAATGTTCTTATTGATGCGCGAGCGAAGCGCCGGATCTTTCGCATGCGCGAGCGCGCCGCGGAAATACACCAGCGCCGCGCCGCGGCCTTCATTCGCAAAGATCTGGCGCCCTTCGACTTCGATCGCCGCGCCGAACGGCACAATGAGTCCGGTCTTCTCTTCCGGAATCTCGCGATGCAGTTCCGCGACATAGCGATTCGCGAGCTCGTTCTGATGCAGCAACTGAGCACCGCGCGCGAGCCAGCCAACGGCATTGAGATATTCGGCGTCGACGCCGGTGTCGCGTTTGTAATCCTCGACCGCGGCAATGCCGCTCGCCAGATCGCCGGCCGAGAGTTTCATCCGCACGCCCGAAACGAGATTCGCAGCGAACACATTGAGGGAACCGATCACCAGGACAGAGAGCACCGTCACGCGCAACTTCACGTCATTCCTCCTCGGCGGTTAGGTATCGGACGCGCGATGCCACGCGAAGGTTTCGAACCCCGCTTCAATCTCCTTCTTGCCTTTCCTCTGTCCTTCGTTAGTTGCTCTACGATGGGTAGAGCCCTATAGTGGACGGTCTGCGCAGTCTCTTTTCATCGCCACAGCAGCAGCGCAGATCCGGTCTTTCGGGAGGGTTTTAGGTGGCGTATGGGTGCGGGCCAGGTGGGTTCGGCGTTTGTTGAGTGGATAAGGCAAGCCCTTATACACGACCCGATCCTCGTCGCTCCGACCCTCATCCTCTTCCTCGGCATTGCACTTCTCGCAGTCATCGACACGATCATCGTTGCCGTACAAGTTGCGACGGCGATGATGAATCACGTTCGCAACCGTCTGAGCGACCTCGGACGCGAGCTCGGCAAGCTGCGCGCGACCTTCCGCTGGCACCGCGCGCCCGCCGATCACGCGAATGACATCGACATGATTCGCTCTCGCCACGTCCAGCGCGACCTTCTTTCGCAGCAACCGCTCTTCGATCGAAACGCGAAGAAGAGCAGCCCCAGATCTGCCTAAAGCGCTTGCGCAACCCTCGCCCGTGACTTACATTCATTGCGGCGCTGATCCGCGCCCAACCTCGATGGTCTTCCCCCAGCGAAGACCTTCGCCGAGGCAAAGGGGGGCGTACTCCCGGATCGATGACGAACCTTCGTCGTCGCGAACGATGCTGCTGGGGAGTTTCGATCGCGGAACGACTGGAAGGGAGAACGTCATGACGAAACAGAAAGACCTCAAGCGACTCGTCCGCGCGCGGATGGAGAAGACCGGCGAGGCGTACACCGCTGCACGCCTTCAACTGACGAAAAAGAAAGAACCGGCCGTCGACTACGCGAAAGTCGCCGGCATGGCCGACGACTCGGTGCGCAAACAGACCGGACGCACGTGGGCGGAATGGGTGAGAGTCCTCGACGCCGCCAACGCCGCGGAAAAGCCGCATCGCGAAATCGCGCAATTCGTCTCTTCACTCGGCACGCCCGATTGGTGGACGCAGATGGTCACCGTCGGCTACGAGCGAATCCGCGGCCTGCGCGATCGCGGACAACGCCGCGGTGGCGGGTACGAAACGACGAAGAGCCGCACGTTCAATGTCCCGCTCGAGAAATTGTTCGACGCGTTCGCCAGCGCGCGCACGCGACGCCGTTGGCTGCCCGTCAAAGTCACGATCAAGAGCATGACCGCACCAAAGCGGATGCGAATGACATGGCCCGACGCGACGTCGGTCGTGATCGGGTTCTACGCGAAAGGCAACGCGAAGAGCTCCGTCGCGATTCAACATCAGAAGTTGCCGGATAAGACGACTGCAGCCGCGATGAAGACAGCGTGGGGCGAGTACTTCGACAAACTCAGCGAGCTACTGTAGCGACGAATGATCGAGGCGCGGGCGTTCTCGCTCGCGCCTCAACGAACGCGAGCGACCCGGATGGTGGCCCGGTATTGCTGCGCCGGAACCGGATCCGGCGTCTGCCGTTGGGGCTCGAGCTCGACCAGCGTGAACGAGTAGCCGGCCACCGAGGCATCCCGCGGAAAGTTGTTTCCGCCGGCGGTGTTGAGCGTGGCCGATTGCGTGCCGCTGCCGCTTGTGATGTCGAGACGGATCGCTCCGTTCCCCTGCCACACGCACGTGACCGACGCCGGACAGCGCGAGTCTTCGACGACCTGAGCGAACGAAAGTCGAAGGTCGCTGTTCACCTGGGACGAGTTGCCAACTTGCAGGACGAGCGTCGTCGCGCCGCTGTCCGAGACCGAACCGCCCGGAGCTGTCGGCGAGGAATTGCAGGAGAGGACGAGAAGCGCGAAAACAAGCCCTAGGGATCGCATGTCAGCGTGAAACACGGGAGGCAGCCGAAAAATCCCTCCGCCCAATAGACATTGCCTCTCAGTATTCGGGCCATTCACTCTCGGCGAAACCCTCCTCAGCCATGGCCTGCTCTTCCAAACGATCGAGCTTCGCGCATTCGCGAGCGAGCCGCGAACGGTGCAGCTGCACAAACCTGATCTTCGCGCGGGCCATGGTGTGATTCGTTCAGACGTGCTGATCAAACAGAATCTGATTCCCGTCCGGATCCACCGCCATGAAGCTCGCTGGACCGGTCGTGCCCTCATCTGCTTCGCTCACGAGCTCAACGCCTTGCGCCTTCAACTGGCGTTGCAGCTCGCGAATATCCGTGAAAGCCGCCAACTTCTGGGCCTTCTGGTCCCAGCCAGGATTGAAGGTCATGATGTTCTTCTCGAACATGCCCTGAAAAAGACCGATGACGTGATCCCCATTTTTCAAGATCAGCCAGTTCTGTGACGGATCGCCAGCGAACGCTTTGAAGCCGAACTTCTCATAAAACGCTCTCGATTCTCCGAGGTTCCTGACCGCCAAGCTGATTGAGAATGCGCCAAGTTCCATTTTCTTGCTCCTATCTGAGCCAGGTGGCGTTCGTAAAATTGCCTCAAGCTACACCCGGCACAAGGCGGCGGCGACATACTTTCGGGTGATTTCGGGTCAACGAAAGGATGATTTCGCGGGCGATGCCCGAGATCTTAAACTTTTCGATCGCCCGGTTGCTGAGCCATCACTTCCGCGTCAACCGCGACTTATCAGAGGTCCTCCTCGAGAGCATTCTCCAGAAGACGTGCACCGTGAACAAATGCGATGATTCGGACCTCATGCTCTTGTTCAATTACCTGGTAAAGCATTCGATAGCTCTTGAATACGAACAATTCGCGTAACGCGGGATTGTTCTCCTCAGGAACAACTCGGCCGCGCTTTGGAAACTGCTTGAGCGAACGCGCTGCGTCTCTGGCACTGCGAACGAGCGCTGCGGCGTACCGAGGTGAATCCTGAGCAATGTGCGCTGCCTGCCGCTCGACGGCATTCTCGGCAGGCTCAGTCCACCTTACTCGCCAAGCCACTTCGATAACCGTCGTTCGACTTCCTCTTGCTCGAGCAGTTCGCCGCGCTCTGCCGCCTCGAGACCTCGCCGAATGGCCTGCTGAACGTAGATGTGATACTGAATGTCTTCGAACGACGCCTCGAGTGGCAGCGTGTCGAGAAGTCGGCGGACTTCTTCGATCGGTCGGTCCATGACCCTATTCTACCGCTTCAACGGGTGAGTCGGGATGCCCACTCGGACGGAGGTGGGCTCCGATAGTGTCTAGATTTTCGCTCCGCGAAATCCCGCCTGAAGCAATAGATCTGGGCACGCGGAATGAGCTCGGCGGCGGCCCTACGACTGTCGCATTGGCAGCAAACGGCTTTACATGGCGACGAAGACCGCGGCCCATGGAGCGTGGAGACGCCAGCCGGCCGAGGCCGGCGGGCTAACAAACGCCGCCTTGTCAGTTTCTTGCAGGTGTTGGGCAGCGCTTACTTGATAGCGAGTTCGTGAAGCAGTTGCTCCACGCTTGCTGGCACCGCCACGGGGACGAACCAGGCGCGCGGATAAAGATAGTCTTCGCCAGATTCATCAATGACGCGCATGTAGTTACGCTTTTCCGCGATTGGATCGTCGAGAACTTCGTAGACCTTGCGGAGATCCAACGTGCCGGAATATTCGCCGGTATGAATGCAAATTGCGAAATGTTTGGTTTCTTTCATAAGACTAGTCGAGATAGCGTTTGATCTTTATCCATCGCTTCCCGATGCCGTGTGCTTCGTACCAATGAATCTCAGCATCAGTAATCGTACCATCCTCAAGACGAACAGTCGCGAAGCCCTTGAGTTTACGCCAGTTGCCTGCGCCGAATCGTTCTTCGAGGTGAGGGAGATCACGGATGCCACGACCACTCGCTATCGTCTCAATACCCCGGATCTGCCCGATGATCTCGAATGACTCAATCTCCACAAAAGAAAGCTATCACAAAGTGCCCATTCGATGGGCTAAGTAACAGAAACGAGACAGTTAAGCGTGACGGCAGTTCACGATTGTAGCCGGCCATCTCGCCCGCGAGATCGGATCGTTCGACCATGGATGCCGCGAGTGATGCGGGAGACGTTGGCATTCCATGAGCGGCGGCATTGCGCTTCAAATGTGAGCACGATAACCACACGACGGCTCCGAGATATCGTCGCGATGATAGCCGTCGTAATCAGTGCTCGGCTTGAAGTTCGCGCGCTCTGCAGGATCTTCTGTTTGGAGACTTCTATTCGTCTGCCCAACGGTCTCTAGAGGTTAACCCGCGAGACGCGTTCAGGCGCGCCGCGGGCTGAGCGGCGCGCCGCTTGCCGCGACTAACGGTGCAACCGGCGGAAGCGAGTTGCAAGCGGCGTGACGCCGTGCGTCTCGGGACGCTCAAGGCGGCTCGGCCGCCGGGCGCGGGATCCGGCGTCTCGTCGGGTTCTACCTCGAGTTAGGCGGCGAGCTATGCACTGGTCTTCGTAGACTTGCGCTTTTGCGGGAGCCTGCGATGGTTTCTCGTTCTCAATGTCGCCGAATCGATCTTTACTGGCAACGACGGATTCACTATACCGGATGACCGTCGGGATTGGTGTTGTCAGCCTGCGGTTTGAATTTCGTGAGAAACGCGACGTAGAAGTTGTCATTCTTCTTAAGGATAGTTGCACCGTCCTGCCAGATCCCGTTTTCATTCCACCACTGACTGTCCTCTAGGTCTCCCTGGTTCTGATGAACGTTGTGCACGCCTAGGCCACCAAAGTGGAATGGCTCGCCGAAAACAAATATGCGCTTGGCGTCGTCGAGAAGAGGCTCGAAGACGTTCAATGCTGCTTTGCTGTCACCCTCGCTCCACGGCGGATTGATCCAAGCGTTAAACATCTGTCGCCACCATTCGCCGATCCACTCCAGTCGAACCCCCATCGCTATGCATCCAGGGCGATGAAACGTTTCGGCACGAATGTTGTCTACCGCGCCGCCGCTTTCAGCACCGCTTTGATGGTGGTACGGCAGATCGTGACGCCCGTCGCTCAATCCAGCGACGCCTTTCAGGTCAGGCTCGGCAAGCGGCACGACGCGCCAGTTGATGCCGTCGTTCGTTTGCTTCGAATCGACGTCGATCGCGCAGTGATATTGCCCTTCGGGCGTGTCGAGATAGAGGTTCTCGTGATAGTACTGACCGAAGTTGTTGAGCGGATCACGTTCGTAGTGATTGAGAGTTCCGGCAACGACACAATATCCATGGACAAGCGGCATACTGTCCCTCCTTGCTCGCCTCGCGTATCAGTGTGATGCGCGCCTTGCGCGACGCGCCCATCCGCAGACTCAAGCACTTCGCGGCGCTTCGCACATCATTGCGAGACACAAACGTCGGACGCGCTTATTCTTCGCGATGTCGCCGCAGTCCGAAAATCTGCAGCTAGTCGTTCTTCTCCGCGCGCGCTCTCACACGCAACTACAGCCTACTCCCCACAAGACCGGTATACCACTACGTCGTTGCGTCGGTCTAACGGAGCAGAGTTGCGGCCGAATCATCCACGGCCGGGAGCAGTACCATCTTCCCCACTGCTCACAGTCGACATTCGCTCGCGACGCGTGCTGGGGTGGGTGGGAGGAAAAGCGCAACCGCTGGAATCGATGTCCGCCTAACGACTGTCGCACCGATTGCAAAACGGCCACGCACAGCGACAGGACGTGTGGCACCCCGCGTGCTCCGGCTTGAGAATGGACCAGCAGGCGGCGTGCCGCCGTCCGGAGTCGCAGCGCTAGCCGGCCGATAGGCCGGCGGGCAAACAAACGCCGCTTTGTCAGTTTCTTGCAGGTGTTGGGCGGCACCGTTACTCTTCATCGATAATTAGGATACTTTCTACTGTTGCATCAGCCAGAAGTTCCGCCACCTCGCCCGTGGACGGATGCCACGCGAGATAATCACGATCCATCAGGCGTTCGATTCGCTCCCGTGCTGGCGCGTCCATCTCGCCCAGGAGGTACACAACGAAGCTCCGGACGACATCGAGGTCGTTGAGAGCGCCCTCGGGCTCGACGAATTTGAGAGAATTTCTCACGTAGCGGGCAATCATGCCGCGATCGTCTTTGAAGAGCGGGATGATCTGGTCGCCATGAAAAGTGTCGATGAATACCTCTTCGAAGGACAGACGTTTCGGATCGACATTCCCATGCAGGAAATCGTTCCGGCTGTTCATCACTGTATGAAACTTCGCAAACGCCGGATCGTCATAGTTGACTGGCTTTGTAAATCCTTCGCAATAGATGTGAAGTGACCGCACCCTAACGTCAATTGGTTGCCGTAGCAGATGTTCATAGACGCGGTCGTCGGCGCGTACGTCACTACGAGCTAATACAAAACTGACAAAGTTCACAAAGGCTTCGGCCAGAACTGGAGCAAGCATCCTAATGCTAGTTCCGAGGGTAGCAGCCAAGAACGTGTCGTAACCCCAACGTTCCATCTTTTTGTGATGCTCATCGGCAGCCGCTCGCGTTAGAGCCAAGGGGCGCGGCGCCGGCTCTTCAAGCTTGATGGCCGCGAGACGCTGCGCAAGAGCCAAGACCGTACGCTGTACGCGCCGAAAAGGGTTTATGAAGAGAGACCATCGCTTCAACCGTTGCCGAATGTTTGAAATTGAGGGCCCTAGACGTTTAAAATCAGCCTTAATATTTGCGATGAGCTGGTACCATTCAGATGCCGTCAACTCAACGAATAAGAACTCGACGCGACCGCTTGTGCCGTGTATGAGGAACATGTATCCGCGCGAGCGGAGGCAGTAGCCCCACTGCACAAGGTTGTCGGTCCCCTTGGTCCGAAGTGCCATCATGACATCGTTTGGTTCGCCAAAACGAGCCTTCAGGTAGGCATACAGATCGAGCGGGCTGATCTCAGCATCGGCAGGACGATCTATCGCCTTTCTTCGTCGTTTCGATGATCGCGACGCATGTACACGGCGCTTAGCTTTCCGGCGGTATCGAGCTAGTTGTACCTCGACGGCAACCGGCTCCCACAAGCTCACGTCGAGAAGAGCGTCGACGCGTTTCATAGCACGAGCGTACACGCGGAACGAATGTGCAGCAAGGTGCTCGTGTCCGCCCAACTCGTAGTTCGAGCCACTGGATTCTTACAACGTCCCTCAGCGCTCAGCCGCGAGATAGCTGTACATCTTCCACCGCGAGTCAACATCGCGCTGCGCGGCGGCGATCACTGCGCGCGTTTCGTCGTTGTCATTCTTCAACAACTGATTGAAGCGGTTCTCCATGCGCAGGAACTGCTCGACGGGGATCTTCAAGCCGCGCGAGTCCAATTGCAGTGGGTTTTCGGCGCGGTCGGGGTTGTAGCGGTACAAGAGCCATTGTCCTGAATCGACGAGTGCTTTTTGGTGCTGCAGGGCGTTGGCCATGTCGTAGCCGTGGGCCACGCAGTGGCTGTAGGCGATGATCAGCGACGGGCCGTCGTACTTTTCTGCTTCGAGGAATGCTTTTAGCGTGTGCTCGTCGCGGGCGCCCATGGCGACGCTGGCTACGTAGACGTGGCCGTAGGTCATTGCGATGAGTCCGAGGTCCTTTTTCTTGGCGGGTTTGCCGCCGGCGGCGAACTTTGCGACTGCGGCGCGCGGCGTTGACTTCGACATCTGACCGCCTGTGTTCGAATACACCTCGGTGTCGAGCACGAGAACTTTTACGTTGCGGCCGCTGGCGAGCACGTGATCGAGGCCGCCGAATCCGATGTCGTATGCCCAACCGTCGCCGCCGACGATCCATACGCTCTTTTTCACGAGCAGGTCGGCGAGCGCGAGGAGGTGCTGCTCTTCACTGGCGTCGAGCTTGTGCATGCGCGTCATCAGTTCGAGGCGGCGCAGTTTGATTTTCAGGAGCTCGACGCGCTTGCGTTGTTCGAAGATCTCGGCGTCGTCGTTCTGCGACGACGCAACGATTGCGTCGACGAGGTTCTCGCCCACCGCCGGCGCGAGTGACTTCAACAGCTCAATGGCAAAATCGCGCTGCTTGTCGATCGAGAGGCGGAAGCCGAGGCCGAATTCGGCGTTGTCTTCGAAGAGTGAATTCGCCCACGCCGGTCCGCGGCCGTCGCTGTTGGTCGACCATGGCGTCGTCGGCAAATTGCCGCCGTAGATCGACGAACATCCGGTCGCGTTCGCGACGACGATGCGATCGCCGAATAGTTGCGTAAGCAGTTTCACATACGGCGTCTCGCCGCATCCCGCGCACGCGCCAGAGAATTCGAAGAGCGGCTGCTGCAGCTGTTGATGACGAATGAGTCCCGGATTGAGCTTCGAGCGATCGAGCTCGGGGAGATTGAGGAACCACTCCCAATTCGTGCGCTCGCTGTCGCGCAGCGCGGGCTGCGGCTGCATGTAGAGCGCCTTGCGATCGGGAACGCTCTTGCTCTTCGCGGGACAGACGTCGACGCAGATCGTGCAGCCGGTGCAGTCCTCGGGCGCGACTTGAATCGTGTACGCGAGTCCGGCCCAGTCTTTGTGAATCGGCTTGAGTGACTTGAGCGTCGGCGGCGCGCTGCTCAGCAGCGACTCGTCGTAGGCCTTGATGCGAATTGCGGCGTGCGGACAGACCATTGCGCATTTGCCGCATTGAATGCATGCGGCGGTGTCCCACACGGGGATTTCTTGTGCGAGATTGCGCTTTTCGTAGCGGGCGGTGGAACTTGGGAAAGTTCCGTCGCATGGGAGGGCGCTGACGGGGAGGGAGTCGCCGCGGCCGGCGATGATGGGATTGATCACGTCGGTGACGAATTCGGGATAGGCGACACCGCCTGTCCGGACAGGCGAGGGCGCCTGTCCTCCACTGTATTCGAGCAAGTTTTCGAGCGCGGCGTCGACCGCAAGGAGGTTCATCGCGATGACCTTCTCGCCTTTCTTCCCGTACGTTTTCTTGATCGCGTCGCGAATCGCTTCTAGCGCTTCTTCGATCGGCATTACGTTCGCCTTCGCGAAGAAGCAGACCTGCATGATCGTGTTGATGCGGTTGCCGAGGCCGCATTCGCGCGCGACGCGCGACGCGTCGATGATGAACACGCGCGCGTCCTTCGCGGCGAGTTGTCCGGCCACGGTGCGCGGGAGAACGAAGTCGGACGGCGCGTTGATCAGGAACGTGCCGCCTTGCGCGAGGTCCTTCACCATATCGACCTTGCCGAGGAATTGCGGCTGGTGGCAGGCGATGAAGTTCGCGCTGTTGACGAGATACGTCGAGCGGATCGGACGCGGACCGAAGCGCAGATGCGAGACCGTCATCGCGCCGGCTTTCTTCGAGTCGTACACGAAGTAGCCCTGCGCGAAACGCCGGCCGTGATCGCCGATGATCTTGCAGGTGTTCTTGTTCGCGCCGACGGTTCCGTCGGCGCCGAGGCCGTAGAACATCGCGCGCACGACGTCGTCGGTTTCGGTCGAGAACGAATCGTCGTAGTCGAGGCTCAGATGCGTCACGTCGTCCGTGATGCCGACGGTGAACTGCTTCTTCGGACGCTCTTCGCGCAGTTGATCGAAGACGCCTTTGGCCATCGCGGGCGTGAACTCCTTCGACGAGAGTCCGTAGCGTCCGCCGATGACGCGCGGGCGGCGGTTGGAATCGAAGAGCGCGTTGACGACGTCGAGATACAGCGGCTCGCCGGCGGCGCCGGGCTCTTTCGTGCGATCGAGCACGGCGATCGCGCGCGCCGACTCGGGCAGCGCGGCGAGGAAGCGCGCGTTGTCGAACGGCCGGTAGAGGCGCACTTTCAACACGCCGACCTTCTCGCCCTGCTCGCGCAACACATCGACGGTTTCGTGCAACGTTTCCGCGGCGGATCCGAGGACGACGATGACGCGATCGGCGTCGGCGGCGCCGTGATATTCGAACGGATCGTAGGCGCGGCCGGTGATCCTGGCAAAGCGATCCATCATCTCCGCGACGACCTTCGCGCAGTCGAGATAGAACGGATTCGAGCGCTCGCGCGACTGGAAGAAGACATCGGGGTTCTGCGCCGTTCCGCGAATCACCGGATGATCGGGCGAGAGAGCGCGCGAACGGTGATCGAAGACGAGCTCGAGATCGATCATCTGCCGCATCTGCTCTTCGCTGACCAGCTCGATCTTCGCCATCTCGTGCGAGGTGCGGAATCCGTCGAAGAAGTGGAGGAACGGGATGCGCGCCTCGAGCGACGCGGCCTGCGCGATGAGCGCGAAGTCCTGTGCTTCCTGCACGCTCGACGACGACAACATCGCCCATCCGGTCGAGCGGACGGACATGACGTCGGAGTGATCGCCGAAGATCGAGAGCGCATGCGTCGCGATCGTCCGCGCGGCGACGTGAAAGACGCACGGCGTCAACTCGCCCGCGATCTTGAACATGTTCGGAACCATCAGGAGGAGTCCCTGCGAGGAGGTGAAGGTCGTAGCGAGCGACCCGGTCTGCAGCGCGCCGTGCACCGCGCCCGCGGCGCCGCCTTCGCTCTGCATCTCGACGACGCTCGGTACCGTGCCCCACACGTTCTTGCGGTGCACCGCCGACCACGCGTCCGCCCACTCTCCCATCGATGACGACGGCGTGATCGGATAGATGGCGATCACTTCGTTCAGTGCGTACGCAACGCGTGCGACCGCCTCGTTGCCGTCGAGCATTGCGTACTGCTCTTTCGAGATCATGGCGCGCCTCTCCTTCGCCATGCAGGTTAAGTCGCGCGCGAACAGCGCCGGATGATGCGCATCAAGCGAGGGCGTGACGGAGATCACACGGGAGGGCGCGAGTTATCGCGAAGGCCGAACGTCAGCGAGAGGCCTCGGCGGACCAGCGGCGCGCGTCGGACGCAATGACAGCGCCGCCGGCCGCGGACCGAGACCCCTCGCTCGCGCTCGCGTCAGCGCGCGAGCGCGATGTCGCGCATGCAGTCGTAGCAGGAGTTGACGTCTTCGCTGAGCAGCCGTAGGACGCTGAACCAGATCGCCGGCGAGCTCTCGAGGATGCGGTGGAACGTCGCGGCGTCGACGAAGCCAACCTCGCACGTCGAGTGAACGGTCGCGGTGTAGTCGTGCGTGCGGCGCGAGAAGACGGAGCTCAATCCGATGATCTGACCGCCGCGCGCGACGCGCAGCGTTTTCGCGCGGCCGTCCCGTGCGGAGAAGACGAGATCGATCGTTCCGTTGTGAATCAGGTAGACGCCGCGCGGCTCTTCGCCTTCGAAGAAGAGCGTTCGTCCAGCAGGCCACACTTGCAGGTTCTGCTCTTCGAGCAGCGCCGTTTCGAGCGGATGCGGTTCCAAAGCTAGGTCCATGGTCACGGGCTCACCTCGAACGTGACGATACGAGCGCGCTCGTGACACCGCTGTGACAATGAACACCCGGCGCGGTGCGATTCGTCAGACGGCCCCTCATCCGCGCTTCGCGCACCTTCTCCCCGCGCGCGGGGAGAAGGGCAACTCAATTCAGACGGTGACCATCTCGCTGAATTGCGCGGTGTCGCGCACGAAGAAGTTCGAGCCTTTGATCTCGATGAGCTTCTTGCGGCGCCAGTCGCTGAGCAAACGCGTGACGGTCTCGCGCGTTGTTCCGATCATCTGCGCGATCTCTTCGTGCGTGAGAAGAACCTGCAGGCGCGTGCCGCGCGCGGTTTCGGCGCCTTCGCTTTCGCACCAGTCGAGGACGAGTCGCGCGAGCTTCTCGCCGGTGGTCTGCGACAGGCCGAGCGTGCGGATCTCGCGCTGTGCCGCGTGATATTTCTCACTCAGCTGCTGCGCGGTGTGCATGCACGCCTCGGTATGTGCGCTGAGGAGGCGGAGGAAGTCTTCGCGGCGGATGAAGTTCAACTGCGCCGGCTCGATCGTTTCGGCCGACAGCTCGTAGGAGCGGCCGAGGATCGTGGCGCTGGCGCCGAGGACGTCGCCGGGCTGGGCAACCTTAACGATCAGAGTGCGCCCTTCGCTCGAAGACGTCGTCAGCTTCACCTTGCCGCTGCAGAGGATGAACACGCCGCGCGGCGCTTCGCCCTCGACGAAGATCACGGAGCCTTTCGGGTACACGCTCGTGAACTTCACCGTGTCGATCGCGGCGAGTGTCGGCGTCGACATGTTGCAGAAGAGGTGATTCTGACGCACGGTGCAGTCGGCGCAGCTGTTGTGGATCGAGAGGTTGTACGGTGTAGGCATGGCGTCCTCGCTTTCAATGCGACGATCATCACATCGTCGTGTGACGTGCCTTGCCACCCGACGGGGTGGGAAGGCGTCGCGGGTGGGTGGGGCGGGGACGTGATGGACGGGTGGGCTACTCGGGCGCCTTCGTCGCGACCACGCCGATGCTGGCGACCGTTTCGCCCTTCGTCATCGACGGAACGGCGCGGATGAACGTGACGACACCCGACACCGGCGCGGTGAAATCGGCGAGCGGACGATCGAGGTAGTCGGTCAGCGAACCGATCTTCATCCCCTGCTGGACGTACGTGCCGCGTCGCACGAGCGGATAGAAGATCCCGTTCGAGTTGCTCGTCACGCTCTGCACGTTCTCGAGCCACACGGGGTTCTGCACGAACGTCGGATTGCCGGGGATCATCTTGAAGTAGCGCATCACGTTGAAGCAGCCGGTCGTGAGGAGCTCGACGTCTTCGGTCTCCGTCGTTCCCGCGTATCCCGCTTCGACGGCGATCGATGCTTTGCCGCGCGTGTTCGCGGTGTTGTCGAGGTAGCGCGACGCGGCCGGATCTTTCGGGCGATCGGCGCTGATGATGATGTGATCGATGCCGAACGCCATCGCCATCTCGCGCGAGACGCGGTCCTGCGCCGCGTTGCCCGTGAGCGGCCAGTAGCTGTATGGACGAAGGCTCTCGTCGAGATCGCCGCCATGAAGATCGATGAGGTGATCGCAGCGATCGACGATCTCCTTCGTGATGAGAAACGACGCGCGCTCGGTCTGCGTGCCGTCGATCTTGCCGGGATAGAAGCGATTCATGCTCTTGCGATCGTTCGGATTGACGTGTGGCACTTTCTGTTCGAACGACGGGACGTTCACGAGCGGGACGATGATCACGGTGCCGGACAGCGTCGACGGATCGATGCGCGCGATCACGCGCTCGAGCGCGATGATCGACGCGTATTCGGTGCCGTGCAGTCCCGACACGAGCGCGAGGACCGGCCCCGGCTTCGCGCCGTTGGCGACGACGACCGGAATCGTCAGCGCTGCATCGACGCCGGCCGGCACTTCGATCGAGCCGTACGCTTTCTGTCCGCGCGCCGCGCTCGCGTTGCCGACCGTGAATCGTTCCTGCGCGACGGCGAACGAGCAGACGAAAAGCAGCGGGAGCACGACGATGTTTCGCATCGCGCGATTCTACGACCGCGCGTCGAAATAACGCTTCGGCGTCTCGCCGAGCTCACGGCGGAACATCGAGATGAAGGCGCTCGCCGTGCTGTATCCCGCCTCGAGCGCGACGCGCGTGATCTTCTCGCCCGCCGCGAGCAACTGAAGCGAGTGCATCAGCCGCAGTTGTTGCCGCCATTCGCCGAGAGTCATGTTGGTTTCGAGCTGGAGAGGCGCTCGATGGTGCGCTTGCTCGCGCCGGCGTCGCGGCAGAGCCGCGCGAGGCTGCGCGGATCGCCGGGGTTGCGCGTGAGCGCGTCCGCAACGCGCACCGCGCGCGAGTCCGCCGGCGTTGGCAGTTGAAGCGGGACGGATTCGACGGTCTCCAACTGATCGACGATCAGATCGATGAGATGCGCGTGCGCGCGGCTCCGCCGCATCAATGCTTTGAACGTGCACGCGTGAAGGAGCAGCTCGCGCAGAAGCGGCGACACGTTCACGACGCGACAACTCCGCGGCAGCGAGCGCACGAGCCGCGCGCGCAGATAAAGCGTGCGCATCGACACGGCACCCGACATCGACACGCGGTGCGGAATCTTCGCGGGAATCCAGACGCCGCGCTGCGGCGGCACGACCCACGTACCGTCGCTCGTGTGCACGGTCATCACGCCGCGCGACGCGTACACGAGTTGATCTTCAGGATGGAAGTGCTCGGGGACGACGTGGCCGTTCTCGAACTCCCAGGTCAGCGTCATGACCTGCGCCGGCAACTTCGGACACGATTCAGCGGCCTGTCGCATTTGCGATATTCGTTGTCACAATAGCGAAAGAAAGACTGGGCCTCAAAGCCTATCCTTCTCCGCGGAGGCCCCGAATGTTAGGCACGACCGACCTCGTCACATTTCTTCCCACCACCGACTACGCGCGCGCACGCACGTTCTTCGAAGGAACCCTCGGCTTGCGCTTCGTCAGCCAGGACGAATACGCGCTCGTCCTCGACGCGAACGGAATCATGCTGCGCATCACCAAAGTGCGCGATCACCATCCCGCGCAATACACGATCCTCGGCTGGAAGGTGACCGGCATCGAGAGCGTCGCGTCCGCGCTCGCCGAGAAAGGCATCGCGTTCGAGCGCTACGGATTTCTCGAACAGGACGAGCGCGGCGTGTGGACGGCGCCGAGTGGCGACAAGGTGGCGTGGTTCAAGGATCCGGACGGCAACGTGCTGTCGTTGTCGGAGCACGTGTGATCACGGCCGGATCTCGACCACCGTTCCATTCGGCACCGCGTTCCAGATCTCGTCGATGTCGTGATTCGAAACGGAGATGCAGCCCGCCGTCCAATCGGTGAGCTGGATCGCGGCGCCGAGCGCGCGCCATCGATTCGGCACGCCGTGAATCATGATCTCTCCGCCGGGACGGACGCGGAGGCGCCGCGCGCGCGCAACGTCGCTCGCGTTCGGATACGACACGTGCAGCGCGAGGTGGTACTTGCTGTACGGATTGCGGTGGTCGATCTTGTAGATCCCTTCGGGCGTCTTGCCGTCGCCTTCGCGCGTTTTTGCGCCGATGGGATTCGAGCCGAGAGCGACTCGATAGGTCTTCACGACGCGGCCGTGGTCGAGCAGGCTCAGGCGGCGCGCCGCTTTCTCGACGACGATCCGGTCCGCTTTCACGGGCGTCGCGATCAACAAGAAAAGCGACAACAGCACGGACAAATGCTACGCTCGCCTCCTCGTTTTCAATCATGGCGTGGTGGATCTGGGTTCTCGCCGGCTTCGCGTTGCTCGCGATCGAGATGGCCTCGACGACGATGCACGTCGGCTTTTTCGGCCTCGGCGCTCTCATCGAAGGGCTGATCGTCGGACTCGGATTCGGCGGCGTGCTCTGGGTGCAGATTCTAACCTTCACGCTCGTCTCCCTCGTCGCGCTGTTCTTCATCCGTCCGATCGTCATGAAGAAACTGCGGTTGAACGAGACGAAGTACGTCGACTCCTTCGTCGGCGAGTCCGCGGTCGCGATTGACGCGATCGGTCCCGGCGTCACCGGCAAAGCAGAGATGCGCGGCTCGACGTGGACGGCGGTCAACCTTGGCAGCAGTCCGCTTGTTGCGGGGCAACGCGCGCGCGTCGAGCGCGTCGACGGCCTCACCATTCACATTCGCGCGGAACAATAAGGAGATCACATGGGTCAGCTATTCGTCGTCGTCGTTCTCGCTTTCTTCGCGATGTTCGTCATCTCGCGGATCGCACGCGTCGTTCCCCAGCAGCAGGGCTGGGTCGTCGAACGCCTCGGGCGATTCAGCGGCACACTCGGCGCGGGATTCCACATCCTCATCCCGTTCCTCGACACCGTCCGCTACAAACACTCGCTCAAGGAAGTCGCGCTCGAAGTTCCGGAGCAGGTCTGCATCACGAAAGACAACGTGCAGGTCGCCGTCGACGGCGTGCTCTATTTCAAAGTGCTCGATCCGGAGCGCGCGTCGTACGGCATCAGCGATTACAACTACGCGATCTCGCAGCTCGCGCAGACGAATCTCCGCAGCGAGATCGGCAAGATCGAGCTCGACAAGACGTTCGAAGAGCGGACGAACATCAACTCCGCGGTGGTCTCCGAAGTCGACAAAGCTTCCGAAGCGTGGGGCGTGAAAGTGCTGCGCTACGAGATCAAGAACATCACGCCGCCGCAGGACGTGCTCGCGGCGATGGAGAAGCAGATGCGCGCCGAGCGCGAGAAGCGCGCCGTGATTCTGCAGTCGGAAGGACAGCGCGACGCATCGATCAACGCAGCCGACGGCGACAAGCAGCAGACGATCAAAGCGTCGGAAGCGAAGAAGCAACAGGCCATCAACGAAGCGGAAGGTCAGGCTGCCGCGATTCTGTCGGTCGCGACTGCGACCGCGGAAGGCATTCGCAAAGTCGCCGAAGTGATCAAGATGCCGGGCGGACACGAAGCGATGCAACTGAAACTCGCCGAGCAGTACATCGCGCAGTTCGGCAATCTCGCGAAGACGTCGACGTCGATGATCGTGCCAGCGAATCTGACCGACATCATGTCGGTGATCTCGACCGCGATGACCGCGATCAAAGCACCCGGCGAGCCGCTCCTCGGCGCGAGGACCACGCAACCGCGCGCGCAGGTGTAGAGGAAATGGGGCCAGACACGAATGTCTGGCCCACACTTGCTTTACGGACAGGGGATGCTGGGAGTCGAGACCACGACGTTCGACGCCGTGATGTTGTCGACCCAGGCGCCTGCGGGCGATGCGTCGACGAGATCGTCGGACGAGAAGTGGAAGCGCACTTGTCCGACCAGTCCGGCGAACGCGGAGAGATCGGCGTCGTAGCGCTGCATGAGCGGCGAGACGCCGCAGAAGAACGGCGCATCCTTCGGCATGCATCCGGTTCCGGCCGCGATTTGCGAATAGCCTTGCGTGATGTTGACCGTCGTCCACGTGCGACCGCCGTCGACCGACACCTGCACATCGAGTCCGTCGTACGGCGCGTCGCTGTTCTCGGTCACGTACGCGAGATCGAACGCGATCGACGACGACGGTGAGAACTCGAGCGTTGGCGATACGAGATAGTCGCAGCGATTCTTCGCGTACTGCTCGTGCCACATGCTGGTGAGATCGCCGGTGGTCGGCGCGAGATTCGTCATCGCCCAGCCGAGCGGATCGGATGACGTCCAACCCTGCGCCCCGGTCTCGAAGTCGTAGTTGAGCGTGCGCATGACTTTGTCGCGATTGACGACCGTGTCGAGTGTGCGCGTCGCGATCTGCGACTGGCCGGTCGACGTGACGATGGCGGTGAACGTGGCGACGTCGCCGAACGGTGCAGTGCGTCCGACGTTCACGGTGAAGTTGACGCTCTTCGTCTCAGCGCCGTCCGCGGCGAGCGAACCGACATTCATGGTGTCGGTCGGGATGGTGAGATACGACTTGTTCGACGCCAGCTTCACGGTGACGCCGTTGGCGTTACGCGTGCCGAGGTTGTTGACATTGACGGTGACGCGAATCGATTCGCCGGGATCGGGAACGTTGTCGCCGTCGCCGCACGTCGGCGAGAGACGATCGGACGTGATCGCGAGCGACGACGCTTGCGCGTATGCACTCTTGTACACCGTGCAATTCGTGCCGATCGTCACTTCGACCGGCAGCGCGAAGCATCCTTGATCGGAGCTGACGTTGAGAACGAGGAAGGCGACGACGCCACAGAGATCGCCATCGGGCGACACGGTGACGTTGTACGACTGCTTCGGTCCGACCGTCGATCCGGCGGCGATCGTTCCGTACGTGCGCGCGGTCGTCGTCGTGACGGTGACGCCGCTCGTCGTCGAGGTGAGCATCGCGCTGACGTTCGTCAGTCCGGCCAGTCCGCCGTTCTTGATCGTGATGAAGAGTGTCGCGCGCTCGCCGGCGTCGAGGTGTCCGTCGCCATTGCCGCCCGGCGTGTCGGTGACCGTCACGCTGTTCGTCCACGGATCGGGTTGCGCGACGCGGATCGATTGCACGCTTCCGCCCGATGCAGCCCAGCACGACGATGCGTTGTTCGCCTGCACGCGATAGTTGTACGTGACGCCGTTGTCGACGCCCGCATCGATCGCCGTGTTGCCGTTCGTGTGCGCGACCTCGAGGAAGACGTCGTTGCGGCGCTCGTTGCGCAGCACGCTGTACGACGACGCGCCGGCGACGGGAGTCCACGAAACAATCACGGCCGGTGTACCGGTCGCCGAGTCGATGGACTGCGAGAGCGAGACCGCGGGCGAGGCGGGAGCATCGCAGTTCTTCGAGTCAACGGCGGCCGGCACACCGCCGGGGACGCCCCACTCCTCGATTCCGTGGTGAACGTATGCGTCGTTGATGTACGCGGCGTGCGGCGTACCGTTGGCAAGGCCGTCGCCTTCGTCGTCGACGACCATGTAACTGTCATACGCCGAGGGACCAATCGCCTGGTATCTCGACGGCGCATACGAAGCAACCATTGGACGCGAATCGAAGTACAGCCGCTCGAGGAGCGTCCATGCGGCATCTTTGTCGAAGCCCGGGTTCGGCGATCCGTCGCTGGATGCGGGAATCGCGTCGCCCGAGTACGTCGAAAACTGTTTGTTCGAATCGAGAGTCACCGTGCCGTACTTGCGACCGGTGACGAGATCGTTGGCGAGATGCCAGTCGGCCTGGCCCCAGATCTCGCCTTCGCAGTGACCTTCATTGAGCAGCGGACCGACGTAGAGGATTACCGTCGGCGACGACGTCGACAGCGGCGGGCCGCCGCACTTCGTCGTCACGTTCGTCGTGCTCATCGTGCCGTGCGATGCGCGCAGCTCGTCGAGATTGCGCACGCCGTCGCAGTTGCGGATCGCGCCGGTGTCGGGATCGGTCACGAACGGACCGCTCGATTCGTTGAAGAAGGACTGGCCGATGCAGGAGTCATGATCCACGAAGAGCGCGATGTGATCGCCGGCCGCTTCGCCGGTGGCGAGATCGCCGACGCCCATCGCCAGACCGACGGGACGTCCGTCGTTCGCGTCGAGGCCGTGACCCCATTCGTGTTGCATGACGTCGCGGATCTCGCCGGTGTTTTTGCAGTTGAGAATTTCGCCGCCGCCTAGATCGAGCATGCCGCTCTTGAAGAAGTTGAGCGACGAGCCGTCCCAGAACGCGTTGCAGACGTCGTTGATGTTGACCTTTACGGGAATCGTCGCGTCGCGCAGCCACGGAAGGTCGAGCCACTTCAGCGCGATCATGCGCGCGACGTTGGTGTGGAAGAACGCGGTGCGATCGGCGGGAGTGGCGAGGCCGTTGCCGTACGCGATCGTCGGCTGGCCGGGACCGTTGACGACGTCGTGTCCGCCGGTGCCGAGGTTGAGGCGTCCGTCGGCAGAGGCGACGAACGGCTGGAAGCCGGTCTGCGGATCGCTGTCGCTCTTCACGCAGTCCATGCAGTTCGTGTCGAAGTAGCGGCCGTTGAGTCCCGTCGATACGCTGCCGCCGGCGAAGTTGAAGACGCCGTTCATCGTCGTCACGCTGCCGCCGTCGACCGACGCGAACGGGAACGAGCGCACGACTTCGGCGTCGGTCGCTTGCGCGGGACGCACGCCGCCGCTCACGCGTCCGGGCGTCGTCGATCGCGGCGGACAGCTCGTCGCGTACTCGTTCGTGTCGCCGAACGCGATGACCGCGCCGCTGAGCGCGTCGACGTACGCGCCGTACGTTGCGTTGCTGCCAGCGAGTTTGAAGATCGTCTCGTAGGTGAGTTGATACGTGATGAGAGCGCCGCTCGCGCCGTTGCGCGGCATCAGCTTCAGTGTTGGCTGCTCGATGACGTTCGCCTGCGCCGCGGTGATGCCGGCGTACGCGAGAACGTTCGCGAGCGCTTGCGAAGCCGCGATCGACGGCGACGTCGTCACCGGCACGTCGGCGATGTTCGACGAGTGCCAATAGATCATGTTGCCGCTGTTGATCGCGAAGACGAGGCGCGCGGTTTCGACGGGAACGCCGT
>Ga0207687_10000148_pt1 | contig 46835 bp, 41 predicted proteins | sample KBSM54metaG_FD_184399 | JGI IMG/M metagenome (GOLD analysis project Ga0207687, IMG submission 184399) | Miscanthus rhizosphere microbial communities from Kellogg Biological Station, Michigan, USA - KBS M5-4 metaG (SPAdes) (version 2) | ecosystem: Host-associated > Plants > Roots > Rhizosphere >...
CGACGACGGCTGCGGAGGTTGGTCGTCGTCTCGACGGAATACCGTTGGCGATCGAGCTGGCCGCTTCGCGGATGGAATCGATGACCGCGGCCGAAGTGCGCGACCGCCTTGATCACCGATTCAAGCTCCTGATCGGCGCTCGGCGAGGACTCGAACGACACCAGACGCTGCGACACGCAGTGACGTGGTCGTATGACCTGCTGGAGGACTCGGAAAAGACTCTGCTGGAACGCTGTTCGGTATTCGCCGACGGATTCGACGTTCAAAGTGCCTGCGCCGTAGCGGAATCCGACGATGCCGACGAATTCAGAGTTCTTGATCTACTCGACGCGCTGGTGCGCAAGTCGTTGCTCGTCGCGGATCGGTCGACGGGTCGAACCCGGTTTTCGATGTTGGAGACCATCCGCCAGTTCGCAGAGGAGAAACTCGTCGCACGCGGGGAGGCGGCCGAGGCTGGATCGGCGCACGCGCGCCACTTCGCCGGTTGCGACGCCGAAATGATGGCGCTGTGGGACAGCCCACGCCAGCGGGAGGCGTACATGGTTCGCCGCCGAACTCGCCAACCTCCGCAACGCGTTTCGCTGGGCCGCCGACCACGGCGATCTCGATGCCGCCGCCACGCTCGCGACGTACGTGGGGCTCCTCGGCTTCGGTGTCGAGAACTATGAGCCCGTCTCGTGGGCGGAAGAGCTGATCGAGCCCGCGGTCGCCGCCGGACACGCACGGCTTGCGAATCTGTATGTGATCGCGTCACTGTGCTGGATGGCTGGGAGAATTGAAGACGCGATCCGCTATGTCGAAATCGGTCAGACTGTTTTGGCTGAGACCCTGCACACGCCGCCGCACGGGGTGGAAGGGTGGCTTGGTGCGGCGTATCTCACTGTTGGACAACCTGAGCGGTGGGCGGAGTTGTGCCGCACTCAGCTCGAGCGGCGACACGACAACCACGTTTACATCCGGGCATGCCGGGTCTTCGCGCTGGCGTTCGCCGGTTTGGCTGATGAGGCGAAAGCCCACACCGAAGGACTAATCGAAGCAGGTGTGGCCAGCAGGAACCCGTACATGCATTCGTTGCGATCGGCGCCAGCAGCTTCGCCCAGTACTACGGATACCGTTCGTGCCATGCATGCCTGTCGGCAGGGGCTGGCGATTGCTCAAGACAGCGGCAATCGTTTCAACGAGTCGATTCTGGCGTTCAATCTGGCTCGGCTTGAAGCGCGAGAAGCGGTCACCGTCGCGGCGTTCGACCATCTGACGCTGGCCGTGCGCAATTACCACGACTCGGGCAACGTCGCGAGCTTGCGCAGCCCTCTCGCGGGCGTCAGTGTGTTCTTGGATCGTCTCGGACGCTTCGAACCGGCGTCCACGATCGCCGGTTTTGCGTTGAGCCCTCTGGCTGTCGCCGCAGCCCCGGAGTTCATGACCACCATCGCTCACCTTCGCGATGTCCTCGGCGCTCGCATATATGAATCGCTCGCTCAAAGAGGGGAAGCGATGAACATGGCCGCCATAGCCGCATACGCATACGACCAAATCGGGCAGGCGCGAACAGAACTCGAACAACTACGGTGAGCCCGTGGAGACACTGAGAGTCGGCGCCGCCTTCCCCGATCCGCCCTTCAACGGGATGCCGGACGACTCCGGACTCGACATCGACCTGATGAGGGCGATCGCCGAAGCCCTTGGCGCCAGGGTCGAATTCGTCTCTTACGACGCCGCCGATTTCAACGGCATCTTCGACGCCCTGGGCTCCGCCTACGACTGCGTCACCGCGGGCACCACGGTCACACCCGACCGGGAGAAGAAGGCCAAGTTCGTTCCGCCGTATCTCATCTCGGGGCAGTCGCTCGCCGTCGACACCATCCGGCTCCCCAGAGTGAGGTCCATCAATGACCTCACGGGCCTCACCATCGGCGTCCAACAGGGCAACACCAGCCAGCTCGTCGCCAACCGACTGGTCGCGGAGGGCAGGGCGGCGCGCGTGCGTGTCTACGACTATGGCAGCATCCGCACGGCGCTGACCGACCTGACCACCGGCGCCTGCGACGCGTTCATGAAGCTGGCCCCGGTGCTGACCGAACTGGTCAAGTCGATCCCCGGCGTCGAAGTGGTGCAGCGCGGCATCACCGTGGAGAACATCGCCATCGCCGTCGCGCTGGACGACCAGGCCCTGCTCGGCCGCATCACGCTCGCGCAGGCCGAACTCGAAGACAACGGCACGCTGCAGCGGATTCGCCGCAAGTGGTTGGGCAATCCGTTCACCGACCAGAACCTGAAGGTGCTCTAACTAGCTAGTCGTCTTGCGGCGGTCGGCATTCCGACCAACCCGCGCGTGGCGAGTATCACAGCACTAGGCTGGCCGGTGAGGATCAAGGCTAAAAAGGGAGAGACAAGTGACCATCCGGGTGGGCGTTAACGGCTTCGGACGCATTGGACGCAACTTCTACCGGGCCCTTGCGGCGCAAAAGGCCGAGGGCAAGAGCACCGACATCGAGATCATCGCGGTCAACGACCTCACCGATAACGCCAGCCTGGCGCACCTGCTGAAGTTCGACTCCATCCTGGGCCGTCTCCCCGAGGAGGTGAGCCTCGAAGGCGACGACACGATCGTCGTCGGCAACACCAAGATCAAGTCGCTCGAAGTGAAGGAGGGTCCCGCCGCCCTGCCCTGGGGTGACCTCGGAGTCGACGTCGTCGTCGAGTCCACCGGCATCTTCACCAACGCCGCCAAGGCCAAGGGGCACCTGGAAGCAGGGGCCAAGAAGGTCATCATCTCCGCGCCGGCCACCGACGAGGACATCACGATCGTCATCGGCGTGAACGACGACAAGTACGACGGCAGCCAGAACATCATTTCGAACGCGTCGTGCACCACGAACTGCCTCGGCCCGCTGGCCAAGGTCATCAACGACGAGTTCGGCGTGGTCAAGGGCCTGATGACGACGATCCACGCCTACACCCAGGACCAGAACCTGCAGGACGGCCCGCACAAGGATCTGCGTCGCGCCCGCGCCGCCGCGCTCAACATCGTGCCGACGTCCACCGGCGCCGCCAAGGCGATCGGCTTGGTGCTGCCCGAACTCAAGGGCAAGCTCGACGGCTACGCGCTGCGTGTGCCGATCCCGACCGGTTCGGTCACCGACCTGACGGTGGAGCTAAGGAAGTCCGCCAGCGTCGAGGAGATCAACGCCGCATACAAGGCCGCCGCGGAGGGTCCGCTGAAGGGCATCCTCAAGTACTACGACGCGCCGATCGTTTCGAGCGACATCGTCACCGACCCGCACAGCTCGATCTACGACTCGGGTCTGACCAAGGTGATCGACAACCAGGCCAAGGTCGTCTCCTGGTACGACAACGAGTGGGGCTACTCCAACCGCCTCGTCGACCTGGTCGCGCTGGTCGGCAAGTCGCTATAGTCCGATGGCCGTCAAGACGCTCGACAACCTACTGGCAGAAGGGGTTTCGGGCCGGGGAGTGCTGGTCCGTTCGGACCTGAACGTCCCGCTCGACGACGACGGCAACATCACCGACCCAGGCCGCATCATCGCGTCGTTCCCGACGCTGAAGGCGCTGTCCGATGCCGGTGCCAAAGTCGTCGTGGCCGCACACCTGGGCCGGCCCAAGGGCGGACCCGACCCGAAGTTCTCACTGGCGCCGGTCGCGAAGGGGCTGGCGGCGTTGGACCTGGGCCCACACGTGAAATTGGCCCGCGACGTGGTCGGTCCCGACGCGCTGGCCCGCGCGGAGGGGCTGACCGACGGCGACGTCTTGCTGCTGGAGAACATCCGGTTCGACCCGCGTGAAACCAGCAAGGACGACGCCGAGCGGCTGGCGCTGGCCAAGCAGCTCGTCGAATTGGTCGGGGACGACGGCGCTTTCGTCTCCGACGGGTTCGGGGTCGTGCACCGCAAGCAAGCGTCGGTGTATGACGTCGCGACGCTGCTCCCGCACTATGCGGGCAAGCTGGTAGCCGCCGAGGTCAAAGTCCTTGAGCAGCTCACCAGTTCGACTGATCGGCCGTATGCGGTGGTGCTTGGCGGCTCCAAGGTGTCGGACAAGCTGGCGGTCATCGAGAACCTGGCGACGAAAGCCGACAGCATCGTCATCGGCGGTGGCATGTGCTTCACCTTCCTTGCTTCACAAGGTGTTTCGGTCGGCAAGTCACTGCTCGAAGAGGGCATGATCGAGACGTGCCGCAAGTTGCTCGAGGACTACGGTGACGTTATCCATGTGCCGGTGGACATCGTCGCCGCCGACGAGTTCAAAGCCGATTCGCCATCGGAAGTCGTGCGGGCGGACCGCATTCCGGACGGCAAGATTGGCCTGGACATCGGGCCAGGTTCGGTGGAGCGGTTCACCAGCCTGTTGTCCAACGCCAAGACGGTTTTCTGGAATGGCCCGATGGGCGTCTTCGAGTTCCCGGCATTCGCGGCAGGCACCAAGGGCGTCGCCGAGGCGATCATCGGCGCGACTGGCAAGGGCGCGTTCAGCGTCGTCGGCGGTGGCGATTCGGCCGCTGCGGTACGGCAATTGGGCCTGCCGGAGGACGGCTTCTCTCACATTTCCACCGGTGGCGGCGCTTCGCTGGAATACCTTGAGGGCAAGACACTGCCTGGCATCGAAGTGCTCGACGACTGAAAGGCCCTGGACATGAGCCGTAAGCCGCTGATCGCCGGCAACTGGAAGATGAACCTCAACCACTTCGAGGCGATCGCTTTGGTTCAGAAGATCGCCTTCTCGCTGCCGGATAAGTACTACGACAAGGTCGACGTCGCGGTGCTGCCGCCGTTCACCGATCTGCGCAGTGTGCAGACTCTGGTCGACGGGGACAAGCTGCGGCTGACCTACGGCGCGCAGGACGTGTCGCAGCACGACTCCGGTGCCTACACCGGTGAGATCAGTGGCGCGTTCCTGGCCAAGCTGGGCTGCACGTTCGTCGTCGTCGGCCACTCGGAGCGGCGCACCTACCACCACGAGGACGACGCGCTCGTCGCCGCGAAGGCCGCCGCCGCATTCAAGCACGGCATCACGCCGATCGTGTGCATGGGTGAGCAGCTCGAGATCCGCGAGGAGGGCAACCACGTCGAGCACTGTGTGACTCAGCTACGCGGATCCCTCGCCGGGCTGTCGGCCGACCAGATCGGCAACTCCGTGATCGCATACGAGCCGGTGTGGGCCATCGGCACCGGCCGGGTGGCCAGCGCGGCCGATGCGCAAGAGGTCTGCAATGCCATCCGCGATGAGCTGGGCAAGCTGGCATCACCGCAGCTGGCCGCCGGTGTCCGCGTGCTCTACGGCGGCTCGGTCAACGCCAAGAACGTCGGCGAGATCGTCGCGCAGGAGGACGTGGATGGCGCGCTCGTCGGCGGTGCGTCGCTGGATGGCGAGCAGTTCGCCACGCTGTCGGCCATCGCCGCTGGTGGGCCCCTTCCCTGAGGCCGGCTCACAAGCCTGTAGTCTGGCGCCCATGGAATTGGCTCTGCAGATCGTCCTGGTCGTGACCAGTGTCCTGGTCGTGCTCCTGGTCCTGCTGCACCGCGCCAAGGGCGGTGGCCTGTCGACCCTGTTCGGTGGCGGCGTCCAGTCGAGCCTGTCCGGGTCGACGGTCGTGGAGAAGAACCTCGACCGACTGACGCTGTTCGTCACCGGCATCTGGTTGGTTTCGATCATCGCCGTCGCCCTGCAGATCAAGTACAGCTGATAGCCGCCTGACCCCCGAAGGTCTTCTGGCAGGAACCCTTCAGCACCGGCCCCTAGGATCACGCAGGTGCTCAGACTTCTTCGTGCTGGCGCGGGTTTCGTAGTTCTGCTTTCCCTGAGTTCCGGCGTGGCCGCGGCCGACCCATTGCCCGTTGCCGACGTCACCCAGTCCGCGGATACAGACGACGGCTGGCATCTGAGTGCTGCGCTCACGCGGATGACGATCAATTCCGTCCCGAATATGGCCGCGACCGCCTTCACCAGGGAGGGTTTCGTCACGGGGAGGGCCGCGGCGACGATCGACGGTAACGGCGCAACAGCGGTGAACTCGGGCAGCCTGGTCTTCGGTGTGCAGCTTGGCTGTCAGGTCGACCTCAGTGAGGGCGCCAGCGTCGACCTCGGCGCCGACGCCGGCATAAACCCCGGCTTCAGCAGCGGCAATCTGCTCAACAACATCGGCCCGTACGCCGATATCGACGGAGACATCTCGATCAACCTGCTGCCCGGGAACATCAGCAATGTGGGACTGGGCAAGAAGGAGCTCAAGGGCCGCAGCGGTGAGATCGCCGTCCACGACGCGCACGTCAAGGTCGACGGCTGCGGAGGACAGGTAGCCATCCGGTTCTTCGCCACAGCGATGATCGACACCGACAAATCCGACGACAGTGTCAACGCCTACGGGGACATCCTGACGCTGTGAGCGCCGGTCGGATACGAATCGCGGCGGCAGCCTTCTCGCTCGCCGGGTGGGTCGCGCTGATCCCCGTCGGTATCGCGAACGCGGACTGTACAACGCCTGGTGATTTCGGAGCCGGGGCCGGTTGCCCGCCTCCCTCGTCGGGTTCAGACAACACCGAAAGCTGGCCGCCGACGTCCGTGGACTGGCCACCGCAGTTGAAGTCGAACTCCGAGAGCGATAACGGAGGCAACGGCGGAGGAGACACCAAGGCGACACCCATCGTGATGCCGAGCGGCCAGAAGCCACCGCCGCCCACCTCCTCCTCAGGCTCGGATCCGACGAGCACCTCCACACCGCCGAAGCCGATCGTTCCCGTCGGGTCGGCGTCTGCAGCGACAACACCGAGCACGAGCACGGCAGCGACCCCGATTGTGACCGCGCATGGCTAGCGCCCTCGCCATGCGCCGAGTTCGGCCCGCCCCGATACTTGACTGATGGCCGAGACCTCTGATGTCGCACTCGCCCCGATCGGTTCGGTGCGGCGTACCCAGGTGGGTCGCGAGGCCACCGAGCCGATGCGGGAAGACATCCGGCTGCTCGGCGCGATCCTCGGCGACACGGTCCGTGAGCAGAACGGTGAGGAGGTGTTCGACCTTGTCGAGCGGGCCCGCGTCGAGTCGTTTCGCGTGCGACGCTCCGAGATCGATCGAACCGAGTTGGCGCGCATGTTCGACGGCATCGACATCCATCAAGCGATCCCCGTCATCCGGGCGTTCTCCCACTTCGCGCTGCTGGCCAACGTCGCAGAGGACATTCATCGCGAACGCCGCCGCGCTGTGCATGTCGCGGCAGGGGAGCCGCCGCAGGACAGCAGCCTGGCCGCCACGTATCTGAAACTCGATTCTGCCGAGCTGGATTCGACGACGGTTGCCGACGCGCTGACCGGTGCCCTGGTATCGCCGGTGATCACGGCGCATCCCACCGAAACGCGCCGCCGCACGGTGTTCGACACTCAACATCGCATCACCGAGCTGATGCGGCTGCGCATGCACGGCCACACCCGGACCGAAGACGGCCGTGACGTCAACCGAGAGCTGCGCCGCCACATCCTGATGTTGTGGCAGACCGCGCTGATCCGCTTGTCGCGGTTGAAGATTCAGGACGAGATCGAGACCGGCCTGCGGTATTACCAGGCCGCGTTCTTCGAAGTGATCCCGCAGGTCAACGCGGAGGTGCGGTCCGCGCTGCAGGCCCGCTGGCCCGACGCGCACATCCTCGAGGAGCCGATGTTGCGGCCGGGCTCGTGGATAGGCGGTGACCGGGACGGCAATCCCAACGTCACGGCCGACGTGGTTCGGCTGGCCACGGGCAGAGCTTCGTATACCGCGCTGGAACACTATTTCGCCGAGATCATCGCGCTGGAACAGGAACTGTCGATGTCGGCGCGGCTGGTGAAGGTCAGCGACGAACTCGAGGCGTTGGCCGCCAAATGTCATGAGTTGGCCCGCGCCGACGAACCGTACCGCCGCGCCTTGCGTGTGATTCACGGGCGGTTGACCGCGACCGCGGCCGAAATCCTCGACAGTCAGCCCGAACACGAGCTTGATCTCGGCCTCGAGCGATACCTGACGCCGGCCGAGCTGCTTGCCGACCTCGACGTCGTCGATCGGTCGTTGCGCTCGTACGGCAGTGGTGTGCTCGCTGACGACCGGCTCGCGAGGCTGCGGGAAGCCGTGCATGTCTTTGGGTTTCACTTGTCCGGTCTCGATATGCGGCAGAACTCCGATGTCCACGAGGAGGTTGTCGCCGAACTGCTGGCGTGGGCGGGTGTGCACCCCGACTACCGGTCGCTCCCAGAGCCGGACCGTGTCGAGCTGCTGGCCGCCGAACTGGCGACGCGTAGGCCTCTGACCAAGGACGACGCCGCGCTCTCCGAGCTGGCGCGCAAGGAGCTGGACATCGTGGCGGCCGCTGCCCGCGCGGTTCATTTGTTCGGGCCTCAGGCGATCCCCAACTACATCATCTCGATGTGTCAGTCGGTTTCGGACATGCTCGAGGCGGCCATCATTCTCAAGGAGGCCGGATTGCTCGATGCGTCGGGCGACGAGCCGTACGCGCCCGTCGGCATCGTGCCGCTGTTCGAGACGATCGACGACCTGCAACGCGGCTCGTCGATACTCGAAGCGGCGCTGGACCTTCCGCTGTACCGCGCGGTCGTCAGTGCACGCGGTGACAGCCAGGAAGTCATGCTGGGCTATTCCGACTCCAACAAGGACGGTGGATACCTGGCGGCCAACTGGGCGCTTTACCGAGCTGAGCTCGATCTGGTGGAGTCGGCACGGAAGACGGGAATTCGGTTGCGGCTCTTTCACGGTCGTGGCGGAACGGTCGGACGCGGTGGTGGCCCGAGCTATGAGGCCATCCTGGCGCAGCCGCCGGGCGCGGTGAGCGGGTCGCTGCGGATCACCGAGCAGGGTGAGGTGATCGCCGCCAAATACGCAGAGCCGCGAATCGCGCATCGCAACCTGGAGACGCTGCTGGCGGCCACGTTGGAAGCCACGCTGCTCGACGTCGAGGGGCTCGGCGACGCCGCAGGCCCCGCCTATGAGGTCCTTGACGAGCTGGCCGCCCGCGCCCAGCGCGCATACGCCGAATTGGTTCACGAGACACCGGGTTTCGTCGAGTACTTCAAGGCATCGACGCCGGTCAGCGAGATCGGGGCGCTCAACATCGGCAGCAGGCCGACATCGCGCAAGCCCACGACCTCGATCTCCGATCTCCGGGCCATCCCGTGGGTGCTGGCGTGGAGCCAGTCGCGGGTGATGCTGCCTGGCTGGTACGGCACAGGAACCGCATTCGAGGCATGGATCGGCGAAGAGGACGGCCGGCTGGAGGTGCTGCAGGACCTCTATCGCCGGTGGCCGTTCTTCCGCACCGTGCTGTCCAACATGGCGCAGGTGCTGTCGAAGGCGGATATGGGATTGGCGGCGCGCTATTCCGAACTCGTCGAGGACGAGGCGCTGAGACGGAGGGTGTTCGGCAAGATCGTCGACGAGCACGACCGCACGATCCGCATGCACAAGCTCATCACGGGCCAGGACGACCTGCTCGCGGACAACCCGGCGCTGGCCCGCTCGGTGTTCAACCGGTTTCCGTATCTGGAGCCGCTGAACCATCTGCAGGTCGAGCTGCTGGGGCGATACCGCTCAGGCGACGACGATGAACTGGTCCAGCGGGGCATCCTGCTGACCATGAGCGGGCTGGCAACCGCGCTTCGCAACAGCGGCTAACCTGCGGGTTATGGGTCGGCTGCTGGTCAAGAACGTACGCATCTTTGACGGATTGGCCGATCACCATTTTCCGGTCATGTCCTGATCAAGGGCACGAAGATAGCTGCGGTTGAGGCATCTCCCATCGCGGAGGATCCGAACACGCCCTTCGACATGATGCTGGCTCCCAATCTCAGCTGATTGCAAGCACATTCGCCAGGGCGAGGGACACGTTGCTCTCGGGCCGCGCATCTATCCCAGCCAGGTGGCCATCTCACAGACTGCGGGCCGCGACGATTTCGGGTTGGTGTACGAACGGCCCATCGCACTGGGCGATGAGCAATCTCGAGCCGAGCAGATCGGCATGATGAGAGTGGCGGGCGGCGAGGCGCCCGCTCTTCGAGCCCGAATTGGCAAGCAAGCAAAGCGAAATGATGACCCGACTCGGTGGTTACTTCACCAACGTGCGAGGCCCTCAAGATCGTGACGTCGGGAAATACCAGCCTGTTTCGGCTCTCCGGCGAATGAGATCCCTACAAGGCCGACGGCGGAATCTCGCGCTGCTCGCTGATCCAGACAAGAACATCGCTGTCATCGTCAAGGACGGGGCGGTCGTCAAGAACGACCTGGCAGCATGACGTAGTCGACCGGGCAGGCGTCGGCCGCGCGGGCGACACCGCCGATCTGTGCAGGCACAGGTGTCGGGTGGCTGCTCCACTGAGGCGTCATCGTGTACCGACCGAGCAGATGGATCATCGCGGCCGACATCGCCGCCAGCGAAAACGGCTGGGCGGGGCAGGAATGCCTGCCGTGCCCGAACGCCGTCACCAGCATGGGTGAGGGCAGCGCGCTCGGATCGGCAAGCCGGTGGCGGTGCCATCGGTCGGGGTCCCAGCGTTCCAGTCCAGGCGCAGCCGAGGTGTTCAGCAGCGGCAGGAGCGTGGCGATAGTCCAGCCGGCGGGGACGCGGTAGCTCACCTCGCCGGTGTCGAAGTCGACCGGGGCCAGCACAGCGCGCGACATGATCGAGCGTTGCGCCATTCGGGTACTCTCCAGCGCGCAGCGACGCGCCAGGTCGTTGTCGCCGTCGGCGGCGCGGCCCAGATGACGCGGGTGCTCGAGCAGGTCGACGAAGGCCCAGCCGAGCGCGGCCATGAGGTTCGACATCGACGCGATGTGGACAAGCGCGACATCGAACGCGATTCCGCGCGAGCGGATGTCGAGCGGCTCCGACGACCAGGCGTCGACGATCCGGTCGAACAGCGCGTTCGGGGTTGTGTGACCGGAAGCCAAGCGTTGCACCGCGGTTGAGACGAGCTCGACGACGTCGTCGAGCGCCGCTCGCTCGGCGCATTTGTCCGACGCTGCGACGACGGCCATCGCATCGGGATGTACAAAAGCGTCGGACCCGTCGAGGGTGTCGAAGGCCGCGACCAGGCGATCGAAGGTATCGCCTTGCGCCGAGCCGGGTCCCGCCCACGAGGCCAATCCCATGCGGTGCCCGAGGCGGCGGGTGAGGTCGAACAGGTCGACGGTGCCTCGGGGCCCGAGCTCCGCCGCGGTCTGCTCGAGCGCTTGGTCGAGATTGACCAGATACGAGGCGACGTCGTCGCGCCGGAACAACGAATTCGGCAGCGTTCGCCTGCCGTCGAAGATCTCGTCGGGAAGCTTGCGCCGCAACATCAAATAATCGGCGATAGCTTTGCTCGCGATCTCCTCAGGCAGCGCGTAGAACGACTCCACGCCGACCGGGGAGAACGTGAACAAGTAGTGGTCACGACCGCTATGCACGACGAACGTGTCGCCATGCCGGGCGCGGGCCTCGGCGATCGCGGCGACCGCGTCCACGATCGTCACGTCCCAGGGCAGGCCGGTGCCCTCGGCAATCGGCGGGGTCGGAACCGGAAGGCTGGGCGGCACTAGAGGCCGATCGATCGCCGCACCCTGTTGACGACACCACGCACAGCGGACTCGGTCGCTGCAAGCGGTGCGACCGCCGCTTTACCGAGGCTGACGATGCGTTCAACGCGGTCGACGATCGCTTCCAGACGATCGACCATCGCGTTGAGCCGCGGCGCGAGTTCGTTGATGTGGTTGATGGTTTCGTTGAACCGCACCAAGGTGGCGTCGAGGTTTCCGGTGGACTTGTTCAGATCGAGCAGGGTTTCGGCCAACCCCTCCAAGATGGTGTCGACCTGGTCCACCGTGACGTCTGCGTTGAGCGCGGCCTGGGCGAGCTTGCGGATCCGCTCGGTCCCGGTGCGAGGTGCAGCCTTGCCACCACCTTTGTCTACCATGACGGCCATTATGACCACGGGGTGGAACCGGTGGAGCGGACTGGTCGTCTGAATCAGATGTGACGGACTGCGGAGGGGACACGCCGTCTCGCCACTGCCAAGTCGACCCGCGACGCCCTGCCCGTGCCGCCGACTTGGCAAAGTGGACGGACGAATACGCGCAGGGGTTCACGGATGGCCAAAACGACTGTGGTTTAGGTAGATACGACCGGCCTCAGAAGGGTGGTGGTTCGTAGTTGGCGGCGAGCCAGGCTTGGCGTTGTCGTTCTTCTTCGGCGATGAGTTCGGTGCGCTCGCGGCGTTCGGCGTTGATGCGGTCGCGGCGGTCCTGCTCGCGGGTTTGTTTGCGGCGCGGCATCATTGCCGACCGATCCGTGTCGGGTGGATCGAGCGCCGGCTGGATCTCCAGTTCACCGGTGGGCTGGGCCAGCGTGGGGAACATGCTGGCGCCGTGGGGTTCGGTGGTGTAGGTGTGCCCGGTCGGAGCGGTGAGGATGATGGTGCCGCCGGGCATCTGCTGATCGGTCCAGCCACCGATGCCGGTGTAGAACGTCTTGATCAGATGATGGATACGGCAGTACAACTTGCCGCCGCAGGCGTGCGTGGGCACTTGCGGATAGGGCACTGTGTGGTCAAAATCGCAGCGCTCTGCCGGGGCGTCACAGCCCGGCCATCGGCACGTCAGATCGCGCCAGCGCACGAACTCGCGCGTCACCGTCGAGGGCCGATACCCCGGATCCGGTATCGCTGACGGGATGGTCATCGGTTTGAGGTGTGCGGTGGTGACCAGCTCGCGCACCGATTCGGCCGGCAGGATCCCGAACCCGGGCAAATAGCCGGGGTGATCACTGATGCCTTCGATCGTGGCCTGCTCGGCCAGCACATGAATGACCACATCGGCCACGGCCTTCTGCTCGCCGGCAACCCGGCAATCCCCGCTCCCACACTGGCAAGCCAACTGCGCCTCACCGCGCCCCAACGCCCCACACGCATCGGCGCGACGCTGGTCTTTGGTGCGCGGATCGTTCTCGCACACCGTGGCGGCCATCGCGTCGAGGCGCTTGTCGAACGCCGCGGCATCGATGGCACGCACACTGGCCCAGATCCCGGCCATCCCCGGACTGGTCTCGCCCACCTCGACATAGCGGTTGTCGTTGACCTTCGGCGGCACCCGCACCCCGGCCGGGTCGAACTTGGCCACCCACTGATCCACCCGATCGCGCAGCTTCGGGCCCGACAGCCGCATCCACTTCTCGGCATGACGCGCGATCGCCTCATCGAGCTGGGGCAAGACCTCGCCCTCAACATTCTCGGTGCGGCTGACGATCGTCGAGACCACCCGAAAGTCGATCACCCCGGTGGCGAACACCCTGGCCACCGCCGGCAGCCGATGCCACAACGCGCACGCGAACTGCACCTGACCCACCGCGCGGGCATGACTGATGTGCTGTGCCGCCGCGACCTCCGCGGCCACCGCATCACAGTCATCCGCACAGCACCACTCGCACTCGGCCAACGCACCGGACCGGCGCACAAACAACTGCGCCACCGCGGCCAACCGCTGCGCGATCGCGGTCGACTCATCCCGCGTCGCCTCACCCATCACCTCGATGAGATCCCAGTCCGACAATCCTTCGAACATGCGTTCGAGTATGCCAGGTGGGTGTGACAAGTAGCCGCGACTAGAGCTTGGAGGCGGCGTCCTCGTCGAGCAGCCAGACCGTCGCGTCGCGGCCGACCGCGCCCGCAGCGGGCACATCCACCGGCTTGGCGCCGCCGATCGCAGCGGCCACCGCGCCGGCCTTGCCCGCACCCGAAACGACCAGCCAGACTTCGCGCGAACGCTGAACCGCGGGCAGTGTCAACGTGATTCGCTGCGGTGGCGGCTTGGGGGAGTCCGGCACGCCGAGCACAAGCTGCTCCATCTCGCGCACCGCGGGCGTATCGGGGAAGAGCGAGTTGACGTGGCCCTCGGGGCCCATCCCCAGCAGGTGCACATCGAAGTCCGGCGCGGGCTTCCCGTCATCGGCGTTGGCGGCCAGCACCTGCGCGTAGTCCAGCGCCGCCGCGTCCAAATCGTCGCCGAAATCGCCGCCGCTGGCCGACATCGGATGCACGTTGGCAGCCGGGATGTCGATGTAGTCGAGCAGCGCCTCGCGGGCCTGCTTGTAATTGCGCTCGTCATCGTCTTCTGGCACGAACCGGTCGTCGCCCCAGTACAGATGCACCTTCGACCAGTCGATCGTGTCACCGCGCTCGCCGACCCGCTTTAGTAGTCCGACACCAGTGCCGCCACCGGTCAACACGATCTGCGCCGCGCCGCGTTTGTCGATCGCATCGGTGATCGCGCCGATCAGACGATCGCCGGCAGCGGCGACCAACGCAGCAGTGTCGCGGTATTTCTCGACGATGGGGCTCATGTGTACTGCACCTTGTCAAGGCCCTGCAGCGCCTCGTGATAGATCTCGTCGGCGTCCAGCCTGCGCAGGTCCTCGGCGAGGCATTCCTTGGCTTCCCTGCGCGCCAACGGAATCCGCGCCTCGGGCCTGCTGGTTCGGGTCAGGGTCGCGGTGACGCCAGTCTGAGGTCGGCTCAGCGTGATGGTCTCGGAGTTTCGCACCAGCTCGACCTTCAACTCGCCAACGGCTCGCTGCACCGGGCCGTCGATCCGGGCGGCCAGCCAGCCCGCCATGATGTCGAGCGCCGGCTCTTCCTTCAGGCCCGACACCAGCGCCGACGTGATCGGCTCGTGTGGCTCCTGGTCGACCGCGGAGGCCAGCAGTGCGCGCCAGTATGTAACCCGGCTCCATGACAGGTCCGTGTCGCCGGCGGTGTAACCCTGCAGCCTGCCCTTGATCTCCGCCAGTGGGTCCGGGCAGTTCGTGGCGTCGGTGAGGCGCCGAATCGCCAACTTGCCCAACGGGTCCTTCGCCGGAACTGGGGGTGCCTCGCCAGGCCACCACGCCACCACCGGGGTATCGGGCAACAGGAACGGCAGCACCACGCTACCGGCGTGGTCGGCGAGTTCACCGTGGAGGCGCAACGCCACGACTTCGCCCGCTCCGGCGTCGGCGCCGACCCGCAGTTGCGCGTCCAGTCGCGGCTCGGCACCGCGATCACCTGGCACCACCACGATCACCCGGCACGGGTGCTCACGGCTCGCGAAGTTCGCCGCCTCGATCGAATCCTCCAGCAGCTCATCGGTGTCAAGCGAGATTACGAGAGTGAGCACCCGGCTCAACGTGATCGCGCCACCCTCTTCGCGCAGGCCGAGGATCTTCTTGTTGATGTCGTTGGTCGTCGTCGCGGGCAGGTCGACAATCATTGCTCGCCTCCTCCTCGGATCACGGCCGCCTCCATTCCCGGCCCATTCGGTGAAGCATCTCGTCGGCCGAGGCCGGGCCCCATGTGCCTGACTCATAGGCGTCCGGCTTGCCATGCGACGCCCAGTAATCGAGAACGGGATCGAGGATCTCCCAAGAGAATTCGACTTCCCTGTTGACCGGGAACAACGACGGCTCGCCGAGCAGCACATCGAGGATCAGACGCTCATACGCCTCTGGGGAGTCCTCTGCGAACGCAGAGCCATAGGAGAAGTCCATGTTGACGTCACGGACCTCCATCGCGCTGCCGGGGACCTTGGACCCGAACCGCGTGGTGATGCCTTCGTCGGGCTGCACCCTGATCACCAACGCGTTCTCGCCGAGTTCCTCCGTCATCGTCTTGTCGAACGGCAGGTGCGGCGCCCGCTTGAAGATCAGTGCGATCTCGGTAACCCTGCGCCCCAGGCGTTTTCCAGTGCGCAGGAAGATCGGCACGCCCGCCCAACGTCGGGTGTCGATCTCCAACGTGATCGCCGCGTACGTCTCGGTGGTCGAGTCCTTGGAGAACCCTTCCTCCTCGAGTAGCCCGACGACCTTCTCGCTGCCCTGCCAACCCGCGGCGTACTGACCGCGCGCGGTGGTCTGATCCAGCGGCTGCATGAGCTGGGTGGCCGACAGCACCTTGATCTTCTCCGCCTGCAGTTCCTGCGGCCCGAAGCTGACCGGCTCCTCCATGGCGGTCAGCGCAAGCAGTTGCAGCAGGTGGTTCTGGATCACATCGCGCGCCGCGCCGACCCCGTCGTAGTAGCCGCCCCGGCCGCCGAGGCCGATGTCCTCGGCCATGGTGATCTGCACGCTGTCGACGTAGTTGTTGTTCCAGATCGGCTCGTACAACTCATTCGCGAAGCGCAGCGCCAGAATGTTCTGGACCGTCTCCTTGCCCAGGTAGTGGTCGATGCGGAACACCGCCTCCTCGGGGAAGACGCTGTTGACCACGCCGTTGAGCTCGCAGGCGCTCCTCAGGTCGTGGCCGAACGGCTTCTCGATGACCACCCGGCTCCAGCGACCCTCCTGTGGCCGGGCCAAACCCGACTTCTGCAGCTGCTCGCACACCTCCTGGAAAGACTTGGGCGGGATGGACAGATAAAACGCGTGGTTACCGCCGGTGCCGCGTTCGGCGTCGAGCTTGTCGAGTTGCTCGGCCAGCCTGCCGAACGACGCCTCGTCGTCGAAATTGCCCTGTACGAACCGAATTCCTTCCGCCAGGCGGTCCCAGACCTCCTGCCGAAACGGCGTGCGGGCGTGCTGCTTGACCGCATCGAGGACGATTTTTGCGAAGTCCTCGTGGGCCCAATCCCTTCGGCCGAACCCAACCAGAGCGAACGTCGCGGGCAACAGGCCGCGATTCGCGAGGTCGTAGATCGCGGGCATCAGCTTCTTCCGGGCGAGGTCACCCGTTACCCCGAAGATCACCACAGCGCACGGACCCGGAATGCGCGGCATTCGCTTGTCGCGCTTGTCCCGCAGCGGATTACGCCAGGCCGTTCCGCTCGAAGCGGCCTTGTCCGCGACGGCCGTCATTTCTTGGCGGCGTCGAGCTGACCCTGCGTGGCCTCGATCAGCTCGAGCCACGACTTCTCGAACTTCTCCACGCCCTCGTCCTCGAGCACCTTGAACACGTCCGGGAGGTCGATGCCGACCGCGGTCAGCTCGTCGAACAGCGCCTGGGACTCCTCCGCCGTACCCGTGACGGTGTCGCCGGTGATGACGCCGTGATCGGCCACCGCGTCAATAGTCTTCTCCGGCATGGTGTTCACGGTGTTCGGGGCGACCAGCTCGGTGACGTACAGGGTGTCCGAGTACTCGGGGTTCTTGACGCCGGTCGACGCCCACAGCGGCCGCTGCACACGGGGGCCGTCGGCCTTGAGCGCCTCGTAGCGCGAACCGCCGACGAAGACCTCCTCGTAGGCCGCGTAGGCCAGCCGGGCGTTGGCCACACCAGCCTTGCCGCGCAACGCGAGCGCCTCCTCGGAGCCGATCTTCTCGAGCCGCTTGTCGACCTCGGTGTCGACGCGCGAGACGAAGAACGAAGCGACCGAATGGATCTTGGAGATATCGTGGCCGGCTTCCTTGGCCTTCTCCAGGCCCGTGAGGTAGGCGTCCATCACCAGGCGATGGCGTTCGACGGAGAATATCAAAGTCACGTTCACCGAGATCCCTTCTGCGATCACGGCGGTAATCGCAGGCAGGCCGGCCATCGTGGCGGGGATCTTGATCAGCAGGTTCGGCCGGTCGACGATCTTCCACAGCTCGATCGCCTGCAGGATCGTCTTGTCGGTGTCGTGCGCCAGTCGCGGATCCACCTCGATCGACACACGGCCGTCGACACCGTTGGACTGCTCGTACCGCTTGGCCAACACGTCGCAGGCGTTGCGGACGTCGTCGGTGGTGACGGTGCGAATGGTCGCGTCGACATCGGCGCTGCGCTCGGCGAGTTCCTTGACTTGCTCGTCATAGGCGGTGCCCTTGGACAGGGCCGCCTGGAAGATCGATGGGTTGGTGGTGACACCGACCACGCTCTTGGTGTCGATCAGCTCCTGCAGGTTGCCGGTCTGCAGTCGGTCGCGGGAGAGGTCGTCCAACCATATCGAGACACCCGCCGCGGATAGGGCCGCAAGGTTGGGATTCTGAGCCATCAGTTCGCCTTTCGAAACTAGTTGTCGAGTGATCGCTCCGCGGCGGCCACCACAGCTTCGGGGGTGAAACCGAACTCGCGGAACAACGTCTTGTCGTCGGCGGATTCGCCGTAGTGCTCGATCGATACGATCTCGCCGGTGTCGCCGACCAGCTTGTACCAACTCTGCGCGACCGCAGCCTCGACGGCCACGCGCGCTGACACCGCCGGTGGGAGCACACTGTCGCGGTACTCCGCCGGCTGGGATTCGAACCACTCGACGCATGGCATCGACACCACCGTCGCGGTGATTCCCTTGTCCGCCAATATCTTCTGCGCGGCCACGGCCAGCTGCAGCTCCGACCCGGTGCCGATCAGCAACACGTCAGGATGCCCGTCGGGCGTGCCACCCAGCACATAGCCGCCCCGTGCCACCCCTTCGGCGCTGGTGCCCTCGAGCACAGGGAGGCCCTGTCGGGTGAGGATGAAACCGGTCGGGCCACTGCTGGCGCCGCGCGCCAGAATGGTGCGCCACGCGTAGGCGGTCTCGTTGGCGTCGCCCGGCCGCACCACCGAAAGGTTGGGAATGGCCCGCAGCGCCGCCAGGTGCTCGATCGGCTGGTGGGTCGGCCCGTCCTCGCCCAACCCGATCGAGTCGTGCGTCCAGATGTAGATGGTGTCGATGTTCATCAAAGACGCCAACCGCACGGCCGGGCGCATGTAATCCGAGAACTGCAGGAAGGTGCCTCCGAAGGCGCGCGTCGGCCCGTGCAGCACGATGCCGGACAGGATCGAGCCCATCGCGTGTTCGCGGACGCCGAAGTGCAGCACCCGGCCATACGGATCCGCGGTGAACTCCTTGGTGGAGATCGAAGCAGGGCCGAACGACTTCACGCCCTTGATGGTGGTGTTGTTGCTGCCAGCGAGATCCGCTGAGCCACCCCACAATTCGGGCAGTTTCGGTGCGACGTCGTTGAGCACCTGACCGAACGCCGCGCGGGTGGCCAACGGCTTGGAACCCGGCTCCCAGTGGGTCAGGTCGGCGTCCCAGCCGTCAGGGAGCTTCTGCTCGGTAAGTCGGTCCAGCAGCGCCTTGCGCTCGGGCTCACGCTGCGCCCACGCGTCGAACTCGCTCTGCCACTTCTCGTGGGCTTCCTTACCGCGGGCGACCAGCCTACGAGTGTGCTCGATGACCTCGTCGCGCACCTCGAACGTCTTGTCGGGGTCGAAATCGAGGATCTTCTTGACGGCGGCGACCTCCTCGTCACCGAGTGCGGCGCCGTGCGCCTTGCCGGTGTTCATCAGCTTCGGCGCGGGGTAGCCGATGATCGTGCGGACCGAGATGAACGACGGCTTGTCGGTGACGCGCTTGGCTTCGGCGATGGCCTCCTCGATGCCGACGACGTTCTCGCCGCCCTCGACCTCCTGCACATGCCACCCGTACGCGCGGTAGCGGGCCGGTGTGTCCTCCGACAACGCGATGTCGGTGTCGTCCTCGATGGAGATCTGGTTGTGGTCGTAGAAGACGATCAGGTTGCCGAGCTGCTGGGTGCCTGCCAGCGATGACGCCTCGCTGGTGACGCCCTCCTCCATATCGCCGTCGGAGGCGATCACGTAGATGTAGTGGTCGAACGGGCTGGTGCCCGGCGCGGCGTCGGGGTCGAACAGGCCGCGCTCGTAGCGCGACGCCATCGCCATGCCGACCGCGGACGCCAGGCCCTGGCCGAGCGGGCCGGTGGTGATCTCCACGCCCTTCGTGTGGCGGAACTCCGGATGGCCCGGCGTCTTGGACTTCCATGTCCGCAGCGACTCGATGTCGGAGAGCTCGAGCCCGAACCCGCCGAGGTACAGCTGGATGTACAGCGTGAGGCTGGAGTGCCCGCAGGACAGCACGAACCGGTCGCGGCCCAGCCAGTGCTCGTCACCGGGGTCGTGGCGCATCTGCCGCTGAAACAGCGTGTACGCGAGGGGCGCCAGGCTCATCGCCGTGCCGGGGTGCCCGTTGCCCACCTTCTGCACCGCGTCCGCCGCGAGCACCCGCACAGTATCTACCGCGGCCGAGTCCAGTTCGGTCCAGTCATCGGGGTGGTTGGGGCGGGTGAGGGCAGAGATCTCGTCGAGTGTGGTCACGTGGCGAACTCCTTAAATCGGCCCGGCTTCGCAATCCGCTTTGTCCACCCTAGTGCGCGAACCTGGACCACCGCAGGTGCGTGGGGGACGATTAGGACGCCGTTTACATGCGGTCTACCATCGCCTGTAGTAGAAGCCGCTTGCTGCGGCGACCCTGAGGAGTATTTGCGTGAGCATTCGCGAAGGCAGCCTTGTCGATGGGGCGCCGAACCGGATCCGCACCAAGCTCCTCGGCTACCTGTCACTGACCAAGCCACGGGTGATCGAGCTGCTGCTCGTCACCACGATTCCGGCCATGCTGCTTGCCCACCGCGGCACCGTCGATCCGCTGCTCATCCTGAACACCTTGGTCGGCGGCCTGCTGGCGGCCGCGGGCGCCAACACACTGAATTGCGTGGCCGACGCGGACATCGACAAGGTGATGAAGCGGACCGCCCGTCGGCCGTTGGCCAGGGCCATTGTGCCGCGCAGCCATGCGCTGGTGTTCGGGCTGGCGTTGTCGGTCGCCTCGTTCTTCTGGCTGTGGTGGACGACGAACATGCTGTCCGCGCACCTGGCCGGCGCCACCATCGCGTTCTATGTGCTGGTCTACACGCTGCTGCTCAAGCGCCGGACATCTCAGAACGTGGTGTGGGGCGGGGCGGCCGGGTGCATGCCGGTGATGATCGGCTGGTCCGCGGTGACCGGCACCATCCAGTGGCCCGCACTGGTGATGTTCGCGATCATCTTCTTCTGGACGCCGCCGCACACCTGGGCACTGGCCATGCGCTACAAGGAGGACTACCAGGCGGCCGGCGTGCCGATGCTGCCAGCCGTTGCCACCGAGCGGCAGGTGACCAAGCAGATCCTGGTGTACACCTGGCTCACGGTGATCTCGACGCTGGCGCTGGCGCTGGCGACGGGCTGGCTGTACGCGTCGGTGGCGATACTCGCTGGCGCCTGGTTCCTGGTGATGGCCCATCAGCTGTACGCAGGGGTGCGTCGCGGTGAGCCGGTGAAGCCGCTGCGACTGTTCCTTCAGTCCAACAATTACCTCGCCGTGGTCTTCTGTGCGCTCGCGGTGGATTCGGCCTTGGCGCTGCCGACTCTGTTTACAGCCTGAGCCGCCTTCCTCGTCCACCGTGTGTAGCGTGGTGGCGCGATTTCGCCTGATTTCTCGCCATGGCGTTACATTCGACGCGTGCCGAAAGTAGCGTTCGGACATGCCGATCCAGGTGTCTCCAGATAACTTCATCCGCGCCGAGAGCGACCTGTATTTCGGCAACCTCGTCAAGGACGGGGGCTTCGGCGCGTTCCACCACATTCGCGAACTGAGCCCGATCGACAACCAACTGGTGATCCGGCAAAACCGCGACACTCTCTACTCGGCTGGTGTGTTCGACCTCGACGCGGGGAGCGTGACCATCACCATGCCCGACGCGGGCGGACGGTTCATGTCCCTGCAGATCATCACCGAGGACCACTACGTGCCTGGTGTCAGCTATGCGACCGGTGCGCAGACGCTCACCCGTGACGAGATCGGCACCCGATACGTCATGGCAGCAGTGCGCACCCTGGTCGATCCCAACAACCCCGCTGACTTGGACGCGGTACGTGCGCTGCAGGACGGATTAACGGTCCAGCGGGACGGCGGCGGCAGCTTCGAGGTGCCCGATTGGGATCCGGTGAGCCAGAAGGCGGTTCGCGACGCACTGCTTGCGCTGGCCCGCACTTTGCCCGACACCAAACGGGCGTTCGGCACCCGGCAGGATACCGACCCTGTGCGTCACCTCATCTGTTCCGCGTCGGCATGGGGCGGCAACCCCGAGAAGGATGCCGTTTACCTGTCGGCGAACCCCGCGCGAAATGACGGCACAACCGTGCACCGGCTGACGGTCGGGGAGGTGCCGGTCGACGGCTTCTGGTCGGTGACCGTGTACAACGAGGACGGCTTCTTCACCGCCAACCCGCAGAACGCGTATTCACTCAACAACATCACCGCGCAGCGATCTGCCGACGGATCGGTCGGGATCCAGTTCGGTGGATGCGACGGATCCCTTGCCAATTGCCTGCCCATCACGCCGGGGTGGAACTACCTGGTGCGGCTGTACCGGCCGCGGCAGGAGATCCTCGACGGGTCATGGACCTTTCCGGAGGCCCAGCCGGTCTAGGGCACCAACACGATCGAGCCGACGGTCTTGCGGCCCTGCAGGTCGCGGTGGGCCTGCTCGGCGTCTTCGAGGCGGTAGCGCTCGCTGACCGTGACGGTGATGGTGCCAGCAGCGATCGCGTTGAGCAGTTCTCCTGCACGCCAAGCGAACTCGTCGGCTGTGCGAGTGTGGTGGGCAAGCGTGGGCCGGGTCAGGAACAGCGAACCGGCCGCATTGAGCCGCTGCGGATCGAACGGCGGGACCGGCCCGCTGGACGCGCCGAACAGTGCGACCGTGCCGCGGATCGCGCAACTGGCGAGGCTGGCATCGAACGTGGCCGCGCCGACGCCGTCGTACACCGCGGCGACACCGCCGTCGGTGAGTTCCTTGATCTTGCCGCCGAACTCCTCGGCGTCTTCCGGGTAGTCGAGCACCTCGACGGCGCCTGCCTTGCGTGACAACTCGGCCTTCTCCGGTGTCGACACGGTGGTGATCACGCGGACTGCGAGGCTGGTGGCCCATTGCGTGAGGATGAGGCCCACGCCGCCCGCGCCTGCATGTACCAGTACGGCATCGCCCTGCTGCACCGGGTACGTCGACTTGATCAGGTAGTGCGCGGTCATGCCTTTGAGCAGGGACGCGGCGGCCACATCGGGGCTGACGCCTTCGGGCACGTAGGCGCAGAAATCGGCTGGGGCGACGCAGTGTTCGGCGTAGGCCCCCGCGGCCTGGGCGGTGACGACCCGATCTCCGACCTGCAGCGCCGCGACGTCCTCGCCGACCGCCTCGACGGTGCCGCAGACCTCGGCGCCGAGGACGAACGGCACCTCCCGCGGATACTGTCCGGACCGGAAGTAGGTGTCAAGGAAGTTCACGCCGATGGCGTCCGCCTTGATCAGTACTTCCCCGGGGCCGGGGGAGGGCAGCTCTTTGTCGACGTAGGTCAGGACTTCTGGTCCGCCGGTCTCGGCGACTTCAATGGCCTTCATGATGACTATCCTGCCAAGGTGAAACTCGCGCGGCCCGACATATTCCATCCTCGCATCGTGTTGGCCGGTTGTCCGGCACTGCCAGACGGCGACGGCGACGACGATGGCCTGGTCGGGGCGCTGCGCCAACGCGGGCTGCAGGCCGGCTGGCTGTCCTGGGATGACCCGAAGACCCTGGACGCCGATCTGGTGATCCTGCGCGCGGCGTGGGACTACATCGACCGGCTCGACGAGTTCCTGGCGTGGACGGCCCGGGTGCGCAATCTGCTCAACGCACCCGGGGTGGTGGCGTGGAACAGCGACAAGCGCTATCTCGCCGACCTCGCCGATGCCGGCGTCCCGACGGTGCCGAGCTTGTTCTTCGCCCCCGGTGAGCCAGTTCGGCCGCCCCGTGGCGAGGTGGTGGTGAAGCCAGCCGTCGGCGCAGGTTCGGTTGGGGCGCAACGATTTACCGACCCCCACGCGGCCACCCGGCACGCTGCTGCGCTGCAGGCCGAGGGCCGCACCGTGCTGGTGCAGCCCTACGACCCGCGGATCAAGGGCGGCGAGACGGCGCTGGTTTTCGTCGGCGGCGGCCAGTCGCACGCATTCACCAAGGGCCCGATCCTCCCGCCGCCGGGACAGGCGCCGGTGTTCGACGAGTCGGGCACCTACGCGGAGGAGACCCTCACCCCTGCCGATCCCGACTTCGAGCTGTGGGACATCGGCCACGCCGCGCTGGCTGCCGCGGCCGCCCACCTGGGCATGGACGTGAGCGAGCTGTTGTACGCGCGCGTCGACGTGATCGGAGACCGGCGCGACCCCCATGTTCTGGAGCTGGAACTGGTGGAACCGTCGCTGGGCTGGCGGCAACTGGACACGACCGCCAGGACCCGCCAGCAGCGGCTGTTCGCGCTGGGCGTCGAATCAGCCCTTGAGCGGCTGGGGCTCGGTCCGCTGTCGCATCGACGCCCATAGCGCCGCGGTGGCGGCGGTACAGGCGGCCGCCCCGAGCACGTGGACGGCGACCAGCGCGGCGGGCACACCCGTGAAGAACTGCACGGTGCCGACGAGACCCTGTGCGACAACGAGCGCCAGCAGCACGCCCAATCGGAGCATGACGGAGCGTGGCGCGTGGACCGCCAACAGCCCGAAGCCGAGGCCGACCACCAGCGCCAGGTAGGCGATGAGCAGCGACGCGTGCATGTGAACCAGCGTGGTGATCTCGATCTGCAGCCTGGGCACCGGTTGGGTGATGCTCTTGTCGCCCGCGTGCGGTCCAGCGCCGGTCACCAGCGTGCCGCTCACGAGTTGCAAAGCGAGCACGACTGCTGTCAGAGCGGTCAACTGCCGCAAGGGCTTTGGCACCACGGGGGTCGAGACGCCGAGGTCGGGCTCGCCGATCTTGACGTACAAGAGCACCGCCAGCCACACCATGGTCATCGAGGCCAGCAGGTGGATGGCGACCGTCCACCACAACAGACCGGTGAGCACGGTGATGCCACCGATCACGGCCTGCACGACCGTCGACGCAGGCATCAGCCATGCGTAGATCAGCACTTCGCGGCGACGGCGGGCACGCGTGACAGCGAGGACCGCCAGCGCTGCGGTCAGCACCACCAGGAAGGTGATCATCCGGTTGCCGAACTCGACGATCTGGTGGATGACGGCAACCTCGGCGTGCGGGACCGGGGTGAAGCTGCCGGGGAAACACTGCGGCCAGGTCGGGCAGCCCAGCCCGGACGCGGTGACCCGGACGATCGCGCCGGTGACGGCGATACCGCCCTGGGTGAGGATGACGGCCGCGGCGATGCCGCGCTGAACCCGCAGGCTCGGCATGGGCAGCAGGTCGACCAGCCGTAGGAAGAGTCGTCCGACGGGCACGGCCTCGATGGTAGAGGACGGCAACTACAGCACGTAGTAGCGGTCAGGTCCTCGGCGAGACGAACGGCACGAGCACCTCGTCGACGTTGCGCCAGCCGATGACGTCGTTCTGCAACGCCGCCCTCAGCTCCGGATCATGTGCTGCCGCCGCGATGGCCGCCCGCAGCACGGGGGCTTCGGGTCCGGTGAACAGCGCGGCCCAACCCCGGAGGATGGCCAGCATGTCGGTGCGGTAGCTGCCCGTGTCCTCATGGGGGATAGCCGCGGTCGCGATGCCAAGCAATGTGCCGCGAAGCAGGCTCGCGCGGTCGGCCCATCGCCGGTACAACACCGGCTTGCTCGTGCGTGCCGCCGACGCATCGACCACATCCACTGGGAACTCGCCAGTCCGGCGCCTGGCGGTGGTGCCGCAGAAGGCGCACGGTTCCGAATCGTGGAAGCGTTCGGCGCGCGGCCGGAATTCAAGGTCGACGTCGTCGATCGAGTAGAGAAGCTCGATGAGACGGGCATCCGGCTGGTGCAGCGATTGGCCGGGGTGGTGATCTTTCAGCTCGAGCACACTTGGTCCGCGGGCACTGACGCCACGCACTACGTGTCGGTGATGGACATCGGGGCGCGCTCCGGCTTGCTCGCGCCGATCAACGGGGTGATTTGTCGGCGGTTTTCCGATGAGATGCTGCGGGCCTGGGTGAAGCACAACATCGAGGAAGTGGGGCAGCTGGAATACCTGCTGCCGCAGCTGAAGTCGTCAGCTGAACCGGCGAACACGTAGCGGAGCTAACGGATTGGAGTAGTTGCTCGCGTGAAATGAGTAGTCCATCACGCTGTTCCCGGTCGGTGGCGCGACCTAGCTTTGAATTGAATCGATTCGGGACTCGATCATCCGGGGGGACAACATGCCATTTTTTCCTGCCTCACAGCGATATTCGTTGCCCTATCGGGCAATCGAGATGCGGCGTGTGCGACAAGCCAAGCTTGCCGCACAACGGCGGCCATCCGAGGCCGGTTTCGGCGCCCAGGGTGGAGACCCCCGCCGGGGCGTCGACATGGACTTGAGCACGTGCGTCAACCGCTATGGGCCTGCGCCCGCCGCGGTTGAGGCGCTGCACTCGATACCCCCCGCCGATATCCTGCTCCACCCGTACGACGCCGCCGAGCGACTCGTTGAGGTCTACCGCTGGGCGACCGGTGTGAATGGCGGCGCGATGATCGCAGGCCGAGGAGCAAGCGAGTTCATCTGGGCGATGGGCCGCGAACTCGACCATGCCGATGTCCAGGTCCCGCTACCCGCGTACACCGATTACCTCAAGGCGTTTCCCGGGCGCGGATTCACTGTGTCGGGCGAACAGATTCCCACCGTCGAGCAGGTCGACGCGGCGCTCGGCGCAGGTCCACTGGTCATCGTCTCCAATCCACACAATCCGACAGGAACGTTGCTCAACCCACGGGAGCTGATAGCGGTGGCCGATGCTCATCCCGCCGCGACGCTCGTCGTCGACGAGTCGTACATCGACTTCACATCTCATCCGGTCGGCTGGTCCACGCTTGGTTGTGACATTCCGAATCTGGTTGTGCTGCAGTCGACATCGAAGTTCTACGGTATTGCGGCGACACGAGCGGGAATGGCCTGGTGCGCTGACCACGAACAGCTCAAGCGGCTGTTCGGCCTGCAGGAGAACTGGGGCCTTTCCGGCGTCGATGTCCACGTCGCATGCGCGGCGGTGCGGGACTTCCGGTGGGCGGCGCACTCCCGATCGCGGATGCAGAGCGACAGCGCTTGGCTGGCCGACGTCTTGTCGGGAATTCCGGGACTGCGGCCTCATCGCAATGCGAACGTCCATTTCCAGTATGCGTTTTGTCAACGCGCGGAAGACGTCGCCGAGATCTTCCGGAATCACGGCATCGGCGTGCGAGTGCTCGGCGCGGCGCACGGCGCGAACCCCGACGCCCTGCGCATCGTCGCGCCGCGTTCGGACGAACGCGAACGCTTCCTCGGGGCTGTCGCTGACGTGGCGGCAGCCCTTGCGGCATCAGGTGAAGCGGAACCAGCGCAGCGCGCATAGCGCAGCGACCGCGCCCCACGCCGCGAGCACCGCGACCCCGAACCAGTCGACGGACAGCGTCATCGCCTGTGTCAGTGCCTCGGTCAACGCACCCGAAGGCGTGAGGCGGGCCACCCATTGCACGCCGTGCGGCACCATCCCACCCTCGAGCGTCAGCGCGCCGAGCCCGGCGAAGACGAACCACAGCAGATTGGCGACCGCCAGCACGATCTCGGCGCGCAGCGTGCCGCCGAGCAGCAGACCCAGCGCGGCAAAGCCGGCGGTGCCGAGTGCGATGATCACCGCCCCGAGGAGCAGCCCGAGTATGTTGGGCCGCCAGCCCAGCGCAAAACCGATGGCGCCCAACAGGATCGACTGCAGGAACACCACCGTGACGACAGCCAGCGACTTGCCCGCGATGATGCCCCACACCGGCAGCGCGGTCGCGCCGAGCCGTTTCAGCGCACCGTAACGACGGTCGAACGCCACCGCGATGGCCTGCCCTGTGAACGCCGTCGAGATCACCGCGAGCGCCATGATCGCGGGCACGAACGTGGCAGCGCGGTTCGGCCCGAACGAGCCAAGCGGCAGCAGCGTCAGGCCGACCAGCAGCGTGATCGGGATGAACATGGTGAGCAGCAACTGCTCACCGTTGCGCAGCAGCAGCTTGAGCTCCAGCCCGAACTGCGCCGCCAGCATCTTCTGGACCGTCGCGGGCCGGGGATCCGGCGAAAATGTCCCTGGTGCAAAAAGATTGGTCATGACCGCAGCTTCCGCCCTGTCAGATCGAGGAAGACGTCCTCCAGGCTGCGCTGCTCGACCCGCATGTCGGTGGCCAGCACATCCAGTCGCGCGCACCACGCTGTTACGGTGGCCAGCACCTGAGGGTCGATGTGGCCCTCGACCAGATACTCACCCGGCGCGGTCTCGGTCGCCTTATAGCTCTCGGGCAGCGCCGACACCAGCAGCGCGAGGTCGAGCATCCGCGGCGCGCGGAACCGCAGTTGGTTTTCGGCGCCGCTGCGCATCAGCTCGGCCGGCGTGCCGGTGGCCACCGCGACGCCGTGGTCGATGATCACGATTCGATCGGCCAGCTCCTCGGCCTCGGTTAGCTGATGGGTGGTCAGCACCACCGTGACGCCGTCGCGGCGCAGCCCATTGATCAACTCCCACACGACGATTCGCGCGTGCGCGTCCATGCCCGCGGTGGGCTCGTCGAGAAACACCAACTCCGGGCGACCGACCACCGCACACGCCAGCGCCAGCCGCTGCTGCTGCCCGCCGGACAGCCGCCGGTAGGTCGTGCGTGCCGCTTCGGTCAGGCCGAGCGTTTCCATCAGCCACTGCGGATCGAGCGGATTGGCGGTATACGCCGCAACGAGATTCAGCATCTCGCCGGCCCGCGCCGCGGGATATCCGCCGCCGCCCTGCAGCATCACCCCGATGCGCTCACGCACGCGGGCGTTGTCGGCGACGGGGTCCAATCCGAGGATCTCGATGCTGCCCGCGTCGGGCTTGATGAATCCCTCGCACATCTCCACCGTGGTGGTCTTGCCAGCGCCGTTGGGGCCAAGCAGCGCGAGCACTTCCGCCTCGTGGACGTCGAGGTCGAGTTCTGACACGGCCGTCGTCGACCCGTACCGCTTGCTGACCCCGCGCAGACGCACGGGCACGGCCGACGAACGCTCGCGTGAGCCGACGGCACCAGAGTCGGAGGAGGTCACGGGGATTCAGCGTAAGCGCCAGGCTTGGCAGGCTGCGGCGCAGGCTGCGGAGCCGGTATCGACGGTTCGACGATCGGAGGCGCTTTGGCCTGCGGCACACCGGCGTCGGGCAGCTTGCGCCACGGGAGGCGGTAGTAGGTCAGGCCGATGAGGATGAGCACGATCATCGTGCTGGCCACGACCGCGAGCAGGATCTGGAACAGCGTGAACCGGTCTCCGTTGGCGGTCGGGCCGAAGATGCCGACCACGAGCGTGACGACGATCGTCGTGGTGCGGAACTGCGGCAGGGTGGCCCACGCCGCGAGCGGGATCACTGCCCACAGCACGTACCACGGCTGGACCACAGGGAAGAGCAGCACAGTCATGCCGAGCGCGACACCGAGCCCGCCCACCGGATGCAACCGGCCACGCAGAACCGCGAGCAGAAGGAAGGTCACGATGATCGCGATGGTGAGCACACCAATCGCACGGGTCAGGCCGAGCACGGCCGTCGTGTGATCGCCCAACCCGAGCAAAATGCCGACCTGGCCGGTCCCCAGCGCCAACAACGTGGGCAGCGACATCCAGCTGCGGACGACGTTGGCGGTGCCCAGCGTGTAGAGCCAGCCGAATCCGAGACCGCTGGCCCAGCCGATGAGCGCCATCACCGCCAACGACACTGCACTCAGCGACCCGCCTGCGATCACGAACGCCTTGAATGTGCCGCCCCAGCGGCACGCCAGCGCCATCGCCACGAAGCCGAGCGCAAGCAGAGACGGCAGTTTGACCTGCGAGGACATCGTGATCAACACGATGCCGAGGACGAGATTCGCCAGTGGCAGCCATCGTGCCCATTCATCGCGGCAGTGTGGCCACGCCAGTGGTCTCGGGAGGAGTGGGCCTGCGGCGTCGACGCCGCGCAGGGCGAACTCGGTGCCCGCCAGCATCAGCCCGAGCATCAGCGCCTCGTTGTGGATGCCTGCCACCAAATGCATGATCAGCAGCGGGTTCGCCGCGCCGAGCCACAGTGCACTCACTTCGGCGACTCCGCAGCGGCGGGCCAGCCGCGGCACCGCCCAGACGATGAGGCCGACGCCGAGCAGCACCACCAGCCGATGGCACAAAACCGCTGCGACGATGTTCTCGCCCGTCAGCGCCGAGATGCCCTGGCCGATCCACAGGAACAACGGGCCGTACGGTGCCGGGGTGTCGCGCCACATGTTCGGCACCGACAACGTGAACACGTGGTCGAGGCCGAGACCCGGCGCAGGACCGACGCGATACGGGTTGAGGCCCTGCAGCGCGATCTCGCTCTGCGCCAGATACGAGTAGACGTCCCTGCTGTACATCGGCGGCGCGATGAGCAGTGGCAACACCCACAGCAGAAGCGTGCGGTCGAGCTGGCTGCGTGTCATGCGACGGTCACCCAGCACGAACCGGCCGAGCATCAGCCACGCCAGCGCCATCATCACCGCGCCGGTGGTGGTCATCGTCAGCGATACCGTCTGGATGCGTGACGGCAGATTCAGCAACCGCACCCCGAATGTCGGGTCCTGCACCACCGGGCGCGCTCCGACGCCCAGCGCGCCGATGGTCATCAACACCGTGCCGGTGGCGCCGAACAACCGTGTCCGCCGCAGTGCGATGAGCTCGGCGTCGTTCAGCGGGGAGCCGACGGCCCGCTCGTCGCCATGCCAACCGGCAATCGACGTGCTGAGGGACCGTAGGCGGAGCGCCACCCCAGCAGCGTAGCCGTCATCCGTATGGTGCCCGTCACGCTAAGGGCACCCTTGCTTTACCGAGTTTTGGAATTCCGTCACAATAGTGTTGTGAAATTCCGTCCGGACGTGAGCGACCGCCACACCCGTGGCGCGATCGTCCAGCTCTTGCTGGAGTCCGGACCGATCACAGCGGGCGAGATCGGCGATCGGCTCGGCATCTCCGCCGCAGGCGTGCGCAGACACCTGGACGCGCTGATGGACGTCGGCGATGCACAATCCAGCGCCGCCGCGGCATGGCAGCACAACGGCCGGGGACGGCCCGCCAAGCGGTACCGGCTCACGGCCGCAGGCCGGGCCAAGCTGGAGCACACGTACGACGACCTTGCGGTTGCCGCGATGCGCCAGCTGCGGGAGATCGGCGGCGACGACGCCGTCCGCACCTTCGCGAGAAGCCGTATAGACAGCATCCTTTCGGGAGTAAGCGAAGGGCCGAGCGACGTTGAAGCCAAGGCGGATAGGGTTGCGACCGCGCTGACAAAGGCTGGCTACGCGACGACCACTACACCGGTGAGCGGGCCGATCCACGGCATCCAGCTGTGCCAGCACCACTGCCCGGTGTCGCACGTCGCGGAGGAGTTCCCCGAACTATGTGAGACCGAGCGGGAGGCGTTCGCCGAGATCCTCGGCACCCACGTGCAGCGGCTGGCGACGATCGTCAACGGCGACTGCGCATGCACCACCCACGTCCCGCTGACACCTGAAACAACCGAGTGCAAGCAAGGAGCGTCGACATGACGACCACCCCCGAGATCCACAAGGTGGGCGAACCGCTCAGCCAGGATGAGGCCATCGCCTCGCTGAGCCGGTACGGCTACGGCTGGGTGGACTCCGACGAGGCGGGCGCCAGCGCACAGCGCGGGCTGTCCGAAGCGGTAGTGCGTGACATCTCGGGCAAGAAGAACGAGCCGGAGTGGATGCTCGAGAGCCGGCTGCGCGCGCTGCGCACATTCAACAAGAAGCCGATGCCGAACTGGGGTTCCAACCTGGAGGGCATCGACTTCGCCAACATCAAGTACTTCGTGCGCTCGACGGAGAAGCAGGCCGCGACGTGGGACGACCTGCCGGCGGACATCCGTAACACCTACGACAGGCTGGGCATCCCCGAGGCCGAGAAGCAGCGCCTGGTGTCGGGCGTCGCAGCGCAATATGAGTCCGAGGTGGTCTACCACCAGATCCGCGAGGATCTGGAGGCGCTTGGCGTCATCTTCCTCGACACCGACACCGCGCTGAAGGAACACGAGGACATCTTCAAGCAGTACTTCGGCACGGTGATCCCGGCCGGGGACAACAAGTTCTCCGCGCTGAATACCGCTGTGTGGTCGGGTGGTTCGTTCATCTACGTGCCGCCGGGTGTGCACGTCGACATCCCGCTGCAGGCCTACTTCCGGATCAACACCGAGAACATGGGCCAGTTCGAGCGGACGCTGATCATCGTCGACGAGGGCGCCTACGTGCACTACGTCGAGGGTTGTACCGCGCCGATCTACAAGAGCGACTCGCTGCACTCGGCGGTCGTCGAGATCATCGTGAAGCCCGGTGGCCGTTGCCGTTACACGACCATCCAGAACTGGTCGAACAACGTCTACAACCTCGTCACCAAGCGCGCCCGTGCGGAGGCAGGCGCCACCATGGAGTGGGTCGACGGCAACATCGGCTCGAAGGTCACGATGAAGTACCCCGCCGTGTGGATGACCGGCGAGCACGCCAAGGGCGAGGTGCTGTCCGTGGCGTTCGCAGGCGAGGGTCAGCATCAGGACACCGGCGCGAAGATGCTTCACCTGGCGCCGAATACGTCGAGCAACATCGTGTCCAAGTCGGTGGCCCGCGGCGGCGGCCGGACGTCCTACCGCGGCCTTGTTCAGGTCAACAAGGGTGCGCACGGATCGCGGTCGAGCGTGAAATGCGATGCGCTGCTTGTCGATACGATCAGCCGGTCCGACACCTACCCGTACGTCGACATCCGCGAGGACGACGTGACGATGGGCCACGAGGCGACAGTGTCGAAGGTCAGCGAGGATCAGCTGTTCTATCTGATGAGCCGCGGCCTGACCGAGGACGAGGCGATGGCGATGGTCGTGCGCGGCTTCGTCGAGCCGATCGCCAAGGAACTGCCGATGGAGTATGCGCTGGAGCTCAACCGACTGATCGAGCTGCAGATGGAAGGCGCTGTCGGCTAGTGACTCAGAACCTGACGACAGCCGTCGAGAGCACCAACAAGGGCGAGCTGTTCACCTCCTTTGACGTCGATGCCTTCGAGGTGCCACACGGCCGCGACGAACTCTGGCGGTTCACCCCCTTGCGGCGGCTGCGCGGCCTGCATGACGGCTCGGCTCCCGCGACCGGCAGCGCAGGCATCGAGGTGACCGAACGCCCCGGTGTGACGGTGGAAACCGTGCGTCGCCGCGACGAGCGGCTCGGTGAGGGTGGGGCGCCCGCCGACCGGATTGCCGCACAGGCGTTCTCGTCGTTCAACAGCGCGACGATCGTCACCGTCGGTAAGGACACCCAGGTTGGGGAGTCGATCGACATCGTGATCACCGGACCCGGCGAGGGTGCGACGGCTTACGGCCATTTGCAGATTCGGGTTGCCGAACTCGCGGAGGCTGTCGTCGTCATCGACCAGCGCGGCAGCGGAACCTATGCCGACAACATCGAATTCGTCGTCGGCGACGGCGCGACGCTGAAGGTGGTGTCGATCGCGGACTGGGCCGACGATGCCGTGCACGTCAGCATGCACCACGCGACGCTCGGAAAGGACGCCGTGCTGCGCCACGCCGCGGTCACCCTCGGTGGGAATCTGGTACGGCTGACTGCGCGCGCCCGCTTCTGCGCGCCCGGCGGCGACATCGAGTTGCTCGGCCTGTACTTCGCCGACGACGGCCAGCACTTCGAGTCGCGGCTGCTGGTCGACCATGCCCAGCCGAACTGCCGCTCGCACGTCACGTACAAGGGTGCGCTGCAAGGTGATCCGGACTCCGACAGACCCGACACCCACACGGTGTGGATCGGCGACGTACTGATCCGGGCCGAGGCGGCAGGGACCGACACGTTCGAGACGAACCGCAATCTGGTGCTCACCGATGGCGCGCGTGCCGACTCGGTGCCGAACCTGGAGATCGAGACGGGTGAGATCGTCGGCGCCGGGCACGCCAGTGCCACCGGACGTTTCGACGACGAACAGCTGTTCTATCTGCGGGCCCGCGGTATTCCGGAACACCAGGCGCGCAGGCTGGTCGTGCGCGGCTTCTTCGGCGAGATCATTCAGAAGATCTCCGTACCCGCAGTGCGCGAACGCCTGACCGAGGCAATCGAGCACGAACTTGAACTGACCGAAGGAATCACTGGATAATGACCACACTGGAAATCAAGGACCTACACGTCAGCGTCGTCTCCGCTGAAGACGGCACCGACATCCCGATCCTGAAGGGCGTCAACCTCACCGTGAACTCGGGGGAGACCCACGCCCTGATGGGCCCGAACGGGTCCGGAAAGTCAACGCTGTCGTATGCGGTTGCGGGCCATCCGAAGTACACGGTGACGTCGGGCTCGATCACATTGGACGGGCAGGACGTGCTCGCGATGAGCATCGATGAACGCGCCCGTGCCGGACTGTTCCTGGCGATGCAGTACCCCGTCGAGGTGCCAGGGGTGTCGATGTCGAACTTCCTTCGCACCGCCGCCACCGCCGTCCGCGGCGAGGCGCCCAAGCTGAGGCACTGGGTGAAAGAGGTCAAGGGCGCGATGACGGGTCTTGATATCGACCCGTCGTTCTCGGAACGCGGTGTCAACGAAGGCTTTTCCGGCGGCGAGAAGAAGCGGCACGAGATCCTTCAGCTCGAACTGCTCAAGCCGAAGATCGCGATCCTGGACGAGACCGACTCCGGCCTTGACGTCGATGCGCTGCGGGTAGTCAGCGAAGGGGTGAACCACTACGCCGAGGAGGCGCACGGCGGTCTGCTGCTGATCACGCACTACACCCGCATCCTTCGCTACATCCAGCCGCAGTTCGTCCACGTCTTCGTCGGTGGCCGCATCGTAGAGTCCGGCGGCCCGGAGCTGGCCGACGAGCTCGACGCACACGGATACGAGCGCTTCACCCAAGCTGTCGGAGCCTGACATGACCGCGTCGGCGCAAGCGTTGGATCTCACCAGGATCCGGGCGGACTTCCCGATCCTGAAACGGGTGATGCGCGGCGGAAAACAGCTGGCGTACCTGGATTCCGGTGCGACGTCGCAGCGCCCGCTTCAGGTGCTCGACGCCGAGCGCGACTTCCTGACCACGTCCAACGGCGCGGTGCATCGGGGTGCGCACCAGCTGATGGAGGAGTCCACCGACGCGTATGAACAGGGTCGCGCAGAGATCGCGGCCTTCGTCGGCGCCGACCCGGACGAGTTGGTGTTCACCAAGAACGCGACCGAGGCGATAAACCTGGTCGCCTACGTGCTGGGCGACAACCGGTTCAAGCATGCTGTCGGACCCGGCGACGTCATCGTCACCACCGAGCTGGAGCACCACGCAAACCTGATCCCCTGGCAGGAACTGGCCCGTCGCACCGGGGCGACGTTGCGGTGGTACGGGGTCAGCCCAGAGGGACGTATCGACATCGACTCGCTCGAGCTGGACCGCAACGTCAAAGTCGTGACATTCAGCCATCATTCGAATGTCACCGGGGCGGTTGCCCCGGTCGCGCAGCTGGTAGCGCGGGCACAGGCAGTTGGGGCGCTGACGGTGCTGGACGCCTGCCAGTCGGTGCCGCACCAGCCCGTCGACTTCCACGCGCTCGGAGTGGACTACGCAGCGTTCTCTGGCCACAAGATGCTGGGTCCCAATGGCATTGGGGTGATGTACGGTCGCAGTGAGCTACTGAACGCGATGCCGCCGTTCATCACTGGTGGCTCGATGATCGAGACCGTCACCATGGAGGAAACCACCTACGCGCCAGCGCCGCAGCGGTTCGAAGCGGGCACACCGATGACCTCGCAGGTGGTCGGATTGGCAGCGGCCGCCCGCTATCTCACGGCGATCGGAATGGACGCCGTCGAGGCGCACGAAGCCGAATTGGTCGCCGCCGCACTGGAAGGGCTTTCGGCGGTGCCCGGTGTCCGTGTCGTGGGGCCGACCTCTCTCGTCGGCCGCGGGTCGCCTGTGGCATTCGTGGTAGACGGCATCCACGCGCACGACGTCGGCCAGGTGCTCGACGACGACGGCGTTGCGGTACGGGTGGGTCACCACTGCGCGTGGCCGCTGCATCGCCGATTCGGCATCGCGGCGACCGCGCGGGCGTCGTTCGCCGTCTACAACACGCTCGACGAAGTCGACCGGCTGGTCGCCGGCGTGCGGCACGCAGTCGAGTTCTTTGGCAGGGATTGACAGTGCGGCTTGAGCAGATCTATCAGGAAGTGATCCTCGACCACTACAAACACCCGCACCATCGCGGGCTGCGTGAGCCGTTCGGCGCCGAGTCGTATCAGGTCAACCCGACCTGCGGTGACGAGGTCAGGCTGCGGGTGGCGTTGAGTGACGACGGGGAGCACATCGACGACGTCTCCTATGACGGGCAGGGCTGCTCAATCAGCCAGGCGTCGACCTCGGTGCTGAGCGATCAGGTCATCGGCCAGAGCGTGGGCGACGCGCTGAAGACCGTCGCCGCGTTCACCGAGATGGTGTCCTCGCGTGGCGCCGTCGAGGGCGACGAGGATGTGATCGGGGACGGCATCGCATTCGCCGGTGTCTCGAAGTACCCGGCGCGGGTGAAATGCGCGCTGCTGGGGTGGATGGCGTTCAAGGATGCATTGGCCCAGGCATCACACAACGGAAGCTCTAACGGAGGTGGACGATGAGCGAAACGGCCGCACCTGACGACGCGCTGCTCGCCGACATTGAAGAGGCGATGCGCGACGTCGTCGACCCGGAACTCGGGATCAACGTCGTCGACCTCGGCCTCGTCTACGACATGAACGTCGAAAAAGGGGAGCAGGGCAATGTCGCGCTGATCGACATGACGCTCACCTCGGCGGCCTGTCCGCTCACCGATGTCATCGAGGATCAGTCGCGCACCGCGCTGATCGGCAGCGGCCTCGTCAACGATCTGAAGATCAACTGGGTGTGGAACCCACCGTGGGGTCCGGACAAGATCACCGAGGACGGCCGCGAGCAGCTGAGGGCGCTCGGATTCACCGTCTGACTGCGAGCCTTGCGGTAAGCGTTGTGCTTAGCGCATCGGTGGGCGTGTTTCTGCGCGAACTCATTTGACGGTGTCGTAGCATCTTGCCACTGTGCGTATCCGGTGTGCCGGTACGCGGGGGGCGAGGAGTGTTGCCGGTGTCGGGTTGGCCGTTCGTCGGACGCACCGAGGAGCTAGTCGAGGGGTTGACGGCTCTGCGCGCCGACTCGGGTCTGCGAGGCGTCGCGCTGTGCGGTGAAGCAGGCGTCGGCAAGACGACGCTCGGCCGCGCGATGGCCGAGACCATCGAGTCGGAGGGCTTGAACGCGCGGTTCGTGCTGGGCACTGAGACCGGGCAGGCGGTCCCGCTGGGGGCGTTTCAGCGCACTGTGGCCATCGAGGCGGCCCACGAGCCTGCCGTCATGCTGGGTGCCGCGTACCGCGCGCTGGCGGCCGACGACCGCTTGGTCATCGTCGTCGACGACGCCCACCTCCTCGACCCACTGTCGGCGTTGCTGGTCCAGCAGTTGGCGTTGAGTGGATCGCCACGTTTCATCGTGACCATTCGGTCCGGCGAGCAGGTTCCGGATGCGGTGACCGCGCTGTGGAAGGAGCGCCTGCTCCTGCGCCTGGACATCCAGCCGTTCACCCGTCCCCAGGCCGGGCAGCTGATCGGAAGTGTGCTCGACGGCGACGTCGACAACAGTGTGGTTGACCGCCTGCATCAGATGGCGGAGGGAAACCCGCTGTTCCTTCGCGGTCTGCTGACGGCTGCCCTCGCCGACGGTGCGCTCGTCGAGCGTGACGGATGCTGGCGCATGAATGGTCGGTTGCGGATCGACACGGAGCTCATCGACCTGGTGGGGACGCGATTGGCCGCGCTGGCGCCCGACGAGCTGGACGTGGTCGAAATCGTTTCCACCGCAGAGGTCGTGGACTGGAACATGCTGCGCACGCTCTGCGATCCCGATGCCATTGCGCGGGCGGAGCGGCGGGGTGCCATCCAATTCGTCACCGACGGGTCAGATACGCTGGTCCGGCCCGGGCATCCCGTCATCGGTGAGGTGACCCGCCAGCGTTGCGGTGTCGCACGCACCCGCCAACTCAACGCGCGACTGGCGCAACATCTTTCAGATTTCTTGCGACAGCAGAAGGACGGCGTCAATGGGGCGCAGCCAGATATGCGGACCAACATCCAGCTGGCGCAATTCATGATGCGAAGTGACGTCGCGCCTGACCTCGACGTCGTAGTTCGTGCCTCTGAAGGCGCCATAACGGCGGCGAATCTCGTTCTGGGAGAAGAACTTGCGCGGTTTGCCCTGGAGCGCGGAGCTGGTTGTGCCGCGGCTCTCGCCCTCGCCGACTCCCTGAGCTGGCAAGGTCGCGGAGGGGAGGCCGAGGCGCTCCTCGCGGCGCATGAGCCGCATGGCGCCGACGAGCTGATGACGGTGCGCTGGGGCGGCCTGCGGGCCGCCAATCTGTTTTTCGGCTGTGGGCGAGGTGACGAGGCGCGCGCCGTGCTTGCGGAGGTGCGCGAGCGAGTGCCCGAGTCGCTCTTGAGCATCGTCGTCGCGATGGAGGTCTCGATAGCGTTTTTCGGGGCTGATCTGGCGACTGCCATACCCCTCGGGATGAAGGCCCTCGCCGACGAGATGATGCCCATGGCGACGGTATGGGCGGCGATGGCCACCGCTGGGGCGCTAGCGCTTTCGGGGCGGTTCGCCGAGGTGTCAGATGCGGCCCAGTACGGCATCCGGGCCGCCGAGCACTGTGAGTCGGGTCCGCATCGCTATTCGTTGGGTCTCGCCGAGGTGCTCGGCTTCATCGGCGCGGGCGATCTCGACGCGGCGGAGAGCGTATGCGCGCGCTATGCCGCGATGACTTCGGGCGTGCCGCAGGCGGAAGCCATTGTCAGCGCCCTGGCGGGCCGCATCGCCCTCGCCCGCGGCGCGATGGAGTCGGCGTGTGAGGCGCTGAGCAAGTCATTGTGGACGATGGCGGGGTCGCTTCCGCCGGGCTGGGTGATGCTGGTCGCCTCGTGGTTGACGCAAGCCGAGGGCGCGCGGGGCAATGCAGACGCCGCCGCCCTCGCGTTGGCCAAGGCCGAGGAGGCCGACGGTCCGCAGGTGGCGGTCTTCGCGCCCGAACTCGCGCTGGCTCGCGCATGGGAGCGCGCGTCGGCGGGCCGGACGACGTCGGCGCAGGACCACGCGAGTCGCGCCGCCAAGATCGCGCGCAGTGCGGGCATGCACGCCATGGAGATGTTGGCACTGCACACCGCGGTTCGATTCGGCGATCGCTCGGTGTCGGCGCGGCTTGGTCAACTCTCCGCGATGCTGAAATGTCCGCTGGCCGCGGCTGTGCTGTCGTACGGGCGCGGTATGAGCGACCACGACGGCGATCGGTTGGACGAGGCGGCGGATCAGTTCGAGCAGCTCGGCGCGTTTGCGATGGCGGCCGATGCCTCAGCGCACGCGGCACGGGAACACGCCAGAGCCGGCACCCGGATCAAGGAGCTGGAGTCATCGACTCGCACGCACTGGCTCGCGAGCCGGTGGGGCCTTCGCACACCGGCGACGAACGCCGTCGAGAGCCCGCTGCCCATCACGGACCGCGAGCGCGAGATCGCGAATCTGGTGGCCGCCGGCCTCACGAACCGCGAGGTCGCCGACCGCCTCGGACTCTCGGTGCGCACCGTCGACGGCCACCTCTATCGCATCTTCGCCAAGCTGGGCATCGAGGACCGGGACCAGCTCGCGCGGCTGATGCGGATGCGCCCTGCTACCTGACCGTGCTGGGAAATTAGAGTAGCCACCTACCCTATTCGGCCACCCTCGATGGCGGGATCCTCGGTGCAACGAAAGTTCTCATGGGGGGATCTACATGGTCGAAACGTTGGACGGCGCAGATCTGAGGGCATTGCCGCTGGCGCCGATGAATCCGCTGCCGCGCACAGAACAGATGAAGGCGGTCAGGGCCTTTCACACCGGGGTCGAAACGCTGCGCGACGCAGGGGGATACGTCACGCGCGTGGTCCTGGCGCCAAAGTGGTTGATGCCGCCAGTCGTCATCGTGAGCTCACCGCAGGGGGCGCACGACGTCCTCGGTCGCACCGGGGCACATATCGAGAAGACGATCATTCATGAGGAGGTGCGCCACCTGCTCGGCCCGAACCTCTTCGACCTCACCAACGAACCGTGGCTTCCGCGTCGGCGCGCCCTGCAGCCGGTCTTCACCAAGCAGCACGTCCGTGCCTTCGCCGGACACATGTCGCAGGCGGCGGAAGGAATAGCCGCCGGGTGGCGGGATCGCACCGCAATCGACCTCGACACCGAGTGTCGCAAGCTGACATTGCAGGCATTAGGCCGCTCGGTGCTCGGTCTCGATCTCGACGAACGCAGCGAAGACATCGGCGAGCAGTTACGAATCGCATTGGCGTATGCCACCGATCGGGCCCTGGCGCCCGTGCGGGTGCCTCGTTGGCTGCCTACCCCGGCGCGCAGGCGTGCGTACGCCGCGCGGGACAAGTTGCACGGCCTCGCAGCCGAGATCTTGCGCCTGTGCCGTGATGACCCCACCCGGGACGCACCACTGGTTCAGGCGTTGATCGCAGCCACCGACCCCGAGACCGGGCGACCGCTTGCCGACGATGACATCCGAGACGAGCTGGTGGTGTTCCTGTTGGCCGGCCACGACACGACGGCGACGACATTGACGTACGCGTTGTGGGCGCTTGGCCAACACCCGGACATGCAGGAGAAGGTCTTCGACGAGGTCGCGCAGATCCCCGATCGAGAACTGACGCCCGAGGACGTGCCGCAGCTGGAATACACGACCAAAGTGCTGCACGAGGCGCTTCGGTTGTGCCCGCCCGGCGCTGCTATGGCCAGGATGGCCCTACAGGACGTCGAGGTCGACGGCTATCGCGTCGAGGCGGGCACGATGCTCGTCGTCGGGATCTATGCCATGCATCGCGACCCGACGCTGTGGGACCGCCCGCTCGTGTTCCAACCGGACCGCTTCGCCCGCGAGAACTCCAAGAGCCGTGATCGTTGGCAATACCTGCCCTTCGGCGCGGGACCACGCTCCTGCATCGGAGACCACTTCGCCATGCTTGAGGCCACTCTTGCGCTGGCCACGATCATCCGGAGGACCGAAATCCAGTCCGTGAGTGAGGAATTCCCGATGATTGTGCCGTTCACGACGGTCGCCGCGGAGCCCATCCTCGCCCGTACACGGATTCGACCAACTCGCGGCACGTAGAGCCTGCACAATTGCCGTGTGGTCACGGTGCCCGCGTTCGTCTGGCGAGGCGGTTTCTTCCGCCGCGCGTTGATCGTCGGCGGATCGGTCGGGATCGCCCTGGGCGCCTTGGCGTGGCTCGATTCCGGATTCCTGTTGTCCGGCGTCATCGTGCTCGTCATCGTCGGCGTGTTCTATGCCATCTGGATGCCTCGCCGGATGGCCCGATACTGGCCGGGCGCCCAACAACTCTCAGGCGACGACCGCGTGACCGTCGCCCGCACCGCGCGCCGCGGCGAGCGCCTCGGCGACGCCCGGCTGGCGCAGCCGCTGACCGACTACAGCACCGGGATGCACGCGGCAGCCGAACAGGCTCGCCCGTTTCGATGGCTGATACCACTCGTTCTCGTCGTCGGCGTCGGGACGGCGGTCTGGGATGCGGCGTTCGGGTCGTGGGGCAACGCCGTGGCGTCGTTCATCTACCTGGTGCTGCTGTTGATCGAAGTGTTCTGGTGGCCGAAGAGGCGGGACCAACTGTTGGCCAACGCCGACCGTGCATCGGGCTTGGCGCGGGTCGCGCGGTGACCGATCGGCGGGCGATCTGGCGTTGACCTCAGGCGGGTGGGAAATCGCTGTGGCCCTCGATACAATCTCTGACTAAAGTCAGACATATGACGGCGGAGATGGTGGCGCAGGTCAGACGGTTCAACCGCACCGTCACCCAGCGCATCGGCGTGCTCAACGAGAACTACCTGGCCAGCGACCGCTCGCTCGGCCAGAACCGGCTGCTGTGGGAGATCGGGACCGACGGCTGCGACGTCCGATCGCTGCGTGAACGACTCGACCTCGACTCCGGCTACGTCAGCCGACTGCTGCGAGCGCTGGAGGCCGGTGGCTACATCGTCGTCGAGCCGAGCCCGGCCGACGGTCGCATCCGCATCGCTCGGCTGACCACGGCGGGGCGTCGCGAACTCGGCGCGCTCGATCAGCGCTCCGACGACGCCGCTACGGCCATCCTGCAGCCGCTCAACGAGTGGCAGCGCGCCAAGCTCGTCACGGCAATGGCGGAAGTCGAACGGTTGCTGACCGCCTCCACGGTCGAGGTCCGCGAATGCGATCCGCGCCACCGCGACGCCCGGTTCTGTCTGCAGACCTACTTCGACGAACTGGCCGCCCGGTTCCAGGGCGGCTACGATCCCGCGGTCAGCCCGGTCGACGACGCCGAAATGAGTCCTCCCGCAGGGCTTTTGCTCGTGGCGTGGCTGCACGGCGAGCCCGTCGGCTGTGGGGCGCTGATCTTCCACCCCGACGCCGTCGGCATGGTGAAACGCATGTGGGTGGCGCCCAGGATCCGCGGTCTTGGGCTGGGCCGTCGCCTGCTGTCCGAGCTGGAGGTCCGGGCCCGCACGCAGGGGTTGCGGCTGATGCGGCTGGAGACCCGCGACGAACTGTCCCAAGCGATCCGGATGTATACGACATCGGGCTATCGCGAGGTCGACCCGTTCAACGATGAGCCGTACGCCCACCACTGGTTTGAGAAGTCGCTCAGCTGAACACGTCGTTCAGCGTGACGGTCTGAAGGTTGCGGCCGGCGATGAGCTGGCTCAGTTGGTTGTAGCAGTGCGTGATGGTCGGCAGGTTGGCGTGGGCCAACACGATCTGCTGCGGGAAGAATGACCGCGTCGCAGCGGCGATGAGGCTGGCCTCGTTCTCCGGGAGCGAATCGCCGATGGTGTTGCTCCACAGTGTGACGGTCGTATAGCCGAGATCGGCGGCCACGCGATCGGTGGCGGCGGTGTGCACACCGTAGGGCGGCCGGAAGTACGGAGTGCCATCGGTCCCATACGTATTGCGCATGAAGTCGGCATTGCGCTGGATCTGGTCGTGGACCGCCGTCAGGTTGAGCCGGTTGAGATACGGGTGCGACCAGGTGTGGTTTCCCATCTGAATCTGGCCCGAGTCCACCATCGGCCGCAGCGCAGGCGCGTTGTCCGACCACGACGCGTTGGCGCCGTTCACGAAGAAGGTCAGCCGAGTCCCGGTGTCACTGCAGAACTGGCCGAAAGCCGCGACCACCGCGCTGCTCGCCCCGTCGTCCACGGTGAGAGCCAACTGGTTGCCGTCACCGGGCAGCCGCATCAGCACCCCCACCGGGGCGGGCACCCGTGCCAGCGGGACGATCAGCCGGACCGCGCCCGCCACCGGTGGGCGGGTGACTGCTGCGACGACTCCTGCGGCGATCGCCGCGAGCATGGTGCGCCGATCAACCCCCATGCCTGCCATCGTAGTTCGGTTCAGCCAATTCGCTTCTGCGCCTTTGCTTCTCGTTTGCTGGAAAACGGCTGTACGGTAGGGCTCGAAAGTGGGGTGAAAGGAGCCAGAATGTCCGACGGTTTCGACGAGGTCTACGTCGACACCCGCCGCCAGTTGCGCGGAGTCGCGGAGAGCCTGATCGCCGGGCCGCAATACCGGACGGCGGGCACCATCCGGCTGGCCGTGCGACCCGGTGGCTTCGCAGGCGTTGCGATCCCGCTCGCCGTCCACGGCACCGAGCTGGTCTGGCCCAACGGCGCGGCTGCGCTGGCAGGACCGGTGAACACTCTTGCCGACGCCGCAGGCGTGGATGCCGGGCCACCCGACGGGGTCTACGACATCGTCGACCCGCTGCCGACCGAGGCGGCGCTGGACATCGACGCAGTCGCGGCGGACTGGCTTCATCGCCGTCACTATGCAGGCGGGCATGCGATCAAGAACGTCTTGCCCGACCAGCATCCGGTGCTCTGGCCCGAGCACTTCGACGTCGCCGCCACCGCGGACGAGGTGAACTATGGCGTCTCCGCAGGCGACGACTACCACCCGACGCCCTACGCATACATCGGGCCGTGGACTGCGCGCACCGGCCCGTTCTGGAACGCGCCGTTCGGAGCGCTGTACCCCCTCGCTCCCGCACACGATGTCGACGCACTCACGGCGCACATCGCCGATTTCTTCGAACAGGGCAGACGGCAGTCGTGATGCGGCCCTTTCGAGGACTTGCGCTGATCGCCGCCCGGCAGTTTGCGCAGCCCATATGGTGGGAACAAGCCGATTTACCCCAGCGTTAGGAACATCGTGGCTACGCGAGACCTCACCGCCGAACAGTTCAACGACACCATCACGGACAACGACATCGTGCTGGTGGATTTCTGGGCGTCGTGGTGCGGCCCGTGTCGCGCATTCGCGCCGACGTTCGCCGCCTCCTCGGAGAAGCACCCCGACGTCGTGCACGCAAAGGTCGACACCGAGGCCGAGCAGCAGCTCGCAGCGGCGGCAGACATCCGCTCGATCCCGACCTTGATGGTCTTCAAGAAGGGAAAGCTGGTGTTCAACCAGGCTGGAGCTCTGCCACCGGCGGCGCTGGAGGACCTGGTGCAGCGCGTCAAGGAGTTCGACATCGACGCTGCGATCGCTGCCCAGAACAACGGCGAACCGAAGTAGTACACGCACGCGATAGCGTGCTGTCCGTGACCGAGCAAAACAACTTCGTCCTCGTCGACCGTCCGCGGCCAAACGTCGCTCTCGTGACGTTGAACCGGCCCGAGCGGATGAACTCGATGGCGTTCGACGTGATGGTGCCGCTCAAGAAGGTGCTCGAAGAGCTGACCGACGACAACTCGACGCGGGTGATCGTGCTCACAGGCGCGGGCCGTGGCTTCTCGTCCGGCGCTGACCACAAGTCGGCCGGTTCGGTCCCCCACATCGACGGGCTGACCCGCCCGACGTTCGCGCTGCGGTCGATGGAGGTGCTTGACGACGTCATCCTGACGCTGCGCAAAATGCACCAGCCGGTGCTCGCCGCGGTCAACGGCGCCGCGATCGGCGGGGGACTGTGCCTGGCGCTGGCGTGCGATATCCGAATCGCCGGGTCAGGGGCCTATTTCCGGGCCGCAGGCATCAACAACGGCCTGACCGCCAGCGAGCTCGGTCTTTCCTACCTGCTGCCGCGCGCAATCGGCACGTCCCGGGCGTTCGAGCTGATGCTGACCGGGCGTGACGTCGACGCCGACGAAGCCGAACGCATCGGCCTGGTGTCGCGGACCGTGCCGGACGACAAGCTGCTCGACGTTTGCTATGAGCTCGGCGAGCGGATCGCTTCATTCTCGCGGCCGGGCATCGAGTTGACCAAGCGCACACTATGGAGTGGACTGGACGCCGCGAGCCTGGAGGGGCACATGCAGGCCGAGGGCCTGGGCCAGCTCTTCGTCCGTTTGCTCACCGGCAACTTCGAAGAAGCGGTCGCGGCGCGCGCCGCGAAGCGAGCGCCGATCTTCACAGACGACAAGTAAACCCCCGGGCGAGCCCGGGAGAACATTAGGGGAGCAGCAGCGTGATCACCGCAACGGACCTCGAGGTCCGCGCCGGAGCGCGCACGCTGCTCTCCACCGACGGTGCGGCGTTGCGGGTGCAGCCCGGCGATCGCATCGGCCTCGTCGGTCGCAACGGCGCAGGCAAGACGACGACCATGCGCATCCTGGCAGGCGAGGGCGAGCCCTACGCGGGCACCATCGCCCGCAGCGGAGAAATCGGTTATCTGCCACAGGATCCCAAAGAGGGCAACCTCGAGATCCTGGCACGCGACCGGGTGCTGTCCGCCCGAGGCCTCGACACCTTGCTGTCCGACCTGGAAAAGCAGCAGGCGCTGATGGCCGAAGTGGCCGACGACGCGACGAGGGACCGGGCGGTTCGTCGCTACGGCCAACTCGAGGAGCGGTTCGCCGCCCTCGGTGGATACGCCGCAGAAAGCGAGGCGGGCCGCATCTGCGCGAGTCTCGGCCTGCCCGAACGTGTTCTGACGCAGCCCCTGCGCACCCTCTCCGGCGGCCAGCGCCGCCGGGTGGAGCTGGCGCGCATCCTGTTCGCCGCGAGTGAGGGCGGCGCCGCAGGCGCGAACTCATCGACCACGCTGCTGCTCGACGAGCCAACCAACCACCTCGACGCCGACTCGCTGGGCTGGCTGCGCGATTTCCTGCGCGGTCATACCGGTGGTCTCGTGGTGATCAGCCACAACGTCGACCTGCTCGCCGACGTCGTCAACCGCGTGTGGTTCCTCGACGCCGTTCGTGGTGAGGTCGACGTCTACAACATGGGCTGGCAGAAGTATCTCGATGCGCGCGCGACCGACGAGCAGCGTCGCCGCCGCGAACGGGTCAACGCCGAACGCAAGGCCTCGGCGCTGCGCACCCAGGCCGCCAAGATGGGCGCCAAAGCCACCAAAGCAGTTGCCGCCCAGAACATGCTGCGCCGTGCCGACCGGATGATGGCCGCCCTCGACGAGGAACGCGTCGCCGACAAGGTGGCCCGAATCAAATTCCCGACCCCCGCGCCGTGTGGCCGTACCCCGTTGGTGGCCAAGGGCTTGACGAAGAACTACGGATCGCTGGAGGTGTTCACCGGCGTCGACCTCGCCATCGACCGGGGTTCACGGGTCGTAGTGCTCGGCCTCAACGGTGCGGGCAAGACCACCCTGCTGCGACTGCTGGCAGGCGTCGAGACACCCGATTCGGGCGCACTGGAACCAGGCCACGGCATGAAGATCGGGTACTTCGCGCAGGAGCACGACACTCTCGACAACCTCGCGACCGTGTGGGAGAACATTCGCCACGCCGCGCCAGATACCGGCGAGCAGGATCTGCGGGGTCTGTTGGGCGCGTTCATGTTCAGCGGTCCGCAACTGGACCAGCCGGCCGGCACGTTATCGGGCGGTGAGAAGACCCGTCTGGCGCTCGCGGGCCTAGTCGCGTCGACGGCGAACGTGCTTCTGCTCGACGAGCCGACCAACAACCTCGACCCGGCGTCGCGCGAGCAGGTCCT
>Ga0207687_10000150_pt1 | contig 46698 bp, 44 predicted proteins | sample KBSM54metaG_FD_184399 | JGI IMG/M metagenome (GOLD analysis project Ga0207687, IMG submission 184399) | Miscanthus rhizosphere microbial communities from Kellogg Biological Station, Michigan, USA - KBS M5-4 metaG (SPAdes) (version 2) | ecosystem: Host-associated > Plants > Roots > Rhizosphere >...
GAGCTGGCGAGTTCGCGATTGACCTCGTGATCCGCGTTTGCCAGGATGCCCGCGTGCCTCGCAAGACCAAGGCGGCAGGTCGGCCGACGAATCGCTTTCCGAACCGACTGACGCTCGGCATCGACGAGGCCGGCCGCGGTCCCGCCGTCGGGCCGATGGTGATGGCGGCGGTCGCGCTCGATTCGAAAGCCGCGGCGGCGCTGACCCGCAAAGGCCTGCGCGATTCGAAGGCGTATGGCGCCGGTGAAGATGCGCACGCGCTGCGCAGCGAGCTCGCGCTCGAGATCCGCAAGCGCGCCCAGTTCGTCACGGTGATCGAGGTCTCGCACCTCGAGATCGACGAGCGCGTCGCGCGCAACGAGCTGAACGTGCTCGAGCGCGAGATCGCCGTGAAGATGATCGATGCCGCGCCGAGCTGCGACAAGATCATCGCCGACGGCAAGCGGATGTTCAGCTCGCTCGGCCTGCGCTACGAGCAGTTCATCTCGGTCGATCACGCCGAAGATGCTCACGCGGCAGTCGCGGCGGCCTCGGTCGTCGCGAAGGTGCTGCGCGACGATCGGTTCAACGCGATTCGCGCGCGCTACGAGCCGGAGCTCGGCCCGATCACCGGCGGTGGCTACTCGAACGCGCAGACCCGCAAGTGGGTCCGCGCGTACTGCGAGCGCTACGGCAAGCTGCCGGAGGAGGCCCGCCGGTCGTGGCCGCACACGTACGTCCATGACCTGATCGGCGATACGTCGCTCCCGTCCGTCCAGACGACGCTGTTCGCGTAGCCGCGAGGCCGGCGGACCGACGGCCGGAGCGCGGCCCGAAGGGCCGGCCCTATGATGTCCGCCGGACAGTGTCCGGACACTTTTTCCCGGAACCGGACACAGGTACAGCTAACGATCTCGCGCGGTTAAGCGGGCACACACCTTGCGATAGGTGTCGTCGCCCCGATGATCCGCGATACGTCCGCACAAGACCGCGTCCTCGCCAAGCCGAAGGTATCTCGGCCATGGCGGCGCTGGGTGTCCACCGTCGTGGTGGTCCTGGGGCTCCTTGCAGGCGTGGGCTACCTCGTCCGCAACTGGGCGCTCGCGTCGAAGTCGTTCGACAAGTCGCGGCTCCGGCTCGCGAAGGTCGAGCAAGGCACGCTGGTTCGCGATGTCGTCGCCGACGGTCGCGTCGTCGCCGCGAACAGTCCAACGCTCTACGCGATCGCGGGTGGCTCGGTCGACTTCCACGTTCGCGCCGGCGACAAGGTCACCCGCGGTCAGTCGCTCGCGACGATCTCGTCGCCCGAGCTGCAAGCGAAGCTCGCGCAGGAGCAGGCCACGCTCGCAGGGCTCGAAGCGGGAGTCGGTCGCGCCGGCCTCGACGTCGAGCACGGTCGCGCGAACCAGCAGCGCTCGATCGCGCAGGCCGAGGTCGATCGCCAGACCGCCGCGCGCGAGGTCGAGATCAACCAGCAGATGTACAGCCGCGGCGTGATCTCCGAGCTCGAGCTCCGCCGCTCGGAAGATCTGCTCAAGAAGGCCGACATCGCGCTCTCGCACGCGAAGGTCGAAGCCGGTCTGTCGGGCAAGGAGCTCACGTTCGATCTCGGAACGAAGACCCAGGACCTCGGCCGCCAGCGCTCGGTCGTGAAGGAGCTCGAGCGCCAGGTCGCCGCGCTCGAAGTCGCATCGCCGGTCGACGGTCAGGTCGGCAGCTTGCTCGTCGCCCAGCGCACCGTGGTCCAGGCGAACGCGCCGATCCTCACCGTCGTTGACCTAGGTGCGTTCGAGCTCGAGATCGAAGTCCCCGATGCGTTCGCCCGCGACCTCGCACTCGGGATGTCCGCGGAGATTCGCTCCGGCACTGCGACGTTTCCCGGCCGCGTTCGCTCGGTCTCGCCCGAGGTCGTCGCCGGCAACGTCGCGACCCGGCTCGAGTTCGTCGACAAGCGGCCTGCAGGGCTGCGCCAGAACCAGCGGCTCACCGCGCGCATCCTGATCGAGGAGCGCCCGAACGTGCTGAAGGTCGAGCGCGGCTCGTTCGTCGACAGCGGCGGCGGCAACTTCGCGTACTTCGTCGAGGACGGCGTCGCCGAGAAGCGGCCGATCCGCGTCGGCTCGGTCAGCCTCGACGCGGTCGAGTTGCTGTCGGGCGCGAAGGTTGGAGATCAGATCGTCGTCAGCGGCGCCGACATGTTCGGCACCGCCGAGCGCGTGCGGATCGCGAACTAGGAGAACCCATGTTGCACATGAAAGACGTTTCGAAGGTGTACCGGACCGAGATGGTCGAGACCCACGCGCTGCGCGACCTCAATCTCGAGGTCCGCGCCGGCGAGTTCGTCGCGGTCACGGGTCCGTCGGGCTCCGGCAAGACGACGTTCCTCAACATCGCGGGCATGCTCGAAGAGCTGACCGGTGGCACGTACACGCTCGACGGCGTCGACGTGAAGAGCCTCGACGACAAGGCGCGCTCGAAGCTGCGCAACGAAAAGATCGGGTTCGTGTTCCAGAGCTTCAACCTGATCCCGGACCTCAACCTGTTCGACAACGTCGACGTCCCGCTCCGCTATCGCCGGATGGGCCGCGGCGAACGCCACAAGCGGATCGAGACCGCGCTCGAGCGCGTCGGCCTCGCGTCGCGCAAGAAGCACTTCCCCGCCGAGCTGTCGGGCGGTCAGCAGCAGCGCGTCGCGATCGCGCGCGCGATCGCCGGTAACCCGACGCTGCTCCTCGCCGACGAACCGACGGGCAACCTCGATTCGCAGATGGCGCGCGAGGTCATGCAGCTGCTCGAGGAGCTCAACGAGCAGGGCACGATCGTCGTGATCGTCACCCACGATCCGGAGATCGCCGCGCGCGCGCAGCGCAACGTTCATATCGTCGACGGGATCGCCGCCGACGTCGAGCGTGGGCCCGCACTGGTTCACAAGGACCCGAAAGATCCGAAGAGCTTTGCGAACGCGGAGACCGTCGCGTGATCGGCTATTACATCGACCTCGCACTGCGCTCGCTCAAGCGCAACCTGTCGCTGACCGTGCTGATGATCCTCGCGATCGGCTTCGGCGTCGGCGCGAGCATGACGATGCTGACCGTCATGCACGTGCTCGCGAAGGATCCGATCCCGCAGAAGAGCCAGGTGCTGCACTACGTCCAGCTCGATCCCCGCCCGCTCCGCGGCTATACGCCCGGCGAAGAGCCGATCGAGCAGTCGACGCGTCAGGACGCCGAGACGCTCGTGCGCGAGGCCCGCGCGGATCACCAAGCGCTGATGACCGGCGGCGACGCGACGATCGTGCCGGCGAAGGCCGACCTCGATCCGTTCCACATCGACGCGCGGTGGACGACGAACGAGTTCTTCACGATGTTCGACGTGCCGTTCCTGAAGGGCGGCCCGTGGTCGCCGCAGGACGACGCGAACCACAATCGCGTCGCCGTGATCGGCAAGGAGCTCGCCGAGAAGCTGTTCGGCTCGACCGATGTCGTCGGCTTCACGCTCCGGGTCGAGACGACGGAGATGCGGATCGTCGGCGTGCTCGACACCTGGCACCCGATCCCGCACTTCTACGACCTCGCGACCGATCCGTACGGCCAGGGCGAGCAGCTGTACGTGCCGTGGACGACGTCGCGCGACCTCGAGCTGTCCCGCGACGGCAACATGAACTGCTGGGACTCCAAGCACGACGATCCGACCGTCGTCGGCGCGCCGTGCGAGTGGATCCAGCTATGGGTCGAGCTCGATAGCGACGCGAAGCTCAGCGCCTATCACGACTTCCTCGCGGGCTACTGGGAAGACCAGGTCCGCGCCGGCCGCTACGAGCGCCCCGTCAACATTCGCCTGCGCAACGTCACCGATTACCTCGACTACAACAAGGTGATCCCGAACGACGCGAAGCTCGGGACGTACGTGGCGCTCGGCTTCTTGATCGTCTGCCTCGTCAACACGATCGGCCTGTTGCTGACGAAGTTCTTGCGCCGGTCGTCGGAGATCGGCGTGCGCCGCGCGCTCGGCGCGTCGAAGGCCTCGATCTTCCTCCAGCTCCTGATCGAGTCCGCGATGATCGGCCTGGTCGGCGGCCTGCTCGGTCTCATCCTCGCCCTGCTCGGCCTGTGGGGGATCCGGCACGGCGTCAGTCACTACGCCGACCTCGCACACCTCGACCTGCCGATGCTCGCCGCGACGATCGCACTCGCGATCCTGGCGAGCATCCTCGCGGGTCTCCTCCCGGCGTGGCGCGGTTGCCAGGTCGCCCCTGCCCTCCAGCTCAAATCGCACTGAGGACCCCATGGACTTCATCCCGATCATCTCCACGCTTCGCCGTCATCGCACGGCGTCGATCCTGATCGTCCTCGAGATCGCGTTCACGTGCGCGATCGTGTGCAACGCCGTATTCGTGATCCGCGAGCGGATCGCGCGCATGGATCGCCCGAGCGGTGTCGTCGAAGACGAGATCGTGCGGATCCAGCTCGCCGGCATCGGCAAGAAGACCGATCCGGGCGTCGTCACGCGCCAGGATCTCGTCGCGCTGCGCGGCATCTCCGGCGTCAAGAACGTCGCGATCACGAACATGGTGCCGTTCGGCGGCTCGTCGTGGAACTCGAGCATCTCGACGATCGCCGACGATCCGAACCCACCGCTCAACGCCGCGACCTATATGGGCAGCCACGATCTGCTCGAGACATTCGGCGTCAAGCTCGTCGCCGGCCGCGACTTCACGCCCGACGAGTACATCGACTTCGGCGCGGCGGGCGGCGGCAGCAACATCCGGTTGCCGTCCGTGATCATCTCGAAGGGCGTCGCGGAGCGCCTGTTCCCGGGCCAGAACGCGCTCGGCAAGCCGCTCTACGTGTGGGGCAAGGATCCTTCGACGATCGTCGGCATCGTCGACACGCTCGCGCGGCCGAACGACTGGCAGGGCCAGGTCGGGATGATGTACTCGCTCGTGCTGCCGCTCGATCTCGACTTCACGTACGGCGGCAACTACATCGTCCGCTGCGATCCGGACCGCAAGGCCGAGGTGCTCGCCGCCGCGGAAGCTGCGCTCAAGAAGGTCGATCCGGTTCGCCTCGTGATGCGGCGCCAGACGTTCGCCGATGTTCGCAAGGAGTTCTTCGCGGAGGACCGCGCGATGGCATGGGTGCTCGGCGTGGTGTCGATCTCGCTGCTCGTGATCACCGCGCTCGGCGTGATCGGTCTCGCGAGCTTCTGGGTCCAGCAGCGCACGCGTCAGATCGGCGTGCGGCGTGCGCTCGGCGCGACTCGCGGCGACATCCTGCGCTACTTCCAAACCGAGAACTTCATCCTCGCGACCGCCGGGATCATCCTCGGCATGGCGCTGGCCTACGGGATCAACCTGTGGCTGATGGGCAAGTACCAGATCGATCGGCTGCCCGCGGAGTTCCTGCCGATCGGTGCGGGCTTGTTGTGGTTCCTCGGTCAGATCGCCGTGCTCGGTCCCGCGCTGCGAGCGGCCGCGATCCCGCCGGCGATCGCCACGCGCTCCGTGTAAGGTGGGCAGGTGGCGACCGCCCTGGTGATCGACGACAACCCCGCCGTTGCGACGGCGCTCGAGGTGTTGTTCTCGCTGCGCGACATCCGGACCGTGAGTGCGGAGTCGCCGGCGGCCGGGCTCGAGATCCTCGCGCGCGAGGCGATCGACGTCGTGATCCAGGACATGAACTTCCGCGCCGACACCACGTCGGGTGAAGAAGGCATCGCGCTGTTCAAGTCGATTCGCGCGCGACATCCCGAGATGCCGGTGATCCTCCTAACCGCGTGGACCCAGCTCGAGTCCGCGGTCGAGCTCGTCAAGGCGGGCGCCGCGGATTACCTCGCGAAGCCCTGGGACGATACGAAGCTCCTGACGACCGTGAAGAACCTGCTCGAGCTGTCGGTGACGAAGCGCGAGCTCGTCAGACGCCGCGCCGACGAGAATCGGCGAAGGACCGAGCTCGAGCACCGCTACGACCTCCGCGACGCGGTGTTCGCCGATCCGGCGATGGAGCGCGTGATCGCGCTCGCGTGTCAGGTCGCGCGCGCCGACGTGCCGGTGTTGATCACGGGGCCGAACGGCGCCGGCAAGGAGAAGGTCGCCGAGATCGTCCAGGCGAACTCGGCGGTGCGGACCGGTCCATTCGTTACGCTGAACTGCGGTGCACTGCCCTCCGAGTTGCTCGAAGCGGAGCTGTTCGGCGCCGAGGTCGGCGCGTACACGGGGGCGAACCGCGCGCGCGAGGGCAAGTTCGATTCGGCCGATGGCGGCACGCTGTTCCTCGACGAGATCGGCAATCTGTCGCAGAACGGCCAGATGAAGCTGTTGCGCGTGCTCGAGACCGGCCGCTTCGAACGCCTCGGCTCGAACAAGGAGCGCCAGGTCAAGGTCCGCGTGATCAGCGCGACGAACGCCGACCTCGACGCGATGATCCGCGCCGGCACGTTCCGCGAGGATCTGTTCTACCGGCTCAACACGATCGAGATCCGCGTGCCGCCTCTCGCGGAGCGCGCCGACGACATCCTTCCTCTCGCGCGTCACTTCCTCGCGGCTGACAAGAAGCTCGGGACCTCGGCATGCGCGGCCCTACGCGCGCACAGCTGGCCCGGCAATGTCCGCGAGCTGAAGAACACGCTGCAGCGAGCGGCGTTGCTGGCGACCCACTCGGAGCTCACGCCGGCGGATCTCGGGCTCGCGGCGGCGGGTCCGGCGAGCACGACCGAGGAGCTCGATCGCCCGACCGTCGAGGCAGCGCTCGCACGCGCCGGCGGCGTGATCGCACAAGCTGCTGCGGAGCTTGGCTTGAGTCGCCAGGCGCTCTACCGGAGGATGGAGAAGCTCAACATTCCCCGCGACTGACGGGCCCCGAGAATGACCGGCTCACGCTCACGCCTCTCGCTGTCGATCTCGCTCACGTGGCGGCTCGGCATGGTCGCGTTCGTGATGGTCGCGCTCGCGGTCGCCTGCGTGCTCGGCCTCGAGATCGAGCTCGGCGATCCGGTGCTCGCGATCACCGTGACGCTGCTGATCTTCCTGCCGGTGACGCTGTGGGCGGTCGCGTACGTGCTCGCGCCGGTCAAAGCGATGTTTCGCGCGCTCGCGGGTACCGTCACGAGCTATCGCGATGGCGACTTCGCGTTCGGCCTCGTGTGGAAGCGCGATGATGAAGTCGGCGAGCTGGTCGACGCGCACAACGCTCTCGGCGCGACGCTGCGCGGCCAGCGCGAGGCACTCGTCCAGCGCGAGCTGCTGCTCGACACGATGGTCCAGAACACGCCGGTCGCGATGCTGCTCGTCGATCCGGCGGAGCACATCGTCTACGGCAACCTCGCGGCGAGAAAGCTGCTCGGCACCGGCAAGCGCCTCGAGGGCCTGAAGCTCGCCGCGCTGCTGGAGGTCGCGCCCGAGGCGCTGCGCGAAGCGGTCGAGCGCGGTGGCGATGGTCTGTTCGTCGTCGAGAAGGATGACGAAGAAGAGATCTATTACCTCGCGCGCAGCGGGTTTCGCCTCAACGGCCGCGCGCACGAGCTGTTCGTGCTGCGCCACCTCACGGTCGAGCTCCACCGCCAGGAAGTCCGGACCTGGAAGAAGGTGATCCGCGTGATCAGCCACGAGCTGAACAACTCGCTCGCGCCGATCGCTTCGCTCGCGCATTCCGGTGGTGAGCTGGTCAAGCTCGAGAAGCTCGAGCAACTCGACAAGGTGTTCGCGACGATCGCCGAGCGCGCGAAGCATCTCGAGCAGTTCATCTCCGGCTACGCGCGGTTCGCGAAGCTACCGGCACCGCGCCTGGAGTCGCGATCGTGGCGCGAGCTCGCGGATCGCTTGCGCGCCCAGGTCGCGTTCGAGGTCGAGGGCCCGCTGCCCGAACAACCCGGGCGCTTCGATCCGGCGCAGCTCGAGCAGGCGCTCGTGAACCTCCTCCGCAACGCGCACGAGTCCGGCTCGGCGGCGAGCGATGTCGGCCTGCGCGTGCGCAAGGTCCCGACCGGTGTCGCGATCGAGGTCAGCGACCGCGGCCAAGGCATGACCGAGACCGTGATCGCGAACGCGCTGCTGCCGTTCTACTCGACGAAGCGCGGCGGCACCGGTCTCGGCCTCGCGCTCGTCCGCGAGATCGCGGAAGCGCACGGCGGCCGGGTCGCCCTCGCGAATCGCAACGGCGGTGGGCTCGTCGTCACGATCACGCTGCCCCAGTCATAGCCTGTAATGCAGCTGGAGCAGCGAGTAGCCCGAGCTCTCGCCGTCCGCGCCGAACGCGAGCATCTGGAAGCGATTCGTCAGGAGGAGCTCGAGGTGGGACGTCGCGAACCAGTGCGCGTTGAGATCGATCGCCTCCTGATCGAGCAGCTTGTACGCCAGGTTCTCGTGGTAGTCGTTCAGGCCGAGGTCGATCATGAACGGGCCGATGAAGTACGACGCGATCGCGGTCGCGACGATCTGATTCTCGATCCCGCCGGCGTCGATCTTGTGGTGGACGAACTGGACGTCGGCCTGAACGAGGATGGTCTTCCCGATCACCTGCTTGCCGACGACGCCGACGTACGTGGTCTTGTCGTCGGGCGTGATGTCGAGCTTCGCCTCGAGGCCGAGCGCGGTCTGCTCGGTCACGCGCGCTTCGCCGTACAGCGCACCGCCATTGCCCCGCTCGATCGAGTCCTTGAAGATCGGATCGTGGATGAACCCGGTCGCGTGGATCTCCCACTTCGGATCGACGTACTCCACCGCCGCACCGTAGGTCTCGCCGTAGAGCGGTGAGCCGCCATAGCGCCGGTCGTAGTACGGGTGCTCGACCTCGCGCAGGCCGAACACCGGCATGAACCGGCCGACGCGCACGAACACGCCTTCGGTCTCTCCCGGGTTCTGTTGCCACTGCACCCAGTGCTCGCGCGATGCGAACAGCGTCTTCGCGGTGTTGCCGTCTTGCGGATCGCGTACGCCGCCGGTGACGTGGACGGAGTACGCGCCGAACGTCGCGGCCGCGTAGAGATCGGCCTGCATCGGGAACACGACGAAGCCCTTGTCGATGCGATCGCTCTGATCGAAGCCACCGGCGCCGCGGAAATCACCGCCGAGCTCGAGCCACGACGGCAGCGGCACCTTCTTGTAGAAGAACTCGGGAGCGGTCCCCCACTGCGAGATCGTCTCCGCGGTGTTGAGGCCGTTCTCCGAGAGCAGACCTCCGCCCGCGGGCGAGAGATGGCACGACGAGCACGTCTGATCTTTGATCAACTGGAACTGCGGATACGCCGCGGCGGTGCCGGCGGTCGCGAGCACGACCGAGACGACCAGGAGTGCGTTGCGCATCAGTTGAGCCCCGGTGCGTCGTCGAGGATCCAGGTCCGGATCAGCACGATGTCCTTGTTCGACAGCGCTTGATCGAGCGGCATCCGATCGCCCTCGACATCCTTGTCGTCGATCACCTGGTACAGGTACGAGGCGTTCAGCGCGTCGTTGCCGCACGGGAACGTCTCGGCCGGCTGGAGCTGCTCGCACTTGTAGACGAGATCGCTGTGCGTCACGGTCATCGTCTCGCGCGCACCCGCGACGCTATCGAACACGTCGCCCTTCACCGCCTTCATCGCGGAGTGACACTCGGCGGTGCCGCAGCTCGGCTTCAGGATCGCCTGCGTGATGAACTCGAACGTCGCAGGGCGATCGTCCTGCGTGTCGTTCTCGACATTACAGCCCGCTGCGAGCAGCAGGGCAAATGGCCACATCTTCACGTTCATCAGGAGGTGCCCTCCCTGCCAATGTCGCGCCACGCGCCTACATACACACTCGGGCGCGCCAGGTTTCTCTGCCCACGAGATCTTGCAGGGTCGACCCTACAACCTGTTGCGGGGAGAAGCCGACAACGAGGCGGAAAGCGCCACGTTTTCGCTCGCATGTCCGTGTTGATCGGTCGGCTTAACTGGCCGCCGTCTTGCTGAATCAACTGTCGTCATGACCATGCGAAGCGCGTTGCCCCACGTCGCTCGAGTCGCCCTGCTGTTGGGCGCTGCGAGCTGCACCGGTCCTAGCTACGACAACACGACGCCTTTCGTCGGAGACACCCCCGAGGTCTACGTCGCGAAGGTCAAGAACATCCTGGTCGGCTTGCCGCCCACGGATGACGAGATCGCGGCGGTCGACAAGGACCCGAACGCGCTTCCCGGATTGATCGACACGTGGATGGCGACGCCCGAATACCAGCAGAAGATGATGGTGTTCTTCGAGCTCGCGTTCCAACAGACGCAGATCACCGCGGCGAACTTCATCGACATCATGCCGCCGAACGGTCTGCCCGGCGAGCGCCAGTCCCCGCTCCTGGTCCAGAACGTGCGCGAGAGTTTCGCGCGCACCGTGCTCGAGCTGACCTCGAAGGGCCAGCCGCTGACCGACGCGTTCAAGACGAAGCGCTTGATGATGACGCCGGCGCTGATGCAGCTCTACGCGTACTTCGAGGTCCATCAGGCGAACGACGCCGCGCAGATCACCGACAGCTTCGCGAAGGCGAACCCGACGCTGACGTTCACGCTCGAGAACTCGGCCGGGCCAATCCCGGTGGCGGACTCGCTCACCGTCGGCGGGCCGAACTACATGCATTGGTACAACCCCGGGATCATGACGCAGATGTATCCGGATCCGACGTGCAACGGCGTCGACCCGATCACCGTCAACGTCAGCTCCGACCAGCTGTTCCGGATCATGTACGGCGAGATTCCGGCGCATAAGGTCGGCACCGTGTCGTGCCCGGTCAAGGGCGGCACGCCGGCGAGCACGCAGATGCTCGACACCGACTTCACCGACTGGAAGATGGTCACGCTCCGCGCGCCGAACGCCGGAGAGCAGCCGACCGCGTTCTACGACCTGCCGACGCTGCGCACCGCGACCGAGCTGGTCGTGAAGACGCCACGCCCCGGCTACTTCTCGACGCCGGCGTTCGGCGCGAACTGGCCGACGAACTCGTCGAACCAGATGCGCGTCACGCTGAACCAGGCGCTGATCGTCGCGACGGGCATGCAGATCGACGGCACCGATGGAACCCAGCCGGGCTCGACGCCGGGCCTCGACTCGACCCACGCCGGCACCGGCACGGTGTGCTTCGGTTGCCACCAGCTGCTCGATCCGACGCGGTCGATCCTGTCCGCGAACTACTCGTGGTTCTACAACCAGCAGACCGACACGACGCTGACGAAGCAGCCCGGTCTGTTCGCGTTCCAGCACGTGATCGCGCCGATGGCGACGCTCGACGACTTCGCGAGCATCCTCGCGACGCACCCGCTCGTCCCCGGCGCGTGGGCCCAGAAGCTCTGCTACTACGCGAACTCCGCGCCGTGCGATCCGAACGATCCGGAGTTTCAGCGCATCGTCGGCGACTTCACGTCGGGTGGCCTGCAGTGGAACGGCCTCGTCAAGGAGCTGCTGAGCTCGCCGATCACGACGAACGTGACGGAGACCAAGACCTACGCGACGAACAACGAGGTGATCGCGGTATCGCGCCGCGACCACCTGTGCGCGCAGCTCGATAACCGGCTCGGCTTCATCGACATCTGCCAGCTCGACGAGACGAACCAGGTCGGTGTCGCGAAGGGCACGATCGCGCAGATCGTCAGCGGCATGCCGTCCGACGGCTACGGCCGCGGTGGCGTGATTCCGGTCCTGCCGAACGAGCCGACGCTGTTCTACCGCGGCGGACTCGAGAACATCTGCATCCAGGTCGCAGCGCAGGTGATCGACGCGAAGGCGAACCCGAAGCAACCGGGCGCCAAGAGCTGGTCGAGCTCGCAGCCAGACGCCGCGATCGCCGACTTCGTCTCGATCGTGATGGGCCTGACCGCGCACGATCCGCGCACGGCTGATGTCACGACCGCGCTGACTGCTCACTTCACCAACGCGAAGAGCGGTGGTGCCTCGGCAACCGATTCGCTGCGGTCGACGTTCGTCGCAGCGTGTCTGTCGCCGTCGTTCATCGGGATCGGGATGTAAGGAGCCGCCATGACTTTCTCACGCCGCAGCATCTTGAAATCGACCCTGTTCGGCGCCGGCTTGCTCGGCCTCCGATCGCTCGCCACCGGCATCCCGACGAAGATCCTCGCGAAGGGGCCGCTCGCATTCGCGGACGGCACCGTCAGCGCGTGCTCGGATGCGTCGAAGGCGCAGTTCCTGATCCTCGCGACCTCCGGGAACGGCGATCCGCTGAACGCGAACGCGCCCGGCACGTATGCCACGACCGGTCCGCTCGCGACGATCGCGCACAACCAAGATCCGACGATGAAGGCGACCGCGCTCTCGCTCGGCGGTGTCAACACGACCGCCGCGCTGCCGTGGGCGACGCCCGCGGCCGGTGGTCAGCTGCCGCAATACGTCCTCGATCGGATGGCGGTCTGGCATTTGATGACGAACACGCCGGTCCACCCGAAGGAGCCGGACGTGCTGTCGCTGATGGACACGACGGCGCCGAAGGAGATGCTGCCGTCGCTGCTCGGCAAGGCGCTCGGGCCGTGCCTCGGCACGATCCAGAGCCAGCCGATCACGCTCGGCGCGGCCTCCCCGAGCGAGGGCCTGAGCTTCTCGGGCCAGGCGCTGCCGATCATCCCGCCGCTCGCGCTGAAAGCGACGCTCGCGAATCCGACCGGCGGGCTCGCCGGGATCACGAGCCTGCAGAAGCTGCGCGACGACACGCTCTCGCAGATCAGCGACATCTATCGGCGGACCGCGACGAAGGCGCAGAAGTCGTACCTCGACTCGGTGATCACGTCGCAGTCGCAGATCCGCAGCATCGACCAGAACCTCCTGAACGCGCTCGGTGGCATCACCGACAACAGCGTCGCGTCGCAGATCACCGCGGCGGTCGTGTTGATCCAGATGAACGTCACGCCGGTCGTCGCGATCCACATCCCGTTCGGTGGTGACAACCACACCGATACCGGGCTCGCGAACGAGGCGGCGCAGACGACGAGCGGCCTCGGCGCGATCGCGATGCTGATGAGCCAGCTCCAGACGATGTCGAACGCGAAGGGCGCACTGATCGATCAGGTGTCGTTCGCGACGCTCAACGTGTTCGGACGCACGATCGGTCCGGCGAATACCGACGGCCGCCAGCACAACCCGAACCACCAGGTCTCGATCACGATCGGCAAGGCGTTCAAGCCGGGCATCATCGGCGGCATCGCGCCGGTCGGCACGGATTTCGGCGCCACCGCGATCGGCAGCGTGATGCCGACGGACACGCTCGCGTCGTTCGGCAAGACCGTGATGACCGCGGCCGGCGTCGACGACTCGTTCATCTCGAAGACGATCACCTCGGGCACGGTGATCACGAAGGCGCTCGCGTGAAGTCGCTGTGCGCGCTCGTGGTTCTCGCCGCGTGCGGAACGCCGCCGCCCGCGTGGGGACCAGATGCGGGTGCGTGCGTCGCGTACGCGTCGGATCCGGGCTTCGATCTGACGACTCCGACGATGTCGTTCAAGACGAACGTGATGCCGGTGCTGACCGCGAGCTGCTCGTCGGCGAGCTGTCACGGCGTCACGTCCGGCTCGCAGGGCGGCTTGTTCCTCGGCGCGCAGTTGAAGAAGGGCGCCGACTTCGCGATGGTCTACACCTCGCTCGTCGGCCCGATGGCGGGCGAGCTCGGCTCGATGCCGTACGTCACCGCGGGTGATCCGGCGAAGAGCTTCGTCATGCACAAGCTCGACGGCGATCAGTGCATGTACACGCAAGCGTGCACGAACCACACGTGCAACGACACGATGCCGCGCGACGGTCAGTTGCCGGTCGAGACCCGCGACATCGTCCGTCGCTGGATCGCGCAAGGCGCCCTCAACAACTAGTGCATCGCATCGGCCGCGGCGGCCGGTGTCGAGACACAGTTGGCGAGATCGCCGGCGACGTGGTCGCGGTAGTAGGTCGCGTCCTGGCCCGCGATCCGGGTCGCGATCGCCTTCGCGTTTTCGCAATCACCGCGCTGCGCTGCCCTGCGCGCCTGGGCGGCGAGCTGATCGACGAGCACCCGGCTCGGCGGCGGCGCCGTGGTCGCAGCTTCCGTCTTGACCTCGGTCTTCACCTTGCCGGCGGCCGCGTCGTCGCTCTCGAACCCGGCTTCTGCGCGAGGTGCCGGCTGAGCTACAGGCGCCTTGTTCGCGCCCGTCGCCGTGTGCGGTGCGGGCGTCGGATCGCGATGCACCGGCGCCGCGACATCCAGCGCCTTCTTGTCCGCGCGCTCGTCGGCTTTGTCTTTCCCGTCGCGCGCGGCCGGCGCGGGCGCCGCGGCCTTGCCACCGAGCTCGAGGTTCCCGTGCGGCAGCTCTTTCTCCTGCATCGGCGCGCTGGTCGGCGCTTTCTCGAGCGCGTCGTGATGATTCGCGAGCAACACGCCGACGCACACGACGAGCACGAGGCTCGCGAGCGCGAGGACCGGCGGGCGACGCAGCTGGTCGAACATCCGCTTCCACCACGGCGCTTTCGCGGCCGCCATCATCGACGCCTGCGACCGAGCCGCCGCCATCAACGCCGAGACACCGCTATCCGGCGGGTCCTCGTCGTTGTCGCGCATGGCGAGCCAGACCGCGCGCAATGACTTCAGCTGCGGGTCGTCTTGCTCTTCGTCCGCCATCACGGCGCGACCTTCGCTAGATCCTTGTACTCGTCCAGCTCGAGCCGCAGCTTCTCGAGCGCGTAGCGCATGCGGCTCTTCACGGTGTTCTCGGGCACGCCGACGACATCCGCGATCTGCTTGAACGGCATGTCGAGGAACTCGCGCATCAGGAACACTTCGCGCTGGTCCTCGGAGAGCGCACCGATCGCACGCTGCATCTGCTCGTGGAGCTGCTTGTTGACGCTCTTGCGATCGCTGGCCATTTCACTGCCGGGGATCACATCCATCAACGTGCCGCTCTCCTCGCTGCCGTCCATCGGGGCGTCCAGCGATGCGTGCTTGCGATGTTTGCGTCTCCTAGTCTGGTCAACGCACAAGTTCCTCGCGATGGTGTAAAGCCACGTCGTGAACTTGGCCTGGCGCTTGTAAGCCTCGGCGCCCTTGATCACCCGCATGAAGGCCTCCTGGAGGAGGTCTTCTGCCGTCTCGCGGTCGCCGACGAACCGCAAGATGAAGTTGAACACGGGCTTGCGATGGCGCGACAACAAGACTTCGAAGGCGCGAACCTCGCCCTTCTGGTACATGACCATCAGGTCTTCGTCGGCTTGATCGTTGAACATCTTTGCCCGCTAGCGCGTCGTCGACACTAACACGGTCCTAACGCGCGGACCGTTAGACCATTACGACGTCTGGCACGTTGGACAGTAAAAGGTGACCCGTCCTTGGAGGACGGATCGGCGGATCTTTGTCTTGTCGCGAGGGCACGGCTGACCATCGCGGCCGTAGACCCACAGATAATCGACATTCTCTCCATACGAGCCGGTGGCATCGACGAAGTCGCGCAGACTCGTCCCGCCTTTCGTGAGGGCCCGGTCGAACACCTCGTGGATCGCCGCGGCCAAGATCTTCGCCTTCGCGAGCGTCAGCTTGTGCGCGCGGGTGGTCGGCCGGAGCTTCGCCCGCCACAGCGCCTCGCTCGCGTAGATGTTGCCGACGCCGGCCACGATCGATTGGTCCAGTACGAACGCCTTGAGGGTTGCCTGCTTCTTGCGCGACTTCTCGAACAGGTACTCGCCCGAGACGGGCTCGAACAGGCCGTCGGGTCCGAGGACGGCGAGGCCCTCGTGCTCCTTCTCCTTGCCGCGCGTCACGACATCGACCTGACCGAACCGGCGCGCGTCGACGAAGCGGAGCTCGCGATCGCCGAGATCCAGCACGACATGGGTGTGCTTCGCCTTCGGCGCGGTCTTCGGGACGATCAGCGTGCGGCCCGTCATTCCGAGGTGGACGAGCAGCGTCAGCGGGCCGTCGGTCTCGAGCAGCAGATACTTGCCGTGGCGGTGGATCCTCGTGATCGTCGCGCCGGCGAGCTGTTGCAGCTTCGCGCGCGGTGGCTTGCGAGCCATGTGCAGCCCCTTACCGCTGGTCCACGCGCCGACGATCTTCGCGCCCACGAGGGGGGCGAGCGTGCGCCGAACGGTCTCGACTTCCGGCAGCTCGGGCATGCCGCTGCTTAGCACGGGAATCTCTCGTATCGCCGGCCGGTATGGACAGGCACGATGCGAATCGCCGCCGCCGTCATCGTGTGGGCTTCTTGCGCCCACGCGCCGCCTGTCGCTGCACCACCCGCACCGCTCGATGCGAAGCAGATGAGCCACGCGGTGATCGACGCGTTCGATCATGGCGACAAGAAGCTGATCGAGGGCGTGCTCGCGCCCGGGTTCGTGCACTCCGAGGGTTCGGCGACGGACCGCGAGCAAGAGCTGGCCAAGCTCGCCAAGTTCGACCCGGCGAAGCCGCACATTCTCGAGCGCACGTGGTCGAACGAGCGCGTGCTCGCGAAGGGCAACGAGGCGGTGTTCATCGGCGATGCGATGGAGCACGACTCGAGCGCACGCGGCGGCCGCAGCTACGAGGGCCGCTACATCCTCGAGTGGCAGTGGGACGGCGCGGCGTGGAAGCTCGCACTGTGGACATGGCAACGCGCCGGCAAGACCAGCGAGACCGACGCGTGGAACGACGTGTTCAAGCACGGCACCGGGTTCGAGAAGCAGCCGAACAAGCTGCTCGTCGCGACGGCGAGTCCACTCGCACGCGGCACCGCGCTCGACATCTTCTCGGGCGAGGGCCGCAACGTGCTCTACCTCGCGAGCGCCGGGTGGAAGGCGACCGGCATCGATTTCTCGCACGAGGGCATCGTCCAGACCCGCGACGAGGCCCGCGCGAAGCACCTCGACGTCGAGCTGATCGAGGACGATGTCGAGAAGGCGGAGCTCGGGACCGCGAAGTACGACCTGGTGACGATGATCTACGCCGGCAGCGACGCGAAGATCGTCGCGAAGGCGCAGCGTGCGGTGAAGCCCGGCGGCACGTTCGTCTACGAGTACGGCGTGAAGACCGATGACGACGGCGGCAACGCCTGGGCGGGCTTCAAGAAGGGCGAGATCGAGACGCTGTTCGTGGGCTGGGACATCATCCGCGACGAGATCGTCGAGGACGTCGCCGACTGGGGCGGCGACAAGAAGGAACCGCTCATCCGGTTCGTCGCACGCAAGCGCTAGGCATCGGGATCGTGGAGCTTCGCGGTCGTCGGCGGTAGCACTGCCGCGAGCGCGCCGAACTCCGGAATGTCGAGCGTCTCGCCGCGGCGCATACCGTCGATCTTCGTCGCGACCAGCGCGGCGTCGACGTCCTGATCGGCCCACAGCGCCTTGAGCGCATTGCGCAGCGTCTTGCGGCGCTGGCCGAACGCGGCGTGGACGACCGCCGAGTAGTGCTTCTCGTTCGCGATCGGCGTTCGCGGTTGCGCGAGCGGGACGAGCTTGATCACGGTCGAATCGATCTTCGGCGGCGGCAGGAACGAGCCGGCGGGAACTTTGATCACCGTCGAGATATCGGCGTAGGTCCGGAGCATCACGCCGATGGCGCCGTACTCCTTGGTCCCCGGCTTCGCGACGATCCGGTCGGCCATCTCCTTCTGGATCATCACGACGCAGTGGCGGACGACCTCGCGCGCGTCGATCACGCGAAACATCAGCTGCGACGCGACGTGATACGGCAGGTTGCCGCACACGATGATCGAATCGCCGCGCCACTTCGCGACCATCTTGAGGTCGTAGCGCATGGCATCGACGTGCTCGATGTCGAGGTTGTCGACGGTGCCGAGCTCGGCCTTCAGCACCGTGATCATGTCGGGATCCATCTCGAGCGCGATGATCTTGCCGGCGGTGACGCGCTCTGCGAGCTGGGCGGTGAGCGTGCCGAGCCCGGCGCCGATCTCGACGATCCAATCCTCGTCGGACGTGACGGTCGCGTCGGCGATCGCGCGGAGCGCACGCTCCGAGATCAAGAAGTTCTGACCGAACTGCTTCTTCGCGCGCAGGTTGTACTTGTCGAGCAGGATCCGCGCGTCGGGGAACGGTCCGAGCAAGTCGCGGGCGCTGCGCCGAGAAGGCTCGTCGGTCATGCGCGGGCCAGCGGCGCGTTCGGCGTCGCATCGAGATCGAGCCCGGCGCGCTCGCCGCGGATCAGGTGGTAGTGGCCGGCCGCGGCGATCATCGCTGCGTTGTCGGTACACCGCGCGGGCGACGGGATCGAGACCTTGAAGTCGTCTTCGCCACCGGCGGCGATCATCGCGGCGCGCAGGCCGGAGTTGGCCGCGACGCCGCCGCAGACCTGGACGTGATGGAGGCCGAGCTTCTTCGCCGCGCGCCGGGTCTTGCGCACGAGCACCTCGACGATCGCGGCCTGGTAGCTCGCACACAGATCTGCGAGCGACTGGCCATCGGGCACGCCATGCGCGCGAACGTGATGGAGCAGCGCGGTCTTGAGGCCGCTGAACGAGAAGTCGAAGCCGTGTTGCTCGAGCGTCATCGAGCGCGGAAACGGAACCGCGTTCCGATCGCCGGTGCGCGCGAGCTTGTCGATCACCGCACCGCCGGGATAGCCGAGGCCGAGCAGCTTCGCGCCCTTGTCGAACGCTTCGCCGGCGGCGTCGTCGCGCGTGCGGCCGAGCTCGACGAGCACGCCGTGATCGTCGACCCGGACCAGCGACGTGTGGCCGCCCGAGACGATCAGCGCGAGGTGCGGCAGCGGCGGCGGATCCGGCTCGAGATAGACCGCGCTGAGGTGGCCTTCGAGGTGGTGGACGCCGACGAGCGGCAGCTCGGTCACCCACGCGAGTGCCTTCGCGGTTTGCAGGCCGACGAGCAGTCCGCCGATCAAGCCCGGCGCGTTCGTCACCGCGATGCCATCGAGCGCTTCGAGCGGGACCGCCGCACGTTCGAGCGCGGCCTGCACGACGGGCACGACGTTGAGGATGTGCGCGCGCGACGCGAGCTCCGGCACGACGCCGCCGTAGCGCGCGTGAACCTCGTGCTGCGACGCGACGACATCGGACAGCACGCGCGTCCCGTCCTCGACGATCGCCGCGGCGGTCTCGTCGCAGGAGCTCTCGATCCCGAGCACGCGGAACGTCATGGCGCCGGCGCCGAGAGCAGCTGCCGGACGGTCTCGGCGTCCTTGTCGTTCGGCGCGAGCTCGAGATACTTCTCGAGCTCCGGGCGTGCCTCGGCGTTGCGCCGCGCGGCCATGAGGATCATGCCGAGCTCGTGATGGGTCGCGTAGTAGCCGGGCGCGAGGTCGCGCGCGCTGGTCGCCGAAGCGATCGCGTCGTCGGTGCGGCCGCTGCGCTGGAGTGCACGCGCCTGGACGAGATACGCCTGCGCGGTGCGGCGCAGCTTGAGCGATTGGTCCGCGAGCTCGAGCGCGCGGTCGGTGTCGCCGTCGGCGAGTGCGGAAGCGGCTTCGTCCTTGAGGCGCGCGGCTTCTTTGTTGCGATCGATACCCGCGTCGGCACCAGCGACCTGCACGGCGGCATCGGGACGCGGCGGCGGCGGAGCGGCGTCGATCACCGCAGCGACGTGAACCGCAGCGTCGGGCGGCGCGACGACGACGCGTGCCGCATCCGGTGGGCTGGCCGCATCGAGTGGCTCGACGACGAGCTGGGTGGCATCGATCGTGATCATCGGAACGCGCGCATCGTGTGCTACCGCGACCTGGGCGCGCTGGCGATGCTTGTGGACGTAGAGATAGATCGCCATGCCGGCCATCAGCGACGCGATCACGACGAGCGCGGTCACCAGCGGCCCCGGGCCGGTCGTGCGCCTCACGCCGCCCGCGACCGAGTAGCGCCGCGGCGGCGGCAACTGGCCGGGCAGCGTCGTCTCGTCTTCCAGGTCGTCGTCCATCGCGCCGGGCGGTTCGGCCGGCAAGCGCGAGAGTTGCGAATCGGCTGCGCCAACCGCATCGCCGGTGATCGGGACCTCGCGCGTGATCCGGCGCGGCAGGATCGTGACGAGCTCGCGCTCCTGATCGACGCGCGGCTCCGCTTTCGTCCGCGGCGCCATGTGGAGCTCGCCGGAGGTCTCCGCGCGATCGTGACCGTGCGAGCTGGTCATCCGCAGCCCGCTCGGATCGCGACGCGCGATGTACGGAGGGCGCTCCGGCTCGGTCGGCTCCTCGTGATCGTCCTCGCCGAAGTGGCCGCTCGACTCGTCCTCCGATTCGATCGCGGTCGGGATCCCCGAGTCTTCGTCGGTGATCTCCTCCGTTGGCGCAGCGACGTGAATCGGATCGGAGCCCTCGTCGCCCGAGCGGTCCGCGCGAGAGCGCCGCGGTTCCTCGGGGGGCACCTCGGGCGTCGCGAACGCCGAGAGCTCGGCGTCGGTCGGTAGCAGGATCTCCGCGCTCGCATCGGCGCGCAGGATCGCGTCCTTGATCGCCGGCGGCACGCTCTTCGTCTTCGGCCGGCCGAGGTCGTGCTTCTCGATCACGCCGCGCGCGTTCGCGATCCGCGGATCGGACTCGCGTTGCTTCACCTGCACGCGCGCGAGCTGCATCGGCTCCGGGGGCGCCGCGACCAGATCGCTCTCGAACAGCGATGGATCGATCGCCTGCGCGGCCGCGACGGCCTCGTCGATCTTGTGCAGGCTCGACTTGCGATAGCCGCCCATCAGCGGTCCCGGCAGATCCTCTTCCGAGAGGACCTCGGACTCCGCGACCTCGACCGATCCAGATCCGTTCGTGTCGTCGGCGGCGGCCGGTGCTGGTTCGGGCTCGTCGCGCGGAATCGCGAGCGGCCCCGAGGCGACCTTCTCGATCGGCGTCGGCGTGCTCTCGACGATCACGAGCGGCATCGGCTTGCCGGTATCGCGCTTCGGGCGCTGCTCGGGATCGAGATCGACGAGCAAACCCTCGAAGAACAGCCGCGACACCGCCTGCAGGCATTCGAGATCGCCGAAGTCGCTCGCGTCGATGATCTCGAGCAGCGAGCGCTTGCCGTCGATCAAGCGGAGGATCGGGTTGTTGTCGTCGGGGACTTCGCCGAGCCGTCCTGCGAGCTCGGTCGTGTCGATCTCGAAGCGATGCGTGAGCGGCGGTAGCTGTTCGAGCAAGCGCGACCATTCGTCGAGCCGGCGCATGCCTTCCATCAACAGGCCTTGCGAGCTGGTCTGGATCACCTCGCGACGGCGCACGGTCCGGAACACGACCTCGAACTCGCCCTCGCTCCACGTGAGCAGGCGATAGACGGCATCCTCGCCTTGCAGCGTGCCGGCCTCGGCGTCGATCACCTTGCCATCGCGGAAGTAGATCGCGGCCGTGCGATGGCGATCCGCGACGAACTGGATCACGCCCGATTTGCGACTGACCTCGATCGTCTGGATCACGTCGACCACCGGCATGTCGGCGACGCGTCCAGCGAACCGCACGCCGTCCTTGCGCTCGTCGAAGTGCGCGCGCTGGCGCTTCTGGAGCAGGATGTTGATCCGCGTGACGATCTCTTTGATGTAGATCGGCTTGGTCAGGTAGTCGTCGACGCCGAGCTCGAGGCCGCGGATCTTGTGCTCGATCGCGGTCTCGGCCGTGAGGAACACGAACGGGATCTCGGCCCAATCAGGGGAGCCGCGAACGCGGCGGCGAAGCTCGAAGCCATCGAGGTCGGTCGGAAATTTTGTCTCCGAGATGATCAGGTCCGGCGTGTCGAGTGCGAGCTTGTCGAGCGCATCCGACACGGACGCCGCGGGCGTGACGGTAAATCCCGCCTTGCGCAGCGACACCTCGAGCACCCGCAGGCTACGGGTATCGCCGTCGACCAAGAGCAGACTTTGCTTGGACACGAATCACCGAACGGCGTGGCCGTCCCGGCGTTCAAATCGTATCCAACTACGCGAGAGGTCGCCACCTGCCGCCGGACAGGATAGCGAGAGGTCGAACGCACTGGTGTAGGGTGATGGTGTGGTCATCGAGCTCCCCTACGGCCGCGCACCGTTGCGCGTCGATCTGGGAGCCCGAGCGGTAGAGGTCGTACGCGCGACCGAGCTTCCGTCACCTGCCCCGCTCGACGAGCTACTCGACGAGGCGCTCGCGGGCGCTCCGATCGCGGCCAAACCCGGCGCGCGCGTCACCGTGATCGTCAGCGACCCGACCCGCGCGGAGCCGAGGGCGGCTTTTCTCGCAGCGCTGTCGCGGCGACTCCCGGGGGGGCACTGGACCGTGGCGGTCGCGACGGGCACCCACGGACCGTGCGACCCCAGCGCGCTCGGAATTCCGGGCCCCGTGATCAATCACGATGGCCACGCGCCGACCGACCTCGTGGAGCTCGGCATCACCGCCTACGGGACGCCGGTGCGGGTTCACCGCTGTGTCGTGGAGGCAGATCTGGTCGTGTGCACCGGCTGCATCCGGCCGCATTACTTCGCCGGTTTCGGCGCCGGCGCGAAGGCGATCTTTCCCGGGCTCGGAGAGGCGACCGCGATCCGGATCAATCATCGCCTCAAGACCGCGCCTGGTGCGCGAGCGGGAATCGTCGACGGAAATCCGTGTCGCGAGGACCTCGAAGAAGCCGTGCGGATGGTGCCGACGCCCAAGCTGCTCGTGAACGGTGTGACCGGGCCGGATGGCCAGATCCACGCGGTGGTCGCCGGCGATGTCGAGCGTGCGTTTCGCGCGGGATGCGATCTCGCGAGGCCCTGGTTCACGGTTCGCGCGAAGCCCGCGCCGGTGGTGATCGCGTCGGATGCATTGCCGGTAACCGCGTCGTTGTATCAAGCGTCGAAGATCGCGGCGGCCGTCGCGCCGCTCGTCGAACCCGGTGGTGTGTTGGTGGTCGCCGCCGAGTGTCCCGATGGAGTCGGCCCGCTCGAGACGGTGAACGAAGCGATCTTGCGGATCGGGATCCTGCCGCGCTTGCCGGTTGGGGCTCGGCTCGTGCTCGTGAGTGGGATGGAGAAGTCGGTCGTCGATCAGACGCTGGTCGAGTACGGTGAAGATGTCGTTGGCGTAATTGGTCAGACCAGTCGAGTGGTAGTCGTTCCGAAGGCCAGCCAGCTGCTGTGTGAGCCATGGACCTGAGTAATTACAAAGGCTTCGTCGATCTGTTCGAGAAGTGGAATCGCAGCATTAACCTCTCGGCCGCCTCGACCCGCGGTGAGATTGGCTCGCATGTCGAAGACTGCCTTCACGTCGTTCCGCATCTGCGTGGAGCGAGCACGGTGCTCGATGTCGGATCGGGCGGTGGGTTTCCAGTCGTGATCGCAGCGCTCGCGTTGCCCGAGACGCGATTCGTCTCGCTCGAGCCGGTTCACAAGAAACAGGCGTTCCTCAAGACCGCGGCTCGCGAGCTCGGACTTCCCAACCTCGAAGCGCGCGCCGAGCGAATCGAAGATCACGAGCGCCGTGACTACGACGTCGCCATGTCCCGCGCGACGTTCGATCTCAAGGACTGGCTCGCGATGGGTCTCGAGCGCGTTCGTCCGGGAGGTCTCGTCCTCGGATTCGAGGCGCAGACCCGGACCGATCTCGAGAACGTCGAACGCGATCCGTACACGCTCGATGGAAAGCCGCGCGCGATCGTGATCGCTCGGCGCTAGCGCAGGAACACGTCGAGAATCGATGCGTCGGTCGTGAGCGCGACGATCGGTCCATTCCATCGAGCGCGAAGCTCTTCGAGGTTGCTCTCGACCAACCTGACTTCGTCGTCGGGTCGTTGCGACAGCACGACACCGGCGCAGCGCTGGCCATCGCGTTCGATGGCTTCGATGGTGAGGAGGGTGTGGTTCAGGGTTCCGAGGGTCGCAAGGGCGGCCACGAGGACTGGTAGGTCGGCTGCGACCGCGAGCTCGGACATGTCTTGGGTCGGGGTGATTGGAACCCGCCAACCGCCTGCCCCTTCGACCAACACCAGGTCGACGTTTTCGAACGGTGGATGACCTTGGAGCGCGCGCTTTGGAAGTGCCACACAACGGTCGATCGAGATGACCGAGGCGGCGCGAGCTGCAGCCACCGATGGTGCAACGGGGGGCTCGAACTGATAGGCGCCGGTCAGCTCGCCGGTTTGCCAGCCACCGGCGGCTGCTACGAGGTCCTGCTGATCGGACGCGACCCAACGCTCCCCTTCACGGCGACAGCCCGTCTCGATCGGCTTGTATGCGAAGACCTTCTGTCCCAGCTCACGAGCGCGGCGCGCAAGACTACAGGTGACGTAGGTCTTGCCGACGCCGGTGCCTGTTCCGGTGATGAAGTAACCCTGTTTCACGTGGAACAGCTCCTTCGTTGTTTCACGTGAAACAGATCGGCGGTCTGTTTCACGTGGAACATCAGCGCGCCCGTTGGTCGATCGCCTGAACCGTTGCTCGTTCGAGTAAACCCAGATCCGTTGACTCGAGCGTCAGTGGCGGCATCCAAACGACCACGTCGCCGAGGTTCCTCAGAATCACCCCGTGTGAACGAGCCTGATCGCAGACCTCGCGGCCGACAAACTGGCCGTCCACTGGATGCAGCTCGATTCCGGCCATCATTCCGACCTGGCGGACCTGTTTGACCAGTCGGTGCGTGGCCACACGATCGAGCGCCGCACGAATCTCCGGGATCCGTTCGCCGACGTTGGCCATGGTCGACTCTCGTAGAAGCGCCAGCGACTCGAGCCCGACCGCGCACGCCAGCGGGTTCGCCGTGTACGTGTGGCCGTGGAAGAAGTGCTTCATCTCGCCGTGCGAGCCAAGGAACGCCGAGTAGATCTCCTCGCTCGCAAGCGTGGCTGCGAGCGGTAAGTAGCCACCCGAGATCCCCTTCGCGAGGCACATCAGGTCCGGCTCCACGCCTTCCTGCTCACACGCAAACATCGTCCCCGTCCGACCGAACCCGGTCGCGACCTCGTCGAGGATCAGATGGACGCCGTACTGGCGGCACAGCTCCGCCGCGCGCTTCAAGAAGCCAGGCGGATGCACGAGCATGCCGGCCGCACCCTGGATCAGCGGCTCGAAGATGAACGCTGCGATCTCGTAGGACCGGCGCTCGAGCTCTTCTTCGAGGCGCTGCAACGCATACGAGCCATCGGTCCCGCTCGGCGACGGGAGCGCGATGCTGCTCGTCAGGAGCGGACCGAAGATCCGATGGAACAAGTCGATGCCACCGACGCCAACCGCACCGAGCGTGTCGCCGTGATAGGCCTCGCCGAGTCGCAGGAACTTTTGCTTCGAGCCCCGCCCGCGAAGCTGCCAGTACTGGAACGATTGCTTCAGCGCGATCTCGACCGCTGTCGAGCCCGAGTCCGAGTAGAACACCCGGCGGAGCGACGCGGGCGCGACCTCGAGCAACGCCGCCGCGAGCCGAATCCCGGGTTCGTGGCTCAGCCCGAGAAATGTCGAGTGTGCGAGCTTGTCGAGCTGCTCGCGGATCGCTCGATCGAGCCGCGGATGATGATGACCGTGGACGTTGCACCAGAGCGAGCTGACGCCGTCGAGGTACTTTCGACCTTCGGTGTCAAACAGGTAGTTCCCTTCGCCGCGAGCGATCACGAGCGGAGACCACTCGGACATCTGGGTGAACGGATGCCAGAGCACCTGGCGATCGAGCTCGACGAGCTCGCGAGTTAGGTCGTTGGTCATCCTTCTTGACTCATCGCGTCATTCAGCGCGACCGCTGCAATTTCCAGGTCTTGTGCTGTCTGATTCGCATGAAGGCTCGTCCGTAGTCTCGCGGTTCCTTCGGGCACGGTCGGATACCGGATCCCTTGGACGAACACGCGGCGCTCGAACAAGCGCGCGCTGATCTCCATCACCCGCTGATCATCGCCGACGATCAACGGCGCGATCGCCGAGTCGTCATGACCGCCGAGCCCTCGCACGCGTCCACGCCACTGCCGCGCTCTCTCCGCGAGAGCGCGCCGGCGATCTTCACCTTCACCACTCCGCACGATCTCGATCGCCGCGATCACCGCCGCCGCGATCACCGGCGGCAGCGCGGTCGAGAACACGAGCGAGCGAGCGCGATTCCACAGCAGCCTCGCGATCGCCGACGTCGTCGCGACGAACGCGCCGTATGCACCGAGCGCCTTGCCGCACGTGCCGACGAGCAAATCCGGCACGACGCCGAGCGAAGCCGCAACGCCGCGACCTTCCGGTCCTCTCGCACCGATCGCATGCGCCTCGTCGAGCATCAGCGCCGCACCGTGCTTCTTCGCGATCGCCGCGAGTCCCTCGACATCCGCGAGATCGCCATCCATCGAGAACAGGCTCTCGCTCGCGATCAGCCGGCGCCGGCCTTGGCGCGCCCGCAATTCCTCGTCGAGCTTCCCGAGATCGCGATGCGGAAACACGACGACCTTCGCCTTCGCCAACCGACAACCATCGATCATGCTCGCGTGGTTCAGCTCGTCGGAGAACACGACATCTTCCGGCCCGAGGAGCGCGCCCAGCGTCCCGACGTTCGCCGCATATCCGGAGCCGAATAGCCGTGCCGCGCCGACCCGCAGCCACTCCGCGATGACACGTTCGAGCTCGGCATGCCGGCGATGATTCCCCGTGATCAACCGGCTCGCACCCGCACCGACGCCGTCCTCGTCGAGCGCGGCATGCGCCGCGTTCACGAGCCGCGGATCGTTCGCGAGCGACAGGTAGTCGTTCGACGCGAGGTCGAGCACCTCGGTTCCATCGAGCGAGATCCGCGATCCTTGTGGACCATCGACCACGCGCGGGATCCGGAGCCGGCCGATCGCCTCGAGCTGCTTCAGCTCGGCGCGGGCGTCGTCATCCAGGCTCACGCGGCAGTGTATAGATCACTCTTCTCGACGAGGACAGCCTGGTCACCGGCACAGAACCGCGTGAATCCGCCACGCCGGCCGGCGGGTCACCGGTTCGGGTTACACGCGCGGTGTAGTGCGCGCAGCGCATCGACGGCGTGGTCTCCCCAGTGCGCGTCGAAGTTGAAGCTCCATTCCCAGATCGCGTTCTTCAGGTCGCCCGAGTCCCAGTACGCCATCCCTGCTTCGAGATCGCGTGCGATATCGCCGAAGTCATCGGCAAGCGACCCGACCACGAGCTCGCCTTCGACGTACGGATCGAAGACCTCGTAATAGAAGTCGTCCTTATCGAAATCGACCGGCGTCACCGCTGTGGTCGCCCTCTTCGCGTCGGTTCGATCCGCTCCGACGTCGAATGCCGAGGGCAGGGCGGTCGCCGCTGTGTAGAGCGCCAGCAGCCGGTCTCGACCTCTACGAAGACGCAGGTCGAGGTCGAGTGCCGCTGCCGTGTGGGTGAACGCCAGGAACGCACGCGCGGCCGTTACGAATTGCTCCACGTCCTGCATCGCGAGCCGGCCACCGTAGCAGACCGGCGGACAACGTCACTTGCCGATGCAGAACCGCGCGAACACTTCGTCGAGGACCCGGTCGCCGACCTCGGTGCCGCGCAGCTGCGCGAGTGCCCCCGCCGCCTGACGCAGCTCGAGCGCGACGACCTCCGATGCCGCACGGGTCGCACGCGCCGTGACCGCTGCGCCGAGCGCATCTCGCGCGACCACCATCGTCGCGTGCTGGCGTTCGGTCGTGATGAACGCGTCTTCGGAACCTTCGCCCGACGCGATCCCCGCGAGCTCGAGCACCCGGGCCTTCAGCGCGTCGAGGCCCGCGCCGGTCACCGCCGACGTCGCCAGGTCCTGCGAGCCCGCTGCTCCGAGGTCCGACTTCGATCGCACGACAACAGCACGCTCGCCATAGCGCGCTCCATCATCCCTCGCCGCGACGCCGTCGTTCACGACGACGACGACATCCGCCGATTCGACCCGGCGTTCGCCGAGCTCGATGCCGCGGGCTTCGATCGCATCCGCGGTCGCTCGCAAGCCCGCCGTGTCGATCAGCGTCACCGCGACGCCGTTCCACACGGTCGCCGCCTCGAGATAATCGCGCGTCGTTCCCGGCTCGGGCGCCACGATGGCGCGCTCGTTCCCGACGAGCGCGTTCAACAGCGACGACTTGCCCGCGTTCACCGCGCCGACGAGTGCGACCGTGATCCCGTGCTGGACCGCGCGGCCATGGCGAAATCCCGCCGCGAGCTCGCGCGTCCGCTCGGCCAGCGCGCGCAGCTCGCCATCGACCACGCGCGCTTCTTCTTCGCCGAGGTCATCATCCGGAAAATCGATTCGCCCCTCGATCTCGGCGAGCACCTTCAACACTCGCTCCTCGAGCTCCGCCGCGACCTCTCCAAGCTTTCCGCCGAGGTTCGCCTGCGCCAACCGCAGCGACCGCTCGCTGCCCGCATGGATCACGCCGAGCAGCGCTTCTGCCCTCACCAGGTCGAGCTTGCCGTTCAGCACCGCGCGGCGCGTGAACTCGCCGGGCTCCGCGATCCGCGCTCCTCGCGCGAGCACCGCCGCGAGTAACCCTGCGAGGTTCTGCGCACCACCGTGACCGTGCAGCTCGGCGACATCCTCGCCGGTGAACGAATTCGGCGCGCGCATCGCGAACCCGAGGACCTGATCGATCCGCTCGCCATTCGCCGCACGCGCCCAGCCGACCCGGACGCTCCGATCGAGCGGTGCGCCCATGATCTGCTCTGCGATCGCGACCGCGTGTGGGCCGCTGATCCGCACGATCCCGACACCTCCCACGCCGGTCGCCGTAGCGATCGCCGCGATCGTGTCGCCCTCGAGGCTCAAGACTCGGCGGAAGCCGGCACGAGCAGGATATGGCGATCCTCGCCCTCACCCTCGCTGCGGCTCGACAGGCCCTGGATCTCCGCGATCGCCATGTGAACGATGCGGCGATCGTGCGGCGACATCGGCTGGAGCTCGACGATCTGCTTCGTCTGCAGCGCCTTCTCCGCCATCTTCGTCGCGATGCCACGCAGGCGCTCGACCTGCTTGTCGCGGAAGCCGCCGGCGTCGACGACGAGCGGCTTGCCCTTCTCGCCGCTGCGCTCCTTGAACACGGCCTTGTTGACGAGGTGCTGGAGCGCGTCGATCACGACGCCGCGCCGGCCGATCACGAGCTCGGTATCCGCGGTCTGGATCTCGAGCACGGTGCGATCGTTGTCGTCCTTGATGTCGATGTCCGCGGAGATCCCCATCCGCTCGAGCAGTCCGAGCAGGAAGTCGCTCGCCTTCTCGGCGAGATCTTCACGGTTGGTATTCGTCGCGCTCTCTGCTGCTTCCATAGTTACCGCCGGCCTTTCTTCTTCTTCGGTCGTTGGCGCGGGGCCACGCGCGGCGCTGCATTAGCAGTCGGCTCGGCAACCTCGTCGTCACTGGTGTCGTCGTCCCCTTCGGACTCGCTGGTGATCGCGCGAACCGGTTCCGCCGCCTTCTTGGCCGGAACGTTCGCGTTCTTGGCATTCTTGACCGCGCCACCGACCTTCGCCGCGGCCGCCGCCGCCTGCGTCGCCTGGATCTTCGCGGTGAGCTCCATGCTCTTCTTGTCGAACTTGTTCATGTAGATCGAGTGGAGCGCCGAGAGGCACGTGTTCGTGAAGATGTAGAGCGTGAGGCCGGCCGGGAACACGAACGCCATGCCGCCGAACAGGAGCGGCATGCCGTACTGCATGATCCGCTGCTGCGTGCGCTGCGCCGGATCCGGGTTCTGTGGGGTGAGGCGCGCCTGCGCGAACATCGTCACGACGAGCACGACCGGCAGCACGTAGTACGGGTCGGCAGCGGTGAGGTCGCTGATCCAGCCCGGAATGAACGGCTGGCGATACAGCTCGCCCGCATTCGACAGCATGCGATAGAGCGCGATCCAGATCGGCATCTGGAGGAACATCGGCAAGCAGCCCGACAGCGGGTTCGCGCCGTTTTCCTTGTAGAGCGCCATCGTCTCGGTCTGGAGGCGCGCCTTGTCGTCCTTGTACTTCGCGTTCAGCTCTTTGATCTGCGGGCCGAGGACGGCCATCGCCTTCATCGAGCGCATCGACTTGGTCATCCAGTACAGCGTCGCGAGCTTGACGACGACGGTGAGCAGGATGATGGCGACGCCCCAGTTGCCGACGACGCCCTGGAAGAACTGCAGCATCTTCAGCAGGTAAACGCCGAGGAAGCCGAACCAACCGAGATCGATCGTCTGGCGGAATCCGGTCGGGAACCCCGCGGCGTCGTCGCTCGCCTTCAACTGGTCGAGGTTCTTCGGACCGAGGTACGCCGCGAGCTCGCGCGTGAACGCCGGCGCGTTCGGCTTGAGATCGACCGCCTGATAGATCAGGTCGGTCTCCATGTTGCCCTTGTCGTCGGCGTACGAGTGCTTCTCGACCGTGCCGCCGTTGACGACCGGCTTCGGCGAGAACCCGACGAGCAAGAACGGATGCTCGAAGCCCGTCCACGTGATGTCCTTCTCGAACCGCGGGTGCTCCTGGAGATCCTTGAGCTCGCTCTGGACGATCGCGCCATCGCGCAGCGTCGAGCTGTTCCATACGCGCGGCTGGATGCGCGACGAGCCGCCACCGGTCTGCTTCGGATCCTGGAACTGGAAGTTCGTGATCGCGATCCGCTGGCGGGCATCCTTCTTCGCCGTGATCGCGACGGTCAGCTTGACCGTGTACGCGGCGGGATCGACGTCGAACGTCTTCACGAGGTCGAGCGCGTCGGTCGACAGCTTGTACTGGACCTGGCGATCCGAGACCTTCGTCCCGGTCCACACGGCGTCCTTCGGCAGCTTGAACGTCGAGTCTTTCGTGAACTCGAGGCCGAGCTCGCCATCGCCGGCGATGAGGTCGCCCTTCGTCGCGTCGGTGATGTAGCGCGCGTCCTTGAGGTGCCAGCTGCGCAGCACGCCGCCGATGTTCGAGAACGACGCGGAGAACGCGGGGAACTCGAGCACGATCGGCGTGACCGCCGTCTGCGGCGCGGTGCCGTCGTGACCGACGAGCGGCGTCGGCTTCGCGACCGCGACGCCGTTATTCGCGACGAGGCCGCTGCCCGAGCCCGAACCATCGCCCGCCTTGGGCTTGTCCTTCGGACCGAAGAAGTTCTGCCACAGCAGCAACACGCCGAGCGCGAGCGCGACCGCAATGATGAGTCGCTTACCTTGATCCTGCATCGAGCTCCCTGCAGTGCGCGCAAGGCACTGGATCGTAGCCACCGCGGAACAGCGGATTGCAGCGCAGGATGCGCCACGCTGCGAGCCCGCCACCGACGATGATTCCGCGCTCGCGCACCGCCGTGACGGCGTACTCGGAGCACGTTGGTAAGAACCTGCAGGTCGGCGTGCGCTTCATCGGCGACAGCACGCGGCGATACACCATCACCGGCAACAGCACGACCCACACGAGTGCGGCGTGAACGGTTGCGTAGAGGCGTTTCATAGCGAGCGCAGGATCCGCGTCAAATCAGTTGCGAAATCTTCGGGGTGAAGCTGCCGCGCCGCGGACTCCTTGGCAACCACTACCAGATCCCAGCCCACCGGCACCCAGCCATGGAGTCGCATCCACTCGCGAAGCATTCGCTTGATCCGATTTCGGACGACCGCGTTTCCCACTTTCTTGGTGACCGTGAGCCCGAGCCGACCTGACAGCGCGGGATCACTTCGTTTTCGCGCGATCCCGAGGAGATGACGGCCGTGGAGCTTCTGCCCTTCGGCTTGCACCACGACGAACTCCGGCCTGCGCCGGAGCCGCATCTCCTTCGAGATGCGAGTCACTACTTCTTGGCAGCGGTAACCGAGATCCGCTTGCGACCCTTCGCGCGGCGGCGGCGAAGGACCTCACGGCCTCCGCGGGTCTTCTTACGTGCACGGAAGCCGTGGGTGCGCTTACGGCTCTTATTGTGGGGCTGGTAGGTACGCTTCACGGCAAATCTCCCGGGACGCTAAACGGAGCGGGATCGATACTCGGGTGGGTTCACCGAGTCAAGGTTAGGATCGAGCAGACATTCCTTTGTCGTGTTCCGCGCTCCGGATTTCCGACGAGGATCGCGGTCGTCCGGAGTTCACTTGGAGACGATTTGTGCTTGCAGAGTGAAATGGCCATCTGTTACCAACTCCAAGTTTTCTCCTGTGGACAAGTCGTGGGCGTGGCCGCGGGGGAGCTCCAGAAGAGGCTGTGAATAACTTCTGGAAAGGGTGTCGTTTGCCTGTGTGTACCCTTCCGCGAAATCAGCGAAATCATAAGGCTTTGGTGGAATGACGCAGCATTTTCTCTGGACCGAAGCGGTGGATCGCCTCCGCTCCCGTGTATCTCCGCAGAATTACGATACATGGCTGCGCCCGATCGAAGTCTCTTCGTGGGAGGGCGAGACGCTTCGCCTGCGTGCGCCGAACAGCTTCGTGCGCGTTTGGTTCGAGTCTCATTTTTTGGCTGGCGTGGTGAACGAGCTGCGGGAGTTGGGGGCAGAGGTCCGGATCGAGTTCGAGCCCGATGGCAATGACCGGATGCCCGATGGCACCCAGCCCGAAGCGCTCGCCCAGGGCTCCGTTCCGACCCAGCTCGAAGAAGAACCCGCTGCTCGCCCGGTGCCCGCGCCCGTCCACGCGAAGTCGTCCGGCCAGATCCAGGCGATGACCGACGACGAGCCCGGCATTCGCGTCCCCGACAACGCGACGCTCAATCCGCGCTACTCGTTCGAGACGTTCGTCGCGGGCCCGTCCAACCAGCTCGCGTTCGCAGCATCGCAAGCGGCCGCGTCGAGTTATCCGCCGAAATACAACCCGGTGTTCATCTGCGGTGGCGCCGGTCTCGGCAAGACCCACCTCCTCCACGCGATCGGTCACCAGCAGCTCTCGAACCGCCCGAGCTCGCGCATCGTCTACATCTCGAGCGAGCGGTTCATGAACGAGTACGTGCAGGCCATTCGCACCGGCAAGATGCATGACTTCCGTCGCAACTACCGCGAGGGCATCGACGTGCTGCTCGTCGACGACGTCCAGTTTCTCGCCGGAAAAGAGAGCACGCAGGACGAGTTCTTCCACACGTTCAACGCGCTCCACGAGAACCACAAGCAGATCGTCCTGACGAGCGACCGCAAGCCGCACGAGATCTCGGACATCGCGGATCGTCTGCGCACGCGCTTCGCCTGGGGTCTCCTCGCCGATATCGAGCCGCCCGAGCTCGAGGTCCGCATCGCGATTCTTCGCAAGAAGGCCGCGGTCGAGGCCGTGACGCTTCCGGATGACGTCGCCCTCTACATCGCGTCGGCCGTGAAATCGAACGTCCGCGAGCTCGAGGGCGCGCTGATTCGCCTCGCCGCGTATGCCTCGCTGTCCAAGCGCCGCATCGACCTGGAGTTCGCACAGGAGACGCTAGGCGGCTCGATCACGCGTCCCCGCGAGATCATCACCGTCGAGACCATCATCAAGTCTGTGGCGAGCTACTACGGCCTCAAGACGGCCGAGATCAAATCCGACCGCCGCCACAAGTCGCTCGCGAACCCGCGGGCCGTCGCGATGTACCTATCGCGCCACCACACCAAGGATAGCTACCCGGACCTCGCGCGCGCGTTCGGCGGTAAGCACCACACGACCGTGATTTCGGCCGTCCAAAAGATCGCGGAGCGGCTCAAAGAGGATGCCTCGCTGCGCTCCGAGATCCACGCGATCGAATCGATGATCCTGAAGTGATTGCCCCTGTGACCTACCCTGTTAACCAGCCTGTGGATCGATCCTGGACGATTTTCTCGTCGCAGTTGTCCACATCTTTGGTACATGGCATCCACCAGCTTCCGACGACGTCAGACCGCTGTGCTTCGCTCTCGAAAGATCTGACGCGGTAACGGGTTATCGAGTTACCCACACCGTCCACAGCACCTACTGCTTCCTACTACTAAAAAGATCTAAGTCTTAAAACAAGAAGACATCAGAGCGAGGGCCGAGGAGAGACACCATGGAATTTAAAATCGCGAAGACCGAATTCCTGCGCGGACTACGCCTCGCCCAAGGCATCGCTGACCGCAAGAGCACGATGCCGATGCTCGCGAACGTCTTGCTGCGTACGCAGGGCAAGAACCAAATCCTCGTCGCAGCGACGGACCTCAACGTCTCGCTGACCGCAGAGCTCAAAAGCTCGAACGCGCACGAGGGCGGCATCACGCTCGGCGCCAAGAACCTGTACGAGCTCATCGCGAACGCTCCAGGCGACGACATCACGCTGAAGCGCGCGGACAACCACTGGGCCGAGATTCGCTCGGGCAAGGTCACGTATCGCATCGTCGGCATGCCGGACCGCGATTTCCCTCGCGTGCCCGACCATCGCGAAGCGACGTACACGACCGTCGAGAGCGCGGTGCTCCGCGAGATGATCGACCGCACGCTGTTCTCGGTGTGCAACGACGAGACCCGGTTCCACCTGAACGGCGTGTTCTTCGAGAGCGATGGCTCCAAGGCGCGCATGGTGTCGACCGATGGCCATCGCCTGTCGAAGGTCGAGCGCACCATCGCAAACGGACCGAAGCTGTCCGCCGGCGTCATCATCCCGAAGAAGGGCCTCCTCGAGATGAAGAAGGTCCTCGAGGCAGGCGCGAGCTGCAAGCTCGCCATCAAGACGCCTCACCTGTTCCTCGTCCAGGAGGACATCGCGATCGCGGTGAAGCTCATCGACGCGCAGTTCCCGCCGTACGAGCAGGTCATCCCGAAGGACCACAAGAAGATCATCACGGTCGATCGCGGTCGCTTCACGGATTCGCTGCGGCGCGCGCAGCTGATGTCGTCGGAGACGCGCGGCGTGAAGCTCGCTGCGACCAAAGAGGGCCTGACCATCACGAGCGACAACCCGGACCTCGGCGAGGTGCGTGAAGAGCTCGATGCCGAGTACAACGGCGACCCGATCGCGATCGGCTTCAACCCGAAGTATGTCGTCGAGCTGCTCGGGCAGATGGCGAGCGACCAGATCACGATCGCCCTCGGCGGCGAGCTCGACCCGGGCCTCGTGCGTCCGCTCGGCGGTGACGAGTATCTCGGTGTCGTGATGCCGATGCGGATCTAGCGCTTGCTTGCGATGCCGTGAAGATCTCGCTCCTCACCGCGACCGGCATCCGCAACCTCCACCCGGTCGAGCTCGTGCCGCGCGAGCGGTTCAACGTGTTCGTCGGGCAAAATGGCCAGGGCAAGACGAACCTGCTCGAGGCGATCTACGTCGTCGCCTCGCTGCGCTCGTTTCGCACCAGCCGCCTCGCCGACCTCATCGCGTTCGAGAGAGCCGAGCCGGCTCAACTCGGCGCACGCGTCGAACGAGCCGGTCTGACGCGGATCTACCAGGTCGAGCTGTCACCGGGCTCGCGCAAGGTGCTGCTCGACGGCAAGCCGATGCGCCCGATCTCGCGCTACTTCGGCGGCTTCAACGTCGTGGTGTTCACGCCCGAGGATCTCGCGTTGCCGCGCGGCGCACCGAGCGACCGGCGAAAGTTTCTCGACCGCGCGGTGTTCAATCAAGGCCCCGAGTACCTGGCCGCGATCCAGGACTACGAGAAGGTCCTCAAGCAGCGCAACGCCGTGTTGAAGCAGGCCGCGGCTGGGCTCTCGCCCGCGCGCGTCGAAGCGATGCTCGATGTCTACGACGTCCAGCTCGCGACGCTCGGCGCGGTCGTCGCGAATGCACGCGCGGCGTTCGTGGCGACGCTGCGCGAAGGCCTCGACGTGGCGTTCCGCTCGATCGCTCGCAGCGATCATCGCGCCGGTGTCCGCTACGTCTCGAAGACCGCCGGGTTGTCCGTCGACGAAATCGCGGCGCACTTGAAGGCGACGCACGCGCGCGACATCGCGACCGAGTCGACGCAGAGTGGGCCGCATCGCGACGATCTCGCGTTCGAGCTCGACGACCGCGCCGCGGGAGATTTTGCGTCGCAGGGTCAGCTCCGCGCGATCATGCTCGCGTGGAAGACCGCGGAGCTCGCGCTACTCGCGAAGACCCATGGCGAGCTGCCGGTCCTCTTGCTGGACGACGTGTCGTCCGAGCTCGATCCGAGCCGCAACGAGTATCTGTTTTCGTACCTCGCCCAGCAGGCCGGTCAGTGCTTCATCACGACCACCGCGGGAAGCCACGTTCTCCTCTCCCAGGATCGTGCGGATTACCGCATCGAAAATGGCCAGATTTCCTCGTGAAATCCGGCACATGATCCCTTTTTATAGAAGGCGGAATGTGCTATCCAAGCTCCTCCGTCTCTTGCGCTCCTGAACATGGCCGATCCCACAACAACTACGCAGGCTTCGCCGGTTTATGACGACAGCTCGATCGGTGTCCTCAAAGGCCTAGAAGGTGTCCGAAAAAGGCCCGGCATGTACATCGGTGACACCGATGACGGCACGGGCTTCCATCACCTCGTGTTCGAGGTGGTCGACAACTCGGTCGACGAGCATCTGGCGGGCTTCTGCACGCGCATCGACATCATCATCCACTACGACAACTCCATCACGGTCGAGGACAACGGCCGCGGCATTCCCACCGGCATCCACCCGGTCGAGAATCGGCCGACCGCCGAGCTCGTGATGACCGTGCTCCACGCCGGCGGCAAGTTCGGCGGCGCGGGCTACAAGGTCTCCGGCGGCCTTCACGGCGTCGGCGTTTCGGCCGTCAACGCGCTCAGCGATTGGTTGAAGCTCGAGATCCGCCGCGACGGCAAGGTCTACTACCAGGAGTACTCGCGCGGCATTCCGGCCACCGAGTTCAAGCAGACTGGCGTCACCGATCGGCGCGGAACGAAGATCACGTTCCACCCGGATCCGGAGATCTTCAAGAACGTCCTCGAGTTCTCGTTCGAGCAACTCGCTCAGAAGCTCCGCGAGCTCGCGTATCTCAACAGCGGTCTCGAGATCGTCATCCACGACGAACGCACCGACAAGACGTCGACGTTCAAGTTCGAGGGCGGCATCGCGACGTACGTCGTCGATCTCAACTCGAACAAGTCGCCTATCAACGACGTGGTCTCGCTCAGCGGCTCCCACGAGGGCTGCGAGGTCGAGGTCGCGATGCAGTGGAACGAGGGCTACTCCGAGCTCGTCACCACGTTCACGAACACGATCAAGAATCGCGACGGCGGCACGCACCTTACCGGCTTCCGCCAGGCGCTGACCCGCACGATCAACGCGTACGCGACCGAGTACAAGCTGCTGAAGGACGCGAAGGGCGGCGCTCTCTCGGGCGATGACCTTCGCGAAGGCCTCACCGCGGTCGTGTCGGTCAAGATCGCCGACCCGAAGTACTCGAACCAGGCGAAGGACAAGCTGGTCTCGTCGGAAGTTCAGACCGCAGTCGCCGCGGTCGTCGGCGAGAAGCTCGCCGCATGGTGCGAGCAGCATCCGAAAGAAGCGAAGGTCATCGTCGGGAAGGCGATGGTCGCGTCACAGGCGCGCGAAGCGGCACGCAAGGCGCGCGAGCTCGTCCAGCGCAAGGGCGCGCTGTCGCTCACGTCGCTACCGGGCAAGCTCACCGACTGCCAGAGCCGCGATCCCGTCGAGAGCGAGCTGTTCATCGTCGAGGGTGAGTCCGCAGGTGGCTCGGCGAAGCAGGGCCGCAACCCGAAGTTCCAGGCGATCCTCCCGCTCCGCGGCAAGATCCTGAACGTCGAGAAGGTCCGGTTCGATCGCATGCTCGGCTCGCAGGAGCTGACCACGCTGATCACCGCGCTCGGTACGAGCGTCGGCGAGGAAAAAGACCTCGGGAAGCTCCGCTACCACAAGATCGTCATCATGACGGACGCCGACGTCGACGGCGCGCACATCCGTACGCTGCTGTTGACGTTCTTCTTCCGCCACTTCAACGAGCTGTTCGAGAAGGGCCACGTCTTCATCGCGCAGCCGCCGCTCTACAAGGTCAAGAAGGGCAAGAGCGAGCTCTATCTCAAGAACGAAGGCGCGCTCGAGGAGTACCTCCTCGACAGCGTCACGAAAGAGAACTCGCTACTCCTCGGCAACGGCGAGCGGATCGTCGGTGAAGAGTTCGCGAAGCTGGTCAAGCGCATCAACACGGCGCGCGGCCTGCGCAAGCAACTCGACAAGCGCACCGACAAACGGATCACCGCGGAGTTCGCGAACGCGCAGCTCCAGGAAGCCGACCTCCGCGATCGCGACAAGCTCGAGCGGATCGAGGCGAAGGTGATGGCCGAGGTCGCGCGCCGTCACGGCGAGCTCGGTCAGGCGGCGGCCGAGTACAAGCAAGACGGCGAGCACGGCACGTGGGAGATCTTCTTCCAGGCCGGCCAGCATGGCGTCCGCCGCCACACGACGATCAGCTCGGAGCTCGTGCGGAGCTCGGAGTTCAAGCAGCTCCGCGAGATCAGCGCAGAGCTGAAGTCCAAGCTCGTCGAGCCGCTGAAGCTCATCACGAACGACAAGGAAAGCGCGACGACCGACATCGGCGGCTGGGACGATATCGCCCAGATGATCGAGGAGCTCGGTCGCAAGGGCCTGCAGATCCAGCGCTACAAGGGGCTGGGTGAGATGAACGCGGAGCAATTGTGGGAAACCACGATGGACCCGACCGCTCGCACATTGCTCCGCGTCAAAGTCGAAGAGATGGAAGAAGCCGACGCCATCTTCACGAAGTTGATGGGCGATCTCGTCGAACCGCGCCGCGAGTTCATCGAGGAGAACGCGCTCAACGTACGCAACCTCGACGTCTGAGCACGGGCGTCAGCGCTCACACGCGCAGCTTGCCCTCGATCGAATCGTCGAGGGTCTTGCCGGTCAGCGCGCCCACGATCATCTTCGCGAACACGATCGCGCGGTTGTGCTTGGTATCCCAGTAGTAGCCATCGCTCGGAGCGACGCGGATCACCGTGATTCGCGGGTCGTCCTTGCCCTCGGTGAACCAGGTCTTCACGAGTGGCTCCCACAGCTCCTCGATCTTCGCCTTGTCGCGGCTGATCTCCGCCGTGCCGTACAGCGATAGAAAGTCGGAGTGCGGCGAGCCCTGGAACAGGAGCTGGACCGCAGGATCTCGCGCGATCTCGGCGTTGTGGTTGCTGTCGCTCGCGGACAGGAACCAGAGATACCCCTGGTCGTCGACCTTCTGCACGGACATCGGTCGGACCTCGAAGCGCTTGCCGGTCGTGATCGCGGTGCAGAGGAAACAGGTCGCGGCCTGCTTCACGAGCTCCTGGATCTTTTTTACGGCCACGGGGCCTGCGAGATCTTGGTGGTTCTGTTCGGGTTGTTGCGTGTTGATGCTGGTGCCCATGCACGGTCGAGGAGCAATGCACGCGCCAGGAATCGCCACGCCGCGTTGTAACCTTCGCTGAGGGCTCGAATTATTGCTCGATCTCCGCGGAGACCACGTGGTAACGACCCTCCCTATGCAGCGAAGCCGAATCATGGGGATCGGAATGTCCGTCCCCGAGCGCGTGGTCACGAACCACGAGCTCGCGACCAAGATGGACACCACGCACGAGTGGATCGTCGAGCGCACGGGCATCGAAGAGCGCCGCTGGGTCGTGCCGGGCGAGACCGGTGCAGGCCTCGCTGCGAAGGCGAGCCGCGAAGCGATCGATCGCGCCGGCATCAAGGCCGAGGACATCGACCTCATCGTCTACGCGACGCTATCGCCCGACGTGTACTTTCCCGGCACCGGCGTGTTCGTCCAGCGCGAGCTCGGCATCGCGCACAAGGGCATTCCCTGCCTCGACATCCGCCAGCAGTGCACCGGCTTTATCTACGGCGTGTCGGTCGCCGATGCGTACATCCGCACCGGGATGTACAAGCACGTGCTCGTGATCGGTTCCGAGATCCACTCGACCGGTCTCGACGTCTCGACCGCGGGTCGCGATGTCACCGTGATCTTCGGCGATGGCGCGGGCGCTGTCGTCATGGGTCCGGCGACGGACGACAAGAGCATGATCCTGTCGACGCACATCCACGCGGACGGCACCGATGCCGAGATCCTGTGGACCGAAGCGCCGGCGAGCCGCAACCATCCTCGCATCGACGAAGCAGCGCTCGCCGAGCGCAAGCACTACCCCACGATGAAGGGGAAGAACGTATTCAAGCACGCCGTCATGCGCATGCCGCAGGCGATCATGGAAGGCATGCAGGCGAACGGCATCAAGTCGATCGCCGAGGTCGACATGGTGATTCCGCACCAGGCGAATCTGCGGATCAATCAGATGGTCGCGCAGATGATCGGCCTCAAGCCCGAGCAGATGCACAACAACATTCAGAAGTACGGCAACACGACCGCGGCGACGATTCCGATCTGCTTCCACGAAGCGATCGCGCTCGGCAAGGTGAAGCCGGGCGACCTCGTGTGCTTCGTCGCGTTCGGCGCTGGCCTCACGTGGGGCAGCGTGTTCCTCAGGTACTAAGCAGCAGCGACGGCGAAGATCGCGTCGATCTCGGCGGAGATCTTGTCTTCTCCCACGCCCTTCGCGAGCGCGAGCTCTTTCGTGAGCAGGCCGCGCGCAGTGTCGAGCATCTTGCGCTCGCCGAACGACAGCTCCTTCGTCGTGCGCAGCACGCAGAGGTCGCGCATGACCTCGGCGATCTCGAACACGGAGCCGGTCTTGATCTTCTCCATGTACTCGCGATAGCGGCGATTCCAGGTCTGGGTGTCGCGCGGGATATCGCGGCTCTTCAGGATCGAGATCACCTCTTTGACCTGCTTGGAGCTGATCAAATCGCGGAGCCCGACCGAACCGGCGTTGATCGTGGGGACCATGATCTTCATGCCGGTGTCGAGGATCTTGAGGATGTACACCGGCGTGTTGGAGCCGCCGATGTCCCTCGATTCGAGCGCGACGACTTCTGCCACGCCATGGACCGGGTAAACGGCCTTATCCCCGACTGCAAATGCTTGCTTCAATTTGAGAACCTCTGCGGACGTCAGGTTACCAGTCGAAGGGCGTTTTGTCAAACCGGGGCTAGAGCCAACCAGTTGAGATTACTGGTAAAGTGCTCCGGCTCACCGAACTAACAGGTCAGGCTTTCGAGGCGTATTCAACGATCGTCGAGACCGCGTAGCCCGTTCCACCCTTCGGCTGGCTCGGCCGCGGGCTCGAGATCGATGCGGGACCCGCGATGTCGACGTGGACCCACGGCGTGTCCTTCGCGAACGTCTTGAGGAACAGGCCTGCGGTGATCGCGCCACCGAACCGGTCGCCGGTGTTGCGCATGTCGGCGATCGGCGACTTCAGCTGCTCGCGCAGGCGCGCCGTCAGCGGCAGCCTCCACATGTCCTCGCCCGTGCGCTCGGCAACCGCGAGCCAGTTGCGAACGAGCGGCTCGTGATCGCTGAACACACCGGCCGTGTACGGTCCGAGCGCCACCATGCACGCGCCCGTGAGCGTCGCGAAGTCGAACATCTCGTCCGGCTGGATCTTCGTACGTGCGTACGTGATCGCATCACCGAGCGTCAGGCGGCCTTCGGCATCGGTGTTGTTGATCTCGACCGTCGTGCCGTCCATCGACTTGAGGACGTCGCCGAGCTTGTAGGCGCGACCCGACACGAGATTTTCACAGCACGCTGCGAGCGCGTGGACCTCGAACTCGGAGCCGAGCGTCGCGATCGCATCCATCGCGGAGATCACCGCGGCGGCACCGGACATGTCGATCTTCATGTCCTCCATCGCGTTCGACGGCTTCAGCGAGTAACCGCCGGAGTCAAACGTGACTCCCTTTCCGATGAAACAAACCTTCTTCTTCGGCTTTTTCGCCGGCTTGTACGTCATGTGGATGAAGCGCGGCTCTTGATCGGAGCCCTGGCCGACGGCGAGGAACATGCCCATGCCGAGCTCGGCGCACTTCTTCGCGTCGAGGACGGTCGTCGTGATCGTGCCCTTGTGCTTCTTCGCGATCGCCTGCGCGTCCGCGGCGAGTGCAGCCGGCGTCGCGATCGCGGGCGGCTCGTTGATCAGGTCTCGCGCGTGATTGACGGCGGCGGCGATCGTGGTGCCGCGTGCGATCGCCGCTGCGCCCTGGCGCTGCTGTGCTGCGCCGATCTTGCCGCCCTTCGCGTCGCGGAGAAGCGCGAACGACTTCAGCGAGTGCGAGCGCTTCGCCTCTTCGCTCGTGAGGTAGCGACCGAACTTGTACGTGCCGAGGTAGATGCCTTCGGCGGCGAGCTGCACGAGCGTCATCTCGCGGTTCGCGCCGAGTTGTGGCATCACGAACGCGACCGTCGCCGACAGCGTCTTGTTCGCGATCTGTGCGATCGCTGCGGTGATGTCGCGCATGTTCGAGCTCGCGAAATCACCGCGAGCGCCGGCGCCGATCACCACCACGCGTTTGGCCGGGATCTTTTTCTGCGTGTAGAGCACGAGCGACTGCCCGGCCTTGCCTTCGAACGACTCCGAGACCGCGACCTCGGCGAGCGCGCCACCGAGCGCTTGGTCTGCTGATTTGAAAACGGGGTCCTTCGCGGGATCACCGAATGTTGCGAATGCCACAACATCGACACCCTGCTGCCACGCAGCACCGCTCGTAAGAGTGATCTCGAATCCCGCTTTGGCTTCCATAAATTCGCGTAACTCCAGGAAAAGCGCGGTGCGTTTATAAAGGGTCCTAACCGCGAAGTAAAGGAATCGATTGCCTACATTGACACTCCGTGAACTGGATCCGTAGAGTCTTGAACGGACAGATTTCTGGGGGATTTGAATGCGAAATAAGGGACTGACGGCGCGCCCCGCGGCGCGCAAGGGAACCGGTAGTCGCACCAAGAAGACCGTGGCCGTGGCCTCGAGGAAGTCGCAACCCATCATTCAGATGGTGGAGCGCTCGGCGGCTGGCTCGGCGAAGGCAGCGGCAGAAATGCCAAAGAAGACTGGCGAGCTACCGATTCCGAGCTCGACGTTCGTCTTCTAATCCGTCAGCAGTTTCTTGAAGTTGCGCGCGTCTTGCCAGCGTTCTGGTGATGCGAAAGCGACAGTGACTGGAAGCTCTTCGTAGTGCTCGATCAGCGCTACGAGGTCTTCCAGTTTCTCGTTTCGGATGAGGCCGGCACGAGCGCTCTCGATCCGCAGGTAGAGTGAAGCAGCTTCGAGACCGTAGTGGATCTCGGGCGGGTCGTTCGGATCGCGGACCAGCGGATCGAACGCGCAGGTCACGCCGAGCTCGGTCGCGAACTTCACCGCCGCGCGGAGGTCCCACAGTCCGCCGGGTACCCAGACCCGTTCGCAGCCGATCGTCTCTTCCGGAGCGACCTCCGCGAAGAACTTGGTCAGCTGATCGCGGTTGGCGGCCGACGCCGAGAAGCTATCGGCCGAGCGGAACACGACGCACGCAGCCTGCGTCTGCTTGACGGCCGCGATCAAGTCCGCGAGTGCGGCGCGCGCGAGCGGAGCGTCGCGGAAATCCCCGGTCGTCGCATCGTGTGGCCACGCCTTCGTTGCCGTCGGCGCTTTGCGATGCGTCAGAGGAAATGGCGCGACGAGGCCGAGCGTCTTCGGCGGCGCAGCCTCGGACCACTTCGCGAACGTGCTCGGCTTCTGCGGTCCGGAGAACAGTGCGGACAGCTCGCAGTACGTCAGCTCGCGAAAATACCGTTCGCGATCGACGCGCGCGGGCACGTCGACACAACCGATCCGAGTGAGGGGGCGAGCGTCTTCCAAGAATCTTCCTGAAGCCGGCGCAAGCTACGTCGTCGTCGGGTATGGTGCAAGCGGAGGCATCATGAAGTTCTTCATCGACACCGCCGAGATCAAGGAGATTCGCGAGGCCGCCGCCATGGGCCTCGTCGATGGCGTCACCACGAACCCCTCGCTCGTCGCGAAGAGCGGCAGGAAGTTCAAGGACGTCCTGCTCGAGATCTGCGACATCGTGAAGGGCCCGGTCTCCGCCGAGGTCACGAGCGTCAAGCACGACGACATCATGAAAGAAGCGCGCGACCTCGCGCAGCTCCGCCCGAACATCGTCGTCAAGATCCCGCTGATCCCCGAGGGGCTCAAGGCCGTGCGGACGTGTACCGACGAGGGCATCAAGACGAACGTCACGCTGTGCTTCACGGCGAACCAGGCGCTGCTCGCCGCGAAGGCCGGGGCTTCGTACATCTCGCCGTTCGTCGGCCGGCTCGACGACATCTCGACCGATGGCATGCAAGTCGTCAGCGAGATCCTCGAGATCTACGAGAACTACAACTTCGATACCGAAGTGCTCGTCGCTTCGGTCCGCGGCCCCGAGCACGTCAAGGCAGCTGCGCGGATGGGCGCGCACGTCGCGACCTGTCCGTTCTCGGTCCTCATGCAGCTCTCGAAGCACCCGCTGACCGACAGCGGCCTCAAGAAGTTCCTCGAGGATTGGGAGAAGGTTCCGAAATAGTGAGTGACCGGCGCGCATTCTCGGTTGCGGTCTATGCGCGTCGTGGCGATCGCGTGCTCGTGATCGCGCACCGTCGGCTCGCGACCTGGCTGCCGATCGGCGGCGAGCTCGAGGCCGGCGAGACTCCGCTCGAGGCTGCAAAGCGCGAGCTCCGCGAAGAGACCGGGCTCGAAGGCGCGTTTCTGCCGATCGTCGACGCGCTCGATGGCGTGCCGGCCGGCTTGATCGGCTACGAGGAGCATCCGGCGGGCTCCAAGGGCCTCCACATGAACTTCGTGTTCGTCTGTCAGGTCGCGGCCGCGGCGGAGGTCACGCCGAACGACGAGTTCGATGGCTATCGCTGGGTCGATCGCGACGAGCTCTCGGAGATCGAATCTCCGCTCAACGTCCGCCAGTTCGGCTTCGTCGCGCTCGACGCTCGCTGGGTGTAGCTCGGCGTGCGGATCCGCCAGCACGTCAATCCGCTCGAGATGTTCTTCGAGCAGTTCCGCGGCGTCGCGCCGGTGTTAGATCCATCGCGCGAGCTCGAGGTCGAGATCGGGTGCGCCGACGCGCAGTTCTTGTTCGAGCGCGCCGCCCGCGATCTGTCGCGCGACTACGTGGGTCTCGAGATCCGCGAAGACTTCGTCGAGCTCGTCAACGAGCGCGCCGCGCAGACCAAGCTGCCCGTGACCGCCGTGTTCTGTCAGGCCCAGCTCCATATGCCGGTCGTGTTCGGCGCGGCAAAAGCGAAGCGCGTCTTCATCAATTTCCCGGATCCGTGGTTCAAGCGAGCGCACAAGAATCGCCGGATGGTCGATCCCGTGCTGATCGCGGGCGTCGCCGAGCTGTGCGCACCCGGTGCGGAGCTGTTCGTACAGACCGACGTGTGGGAGCTCGCGATCGACGCACTGTCCGCGATCGAGTCCGACGGCCACTTCGCGAATCGCGCCGGCGAGTGGACATTCTGGAAGGAAGGCAATCCGTACGGCGTGCGCTCGTGGCGCGAGCAGAACGCCGAGGAGACCGGCCTACCGATCTGGCGCCTGCTCTACGACCGGATCTACGCCTGATCCATCAGGGTCGCTTGTTTGATCTTGTCGACGCGGAACTGGCGATCCTGGTTGGTCTCGAGATCGACGACGTTCAACAACGTGACCTGGCGATCGAACACGAGGTTGCGGATCTTCACGAGGCGCGGCGAGAGCTGCCACGCCTTCTTCTCGTAGACGATGCGCAGCGCGCGATTCTCGAACCACGCGGTCTCGATTGCCTCGCGCACCGATGGCGGAATCGGTAGGGCAGGGACGCCGACGAGCTGGAGCTGGCCGACGAGCTGGAGGAGCTCGCGCTGCGCGGAGGTGGTCAGCGCGCTGCGGACCTTGTCGATCGCGGACTCGATCGTCTGCGGGAACGGGATCAGCCGCTGCTCCATCACGAACCGCGACATCGCGACGAGGAGAGCCGCCTCGCGGGCGGTGAAGTTGATCGGCGGGAGCTGGTAGTTCTTGTCGAGCGCATAGCCGCCGCCGCGGCCGCGGTCGGCCTTGATCGGCATCCCGGCGTCCTGCAAGGCTTCGAGATCGCGGTAGATCGTGCGGAGCGTCACCCCGAACCGATCGGCCAGCTCCTGGGCCGTGATGCCGGTGCGGCGGGCACGCAGGGCCTCGGCGAGTGCGAAAAGTCGGGATTTCTTCCGCATGTATCCTGACAAAAGGCTGTCACGACGAGGGTCCAAGGTCTAGGACGAAAGGACAGATCTCATGACCACCACTCGTCAGCTTTACTCCAGCCCACTCTCTTCAAACGCCCGCCGGACGCTCCTGTGCGCCGCCCATTTGGGGGTCGACCTCGAGATCATTCCGGTGTCGCTGGGCGAGCAGGCCTCGCGCGCGAAGGTCGCGGCGGTCAATCCGAACGGGAAGATCCCGGTGCTGGTCGAGGGCGACTTCGTGCTGTGGGAGTCGAACGCGATCAACCAGTATCTGTGCGAGCTCACGCCGGGGCAGACGTTGCTGCCGGCCGCGCCGAAGGCTCGCGCGGACGTCAATCGCTGGCTGTACTGGCTGACCGCGCACCTGTCGCCGGCGTGTGGCGGGCTGAACTTCGAGCACTTCGTCAAGAAGGCGCTCGGCCGCGGCGAGGCCGATCCGAATGCGATCGCGGCGCATAGCGCGGAGTTTCATCGCTTCGCGAAGGTCGTCGATCAGCACCTGGCCAAGCGGCAGTGGCTCGCGAACGACGCGCTTTCGCTCGCCGACTTCAGCCTGGCGGCAACGCTGATGCACAGCGCGCGCGGACAGTATCCGATCGAGCCGTACGAGCATCTACGTGCTCACGTCGCGCGGATTCACGAGCTACCTGCCTGGCGGACGACGGAGGGCTGAGATGACGACGTTTGCTTTCGTGTGCTTCTTCATCGGGATCTGTGCCAACACCACGGCCGTGCGCTATGCACGTTGCCGAAACGGGCTAAATTGAACCGTGGCGCGCACTCGTAAACAGGTGGCCCCCGAGGCGGAGCGCTTCCAGCTCGTCTCGCCGTATCAACCCGGCGGCGATCAGCCCAAGGCGATCAAGGAGCTGACCGAAGGGCTCGAGCGCGGCGACGAAGCGCAGGTGCTGCTCGGCATCACCGGCTCCGGCAAGACGTACACGATCGCGAACATAATCCAACAAATC
>Ga0207687_10000151_pt1 | contig 46396 bp, 65 predicted proteins | sample KBSM54metaG_FD_184399 | JGI IMG/M metagenome (GOLD analysis project Ga0207687, IMG submission 184399) | Miscanthus rhizosphere microbial communities from Kellogg Biological Station, Michigan, USA - KBS M5-4 metaG (SPAdes) (version 2) | ecosystem: Host-associated > Plants > Roots > Rhizosphere >...
GTGCCAGATCGGTTTCAGGAGTCGATCACATCCCTGATCGAGGCATATGAGGAGGAAACTGCCCGGCTGACGAGTAGCACGCAGTAGCGAAGCGGCCCGAGAGCATTTGCCAAAGAGGCGCGGCGGCAAAGGGCTCGTCACATGACGCCAATTGGAGGGGCCAATGTCGATCAACCAAACTCCTGATCCCGATGCGTTTCGTGATTTCGAACGTGCTGGTTGGACGTCTAACGTATCCGAGTACGAGGCTGCGTTCGCACGCATTACGAGCCAGTCCATTGGGCCCTTATTGGACGCAGTGGACCTGCGACGCGGGGCCCGGATGCTCGACGTTGCGACCGGGCCGGGCTATGTCGCGGCTGCAGCGGCCGAGCGCGGAGCGAGGGTCGTGGGCGTCGATTTTTCCGCTGCGATGGTTGCGCGTGCCCGTACGATCTACCCCGCCGTTGAATTTCAAGAAGGGGATGCGGAAGCAATTTCGTTTCCGGATGGCAGCTTTGATGCCGTAGTTATGAATTTCGGCATGCTTCACTTGGCGCGGCCCGAGCGAGCGATGAGCCAAGCCGCGCGCGTCCTCAAGCCCGGGGGGTCCTTTGCCTTCACCGTGTGGGCGAAGCCGGAGGAGGCTGTGGGCTTTGGAATCATCCTCAAGGCGATTCAATCTCACGGTAACCCCGCGGTGCAGTTGCCTCAGGGGCCGTCATTCTTCCGATTCAGTGATCCCGCCGAGTGCGACCGAACTCTGCGCGAAGCCGGTTTCCTGAACGTTAGGGTTACGTCTGTTCGTCAGGTTTGGCGGTTCGATGCGCCGGACGAACTATTCGATGCCATCTTTAACGGCGGGGTAAGAATCAAAGCGATACTTCGCGCCCAATCCAGCGAGGCACTTGAGGCAATTCGTACCGCAGCGCGCGAGTCGGCGAAGAATTTTACCCACCATGGCGTTATTAAACTCCCCATGCCTGCGATCTTGGCATCGGCAGTAAAGCCTACGTGAAAATGCATGTTTCGCGACCATGCTCTGTACGGGGGTGTGCGGCCTAACCCGGCGTTCAACACGGACGTCCCGCGTGCGGAGCTTCCCCCCGCAGCGGGCCGCCGGTTGGCTTTGTTCGTTAGGCCGCGTGGTCCTGCCGGAGATAATTGCGATGGACTCTTCCGTGTTCGAAAGCAGTCTGCGGCCTAACAAGCCAGGAGGCACATGAATGCGATCGAGCTAGTCCTGTACGCCATCGTCGCACCATTGCCGTTGTTGTTGGGGCTGACGAGCGCAATCTGGCCTGAGAGAATTGTCGCAATGTGTCAGAACCTGCGCCAAAATGGCAGTTGGTTCTCCGGCGGAGCCCTCTACGCGACTCCACGGCGCGCCAGGCTTACGGGCGTTGGTTTATGTCTCGTAGGAGCTATATGCCTTGCGCCTTTCACGGACGCGATCTTCCACTAATGAGTCCTAACCACGCGGTCAACACGGAGGCCCACCGGCGGCGCTCCGCGCCTTGGTGGTCGCTGGTTATCTTGGTACGCTGGGCCTCGTCCACGTGGCAGTCATCAGCAATGCCGCAGGAGGACTAGCGTGCCCCTGTTCATGGTAATTGAGCACTTCCGGAACGGCGAAGCCGCACCCGTATATCGCCGCTTCAAAGAGCGCGGTCGGATGGCCCCCGACGGTCTTACGTACGTCTCGAGTTGGGTCGACGAGAACTTGGCAACCTGCTACCAACTCATGGAAACAAGCGATCGAGGTCTGCTTGACGAGTGGATACGAAACTGGAAAGACCTGGTTGAATTTGAGGTTCATCCAGTCATATCGTCCCAAGAGGCGGCCCAACGGGTGGCGAGCCTGGAAGCATGACGCGGCCTAACCTCTCGCTCAACCGGACGCCCCGCGCCGTCCTTCGGGTCGCCGGTTAGCTTGGTTCGTTAGGTGCCAGATGGAAATCCGTGATATTCGACCATCGGAGATTGAGGCGGCTCGGCGCCTGCTAGTGGCGAGCGGCTGGACTCGTCGCGTTTCGGATCCATCGGATTTTCGCGAACTGTTGTCGCGGTCACAGCGCTCCGTCGTCGCGGTAGAGGGTGGCGAAGTCATAGGCTTCTTGCGTGCCCTTACCGATGGCATGGCGAACGGCTACATTTCCATGCTGGTCGTCGCGGAGGATCACCGACGGAAGGGCGTTGGTCGCGCGTTGGTGAACTCGGTTATGGGTGATGGCCGCGGAATGACCTGGGTGCTTCGCGCAGCCCGAGATGGCGTCGCGGCGTTTTACAAAAAAATTGGCTTCGTCCGGTCTGAAGTAGCGATGGAGCGCCGAGATGCAAGGACAATTGAGTGACGTCTAATTCTAGTTGAGGGTCATGAACAGATCCGTCTCGGACCTTGCCACACTGCTCCGATCGATGGAGCCCGAACTGCATGAAGGCGTGTTCGTGTATGCGTCGGCGCCTCATGAAGCCGACTGGAATGCATTGTCGGCGTTTGCAACCTTTCGAGAGGCTGAGGGCATCACGCTCATCACCTCCGAATCCGAAGCCATCAAGGCAAAGCTGACTGTCATCTTCCGGGCGGCCTGGATCACCCTTAAGGTTCACTCCGATCTTCAGGCAGTCGGCCTCACGGCCGCGTTCTCGCGTGCCCTCGGTGAAGTGGGCATCAGCTGCAATGTCGTTGCCGCTGGGTACCATGACCACATCTTCGTGCCAGTCGAATCCGGCCAAGCTGCCCTCGCTGCCTTGCGAGCGCTTCAAAGGCAATCGGCATGAGTAGTGCTACTTTTCCAGGAGCAGCATGGCCAAATACCTGATCTCCTTCCCAAGCGCGGCGATGGTCGTGCCCGATGGCGAGTGGGAGACGATCGGACGCGACGCGCACGCTGTGATCGACGAGGCGAAGGCCGCCGGCGTCTACGTGTTCGGCGGCGGCATCGACGAAGACGTTCCCGCCGCACTTGTCTCGGCCGACGGCGCGGTCACCGAGGGTGGGTATTCGTGGGCACCCCCACTCAACGGCGGCTTTACCGTGCTCGAACTTCCCTCGCGCGAGGACGCCGTCGCGTGGGCGGCGCGCATCGCGAAGGCTTGCCGCTGCGACCAGGAGTTGCGCGTCTTCCAGTTCGACCCGCAGTCCTGAAGTGAGTCTCGGCCATGAGTCGCGCCGGCGCGATGACGAAAGCGTGCTCCGGTTTCGCCGGTTGCGTCCCCAAGATCAAGACCGCCTCTGGCGCTGGCTGCACATCGCCTTGTGGGATCCGCCGCCCGCCGGTCTCCGGCCTCTCGAGATCCTGCAGCGGCCGGACGTCAGCATATATGCAGATAGTTGGGGGAGTGCCACCGACGTTGGGGTTGTGGCAATGATTGACGGCCACGACATCGGGGCGTGCTGGATGCGCCTGCTTCCCGAAGGCGTTGGCCTGGCGTACGTTGATGAACGCACGCCTCAACTTGGCATCGCATTGGAGCCGGCGTTTCAACACAAAGGGTATGGCGGTAAGCTACTGCTGGCAGCGCTCGCCGCCGCTCAATCTGCGGGCTATCGGCAGGTGTCGCTGACTGTGCATCCTGAGAACCCGGCCATTGCCCTTTATGAACGCTGTGGGTTCAGGAAGAGCGGATTACGCCACAATTACTACCTCATGCTCGCCTCGGCAGCCTAACATTGCGTTCAAAAGTTTCCGCGCGAGTCGTAACAATGTGCGCACCCGTGCAAAGTAGGATAACGCTGGAACGATGTGGAAAGCCCGGATCTGGAGGTTTGCCATGTACTCTGGAAGCTGTCACTGTGGTCGCATTGCCTTCGAGGTTGAAGGCGAGTTCTCGGAAGTCATGGAGTGCAATTGCTCTCACTGTAGTCGCAAGGGCTATCTCTTATGGTTCGTGCCGCGCGGTCAGCTTCGGCTCAAGTCGCCCGTGGAGAACATCTCGACCTACAAATTCAACAAGCACGTCATCAGCCACCACTTCTGCCCCAACTGTGGTTGTGCGCCGTTCGGGTTCGGTGTCAAGTCTGGCGCACCCATGGCAGCGGTGAATGTGCGGTGCCTGGAGGGCGTAGAACTCACGACGCTCAAACGCGTACCGGTCGATGGGCGAAGTCGGTGAAGGAGGCGCCTGACCACGCGGTCAACACCGACGTCCACCGGCGGCGCTTCGCGGCTTGGTGGTTGCCGGTTACCTTGGTTCGTTTGCGCTCAAGATACAGAGTCGCTATGCGCGATCTTACCTGTTTTGGTCTGCTGGTCGTCGTTGCTCTGCCTGCTTTTAGCAACGACGAAGTTCTTCCGGAAGGCACCATAAAGAAGGGCAGCCTTGCTAACGCCCAATTGATTGCTGATGCCAAACTAGGCGTAGCGGCCAAGGTTGGGGTGATGGGTTGCGCCAAGCCGGAACGGTTGGAGCCTTATGTCGTCGCGATGCCAACTGGCGTTCCGGGGCAACGGCAGTGGAAAGAGCTCTGGGTCGTATCGGGCTGCAACAGCAAATTTCCAGTTCATATCGACTTCAAGGAGTCCGGTCCGAGTGCCGCCGATTGGACTATAAGAAAATGAGCGCTAACCACTCGCTCAACCGGACCACTCGGCGGCGGCGCTTGCGCGCCGTCCGCTCGCGGCCGGTTTGCTTAGCTCGTTTAGTTAGGGCGTATGGGCGCGGGCAGTCTGGAGTGGCAACTTCGTCGAAACAGGAAAGGGAAAAATAATGAGCCTTGGATACAACAGCCTTTTGGGCGTCCTAATACTCGTTGCAGATATCTGGGCGATCATCAATATTTTTCAAAGCTCGGTATCGAACGAGAAGAAGCTGATTTGGATAATTGTGGTGGTGCTGCTGCCGGTTCTGGGCTTAATCCTGTGGTTTTTCCTCGGGCCACGGGATCGCAAGTCGTAGCATCGCCATCGGGCGGTGCGGGTGCGGCCCTGCTCTGCTGCCGGTGTCATGGGTTGGAGGCCACGATTGAAGCAAGGTGCAGGCGAATCGTGCGCCTAACCTCTCGCTCAACCGGACTGCTTGCCGGCGGTGCTTGCACGCCGTTCTTCTGGTCGCCGGTTAGCTTGGTTCGTTAGGCCGTACACAGCACGCCTCGTACCAACAAATGTTGCAGATTCGCCAAGCGACCGCATCGGACAGTGCTCCCATCTGGGATATCTTCCACGCCGTCGTTGCTCCTGGCGATACCTATACCTTTGATCCAGGCATCAGACGCGAAGAGGGTCTTGCGTACTGGCTGCATTCATCGAATTGGTGCTACGTCGCAGAGCGCGAACAAAACATCGTCGGGACGTACATTCTGAGGGCTAATCAGCCCGGTCTTGGTGCACACGTCGCCAACGCAGCATTCATGGTCTCGCCCGCTGCGCGCGGCCTTGGCGTCGGACGCGCTATGGGTGAACATTCGTTGAGTGAGGCACGTCGATTAGGTTTTCGCGCAATGCAATTCAACTTTGTGGTGTCTACTAACGAGCCAGCCGTCCGACTTTGGCAGCAACTTGGATTCAAAATTGTCGGTATCCTTCCTGGTGTGTTCCGCCATCGGGACAAGGGGTTTGTTGATGCCTATGTTATGTTTTGCTCGCTCGACGATGCTTAGCCTCTCGCGCAACCCGGGCGCCTCGCCGGCGGCGCTTACGCGCCGTCCGTTCGGCGCCGGTAGCTGGGCCCGTCGGGGGTCATGAATCTCGCTGCAGCGAAGGAGCTTCGAGCCAACGGCAAGCACGCCGAGGCCAAGGATCTGCTGGTCGCGCTTGTGGCTCAGAATCCGAACGACGCAGAACTCCAATATGAAACCGCCTGCGTTCACGACATCCTCGGTGAAGAAGCGTCCGCCGTCGCCTACTATCGTGCCGCGCTACTTGGTCGGCTTTCGCTGGAGCATCTTCGCGGTGCTTACCTCGGCCTGGGTAGCACGTATCGGACGCTCGGCCAGTACGCCGACGCACAAGCGACCCTGCGGCAGGGCCTGGAGCGTTTCCCCGAAGCCAACGAGATGAAGGTTTTCTTGGCGATGACTCTGCACAACCTTGGGCAATCGAAGGCGGCGGTCGAGTGCCTTCTGACAGTGCTTGCGAAGACGTCAAGCGACAAGGATATTCAAGCCTATCGACGTGCGATACTTTTCTATGCGGAAGATGTTGAGCGCATTTGGCCACATGACGCCTGACTAATCGCTCAACCGGGCCGCTTGCCGGCGGCGCGTTGCGCCTTGGTGGTCGCGGGTTACCTTGATTCGTTAGGCGGCACCCACTTTGGAGGTGCAGATGTCGTCATTCTTTTATTTTCTGCCAATGTTGGTGGCAATCGGCTTTCTCTTGGCGAGAGCTGCGCAGGGTGGGTCGGCGACTCCTAGACCGAGCCGGCGGGAACTCGCACTCGCGCTGCTTGGGATCGTTGTCTTGGGGGTCTTGGGCGTAGTCTTCGCTGGCCTGTTGCGGTGAGCTTTTTTGATCGTGCGCAACCCGGGTTGATGGCCGACGATCATCGATCGACAAACGAGGGCATGCCTTGGACCACAAACTAACTACGACCGCTTTCACGCTCGACGGCTACAAGATCGCTCGTAATCTGGGTGTCGTTCGCGGCATCATGGTTCGCTCGCGGTCCATCTTCGGCTCAATCGGAGGTTCACTCCAGACGCTGGTTGGTGGCAACATTACGCTATTCACCAGCCTGTGCGAAAAGACGCGTAGCGAGGCCTTCGAACTGATGTTGGCCCACGCTCAGCAACTCGGCGCCAATGCCGTTGTTGGCATCCGCTACGATGCGACCGAAGTCATGAACGGCGTAACCGAGGTCTTGTGTTATGGAACTGCCGTGGTCGCCGAGCGGAGCGCGTAAACGCTTGCTTCGTTAGGTGCCCGAGAAAGGCTCCATGTCGAACCGTCTTGCCTCTTGCAGTTGTGGTCAGCTCACTGCCCAGGTCGGCGGTGAGCCCGTACGCATCTCGATTTGTCACTGCCTGGCCTGTCAACGCCGAACCGGCAGCGTCTTCGGGCAACAGGCCAGGTTTCGTCGCGAAGATGTCTCGCTCTCCGGCGTTTCATCTGAGTACGTCCGTGTTGGCGACGAAGGCTCTCACGTCAGGTTCCACTTTTGCCCGACCTGCGGATCAACTGTCTACTATCAGCTGGAGGCTTTGGAGGAGTACCTTGCAATCCCCATTGGCGCATTTGCCGATCCAGGTTTCCCGCCGCCGCTCTTCTCCGTCTACGAGACTCGAATGCACAGCTGGGTCGTTCCTCCGCCAGACGCCGAGCACATCCCATGAGCGCACGCTCGGCCAGGACTGTCTAGTCAGCGGGGAACGCAGAACACGGGTCCCTCGAGGATCCATCCTCGGGCAATTGTGGCGTTGATCTCTGCGGGATCCGTCAGGTAGCGATGGTTCGCTTGGCCTCCCATGCCGTTGTTGTACAGGCGCGTAACGGTCTGGTATTCGGGTGCGCAACCTGTCGAGAGCGGCTCGACCGCGCGGAAGGCAAGCGCCTCAAAAGTCCAGGCGGGATTCGCCTTGACGACGTCGCATTCGGCCACGCTGATCGTATAGAAATGCGAGGTCGGTCCGACGCCGGGCGTGCCGAAGAACCGGCACGCTTCGTTGCCCGGCCCCGTACCCGTCTTCCAGCTGTGGAACGTGAAACCCGTGCGCTTCCACCCGGGGTCGCCGTCGAGCGCCGCCGCCTCCTCTGGAAAGGCGGTGATGAAGTAGTGGTTGAGCGAAGGGGCGTAGTACTCGATCGTGTCGACGACTACCGCAGCACCGCCGCCCCCTCCGGTCGGATCGACGTAGAGCACCTTGTGGTCGTCCAATCCGCCATCGACATGATCGACCTGCATCAACTTGGTCTTCGCTGCGGCGTCGCCGTTCACCCACGCGAAAAGGAATCCGAGCGACCAGGTGATGATGTCCGCGCCGCTTTGGGGATCGAGCTCGTGGCCCTGACCGTCGAGCAGAACATGGCCTCGCGGCCCCGCCATACGATCCAGCGCCGTGCGTACGACGCCGGCAGGGGCGATCGGATCGGTGGTGCCCGACAGCGCAAGGAACGGCAGCGTCAAGCCCTGCGCTCCCAGCTGGTCGGTGCCGAACGCCGGAAGGATCTCGAGGCCGAAATACGGGACATAACCAACCGCGGCCCGCACTCTCGTATCCAGCGTGACCCTTTTCCGATCGAACGTCAGCAAAGCGTAATTGAGCTCCGCGCCGCCGAGCAGCATCAGCGTCTCTCCGCCCTGGCTGATGCCGAACGCACCGACCTGGCTCGTCTGCAGGCGACCGAGCCACTCCGCGCGCGCCAGCATCGTGTCGAGCCCGGCAGAGATGGACAGCGGCCGGATCGCTTGCATCGCGACGAACTCGCTCCAGACCGGTATGTACACTTGGGGGCCGACCATGGCCGAGTCCGACGCTTTGGTGCCGAGCGTGGCCACGTCCGACGCTCTGGCGCTGAGAGTGGCCGAGTCCGGACCAAACACGGAGTAACGCAGGTCGCCGTGGAACGGTGCGACGGTCACGTAGCCCCACGATGCGAACGCGATGAGCGCACGAAGGTAAATGCCGGTCAGCGGGCTGCCGCCGTAGCCGTGGGAAAACAGCAAGACCGGCAGCTGCGCCGGGCTCGGGGGCAATAGCGGCGCTTCGCTGCCGCGTTGCATTTTGGGTACGACGCTGCCGTCGGGCAGGACGTAGTCTGTGCGGGGGTTGTCGGACGTGGTGGGATAGCACGCCAGGAAGACGTAAGTGACGGGCGTCCCAGCCCAGCGGTCGTAGAGGTCCGTGTCGTTGGGCGCGACGAAGGTCGAGGTCAATGCACCGGTCGGCGACACGAGGAGCGAGTCGACGTAGCGCTCCGTGCCGCCGCCCGACTGGCCGCGCCAGTACATGTCGGCGGTCTCATCGGCCGGCACGCGTGAAAAATCCTGTTCCACGTTCGTGCAGGCTACGGGATAAGGGCCGATGACCGGCAAGGGCGGCACGACGGTCTGCCCGTGCGCGGCGGGCCCCAGCCCGATCAGGAAAGCCAGCAACGCGCTGGCTGCGAGGCCTCGGTACATGATCTTTGCTCCAGGAGGTAGTTTAGACCCCCAGACGGCGCAGGTAAATTGGATGCGCGATTTCTCGCGCTGGTCCATACGTATCAGCTTGATTTCGAAAAAGCCCGGTACCATTAACCTTTCGCTCAACCGGATGCCGCAGGGGCGGGCTTCGTCCCTCCGCTCGCGGCCGGCTAGCTTGGCTCGTTAGGTCTCGCGTAGGCCAGCACATTTTCGGGAAAACTCATGTTTGACCACGTCGTATTCGGAGTCAGCGACTATGCAGCGAGCAAAGCGTTCTTCCTCAAGGCACTCGAACCGCTCGGCGTAGCTGTCGTCCTGGAGGGGCCGCTCGGTATCGAGCTTAGTTCAGACGGCAAGTCTTCATTGTGCATCCGCCAGATCGAAGAGAAATCGGCGCATCTTCACTTGGCGTTCGTGGCCGAGAATCGCCAGCAAGTCGAAGCTTTCTATCGCGCGGCTCTGGCGGCGGGCGGCGAGGACAATGGTGCACCTGGTCTGCGCCCGCACTACCATGCGAACTACTATGCAGCTTTCGTCATTGGTCCGGATGGGCACAACATCGAAGTGGTCTGCCACGAACCCGAAGCCTGACTCTTTCATCGCGAGGACACCCACAAGCGGGCTTCGCCCACTTGCGGCCGCCCTCATGTCAAACGTCAGGCAACACCCGGCCACCACCATGACACAAGTCAATGCGGCGGACGCCGTATCAACCGACGAAGACTTTCGAACGCTGGAGCGAACGCGCTTGCGTGCTTTGGTCGGTCGCGATATCGCGCTTGCCCAGGCACTTCATTCCTCGGAATTCCATCTCATAACGCCGCGTGGCTCAGCGTACTCTCGCGAGTCGTACCTCCAAGCCGTGGAGATCGGCAAGATCGTCTATCTGAAGTGGGAGGCCGCGGAGATTCTCGTCCGCCGCTTCGCCAGCGTGGCGCTGCTTCGCTATCAGGCCGAGCTCGAAATGCCGAGCTCGTCCGGCGAGAATTCATCGTTTGCATGCTGGCACACCGACTCGTATGAACTGCATAATGGCTTCTGGCAGGTCGTCTGGTCCCAGGCCACCCTCATTCGCTAGCAGCCAAAAGAGCGCACATGAGCCATTCGCCGACCTCCGAACTCGTAGCTGTATGGGTTGCCGTTGCGACTGCTCTCGCGTTGGGACTCGCGGGCTGCGCCGCCGGACCAGGCCCCAAGCCGAGCACTTCGCCTTCGGAGGCTGCACCGTACGTTGGGGTGTTTACCGGGGAGTTCGTGGATGGGAGGCCACTGTACCGATTCCCTCCTATCCTCGTGGTCGGTTCAAGAATCTACGGCGTTGGGGCTGACCATTGAGGCATCCCAGTGTCGCCTAACCACGCGGTCTGCACTGACGCCCAGCGGCAGCGCTTCGCGCCTCGGTCGCCGCCGGTTACCTTGATTCGTCAGGCGGCCAAGCACCATCGCCGACACCCCACCATCGCACGCACATGAAATCCATCTACGTTGTTCTTGCTCTGCCTGTCCTGTCAGCCTGCGTCAGTATCGAACTGCCGGGCGTGGTATTAGACGCCACCAAGTTGGCGAAAGACACATACAGGTCCGTCGTCGGGAGCAAAGGCGAACAAGAAGGGCCAGCTGCGAGTACAGATTCTCCCAATAGTGTGTCCAACACTTACATCGGCCAGGACAACCAGACCCCGGTTGAAGTGAAAAACCTCTGTGTCAGCGAAGCCGTCGCGAAGCTCTTTAAGGCAAATGGCAAGGAAGTGCCCTATACGATCATTGAGAACACGATCTCAACGGTCAACAATGCCATTTCGGCCAACTGTAAAGTGGTGGCCACCAAAACGATCCAAGCGCCGCAAAGTCAGAAGCAATGAACACCATGTTTTCTGTTCCGGGGCACGAGCGCGTGCGGTAGGGCAATGGATGCACCTCGCGAAGTCAAGGCGGCGATCTTTCTGGCGTGGGTCGTAGTTGTTATCGAGACCATCGATAGGTTGTGGCGCATTTCGAAGGACTCCTACGCAACGACTTTTACGCGTCTTGGATCGAACCTTACCATCGCGACACTGTCCTCTGCGGCGCTCGTTGCGTTCTTTATTTTCTTTGCCGCGCAGCGCCATAACTGGGCACGCATTGCACTTCTCGTTAGCACGTTGGCAGGATGGTGCCTTTGGTGTGTTTGGCTTTTTGGGTTTCGGGCAAGCTCCGAATATGCATGGTGGCAATGGCTGGGTTATGGGAGCCTTACCACAATGGAACTTATCATCCTGATCCTCTTGTTTCATGGCAGGGGCGCTCTGTGGTATCACTCGCGCCCTGCCGTTAGTGACGGGGCGCTCTGAACTCTCGCTCGTTAGGCGTCGTCTCGATCGAAAGAGAAAACTCTTGCAACAATTGCCCACCCCGGTCGATTCCGTCGAGTTCCTGGTCCTCGTGGACAACAGTCTCGACAGTCTCTCGAGCGTTCCCAAGCATGTGTCGCTCGAATGGCCACGCCTGATGCGATATGGGATGAAGGAACTGTCCGGCGAAGGGCAATGCTGTGCAAACCACGGTCTATCGCTTGTAGTAACGGCCCGAAGAGATGGTGTCTCGCACACGGTAATGTTCGATGCAGGGCCGGAGAATTACGTGCTGGAACGCAACGCACCGCGGCTCGGAGTCGACTTTTCGACGATTGAAGGAATTGTTCTTTCTCATGGTCATTGGGACCACGCGGGCGGACTCCCTGCGGCCATTCGGTCCATTCTCTCTGCTAGAGGTGCTCAGCCGATTCCAGTGTTCGTCCATCCCGGAATGTTTCGCCAGCGCGCACTAACTCTAGCCTCGGGAACCATCCTTCCAATCAAGGCGATTCCCAGTCCGAGCGAGTTGACGGCTCTGGGCGCACGAGTCATCAGTTCCGAACAGCCACAACTCATCCTCGAGGGGTTCTTCTGGATCAGCGGAGAGATTCCGCGAGTCACGCCCTATGAGAACGGTTTTCCGGGCCACTTGCGTCGATCGGAGGATGGATCATCCTGGGAGAGCGATCCGCTCATCATCGATGAGCGATTTCTCGCGGTCGACGTCCGAGGCAAAGGCATTGTTGTGCTCACCGCCTGCTCACATGCAGGCGTGGTAAACGTCTTGCGGAATGCTCGCGAAACATTTTCACCGGTGCCGCTTCACGCCGTAGCCGGAGGTTTTCATCTTTCGGCTGCAAACGAGGGCATCATTCCGGAAACAGTGGCAGATCTTGGTTCGTTCGGACTAACGGTGATCGCTCCGGGTCACTGCACGGGGTGGCGAGCGACGAACGCCCTGGTTAAAGCGTTCGGTGAAGATGTCGTGACACCTTCTGCAGTCGGGAAGACCTATGTTCTTTGAGTCAAGCAAAGGAGCGGCCCCGACGGCTAAACTCTCGCTCAATACGGACGCCCACCTGCGGCACTGGCGCGCCGTCCGCTCGCGGCCGGTTAGCTTGGTTCGTTAGGCGCCATCTTGCCCACCGTTCTTCCAGGCTATGCGAAGGTCGTGCAAGCCCTGACACGGGTCATGCGAGGGCTTCCAGGCGTAATCGTCACGATTGACGGTCGCGATGGTGTCGGAAAGACCACGCTTGGACGTTACCTTGCCTGGTACTTCAATGTGACGCTGATCGAGGCTGATCTTTTTCTGATTCCTTCGCAGGATTACCTCACTCATCTCGACTTCCAGGTAAATCGCATCATCGAACGACGGTTTACCTTGCCTCGTCCCGTAATCGTTGAAGGCGTATCGATGCTTCAGCTGATGAAGCGCATTAATCGCGTTCCGGATTTTGCCATTTACGTTACGAACCCTCAGCATTCGGGCAGCAGAGTCCTGGAACAGCAGCTTTCCGCATACGAAGCAACTTATGCCCCGTCGAAGAAGGCGAACATGGTGGTGGAGATTGAGTTTGATGGCGCCTGATCACGCGTCCGACACGGACGCCCACCGACGGCGCTTCGCGCCTTGGTGGTTGCCGGGTATCTTGGTTGAGAGCGCCAAGTTCAAGCCGTTGAATGGGTAAAGGCCGCAAAGTGAGCCTCGCGCAGAACCATGCTGACCCCTGACGACGTCCGGTCCATTCCGCTGTTCTCGACGCTCGCTGTCGCCGAACTGGAAGGTCTCGCGGCATCCTCCGCCGATTTACATCTCGGCGCCGGAGAATTCGCCGTTCACGAAGGTGGGGAGCGCGCGCTCTACGCGGTGCTCACCGGGAAGATCGAGGTCGTCAAGCTGTTCGACGGTATCGAGCGAACGCTGGGATGGCGCGGTCCGGGCACCATCTTCGGCGAAGTACCGATCGCCTTCGGCACCGTGTTTGTGGGCGGGTATCGGGCGGCGGAAGCGTCGCGCGTTTTCCGTGTGGATCCCAAGCACTATTACGCGATTGCGGCGACATCGCCGGAGGTCGTGGCCAAGGTCGGCGCGCTCGCACGCGAGCGCATGGGAGGGCTGCAGGGCATCGCCGCCGAGCCGCCGAAGGCACGCGTGACAATGGTCTGTAACCGCTGGGACGCCGCTTGCAGCGCATTGCGCCAGTTCCTCGCGCGCAACCAGATTACCTATGACTGGATGATACCCGACGCGCCCGAATTGTCGACGTGCTGGCCCGGAACTCGCCCGGCTGACGACGATTGCCCTGTGCTCCGCCTGACGGATGGGACGCTTCTCACTCGACCCACGACGCGCGATCTTGCAGAGCGCCTGGGTCTACAGACCCACGCACGTCTCCCCGAGTACGACACGATCATCATCGGTGGCGGACCGGCCGGCCTCGCGGCTGCCGTGTACGGTGCGTCCGAGGGATTACGCACCATCGTGGTGGAGCGCGAGGCGCCCGGGGGTCAGGCCGGGACATCCTCGCGCATCGAGAACTATCTCGGCTTCCCCAGCGGCGTCTCGGGCGACGAACTCGCGAGCCGCGCCCTCCAGCAGGCAAGGCGGCTTGGAGCGGAGATACTGGTCACGCGCTCGGTCGCGCGTATCGATTCGGCAACTCGTCAGGTTTGCCTCGACGGTGACGATATTGTCCGGGGGCGGACTATTATTCTTGCCACCGGCGTAACGTGGCGTCGCTTGGACGTAGATGGCTTTGACCGGCTGATCGGGAAGGGCATCCATTATGGCGCCGCACGCGGCGAAGCAACCGCCACCCACGGGCTCGACGTCCATCTCATCGGAGCTGGAAATTCAGCCGGTCAGGCCGCGTTGTACTTTGCCAATCATGCGCGCATGGTGACGCTTGTCGTGCGCGGTGATTCCCTGGAGAAAAGCATGTCCCGTTACCTGATCGAGCAGCTGGAAACGAAGTCGAACGTGACGATTCAACCGCGCTCGGAAGTCGTCGCCGCGCATGGCGACACCCATCTGACAGCGATCGACATACGCGATGGCGCGACCGCAAAGATCCATCGCCACGACTGCGGCGGCCTTTTCGTCTTCATCGGCGCCGACGCAGAGACCGGGTGGCTGCCGGCGGACATCGCTCGTGATGGTCGAGGCTATGTCCTGACCGGCGACGACGTGGTGAAGGCCGGACGCTGGTCGCACGGCCGCGATCCTTATCTCCTCGAATCGAGTGCTCCCGGGATTTTCGCCTGTGGCGATGTGCGGCTGAGCCCGGTGAAACGCGTTGCCTCCGCAGTCGGTGAAGGCAGCATGGCGATCGCTTTCGTCCACAAGTATCTGCAACAGGATGCACGCGCCGAGAGGCAATGAAATGAATCAGCATCCCATCGCCCTGCTCATCGAACAGGCAGACAAAGCGATCAACCAGGAGGACTTCGACACTGTGGTCGATCTCTATGCCGAGGATGCCGTTCTAGTGATTAAGCCTGGTACCAATGCGGTGGGCAAGACGCAAATCCGGCGCGCGATGGAAGCCATTGCGGCTCACTTCGAGGGCAGCCTGGACGTCCGACAAGCTGGAATGGTAATTCTTGAAACCGGAGATACCGCGCTAGTTCTCGCGAAGACATTGGTTTCTGCAAAGAACTTCCCAGTGATAGAGCGAAACGCCACCTACGTGTTCAAGAAAGACAGGCACGATCGGTGGGTGTGTGCGATCGACAACTCATACGGGCACGAAGTCTTTGAGGCACGTACCTGATCTCTCGCTTAGCCGGAAAGGCTGGCGCATATTTCATGAATGCCCGACGGGACTCGTTGTAAACATTCCGACCTCTTGATCTTGGAGGAGACGCAGCATGGACCGATTCACGGGCGGTTGCCTTTGCGGCAACGTCCGACTTGTGGCGTCGGGACGCCCATATCGGGTCGGCCTCTGTCACTGTCTCGACTGCCGCAAGCATCATGGTGCACTCTTTCACGCTTCCGCGGTGTTCCCTCAGGATGCGGTGACGATCGATGGCGAAACACGCGAGTACGCCGGGCGGTTTTTCTGTCCCCGCTGCGGCTCGTCGGTTTTCGCGCGCACCGCAGACGAAATCGAAGTGAACCTGGGATCCCTGGATGCCCCTGACCAACTGATGCCAACGTACGAAAGCTGGATCGTTCGTCGCGAATCCTGGTTGCCGCCGTTTCCGCTCACGAGACGATACGAGCGCGATCGTGACGCGACGGGTCGCTTTGAGGAGTAGGTAGTAACTTGAACACGCGTGCCCGCGATCGCCGGAGCGAAGCCATGACGCCGTCCGTTCCCGCCGTCTCAGGAGCGCCGGCGCCATTCTGGCGGCGCGCCTTCGCCTGGTGGCTCATCCAGGTCAAGCACGTGCTGCCGCCGACCATCTTCTTCTTCTTCGGGTTCAACCTGATCCTGTTCACGCGCTGGATGACGCTGCGGGAGTACGGCATTCCGTTTACCAATTTCTTCACCGCGTCGCTCGCCGCGCTGCTTGTCGGCAAGGCCGTGCTGGTGGTCGACAACCTCCCCTTCATGCGCCGCTTCGATGGTGCGCCGCTGATCCAGCCTATCCTTTTCAAATCCACGATCTACTGGCTCTGCGTGTTCGTGTTCCGCCTCGCCGAAGGCCTGTTGTATTTCTTGCGCGACGGCGGGGCTCTGGACGATTTCCCGAACTTCCTCGTTTCGCAATTCTCGTGGCCGCGCTTTCTGGCGATCCAGATCTGGCTGATGGTGCTGTTCCTCGTCTACGTGACGGCCCACGAGCTCAATACGCTGTTCGGCGATGGCGAGCTGCCGCGACTGTTCCTCCGCTGGCACTCGTCTGAAGCCAAGCTCACAAGGCGTCAACGCATCCGCCACCTGACGCGGCTCAACCGGCTGACCCAGGCCGTTCCGGTCGAGGTCATCAGCGCGCCGGGCTCGCCCGCGCACACCGAGCTGGTCGGGATCCTGCGCGAGCTTGCGGCACGACCGGGCGACAAGGAGATTTCCGGAGCAGAGCAAGGCAACCGATGAAGCAGGACGCGCCGATGATCCTGGAAGTGGCAATTCTGGACGTACGCGGCGGGCTTGAACGGGAGTTTGAGGCGGCCTTTGCGCAAGCCTCGCCCATCATCGCCTCGATGCCCGGCTACATTTCACATCAACTGCAACGTTGTGTCGAAACCTCCAATCGGTACGTGCTGCTCGTCAATTGGAAATCTCTGGAAGCGCACACCGTTGGATTCCGTGGCTCACCCGAATACCAACGCTGGAAGCAGTTGCTTCATCACTTCTATGATCCTTTCCCAACGGTCGAGCACTATGCGCTGGTTGCACAGGGCGCGGCCTAGTCACTCGACGGGCGAGGAAGACCAAACGCGCTTCGGCGAGGCGCTCGCAGCGCACGCTGTCCTACATTGGCGACTCGCCCCCGTCGAGACCGAGTCGCTGGATTTACAACACCTTCTCGAAAGCTAGCCCGGGAAGTCCCGGGCGATCGTGACCCACTCGCCGCGCCCGTGATACCGTCTCCTTGATCGGCCAAGGCGGACTGGAATTGTCCGGAGTGTCATCCACTCGATTGGGAGCTTGCCGAGAATCGTGCTCGAGGACGCAAGGGAGAGTGCGGGCGCATGCGTGCGGTTGATCGCATGCACTGCCGCATTGCTCATCGGCGTCGTCGCAGAACAGGCCAAAGCTGATCTCGTCGTTCCCTCCGGCGCCACCACCAGTCTGGGCAGCGGCGTCGTCGACCTCGCCTGCACCGATCTCATCGTCGGTGGAACTTTCCAAGTCCAGAGCGGCGCCGTACTGAACGTACGCAACGTCACCATCCAAGGCGGCGGTGCGATCGACGGGGGAGCTGGCGTCATACAGGTAGGCGGCAACTGGGCCGCCAACGGCAGCTTCGCTGCCGGGACTGGCGAAGTCGACTTCCGCGATCTGTGCGCGGTGGGCGCGGCCAGCATCAGCGGCGACACGACGTTCTTCCGCGCGAGCTTCGTGTCGACCACCTCGAAGAACTACGTCTTCGCGGTCGGCTCGACGCAGAAGATTCTCTCCGTGCTCGAGATCTCGGGCACGGCCCCGAACCCGATCCAATTCAGGAGTGCCACGCCCGGACAGGTCGCATTCATCGACCTCGTCGGCAGTGGCACGCAACTCATTCAGCACGTCGGCGTGACCGATGTCTGGTCGACTGGGCAGTGGCTGGCGCCGTTCCAGACCAACGAGGGCGGGGGCGGCAATGCGCGTCGCTGGTTCGGCACTCCCGGCGGTGGTGGCGGGGGTGGCGGTCCCGTGACGCCGGTTCCCGCGATGGACGAGGCAGCGCTGATCGCGCTGGCGATGCTGCTCGGTGTGAGCGGCTTGTGGTTCGTGAGGCGCGCGAACGCGCGTCGCAAAGAGGCGGTAGCTATGCGCGCCGATACAGCGCGCGATGAGGACAGACCATGAAGACGAGACGATTCCGGAGGCGGCCCCTGGCGATCGCGTTGGCGGCGGTCATGGCCTTCAACTCCCAGCGCGTGCTTGCAGCCGACGTCGAGATCCGCATGCCGATAGGCGGCGGGTTCGCGGTTCGCGACAACGGAGGCACGCTGCTGCGTCTCTTGGTCGACTCTTCGGGCGCGATGACGATTCCATTTCTAGTAACGGCCGCCATGCAGCCGAGCGCCGTCTGTTTTGAGACGGCAACCGGGCTCCTCGGCCAGTGCGCACCGGGAGGCGTGCAAGGCCCGCAAGGGACGCAGGGGCCGCAGGGTTTGACGGGTCCGCAGGGGGCCCAGGGTACGCAGGGTACTCAGGGAACATCGGGATCGCAGGGGACCGGTACTCAGGGACCGCAGGGCCCTCAGGGAACACAAGGCGGCGCGGGTGCGCAAGGTTCGATCGGCGCGCAAGGTCCGCAAGGCGGCATTGGAACCCAGGGCTCAACCGGTTCACAAGGCTCGCAAGGATTCACCGGCACTCCGGGCACTCCGGGTGCGCAGGGCGCGCAAGGATTCACGGGCACACCGGGCGCGCAGGGGCCCGCGGGCGTTCAAGGCTCACAAGGTGCAGACGGCAGCACGGTGCTGAGCGGCAGCGGAGCGCCGGCCAGTGGCCTCGGCGCGATCGGCGACTTCTATATCGATACGTCGGCCGAAGTGATCTACGGACCAAAGACCGCCGGCGGATGGGGAGCTCCAACTTCACTGGTGGGTCCGCAAGGATCGGCTGGTGCGCAGGGCACTCAAGGTGCAGCAGGAGCACAGGGCGCGCAGGGATCGCAGGGTATCGGCACGCAGGGGCCACAAGGAACGCAAGGTTCGACCGGTGCGCAGGGTTCGACGGGCGCGCAAGGCCCGATCGGGACGCAAGGCTCAACCGGTTCGCAGGGCTCGACCGGTTCGCAGGGCTCGACAGGGGCACAGGGTACGCAAGGCTCAACGGGTTCGCAGGGCTCGCAGGGATTCACCGGCACTCCGGGTGCGCAGGGCGCGCAAGGATTTGCGGGCACACCGGGCGCGCAGGGGCCCGCGGGCGTTCAAGGCTCACAAGGTGCAGACGGCAGCACGGTGCTGAGCGGCAGCGGAGCCCCAGCAAGTGGCCTCGGCACGATCGGCGACTTCTACATCGATACGTCGGCCGAAGTGATCTACGGACCAAAGACCGCCGGCGGATGGGGAGCTCCAACTTCACTGGTGGGTCCGCAAGGATCGGCTGGTGCGCAGGGCACTCAAGGTGCAGCAGGATCGCAGGGCGGCACAGGTGCGCAGGGTCCGCAAGGCAATCAGGGTTCGACCGGTACGCAAGGCTCGACCGGCGCGCAGGGTACGCAAGGTACGCAAGGATCAACCGGTTCGCAGGGATCGACTGGAGCACAAGGCACACAAGGCACTCAGGGCTCGACCGGCTCCCAAGGCTCTACGGGCGCGCAAGGTCCGCAAGGAACGCAAGGTTCGACCGGTGCGCAGGGTTCGACGGGTGCGCAAGGCCCGATCGGGACGCAAGGCTCGACCGGTTCGCAGGGCTCGACAGGGTCACAGGGTACGCAAGGCACGCAGGGTTCAACTGGTTCGCAGGGTGCAGACGGCAGCACGGTGCTGAGCGGCAGCGGAGCGCCGGCCAGTGGTCTCGGCGCGATCGGCGATTTCTATATCGATACGTCGGCCGAAGTGATCTACGGACCAAAGACTGCCGGCGGTTGGGGAGCTCCGACTTCACTGGTGGGTCCGCAAGGCTCGACCGGTGCGCAGGGCGCGGCCGGCTCGCAAGGAACCCAAGGTGCAGCAGGATCGCAGGGCGGCACAGGTGCGCAGGGTCCGCAAGGCAATCAGGGTTCGACCGGTACGCAAGGCTCGACCGGCACACAGGGTCCACAAGGAACGCAAGGCTCGACCGGTTCACAGGGCTCGACAGGAGCGCAAGGCACACAAGGCACTCAGGGCTCGACCGGTTCGCAGGGCTCGACAGGAGCACAAGGTACACAGGGCACTCAGGGCTCAACCGGTTCCCAGGGCTCGACTGGAGCACAAGGTACACAAGGCACTCAGGGCTCAACCGGCTCGCAAGGATCCACCGGTTCGCAGGGCTCCACAGGAGCACAAGGCCCACAAGGCACTCAGGGCTCAACAGGTTCGCAAGGATCCACCGGTTCGCAGGGATCGACAGGAACACAAGGCCCGCAGGGCACTCAAGGCTCAACAGGTTCGCAAGGATCCACCGGTTCGCAGGGCTCGACAGGGGCACAAGGCCCGCAAGGCACTCAAGGCTCAACCGGCTCGCAAGGATCCACCGGTTCGCAGGGCTCGACAGGGGCACAAGGCCCGCAAGGCACTCAAGGCTCAACCGGCTCGCAAGGCTCAACCGGTGCGCAGGGCTCGACAGGAGCACAAGGCCCACAAGGCACTCAGGGCGCAACAGGCCCGGGCGCGGCAGCCAGCGCTGTCGAGGGCGTTGCCACCGCGAGTGTTTCAACGGCTTCGGCGGTCTACGTCCCGCTGGCCGGAGGGCCATCGGTTGACGCGGTCATCCCGGCCTCGGGAAAGGTGCTCGTGATTCTGACCGGCGAGCTAAGCGGCTCCAACGTGAACTCCATTGCTTATATGTCAGTTAGCTTAGACAACAGCGTTGCTTTGGATACGAATTCGCTTCGAGTGGAAGGCACCAACGTAGTCCGGTCGAGTCTGATGCTGCTTCTCACCGGTCTGACCCCTGGCCTCAGCGTCAACTTCAGCGCGGTGTACAAGTTGGTCGGGAACGGCACCGCGATCTTCAATGCGAGGCAAATCACCGTGCTCCCGAACTAGACGTTACCACCGCGATGCGCGTTATGTGGCGGACTTTCGCGAGCGCTGCGTAACTCGCGTCGCGCGCGGCGCGTGCGACGGTCTGCGCGGCATCAGATCTCGCAGATCCCCGGTTGTCGCTGGCCCTTGAGCGCCACGAGATCGGCGTACACGTACGGGATGTTGTGGGTCTTGTGCCACTCGGTCGGAAAGGTCTGCCAGACGCGCGTGCCCTGGAATCGACATCGCACGCCCGGCACGTAGCGCGCCTGCTCGCGCCGCGTGTAGTACCAGAACGAGTTCGGATTCCAGAACGATACGTGCGTCGGATCCTGGAACGCGCCGCGGCCGTCGGTTGAAGGTGTCCGCGAGATGATCCAGCCGCCCGGCGCGAGCACGCGGTAGAGCTCGTTCATCAAGCCCACGACGCACTTCGCCGCCACGCCATCGGCCCCGTGGTCGCAGCTCGAGTCGGGGCAGGTCGGCACATGCTCCAGGAAGTCGAAGGCACGCACGCAGCCGACGGAGTTGTCGGGGACGGGCAGGCCCTTGCGGATGTCGCACACCAGATCGGCGTCGTGGAGGTCCACGCTGCGGAAACCTTCCGGACATCCTGTCGCGCCGCCGAGGTCGTACATCGGCAGTCCGTTGCGTCGGCTCCACTCGGCGATCAGACCGTAGACGTACCGGTTGGAGACTTCCTGCTGCCGCTGCTGGATCTCGGCATTGCGTTGCAGATACGTGTTCTGTCCATCCGGCTGCAGGCGGTACAGGTACAAGCATTCGGGAAGGTGTTTGAATTCCACGCCGGCGAGATAGGTGCGGCAGACAAGATCGTGATCGTCGACCACGCCGAGCGTCGAATCGTGGCCCGCCGCGCGGCGATACGCGTCGCGGCTCCAGGCGCGAACGTGGTTCGGCGCGAAGAAGATCAGATGCAGCGAACTCGCATCCGGTTCGAAGGCGCGCATGGCGGTGTAGCCGCGCCCTGCGTGAGCGAATGGATACGATACCCAGCCATAGGCCGCGTCGTAGACTTCGCAGGACCCGTCGCCACGGAAGTTCGCAAAATCGGAGTAGACGAACCCGGCGCCGCCTGAGACCGCCTCTTCGATCCGGGCAAGCGCCGTCGGCATCAGCAGATCGTCGTGGTCGAGTTCGACGAACACGTCTCCGATGCACTGCTCACACGCAAATCGTTTGAGCATGCCGACGCCGAACCGGGAAATCCAATCGGGCGCCGGTACGACCCTCACGCGCGGGTCGGCTCGAATGCTCTCCGGAATCTCCATCGCGGGACCATTCGGCACGAGGACCCATTCCCAGTCGGTCCTGGTCTGCGCAGCGAGGGACACGTGAGCCGCACCGAGATAGTCGGGCTTGTGCGAAGGCGTAAATACACTCAGCTTCATGTCGATGCCGGCCGCGAGTCCTGGAGCCTCAATTATCGCAGGGCTTGCGGCCGCCGTTCGCCTCCGGTGTAGCGGCATTTCCGGCAGCGCCCGCCGGCGCCAGGTTTGTCAGCCCGCACCAACAGTGCTATTAATGGTTGGCCGCGTGGCAGTGTCGGGGTCGGCGTCCAAGACGCCGCAGTGCTGGCGTGCCGCGCGAGCAAACCTGTCTCCTGACTTGAGGAGAGCAAGCTATGGCGCCACTGGCAGCGGAACTTCTCGGTACTTTCTGGCTCGTTCTCGGCGGCTGCGGAAGTGCGGTAATAGCCGCAGGGGTTCCCGAGCTGGGCATCGGATTTACCGGCGTCTCGCTCGCGTTCGGCCTCACGGTGCTCACCGGCGCCTACGCGCTCGGACCGGTCTCCGGCGGTCACTTCAATCCGGCGGTATCGTTCGGCCTTTGGGCCGGCGGACGCTTCCCTGCGTCGAAGCTGCTGCCCTATGTCATCTGCCAGGTGCTGGGTGCAGTTCTCGGTTCCGGCGTGCTCTATCTCATCGCGAGCGGAAAGGCTGGCTTCGATCTGCAAGCCGGCTTTGCCTCGAATGGCTACGGCGAACACTCGCCAGGAAAGTACAGCCTCAATTCCGCGCTGGTCTGCGAGGTCGTGATGACCTTCATGTTTCTCGCTGTCATCCTGGGTGCTACACACAGGCGATCGCCGACCGGCTTCGCGGGGATCGCGATCGGCCTGTGTCTTACGCTCATTCACCTGGTCAGCATCCCGGTGACGAACACTTCGGTGAATCCGGCGCGGAGCACCGGACCGGCGCTCTTCGTCGGCGGATGGGCGCTCGAGCAGCTGTGGCTCTTCTGGGTCGCGCCGATCGTCGGTGCCTTGGTCGCGGGCTGGTTATCGCGGATCGTGTTTCACGGGGATGACCAACCGCCGATCGTCGGGAATTGATCAGACCGCCAGGGCGGCGACCTGCTTCACGTCAAGGAATCAGCGAGCAGTCGCTCCATCTCGATCAGAGGAGGTTGATGCGGGGCCGCGACACTCGCTGCCTTGATTCGTTAGGCGTCATAGATTCATGCGCGATCGGTCATCGGCGACGATGACCAGCCGCAGCCGGACACGGCAACCTCGGGAGGATCAACATGGCGATCGCTCAAACGCGCGATGCGTTGTCGCGCATCTTGTACCAGCGCTGTTTCTGGCTGTTTGCCGTCCTGATCGTGCTGATCGGCGCGGTGGCCTTCGTTCCTCCGACCGACCACGGCCGGCTGGTGGTGAATGCCGTCAACATGTTCCTGCTGCTGACGACCGTAGCGGCGGTAAGCCGGACGACACTGTCGTTTGTCATGGCATTGCTTCTCGCGATTCCCGCAGTCTGGTTCCAGTACTCCGGACTTTGGCACGATGACGATTGGCAGCTCGCCGAGTCATGGATGTTCAGCGCCGGGCTCTATTTCGTCACGACCGCGTATCTGCTGCGTTATGTGTTTCAGCCCACAGTGATGACGCCCGACAAGCTGTTTGGCGCGGCAGCGGCGTACCTCCTGATCGGCGTCCTCTGGGCCTACAACTACGCAATCATCGGGTTTTTCTATCCGGAGTCGTACCTGGTCGTCGGCCAGCCGGGGCGCCTGGTTTACGCCGACGCGCTGTACCTCAGCATCACAGTGCTCACCAGTACTGGATTCGGCGATATCGTGCCGCTTACGCGCCAGGCACGAGGTGTATGCATGATCGAGCAGATCACCGGTGCTCTGTTCGTCGCGATCCTGATCGCGCGGCTCGCCGGCGTCTATCCGCCGCGAGATAGTTACGTCGACAAGAAGTAGCCGGCGGCGCGCGGGAGCGAGCCGCCTAACCAGACCCGGTTAGCTCGGTCGTCAGCCGCTTCGCGAGTACCGGAGCACGTCATGATCTTCATCGCTTAATAGGAGCGCTGCCTTGAAGCCTTTCACTACAGTCGCAGTTGTTTTCCTGGCGCTGATTGCGGTCGTTCACTTGCTTCGTCTCTTCCTTGCCTGGGAAGTAACAGTCGTCGGGTTCGTCATTCCGGTATGGTGGAGCGCATTGGGCCTTGTCATCCCCGGCGCGCTGGCGCTGATGGTCTGGCGCGAGTCACGCACGTGATTGGGCCTTCCCTACACACGTACGACGGCAAACGCGCGCGCACAGTCGGCCGTCGCCGAGGCCGAGCCTCGCGACGGCCGCACCGATCTTTACTGCGCACTTACGTTTGTTTTCTCCGGCGCATCATGACGAATATCACGATCGCGATGAGCACGGCGATCAACACGTACCACATCGTCCCTAGCCCAGTCGCTTCGCTGGGCGGCGAGACGGGCGGGACGGCGGCGGGCTGAGGGGCGGGGCTTGGGGGTGGGGTGGCGGGCTGCGGCTCTGCCTTCGCCACTTGCGTCGGGGCGGGTTCCGCTTTGGGTTCCGCCGCTTTGGGTTCCGCCGCTTTGGGTTCGGCCTTGGACGCCGTCATGGGTTCCGCCTTGCCAGGGGCGGTCGTCGCCTGCACATCCTTCTCGGTCAACACGACCGGCTCAGCTTTTGTGACGAGCACCGCCGTAAACGTGTCGCCTTCCCGCAATTGACCGACGCGGATCACCGTACCGTCCTTGATGATCTGCATACCGCGCTGGTCCAACTGGTCCTGCGTAAAGCGCCTGCGCACGCCCTGATCGTCCCGAATTTCCACTGTGCTGGGCCCCGCCTTCAACACGACGCCGTCCTTGACCTGAGTGACGAAGACCGGGGTGACGGTAGTCTTGGTCGTCACCGTCGCGGTGCCCTTCATTCCAGGTTTCAGCTCCGACACGGACATCTTCTTGCCGTTGACCGTAAAGCGGAAATCAGGTGGCACCGTGAGCTCGTTGGTGCCCCTCTCATCGCGAACGACGAGCCTGTTTCCATCGACCGAGATCACTTCGAAATTACGTACATCGACCTTGCTCGTCGTCTGTGCCATGGCGGCACCCGCGAAGGCGAGCCCCAACACAACCGTCATGATGAAGGCGAATAGCGATCTTCCAGGAGCAACTGCGGAATTCGAAACGGCGGATAGGAACGTCAATCTGTTCATCGGTTATCTCCCATGCGTTAAACCGACAATGCCCGAAGTGAAACGGCGACAGAAAAGCCTTATCACTTCGCTCTTCTCCGAACTTGACGTCCGTTCACGGCTAGCCCTAAAACATTGGTGAACTTCGCCGAAAGCTGTACCGCTACAAGGAACCATAACCCGGCATCGGAGACCCTGCCCTAGTAGTATACAGTTTATACTCAACATCTACAGTCCTTCGCCCGTGGCGTTTTTTTTCGCCTCGGCGCCGGAAACCTGCCGTGGGAGGCGCTATGAGTGTGCAGAACAGGATTGGTACCGACCTGGGGCAACGCGACACGTCGGGCCTGCTGGACGTACTCATCCGTGCCGGGCTCATCCTCGCTCTGGCGATGCTCTGCTATCAGGTCTTCGCGCCGTTCCTTACCCTGATGGTCTGGGCGCTGATTCTGGCCGTCGCGCTCTATCCGATGCACCAGTACCTCGCGGCCAAAATCGGAGGCAAGCAAGGGCTCGCAGCGACGATCGTCGTTCTCCTCGGCGTCACCCTGATCATCGTGCCAACCGCCGTGCTGATGAGCTCGCTAGGCGACTCGGTGCGTCAATTGATCATCGACGTGCAGGAGAACACGCTCGAGATCCCGGCCCCGCCCGACGCTGTTGCGACGTGGCCCGTCGTCGGCGAGAAGGTGTATGCGATCTGGTCGGCGGCGTACAACGACTTGCCTGCTCTGATCCAGAGCATGCAGCCGAAGATCGGGGAAATCGCAAGGGCGGCGCTCGGCTTCGTCGCCGGCATCGGCGCGGGGCTGCTCCAATTCGTCGCCGCCTTCATCATCGCCGGCATCGTCATGGCCTTCGGTAAGTCGGGCAGCCGCGCAAGCCTTGCCATCTTCGAGCGCGTCGCCGGCGCCGCGCGCGGCGCCGAGTTCACGAAGCTGGCCACGGCGACCATCCGCGCTGTTGCACAAGGCGTCATTGGCGTAGCCTTCATTCAGGCAATTCTGGTCGGCCTTTGTCTATTGCTGGCCGGTGTGCCGTGGGCAGGCGTGCTGGCGATGATCGTCCTGGTACTTGGCATCGCCCAAGTGCCCGCGCTGATCATCACGCTGCCGGCCATCGCCTACATCTGGTGGAAGGGCGACTACGGGACCGTCGAGGCGGTCATCTACACCGTACTGCTCTTCGTCTCGGGAATGGCCGACAACGTGCTCAAGCCATTGATGCTCGGCCGCGGCGTCGACGCTCCGATGCCGGTCATCCTTATCGGCGCACTCGGCGGCATGGCGGCGGCGGGGATTCTCGGGATGTTCGTCGGTGCGACGCTGCTGGCGCTGGGCTACCGGATCTTCATGGGCTGGGTGGCGGCCCGCGGCGAGGCCGAGGCGGCAGGGCAGAAGCAAGACAAACCGACGTGATCCCGACCTCAGGGAGCGTGCGGTGATCGCTCTACGGCCGCTTTCGAGAATGGGCGACGTCGCCGTACCATCCTCCTGACCTCGGAGGCAGTTATGGTTTCGCGCAGGATGAGAAGGGAATTCGCCGCAGGACTGTTCACCGGGTTGTCCGTCGTTTGGCCGATCCTGTCAGTTCTGATTGGCCTGATCGCCGCGCTCGGTGTAGTTGTCGGCGTCATCGAAGGCTGGTCGTTATCGGAGTCGCTCTACTTTGCGTTCGTATCGGGACTGACCATCGGCTATGGCGACCTTGCGCCCAAGGTACTGCTTGCGCGCGTGCTCGCAATCGCCATCGGCGTGTGTGGCGTGCTGGTTACCGCGCTCGTGGCGGCGATCGCTGTCAAGGCGTTGACGGCCGCAACTGACGGCGGTGAGTAACGGCTAGAATGTCCGGTACGAGGTGTCGGATCGCGAACTGGTCCGCCGTCGCGAGCTTGACGGACAGCGACTGCCGATGGCTCTGGCCTTACGCGATTGCAGCAGAGGAGGACTTCACATGACGCGCCTGAAGCCGCTGATCGCAGCCCTGCTCTGCGTTGCCTTGGCGATACCGGCGACGGCACAGTCGCCGGCCCAACAGCCACCGCAGCCATCAACCGCCGCAGCGCCGTCCGCCGAAGCGAAGACATTCTCGCAAGCGGAACTCGACCAGCTCGTCGCGCCGATCGCCCTCTTTCCGGACGCGCTGCTTGCGCAGGTTCTGATGGCCTCGACCTACCCGATCGAGCTCGTCTACGCCGATCGCTGGATCGCCGGCAATCCCGGACTCAAGGGCACGGCGCTCGAGGACGCATTGCAGAGTCAGACCTGGGATCCGGCGGTGAAGTCGCTGACTGCTTTCCCCCAGGTGTTGCAGATGATGAGCTCGAAGCTCGACTGGACGCAGAAGCTCGGCGATGCATTCCTGGCGCAGCAGACGGATGTGATGGCGACGGTGCAGACGCTGCGGGCGAAGGCTCTCGCGGAAGGAACGCTCAAGGATTCCAAGGAGCAAAAGGTCATCGTCGTAACCGAGAACAACGTCACCATCATCAAGATCGAGCCCGCCGATCCCGAGGTTGTCTATGTTCCGACGTATGACCCATCGGTCGTGTACGGCACATGGCCGTACCCCGCCTATCCTCCATACTACTGGTACCCGCCGGGCTACTACCCCGGGGGCGGTTTCGCTGCGGGAATCATCATCGGGTGGGCGCTGTGGGGCAACTGCGACTGGGGCGGGGGTGGGGGTGGTGGTCGCGTTTACGTCGACCATCGCAAGTACAACAACTTCAATCGCACTAACATTTCGGGCGACAACAACTGGCGGCACAACGTCGACCATCGCGGCGGCGTGCCGTACCGCGACCAGCGCGTCGCGCAGCGGTACGGGCGCGGACCGGCGACAGACGCGGCTTCGCGCGAGGCGTTTCGCGGCCGCGCCGATGCGGGTCGACAGGCGATCCAGCGCAGCCCGACGGCGTTCGACACCAACAGCGGCGCGCAGACCCGCGATTTCAGTAGTCGCGGTTCCTCGAGCATCGGTGCGGCGCGCGGTGCGGGCAATTTCGGCGGCGGTCGCATGGGCGGTGGCGGTCGCGGCGGTGGTGGCCGGCGCTGATGAATGGACCGAGGTAAGGAAGCCATGGACACTACGACAGGAGCCCTCCGCTGGAAGACGGCACGCGAGTGGGCATGCGCTTTTGCCGGTCTCTTGGTCGTCGCGTTCGTCGCGACGGAAGCGTGCGCAGCTGCCGGCTCGCAGCAGACGTTCGCATCGCCCGAGGACGCGGCGAGCGCGCTCGTGCAGGCGATCAAGAGCCGCGACCGCACCGCCACTGTCGTTGTTCTGGGTAACGCGGGCGAATGGATGTCGTCGGGCGACGCGACCGCCGATCGGGCAGCGGCCGAGCGTTTCGTCGCGGCGTACGAGGCGAAGCATGCCATCGCGCGGGACGGCGACAAGGCGACGCTGACGATCGGCGAAGACGGGTTCCCATTCGCGTTCCCGATCATCAAGAACGGCGACCGCTGGCGATTCGACACCGCGGCCGGGAGCAGGGAACTCCTCGCCCGGCGAATCGGCGCGAATGAACTCGATACGATCAAGGTGCTTCAGGCGATCGTCGATGCGGAGCGCGAGTATGCTTCCCAGGATCGTAACGGTGACGGCGTCTTCACCTATGCACAGAAGTTCGAGAGCGCACCGGGCAAACACGACGGTCTCTATTGGCTGACGAAGGCAGGTGAAGCACCAAGCCCGCTCGGTCCCTTGATCGCGCGCGCGGCAGGCGAAGGCTACAGAAAGAGCGACAAGGGTCCCACGCCGTACCACGGCTACTACTTTCGGATGCTCAAGGGGCAGGGGAAGAACGCCGATATGGGAGCGTTCGACTACGTTCTCCGCGGAAGGGACATCGGAGGCTTCGCCGTCGTCGCGTATCCGGCGAAGTACGCCAACTCCGGGATCATGACCTTCATCGTCAACCAGGATGGAAAGGTCTATCAGTCCGACCGGGGGCCCGATACGGCGAAGAAGGCAAGCGCGATGCAGCGGTTCGATCCTGCAAGCGGATGGTCGACAGTCAAAGCGCCCTGATGACGAAAGTCTGCCATCGGCGCAGAACGGTCGCTGGCGCGCGACGGGGTTAGCAGCGAAAATACCCGTCGGTCATTCCATAGCCGATGGCGATGCAACACAGGCAGCATCGTTCTTTCGGGCCGCCCCAGGGCCCTGCGCAAGTCGCCGACACATCAAGCCGGGCCGGCGCGCTGACTGGTGTCGCCCCGAAGCGATGGATCAAGAGCCCGGCCTGGGACTTGGTCTGGGTCCTGAATATGCTGTGGCTCGCTCCCCTGATCCTCCTGCTGGGATGGGGCCACGACAACGTTCGCGCGAGCCCGGTGGACGGACTGTTCTTCGCTCTCGCCGTACCGCTGTGGTTCGGCCATCGCGTATCGTCCGCTTGGCTGGCTTACACAACCCCTGCCTACCGCGGCCTGCTCGCGACGCAGCGGCTGCGCTTCGTGATAGGGCCGCTGGCCATCGCCATCGCCTGCTTCGCCGTACTGCTCGCGCCCGAGGACATGCTGCCGATACCCCTCCCCGAGCGCGTGGTCTGGCTCGCCGTCCTCGATTATCTGCTGGTGAGTTACCATTTCGCCGCGCAGCACTTCGGGCTGCTCAGCTTGTATCGCTCGCGAGCGGGACGAGCGTCGGACCTGATCACGCGCCGGCTCGATCGCTGGTTCGCGCTCGTCGTTGGCGGCGGCTTTGTCGTGCTGGCGAACGCCCTCGCCGGATCGATCGCCTTCCAGGATCGCTGGATCGATCCGCTGCTGGGAGACGGCGTGTCCGACGCATTCGCGCGCACGCTGCGCGACGGCAGCGTCGTCGTTGTCGTCACCATGACCGCCCTGGTGCTGCACGTCGAATTACGCTCGCAGCGCCCGTCGTTGCCGCGCGTTGCCTACGTCCTCGGCGTCTCGGCGATCGTGCTTTTCGGCTTTCTCGCCCGCGATCCCTTCCTGTTCATTGTGCTCTGGAGCGTGCAGCATTGGAGTGCGGCGATGGGACTCACCTCGCTCGCGGCTTCCCGCGGGGCCCAGACGGCTGGCGCGCGCTGGCACCGGTTGCTCGCGCCCATCAACCGCCGCGGCTGGGCAGTTTTGCTCGTGCTTGCCGTCCTGTCCATATTCCTGCTGCCCCTATTGGAGGTAGAGGCGGTAGGCGACGAATACACCTATGCAGACCGGATTTTCGGCGAGGCAGCGCTGTGGCTTCGCTCATCGCCTTATGTGCCGGCGCTGCTGGCGCTGGGCTTCGCGACCAGCTTTATTCACTATGTGCTCGATCGCGCGGCCTTCCGCTTCTCCTCACCCGACGTAAGGCAGGCCGCCCGCGGCCTGCTGCAGTGAAGACCAGCCGCCAAAGTGTTCCCGGTTACGAAGGAGCAACGAGAAAGGTAGATGAATGCCTGCCTACGTTATTGTGGATATCGAGGTTACGGATCCCGTTTCATTCGAAGGTTACAAGAAGGAGATCGGTGCAAACATCGCGGCTTTTGGCGGTCGCTATCTCGCGCGCGGGGGCGCTACCGAGGTCCTGGAAGGAAATTGGACTCCGAAGCGATTGGTCATTCTCGAGTTTCCGACGATGGCCAGGCTGAAGGAATGGTATAAATCTCCCGAATACGCGCCACTCCTTAGTCTGCGAAAGGCTTCCGCGTCGTCGAACCTTGTCATTACGGAAGCCAGTTAGGCCACCGTGCACGAGCCCGATCGACTATTGTGGCCCAACCCGCCGCTCAACCGGACTTCCGCCGGTTAGCTTGTTGCACTAGGCATTTGAAGAGGCCACCAATGCTGGAGCATCTGGCAGTCATAGAAGGTGTCTGCCAGTTTCGTCCCCGCGGCGAATGTTCTCTTGTCGAGGTCGTGGACCTTATCAATCGTGCGATCGCGTACTGCCGTGATCAGCGCGTAGCGAAGCTGCTCGTCAATGGGACAGGCCTCGTCGGGGTGCCGGTCCCGTCGCTTATTGATCGCTTTCTGATGGTGGAAGAGTGGGCACAGAAGGCCAAAGGCATTGTTGTCGTCGTCCTGGTCATTCAGCCCGAGTACATTCATCCCGAGAAGTTTGGAGTGAAGGTAGCCGCGGACTTTGGCTTGATGGCAGACGTCTATACGTCAGAGACAGACGCACTCGAGTGGCTCTTGAACATTGCCACTCCAATCTGACGCCGTTTGGCGCTCGTTCACGATGTAGCGAGCCATTGACGCGTTCAGCTTCATAATGAAATCCCTTTCTCTGGCGATCTAAAGCTGACGCTCCGGTCCTCCTTGGCCCGGCTTACTGGCCGGCGGCGAGCCCGATGACGGTCTCGAAGCCACCCCAGAACATGCGCTTGCCGTCGAAGGGCATCTTCGAGGGGTCCATCGAATCCTTGAGCTGCGGATCCTCCATGACCGCCTTGCTGATGCGGTCGCGGTCCGCCTTGTCCTTATACACAACCCATGCCAACGCGATCACCTCGCCATCCTTGAGCTGCACCGCCTGAGGAAACGACGTGACCTTGCCGGGTTGCGCATCGTCGCTGATCGAGTCGGAGTAATACAAGGCACCGTGCCGCAGGTGCGCTTTGCCCCATTCCGTGGACATGCGCTTGTAGGTGTCGAGCTTGGCACGGGGAACGGGGATGACGATGGCATCGATGTATTTCGACATGGGACCTCCGTTGGCGTTGAGCTAGTTTGACATGTCTCGCCCGCCGCCGTTCCGCTTCGAAACCCTGGCGTCGCGGCACCAACCGACCGCGCCGCAGATTGGCTTCCGAAACCAGCGGCGATCGGCCGTACGACGGACTGATCCGCCTTCCTGCTTTCCGGAAGACCTCCGAGTTCGAGACCAGCCGGCATAAAATGCGTAGGGCCGTTTCTGGCCGAATCCGGACACCCATGACGCCTAGCCTCTCGCTCAACCAGGCCGTTCGCCAGCGGCGGCTGCGCGCCCATGCGCTTGCGACCGGTTAGCTAGTTTCGTTAGGCCTCGCAAACGCCACTCGCGACTTCTCCAGGAGCAAATCCATGTCGGATCGCACCGTTCGCCTTCACCGGGTCCTCCGCACCAAGCCGGAGAAGGTCTATCGCGCATTCCTCGATGCGAGCGCTTTGGCCAAGTGGCTGCCCCCGTACGGCTTCACCTGCAACGTGCACCACCTGGACGCCCGCGTCGGAGGCACATTCCGAATGTCGTTCCACAATTTCTCAAGCGGTAACGGTCACTCTTTCGGTGGGGAGTACATCGAACTCGTTCCAAACGAGCGCATCCGATACACGGATAAGTTTGAAGACCCAAACTTGCCAGGTGTACTTGAAGTAACGGTGTCCCTGACGCCGGTCCTTGGTGGAACGGAACTGCGCGTTGCCCAGTCCGGAATCCCTGAAGCGATTCCTCTGGAGATGTGCTATCTGGGCTGGCAGGAATCGCTGGCGCAACTCGCAACGCTTGTTGAACCTGATATTCCGGGTTAGCAGGGCGCGATGCCTAGTCTTTCGCTCGAACCCCACGCCTCGCCGGCAGCGCTCACGCGCCCTCCGCTCGGCGCTGGCTGGCGCGCCCGCCAGATCGAAGGAGCCCCATGAGGCGCACGTGGACGATCATCGGCGTTCAGGATGTGGCTGGTAGCTACAAGTGGTACCAGTCGCTACTTGGCTTGCCGGAGACTGCTCCTGCCCACGAATACTTCGGTCAAATCCTCGATTCGGATCGAACGGTCTTGCTCTGCCTCCACGGTTGGGGTGCCCATGAGCACCCCTCGTTGATGAGCCCCCATCACGCGCAGCCAGGCAACGGTCTCCTCTTGTTTTTTCGTGTCGATGATTTCGATATGGCACTGCCAAGGGCACGCGCGCTCGTCGCTCGACTCGAGGAGGAGCCCCATATGAACCCGAGCACCGGGACCATGGAGTTCTCGCTCCGAGACCCGGATGGGTATTACGTCACGATCAGTGCGCTAGGAGAGTCCGAGTGATCACGGCCATAACCACGGTCTTCCTAAGCGCAGCCACCGTTGGGCTTGGCGCAACTCTGCTCATGGACCTTTGGTCACTGTTGCTGAGCCGCGCTCTTGGCGCTCCGTTGACCAACTATTGTTTGGTTGGACGCTGGTTCCGCCATATGCCCGAGGGAACGTTCATGCACACGGGCATCGCCAATTCTTCGCCAAAGCACTTTGAGTGCGCAGTCGGCTGGATCGCTCATTACATCATTGGTGTCGGATACGCGCTCGTGCTCGTCGCCATTGTCTCTGCTGACTGGCTTGCGCGGCCGACCTTATTGCCTGCCTTGCTCTTTGGCATCGGTACCGTGCTGGCACCGTTTCTCGTCATGCAACCGTCGTTCGGGCTGGGCATCGCGGCATCCCGAGCGCCGAGTCCAACGCAGGCCAGGCTCAGAAGTCTCATGGCGCACATCGTCTTCGGAGTCGGCCTGTACGTTTGTGCGGTCGGCCTGGGCTACGTGGTGCCGGTTCGTGCCTAACACCGGACCGCTGGCCACCGGTCAAGTCCGATCCGCTGCACGCCACAAGCCGATGCGCGTCGCAAGGCTGGACATGAGCTCGAGTGCGTGTTTTTCCGCACCGGGCGGCATGCCACAGATACGCCACAGCATCAGCAGGGAGACGACGTAGACAAACGCGCCCAGGACGCACGCGCAGCACACTTCCAGGAAGAGCGAAAAGGTCGCCTCGGTGCGAGGCCAAAAATCGAGCAGGGTCAGGACCGCGCCGGACATCAGCAGACACGCGGCAACAGTGCGCCAGATGACCGCCCCCACGGCGGCAGGCGAGATTCCGGTCACCCGCCAAATGATGGCGTAGTTCAGGAGCATCTGAAGTAACGCGGTCGCGCTGGTTGCCCACGCCGCGCCGACGAGACCCCAGATCGATGCCGCCCACAGCATCGAAACGATGCCGACGACGGCCCCGAAGCACGCCAATACGGTCGTCAGATGCGGCAGGTTGAGGGCCAGAAGGTGCGGGTCGCTGTTGGCAGTGAACACGCGGACGACTCCCACGATGGCCAGGATCTGCACCACGGGGACTGCGGCCACCCAATTCGGACCCATCGCAACTCGCACCAACGGATCAGCGGTCAGTGCTATACCGACGCCGAGCGGCAACGCAAGCAGAACGATCACCGCGAGCCCGTCGAGGAAGGTACGCCGCATCGCGGCTGGGTCCTTCTCGAGCGCGGAGAGGCCCGGTAACATCGCGCGACAGATCGGAACGACGAGCTCCGATGTCGCCATCGCCGAGATTTCCCGCCCGACCGCATACAGGCCGACCGATGCCGAATTGAGGATCTTGCCGATCACGAATGCGTAGCCCTGACGCTGCGCGTAATAGAGCAGATTATTCGCGATCACCCATTTCGAGAACCGCAGGATCGCTCCGGTCCGGACGAGACTGATCCTGGGACGAAAAGGATGCATGGTGTAGCCGAACAGCAAGGCCGCAAAGCGGCCGCTCAACATTCCGATGACGAGAGCCCAATAGTTGCGCAGCAAAACGGCCAGCAGAACAGTGACCGCGAAAGAGACCAGCTTGGTCTGCACTGTCAGGCGAAAGTCCCGATCGAAATTCAGGGATTTCTGAAAATCGACGGTTCCGATGTTGGCCAGACCGCTGATCAGGCTGGCCAGCGACAGCGCGTAGAGGACGTTCTGCAGCCTCGGTTCTGCGAAGAACTCCGCGGCGGCGGACGAGCAGACCACGAGCACGACCGCGATCAAACCGCCCCGCAATACCGACAGGGTCCATGCCGTGTCGTAATAGCTGCGATCGATGTCTTGCGAACGGATCAGGTAGGTTGCGAACTCGAACTCGCTCGCCAATTCCACGAGACCGATCAACATGCTCGCAAGGACGACCAATCCGAAGTCTGCCGGAACCAGCAGTCGGGCCAGCACGATCGTGCTTACCACGCCGATCGAGCGCAGCGTGAGGCGCATCAGGACCGTCCACAGGGCACCCTTCGCCATGCGCTTGCCGAGGTTCGAATGCTTGACGTTCACGCCGAAAGCCGGGAGAGAAAAGGTTGCTGGGGAGGGGCGCGGATCAGCGGAGTGCGACGGGTATCACGCACGGGTCGAGACTAATATAATTCCGGGTCGTCTGCATGCAAGCCAATCGGAACAGGACCGGGGCCCGTCATGATTGCGATATGGGCGATATAGAGTTGTGTGCCACATCTGAGGCTGTCGCCGTCGGATACACGATCGGCGAGGTCGTCGACTATTGGGGCCGCGCCACGCCTGCCGCCCCGGCGATCGCCGGCAGGAACAGGAAGGACATGAGCTATGGCGAGCTCGCACGGTTGACGGACGGCATAGCTGCCCAGCTGCAGCATGCGGGTTTCGGTCGGGACAGTCGTCTCGCGGTCGTTCATCGCGGTGGCGCGGAGGCGTTGACGACCGTTCTCGGCGTTGTGAAGCGCTCGATCGCCGTTCCGATCAGCAACGAGTACTCCGCACAAGAGTTCGGAAACCATTTCGATGCCTGTGGCGTCGAGGCCGTCATTGTCGATGCGCGGGTCGACGGCCCCGTTCGCGAGGCTGCGCGCGCGGCGGGGATTCGCGTGATCGAGGTCAGGCAGGGACGCGACGCAGATCCGGCGGGCCACGTTACGCTCGACCTTCCGTCTCCGCGGGATCACGCGCCGGCGCCTCCCGCACGCGCCGACGACATCGCTTTCGTGTTCGGCACTTCCGGCACTACTCGCGCATCCAAGCTCGTTCCCCTGCGCCACCGCCACATGGTGTCGCGAGCCGAATCGACGGCCCTCCTGCACGAACTGACGAAGGACGATCGCTGCTTCAATCAGAATCGGCTATTCCTGTGCAGCGGTATTTCCAATTCCTGTACCTCACTCTTTGCGGGCGGCTGCGTAGTCCATCCGGACGAGAGAGGTCCATTCGATCTGCGGGCGTTCATCGACGACCTGACAACGCTTCGGCCGACCTGGTACGTTGCCAGCTACAACTTCAATATTGGTGTCTATCAGGCCCTCAAACGCGACGCGTCCGCGGTTGCTGGTCATGCCCTGCGTTTCATCCGTGCGACGTCCGGCCCGCTCAACCCTGACATCGTAACCGGCCTGGAACGGATCTTCGCGGTGCCCGTCATCGAAGCCTATTCGTCGACGGAATCGGGACGGATTTGCGGCAACCCATTGCCGCCGCGGCAGCGCAAGCTCGGGTCGGTCGGTCGTCCCATCGCCCACAGCGAAGTATCGCTCGTCGACGACCTCGGACATCCGGTGAAACAGGGGGAGCAGGGTGAGGTGGTCGTTCGCGGCGGCAATGTCTTCGACGGATACGAGCGCAATCCGACGGCGAACGAGGAAGCGTTTTTCGGCGACTGGTACAGAACGGGGGACGTGGGTGTTTTCGATGAGGACGGCTACCTGCGCCTCGTCGGCCGAATCAAGGAGATGATCAATCGCGGCGGACAAAAGATTTCGCCGATCGACGTCGACGCAGCGCTGGTCGCCCATCCCGAAATCGCCGACGCGGCGGCGTTCGCCGTGCCGCATCCGATGCTGGGCGAGGTAGTCGCAGCGGCGGTGGTTCTGGTGCCGAACTCACAGCTGAGCGACCGTGACATCACGGCTTTTCTTCGCGACCGAATCGAGCCTGTGAAGTTGCCTCGGACCTTTGTGTTCGTCGAGCAGATCCCGAGAGGACCTTCCGGCAAGGCACGCCGATCCGAGCTGGTCAAGCTGTTCGAGACGTTTGGCCCGACCTCGCAGTCTGCTCGGGGCCCGCGAACCGATGAGATGGCGACCGCAACCGAAGCCAAGCTCACCGAGCTGTGGCAATGGCTGCTGCAAAAGGACGGGCTGGGCCCAAGCGACGATTTCTTCCTGGCCGGCGGCGACTCGCTGGCGGCAACGCAGCTCGTCCTGGCAGCCAACGAACTGTTCGACGTTGAATTGACCATCGACCTCATATTCAGCGATGCGAGCACGATCAGAACGATGGCCGCGATGATCGACGAACGGAAACACTGGCCCAAAACGGGTCGTAGTCCGGACTTGCCCGTCGACTCGATCGACGAGCGCATAGCCCGCCCGCGCATCCGACGCCGCGGCGACACATCGCACGGACGGTTGGCCAACAGAACGCGTGACGAGGACGTGTTCGACTTGTTCGTCCTTGAAAAGTCGGGCCTGCGCCGGATGCGGCCCGGCGCCAAGTTCGCGTCCGTACAGGCCAACTCGCAGGGTTATCGAAGCCCCGAGATTCCCCTAGAGAAGGCGGCGGGAACAATCCGGCTCGCATTCCTCGGCGATTCGTTTGTGTTCGGCTCTTGGCGCGGTGGCAATGAGACGACCTGGCCGCTTCACGCCCTGGAGACGCTGGGCGCCGCGCATGACGGACCATCGTATGATTACGTCAATGCGGGAATACCGGGAAACGGGATTGGCCAGGTGACAATCCAGTTCCGGGAGTCGATCTCGAAGTTCCGACCGGACGTCGTGGCCCTTGTTCCTGGTGCGAGCGGCAGCGCCGCCGACAAAGCGCGAGTGAAGATCGGATATTCGGGCATTCACTATGTTCCCAGCCGATTCGCACGGCGGTCGAGCCTGTTCGCGTGGATCGAAAAGAATCTTGTCGTGGTGCTGCGCCAGCTGAGGGCGCTCAGCGATCGCGGCAAATTGAAGTTCGAGCCGCACGAACTCAGAGAGCTTTCGCGCGACTTTGAGAACAGGCTGCGTGACCTCGTTATCATGTGCCAGAAAAGCGGAGCCATCGTCGTGTTGTTGACGCGGGAGTCGAAGATACAGCGAAGCCAGAGCCGGCTGGCGCAAATATGGTCGTCGGGTTCGCGGCTGTTCTACCAACCGTATATGTCGATTTCCGCTCTCCTGGATACGAAGGACGAATTCAACCGCGTTTATCGCGAGGTGGCGGCTTCTACCGGGGCATTGCTCGTCGACATCGTAGGGACACTTCCGCCGACGAAAACGTATTTTGAAGACAGCAGCCATTGCACGCCCGTGGCAAACAGGATTATCGGAGAGCGTGTCGCCTACGCGCTATGCGAAGATCCGCGGTTCCAGCAGCTGTTGTCCACGCGGCGTGCCCATTAGCGGGCACCTTAGGGCGCATTTCGGAGGCCTCCATGGAAATCATTCGCCGAACCGAAGTCGCATCGTTTGTCAATGGCGGCGTAACGTCCGAGCAACTGCTCTTCCCCGAGAATTCACAGTCCCAACGTGTAACCATTACGCGAGTCACCATCGCGCCTGGCGCCAGGAATCCGCCGCATGCTCACACGGCTTCTGAACAAGTCTGGGTCGCACTGCGCGGGAGTGGCGTCCTGTTGTTGGGAGGTGCCGCAACCGCGCCATTCGCAGAAGGTGATGTGGTGCGTTTTGCGGAGGGCGACGTTCACGGCTTCGAGAACACGGGGTCCGCCGAATTCGCCTACCTTTCGGTAACGTCTCCGCCTGTCAACTTCCGCCGTGCCTACGCTGCCGATTGGCAGGCGAGCGGCAACAATGCGGCCTGACGTTGTCCGGAACTTCCAGGATGAGACCATGAAGAAATCGGGCGCGAGCGAAGGCCAGCCTGCATCGGAGCTAATCTCGAAAAGAATCGCCGACCTAAGTGACTGGCGCGGGAAAACCCTCGCCAGAATGCGCAAGCTCATCAAGGAAGCGGACCCGGATGTCGTCGAGGAGTGGAAGTGGATGGGCACTCCGATCTGGTCGCACGACGGCATCATCTGCACTGGCGAATCCTACAAGAGTGTCGTGAAGCTGACCTTCGCCAAGGGTGCGTCTCTGAAAGACCCGGCCCGCCTCTTCAACTCGAGTCTCGACGGCAACGTACGCCGGGCGATCGACATCCACGAAGGAGAAGAAGTCGACGAGTCCGCATTCAAGGCGCTCGTCCGCCAAGCCGTCGCTCTCAACAGCTCCGGCAAGTCGAAGCCTTCGAAGAAAGCGAAGTCCTAGTGTTGCCGTTCAAGGGGTCGGCCCTCTGCTTGCGGCTCCGGGCCGCCCTTTAACTCCGGCATCAGCCCTCATGAGCGCAGCATCTCCACTGACCAGCACCGAGAAGGCGAAAATGCTGGCTGGGTTGCCTTACGACCCGACAGACCCAACTCTGAGCGCAGAGCGTCTGAGAGCGCAGGCGCTATGTCATGAGCTGAATGCGCTAAGTCCGAATGAAGCGGCGAGAAGAGCGCAAGTGTTGAACATGCTTTTCGGAAAGCCCGTTACAGCCGACATTACTCCGCCCTTTTTCTGTGACTACGGGTACAACATCGAGCTGGGCGAAAATGTCTACTTCAATGTCAATTGTGTCCTGCTCGACGTCGTCCGAGTGGACATCGGCAGCAATACCCTTTTCGGGCCCGGCGTCCATATCTATACGGCAACGCATTCAATGTCCCACGTACAGCGAAGAATTGGTCTTGAATCCGGTGTGCCGGTGACCATTGCAGACGACGTCTGGGTCGGCGGAGGAGCGATCATCTGTCCTGGAGTCACTATCGGAAGCGGCTGCGTGATCGGGGCAGGCAGTGTCGTCACTGGCGCCATCCCATCAGGTGTCTTTGCTGCGGGAAACCCGTGCCGCGTGATTCGAAAACTTGAGGATCGGGAATCGGGCGCCTCCCGTGGTTAAGGCAAGCTCAAAGATCGCGTCTGCCGCTATCGCCGTCGCCATCCTGGCCTGGCTGCTGCTTCTGCTCGGCCTCGTCTACGCAGAGTTTTTTGTCACCGACCCGCCGCCCAATGTGGTTATCACGTTTTCCGACAAGGGCCTTACGCGCCTGTTTGCCGAGGCCCTCAGTCTTGGCATCGGCTGTCTTGGCCTTGTACTTACCGTCGTCGCCTTCGCTTGGGCCGTGCGCGATCGACGCCTTGCGCTCGCCGCGATTGGCAACGTCGCGGTTTGCGCCGTTTGCGTCGCGTTGCTAATGTAGGGCTGTCGACGCCATCGACGGCCACGTGGTCTGGCAGGCACGGCTTTGCCAACGCGGCGTCGGACCGTCGGTTACCCGGTTCGTCAGGGCGCCGGCGTAGCGATGTCAGCTTTTCTCTGATGGGACTATTTCAATGAAAGTCATTTTGCGGGTGTTCTCGACTGTTCATGCGCTCATGGCGCTTCTGTTCGCCTGCGCTGCGCTGCTGCTCATCGTAATAGCTGCCCGCATCGGCTGGAGTGCCTTCGCCGCAGGCTGGGACCAGGCGGCCGCACAGAGAATAATCGAAGCGGTTGGCTTGTTGGCTGCTGCGGTCGTCGCTCTCCAGATCGCGCAGACTATTACCGAGGAAGAAGTCATTCGCGACGCCCATATCAGCGGGCCGACACGCGTGCGCCGCTTTTTGTCTCGCTTCCTGGTGGTCGTTGTAGTTGCGCTTGCGATCGAGGGTCTTGTGGCGACTTTTAGGGCCTTGCACGAGGATCCGGCGCAGTTACCATACGCAGCGAGCATCTTGCTCTCGGTAGGACTGCTGCTTGCCGGCTGGGGTGCGTTCGTGCGTCTCAATCGCTACGCGGAAGACTTGGAGCCTGAAGCAATGGAAGCAGCCAAGCGTGAAGACCGAAAGCTCAAATAGTCGTTACGCGAGCGCCCTAACCTCTCGTTCGACCCGGATCGTGCCCGGTAGGCGCGCCTTTGCCGCATCACTGGTCGCCGGCTGCTGCCTTATGCTGGGTGGCTGCGCCGCGCTCAGTCAAAGCCCGACAGGCATCATGAGCAAGCAGGACGAATCACAAATTCTCGCTGCGATGCAAGCTTCAGTCGAGGCGTGGAATCGAGGCGATCTGAAAGGCCATGTCGCAATCTACGATCCATCCGTCACGGTCATGACCAAGAACGGTCCGCGTCCAACGATTGAGGCCATCGAGTCGTCATTCGGTCAAACATATTTCGTCGATGGCAAGCCCAAGCAGAGCCTGCGCATGGAGAGCGTAAAGGTTCGGGCGCTTTCCGAACAATCGGCGCTCGTGACGGGTCGCTTCGTCCTCTCCGGCGGAGCAGAGCCCGAACAATCAGGCTGGTTCACGCTGGTCTGGGTACGCACAGCGGCCGGCTGGCGAGCGGTCCATGACCATACGTCTTAGCTTGCTATTACTGCTGTCCATTTGCGCGCCCTTCGTGCCGGTGGTGCACGGCGCGGAGCGTATCGGAGATTCTGCGTATTTGAACGAGGTCGAACGATACGCAAACACCGTCGCCGCCCTTGAGACAGAGTTTCGCTCTTTGCTTGACGCTGCTTCCGGCGAAGAGCGCTTTTATCTCTACTGGACGTACAATCATTTGACTGACTCCCGGATCCAGGTTGAGTACTTGCAAAGGCAGGTGGAACTCGCGAAGGTGGCTCAGTCGCTCTCGGAGGAAGAGTCAATCAGAACAACTCTTCGAGACCAAGCCCAGTTCGTGCGCTGGCAGCTAGGCGACGCGATCGATGATCTCGTGCAGAACATCCCCGAGGTGAGGCGACTGAACCAACTGTGGATCAATGAGGCTCTTCGTTCCTTGCTGTCGGAAATTCTGACGGCCGTCGATCGTTTGTGGGCCGATCAATGTGCGCGCATGCAATGCGTTGAAGCGTCTGCTGCGCTGGATTCGCGCTGTGCCCTGACCACCCGGGGGATACACGGTTGAATGTTGCGGAGACTGAACGATTGAGTGTTCGCTGGCTCAATGCCGGCGATTCCGCGTTTATTCTCGGGCTGGTGAATGAACCGTCGTGGATCCAATTCATCGGCGACAAAGGCGTAAAGACGGCACAAGATGCAGTTCGCTATATCGAAAACGGGCCGGTCGCGATGTATAAGCGAACGGGATTCGGGCTCTATATGGTTGAGCTGAGGGAAATCGGTGAACCCATCGGCATATGCGGTCTCATCAAACGTGAAGGGTTGAAAGACGTGGATCTCGGGTTTGCATTTCTCCCAAGGTTCTGGCGCAACGGGTACGCCTTTGAGGCTGCCACGGCCGTAATGCGCTACGGAAGAAAGGTGCTGGGTCTGCGTCGAATCGTTGCTATCCTTTCACCAGACAATCATCGGTCGAGCAGGCTGCTGGAGAAACTGGGATTTTGCTTTGAGGGCACGGTCAAGCTGCAACCGGACGACGAAGAGCTCAAGCTATATGCGATCGCGTCCTAAGCTCGCGGTCATCGTCCGGACGATTCCTGTTCTATCGATCGTCGGCGTGGTGGGCTGCACCGCTCCGGGCATTTCCAGCGCTCCAATGGCGGCAGCCTCTGGCGTCGCGCGAGCGGATGCCAGGAAAGGTCTCCGCGAGTCCCGCATCATTCCGCTGAAATCGATGGCGGGCGACGTCGAAATTCTCTATGGGGATCCTGAGATCGCCGGTGAACCGTTTGTCATGCGCATACGCGAGCTGCCCGGAACGATCGTCCCGCCGCACTCTCATCCCGTCGATGAAAATATCACTGTCGTCGAGGGCACCTGGTACTTCGGGTTCGGCGAGGAATACAAGGCCGAGACGCTGCAGGAGCTCAAAGCAGGCAGCTATGCGTTCGCTCCCAAGGGCAGTACGATGTTTGGCTATTCGGCGACAGGGGCCGTCGTGCAGGTCCACGGTGTCGGGCCGTTCCGGATTCACTGGCACGGTGGTCTGCATACGCTGGACGATCCAGATGCGAAGTCGGTATTCCGGTTCGTCCGAGGCGCGCGCGTCATGTTCAAGAGCCAAATTGGTAAAGTCGCCGAAGGCTACGCTTCGGGGAAGATCGTTCAATACGAAATCGAGGCATCCGACGGTCAGCGATTCATGGCAAGCGAGCATGAGTTGCAGCCTCAATGAGACCTCGAGTCGGCACCGACGAAATGCAACCCGTCGTTGAAATCCGGTCGGACAAGGTCAAGCCAGGCAGCGGTGCCTGGTTTCACCACCTCGCATCGTGAGGCGATCGTGATGCCATTCGCCTACCCATACGCCTTTCCCGTCATGTGGGCGAGCTGGGTGGTCTACTGGTGGGTCGCATCGCGCGACGTCAAGAGCACCATCCAGCGCGAGTCCTTGCGATCCCGCCTTTCGCACATTGTTCCTCTCTCGTTTGCAGTGCTTCTCTACTCGTCGCAAAGAGTGCGGATTCCATTGCTCGCCGAGCGCTTTTTGCCGTTGACGGAATGGTCGTTCTGGATTGGGGTATTCCTGACGGCCGGCGGGTTGCTCTTCACCGTCTGGGCACGCTTGCATCTCGGCAGGAACTGGAGCGGTAGCGTCACGATCAAGAAGGGACACGAGCTCGTCATGAGCGGGCCGTACGCCCTTGTCCGTCACCCGATCTACACCGGCCTGCTGCTTGCACTTCTCGGCTCGACTCTGGCGCTCGGCGACTGGCGCGCTATCCTCGCCTTTGCGCTGGCGGCGGGCGCCCTTTGGCGCAAGCTGCGGATCGAAGAGCGCTGGATGCGACAGCAGTTCGGAGATGCCTATCAGGTCTACTCCCAGCGTGTCGCAACACTTATACCGTTCGTTCTCTGAACATCCGCGATCGTTCTGTTGAAATTTGGAAGCTGTCGGCATAACCGGGAAGCGAAAATGAAAGCAGTCTTCGCAACTGTTACGTGCGCAATGTTGCTTTTTTGTTGCTTTGCAACGGCTCAGGAAGTGAAGGGCTCCCTTGTGGCGAATGGCAAATCGGCGGTGCTCAGGTACGCCGTCGCACAGGAGGTCGACAGCGCGCTCGAGAAGGGCTACATGGACGTTATCGTCGTTCTTTCGGACCGTAAAATCGGAGCCGCCGATGCTCGAAACACCGAGCGACTCGAAACGATGACGCGCAATGACGGTCTGGTCGCCCTGGTCGTACGACTCAATCCTGACGCAAGGATCATGAGCGCCGAGCCGCTGCACCCGGCGTTCACGACCTTTGTATCGTCCGCCGCCTTCGTTCGGTGGCAGCCAACCGCATATGACGAGAAGCGAGTCGCCGGGCGTTTCTGGACCGATGGCACGCAGAACGAGTTTCGCCAGCATTGGAGCTACGACGTTACGTTTTCCGCGTCGATTACGCTGGATCCAGCGGCGAAGACGGTACCGAAGAATTAGGTGCAGCATGCATGGGCCCCGTCAAGCGTAGGTCCTGGTTCCTCGCCGCGGCAGTGCTGGCGATCGCTAGCGCCGCAGTCCTGACAGCGCTCGACTCCGCGGAGACCATTCCATCCCTTATCCGTAATCCCTTCTCCGACTTCGTAGAGCCTGGCGTAAGCGTTTGGTGGCTTGTCCTGGGTGGGCCGTTCCGTTCCGCGCCAACTTCTCCCACAGGCATCGCGTTCGCTGCGGCTGCAAATGCGGCGTTGTGGGTGCTGGTGGTATTGTTCGTCGTAGCGGTCGTGCGCGTAGCCCGAAAGCGATTTCGTATGCCAGGTCCAAAATATCCCGTTGCAATCGTCGCCGCTGAAGCGCCGTTGCGGGCGAAGCCATCCAACTATCCCGAGCCCTTTGCGTCGCAGATGGCGGGCAGGCGCAAGCGGCCATTGGGCGACTTGTTCGGCCTCGCCAACTTCGGGGTCAATTTGACTCAGCTTGCTCCGGGAGCAGTGTCGGCGTTGCGCCACGCCCACACGAAGCAAGACGAGTTCGTGTACATCTTGCAGGGATATCCAACGCTGCGCACCGACGAAGGCCGAACGAGGCTATCGCCGGGAATGTGCGCTGGATTCAAAGCGGGATCTGGAAATGGCCACCATCTGATCAACGAGACCGAGGAATCTGTGCTGTACCTCGAGGTCGGAGACAGAACTCTCGGGGATGAAGGAAGCTATCCGGATGACGACCTCAAGGCACGGATGGCGGACGGAACGTGGAAGTTCGTGCACAAGGACGACTCACCGTATTGATTGTGGTTGCAATCGAGGAGTCGGTACACGATCATGCCGCCTACCGTCTCGGCTAACCCGGACGCTTCCGATCTTGACGACGCCTCAACCTGGTTCGCGCACTGCCACGCAAGGAGGTGGCCATGAAGAAGGGATCATGCCTCTGCGGTAGCGTCAGCTTTGTTGTGACCGGAGACCTTGGTGCTCCTGACGCGTGTCACTGTGTTCAGTGTCGAAAGCACTCTGGACACTACTTTGCGTCGGCGAATGTGCCGCGCGCAGCGCTGGTCATCACCGGTCATGAGAACATATCCTGGTACCAATCGTCGGCGAAGGTACGGCGTGGCTTCTGCGCCACGTGCGGATCGTCTTTGTTCTGGGACCCGCCCGCGAGAGACTGGATAGCGATCGCAATGGGCGCATTCGACACGCCGACCTCGACGCACCTGGACCGGCACATCTTCGTGGCCGAGAAAGGGGATTACTATGAGATTGCCGACGGTCTTCCGCAGAACCAGCATTGAACGGCGTCCGTCACCGGCATTTTAAGATATCGATTCGGACGTCATATCAACCCCGCATTCCGGGCCACGCATGCCTTGACGGTTTGGTTGGCCCCTGAAAGGCAACGGGAACGTCATGATCTTGCCTTCCCTTCAAGCCTTCGTCTCACAAGCTACGGACCGCACGCGTGATGGCTCCGATCCCGCCGATTGCGTGTTGGCGCTCGCTCCGCTGATGCTGGAGCTGATCGAGCGAGCAACGACGTTTCTCGAGCCGCAGCATTACCGGAGTGACGCGAGCCACTATGCACGAAATCTCGTTTACGACGCACCGGATGGAAGCCTGTCGCTCTACACGCTGGTTTGGCTGCCGGGGCAATGGACGCCGATACACGACCATGGCAGCTGGGGTGTCGTGGGAATCCTGGAGGGCGTGCTGGAGGAACGCAACTACGTTCGCCTGTCACCGGACCGCGGAGCGGATGAAGGCATCGATCTCGTGCGCGGCGGCGTCATTCTCCTGGGCCGGGGCGCTGTCACCAGCTTTGTGCCAAATCCCGACCACATTCACGTCACCGGTGTGCCGCCGGAGCGGTCCCGTGCGGTCAGCCTGCATCTCTACGGCCGTATGATGAATAGCTTCAATACCTACGACCTTTCGTCAGGCACGCGCCGGCGCGTAACCTTGGAACACAACGAAAGCTGAATCGTCCTCTCTTCCGTGGACCGAATATGACGAGAGAGGCATCAAGACTGCGCGAACGGGAGTTTCGAATCCCGACCGCGGGAGCAGTACCTCCGGACGATCGTTTCGCCGCCGCCCTGCGAGGGTTCGGGCCGCTCGGAATCCTCGCGATTGCGGCGATTGCCGCGGGCAATCTGGTGATCGCTCCCCTCAGCGCGGTGCTTGTGCTCTTGTGGGCTTGGCGGTCGCACACG
>Ga0207687_10000154_pt1 | contig 45786 bp, 42 predicted proteins | sample KBSM54metaG_FD_184399 | JGI IMG/M metagenome (GOLD analysis project Ga0207687, IMG submission 184399) | Miscanthus rhizosphere microbial communities from Kellogg Biological Station, Michigan, USA - KBS M5-4 metaG (SPAdes) (version 2) | ecosystem: Host-associated > Plants > Roots > Rhizosphere >...
CGCTCGCTTCGCTCGTCGCGAACGCTCGCTTCGCTCGTCGCGAACGCTCGCTTCGCTCGTCGCGAACGCTCGCTTCGCTCGTCGCGAACGCTCGCTTCGCTCGTCGCGAACGCTCGCTTCGCTCGCTCCAAGTCCTACGTTTGCGTTTGCGTTTGCGTTTGCGTCAGGCGATCGCGGGCAAGGCCCACATACCTCGCATCGGCATCGCCCGCGAGCCAGCGACGGCCGAGCTTCTGCGCTACGACCGCAGTCGTTCCCGATCCGACGAACGGATCGACGACCAGCTCGCCCGCCTTGCTCGATGCGAGGATCAGGCGCTCGATCAGAGCCTCCGGCTTCTGCGTCGCGTGCGGCGTCTTCTCCGCCATGCCGTTGCAGATCACCGGGACCTCGATCACGTCGCGGGGCTTCGCACCGAGCGGATGCGGCTGCCACTTGTCGCGCCGGGTGCCGCCGCCGTACTGCGACGACACCGCCTGGATCCGCGTCGGATACTTCGTCGTGTGCCCGTTGTACGGAACGCGTACCGCATCGACATCGAGCGCGTGATCCTCGCCGCGCAGATGCAGGATCGATTCGTGCGAGCGACCCCAATCGCGGCCGAGGTTCGCCTTGTTCTTGTACGACCAGATCAACCAGCGACAGCTCGCGAATCGCTTCGCGCTGCGCGCCTTGACGTCGGCGAGGATCTCCGAGAACCCGCACACGTAGGCCGAGCCGTGTGGTGCGAGCACGCGCGCGACCTCGGCGAGCCACGTGTCGCACCAGTCGACGTACGCGTCGAGCGACTCGAACTCGTCCCACTCCTCTTTGTTGATCGCGTACGGCGGATCGGTGACGACCAGATCGACCGAGCGATCGGCGAGCGTGCCGAGCAAGTGCAGCGCATCGCAGTGCCACAGCGCGCCGCGAGCATCGGTGTGCGCACGCGTCGGCCCGGCGCCGTTCAGGTCGTGCGGCATCGGCAGCTCGCGCGCGATGCGGGGCGGACGCTTGGGCACGCCGCAAGCTAACACCTTCCCGATCAGGGCCGGTAGTGGTGCTTGAGCCGCTGCCACAGCTCGATCGGATCGAACCCGAGCAACGCGAACGGGTGCGCGCCCGATTCTTTCATCGCGGCTTGCGCGCGTTGAGCCAGCGCGGACGCGCGGTCGCGCGTCGCTTGCGGCAGCATCGCAGCGAGCGCGGACGCAGCGCGCCCGGCCATCGCGGCGACCGCGGCACCACCGAGCAGGCCGAGCAACCAAGCGGGGGCCGGATCGATCACGACGCGCTTCGCATTGAGCTCGCGGGCGAGCGTGTCGCTCGGGCCGGTGAGGATCTTCATCAGCGTCGCGCGCTCGAGGAACAGGCCGATCGAGGGCTTCGCGAACCGCTCCTCGGCGGCGGCGAGCACGCGCTTGTACTGCTGCGGCCAGTCGCGCGCGAGCGTCGCCTCGGGAACGAGATCCGCGAGTGCGCGGTGGGTCGCGGCGCGGGTGATATCGCCGCTCTCCTTCGTCGCGATGATCGACGTGTGGACGTGCGCGCGATCGTCCTCGATCACGTACGCGAGCAGCGAGCTGCGATCGGGGATCAACAGATCGAACGTGCGCTGGATCGGCTCGTACGCCGGCGCGAGCAGCGGCGGCTCGGTCCACACGCCCTTGCCGGCGTGGTGCTTCAGCGCTTTGAGCGCGTGCAGCGCTTGCGCGACCCCATCGATCTCGAACTGCAGCGCGCCTTCGATCTCGGTCGAGAGTCGTGCGATCAGCGCCTGATCGATCACGATCACCGAACCAACAGCGAGTTGCTTCGCGTACGCCGCGAGCGCTTCCGGATCAGCAGACGTTAGCGGCGGCGGTGAACTGAGTCGCCCTCTCGCGTTCTTGCCCGCGATCACGACGGAAATCACGTTCGGTGGTGCGTGATCCACGACAACAAGTGCCCACGCGGGTGCATCGAGTACGCGCGGTGGTACGAGCAAGCGCCATCCGTTGCGCCAGTGGCGCGCATCGAGATGAGAGAGCTCGAGCTCCGACGAGATCACGCGATCAGCCTAACACTTGATCCGCGATCCATATGGGGTGAGCATTCGCGCATGTCTAAGACCAGCCTTTTCGCTTCCGTGCTGTTGTGCGCTGCTGCCGGTACTGCCGGCGCTGGCGGTCAAGCAGGCTCGATCGGCGTCGGTGCCGAGTACCAGCTCAACGGCATCGGTGGCCTATCGGTCAACTACGACGCGGGTCAGTTCCATGTCGGTGGCTCGCTCGGGTTCGGTGATCCGGCCGGCCCGAACAACACGGTGTTCCAGCTCGCGGGCCGGTTCTACTATCACGTCCATCACTCGGCGTTCGCCGACTTCGGCCTCGGCGGCAGCCTCGGGTTCTCGAGCGAGCCCGTGATGGGCGGCAACCGCCAGGCGCTCGTCTATCTCGAGCCCGGCTTCGAGATCCGCGCGTTCCTCAGCTCGAACGTGGCGCTCAGCGCGACCGGTGGCCTCGTGATCGGCGTCGCGGATGCCGATGGTGTCGGCATCACCGGCTCGACGATCGGCGGCAGCGCCGGCTTCGGGCTCGGCGGTGGCGTCGGTATCCACTACTACTTCTACTAGGACTTACTCGCCTTCGCCGCCGCCCACGGCGGCCGCGATGGCGACGTCCTGTGCGCGGATCTTCGACGGATCGAACTTCTTCGCTCCCTCGATCATCTTGTCGATCGTCTTGTCGAAGTCGGACTTCTCGTCCTTGCCCGGCTTCGCGAAGCGTAGCGGGTTGACCCGGGCGACGACGATCGGCTTCAGATAGCCGCTCGTGAAGCCGGCTTCCTTGAGCTTCGTCACGGCGGCGCTGACCGCCTCGTCGAGCTCGAGCAGCTTGTCGGCGTGGGCCTCGCGCAGCTTGAGGCTCTTCGCCATCGGCTCGGTCGAGAACGACTCGCACTTGGTGACGACCGAGTTGTAGGCGCCGCCCGAGAACCGCGGGTTCTTCTCGTAGCAGATGCCGATCGTGACGAGCGAGGCCTGCTCGAGCTCGAACGCGACATCGCTCTCGCTGCGGCCATCGGCGGCGATCGCGCGCGCCATGCGGATGACCTCGAGCGCCTTGTCCTTCAGGTTGTGCGCCTTCTCGGTGTTGAGCGCGAGGATCCGGAACGCGATCTCGGGTTCCGGCATGACGAGCGCGATGATCGCCTTCGCGCCGAGCGCGGTCATCGCGGAGAGCCGGTGCATGCCGTTCGGCGAGATGAAGCCGCCTTCGCCGTCGGCGACCGCGATCACCGGGTCGAGGAAGCGACCGACCTTCGGGATCACGGTCGCGAGCTTGTCGGCGTGCGCCTTCGATAGCTCGCGCTGATACGGCGTCGGCTTGACCTTGTCGATCGGGAGTGAGGCGAGAGCGACCCAGTTGCCGCCGAGCGGCTCGCGATACGCGGCGAGGACGTGGCCGCCGGCCGTCTCGATCTGACCCTCGAGCTTCGTCATGTCGCCGGACTTCGTACCTTCGACGACTTCGTCGGCGGTCAGACCGACCGAGCCGGGTTCGGCCTTCACCTTCTTCTTGCGCGGTGTGGCTGCCTTCTTTTCTTTGGCCGGTTTCTTCTCGGTCTTCGCCTTCGCCATGGCGAGAACTCTAACCCTGGTAAGGTGGCGATCGAGATGCCCGAGACGTCGTTTCCGAAGTCCTCGATCAAGGTCCTGCTGCTCGAGAACATCCACCCGGTCGCCACCGAGGCGTTCGCGGCGGAAGGCTTTCAAGTCGAGACCGTGAAGGGCTCGTTGCCGGAGGCCGAGCTCGCCGCGCGCGTCCGCGATGTTCACCTGCTCGGCATCCGCTCGAAGACCCACATCACGCCGAAGGTGCTCGACGAAGCGCGCCGGCTGCTCGCGGTCGGCGCGTTCTGCATCGGCACGAACCAGATCGATCTCACCCACTCGAACAAGAAGGGCGTGCCCGCGTTCAACGCGCCGTTCTCGAACACGCGCTCGGTCGCGGAGCTGATCATCGCGGAGATCGTGATGCTGTCGCGCCAACTCGGCGATCGCCTGCGCGAGGTCCACTCGGGGCAGTGGCGCAAGGTCGCGGTCGGTAGCCACGAGGTTCGCGGCCACACGCTCGGCATCGTCGGCTACGGCCACATCGGCAGCCAGGTCGGCGTGCTCGCCGAGTCGTTCGGCATGCGCGTCGTGTTCTTCGACGTGATGGCGAAGCTGCCGATGGGCAACAACCGGTCGATGGCGACGCTCGAGGAGGTCCTCGCGGTCTCCGATTTCGTCACGCTGCACGTCCCCGAGACGCCGCAGACCAAGAACATGATCGGCCCGGCCGAGATCGCGCGGATGAAGCCGGGGGCGTGCCTGTTGAACGCGAGCCGCGGCACGGTCGTCCAGATCGACGCGCTCGCCGCTGCGATCCGCTCCGGTCACATCGGCGGCGCCGCGGTCGACGTCTATCCGAGCGAGCCCGAGACCAACAGCGACGGCTTCGAGAGTGCATTGCGCGGCCTACCGAACATGATCCTGACGCCGCACATCGGTGGCTCGACCGAGGAGGCGCAGGAGGCGATCGGCAAGGAAGTCTCGGCGGCGCTGCTCAAGTACGTCAACCAGGGCGCGACGACCGGCGCGGTCAACTTCCCGCAGATCGAGCTCGCGATGCCCAAGGGCGCGCACCGGATCCTCAACATCCACCGCAACGTCCCCGGCGTGCTTCGCGATATCAACAAGATCATCTCGGATCACAACGCGAACATTCGCGCGCAGATCCTGTCGACGGATGCCGATGTCGGCTACCTGATCATGGATCTCGATCAGGACGTCTCGCAGGACGTGAAGCAGGCCGTCGCGGAATTGCCGACGAGCATCAAGACTCGGATCTTGTTCTAACAGGGCCTCGACGAGGGGCGGTTCGCTGCGAATACCGCCTGCCCGCACGGGCAGACCGATAGCCCATGCCAAGACGCGTCGACGCGGACGTCGCGGTTCGCACTGACCGGCGCTACACTGCCAGCGCGTGCATATCTCGGTCTTCGACATCTTCAAGATCGGTATCGGGCCCTCGAGCTCGCATACCGTCGGTCCGATGCGCGCCGCGAAGCGCTTCGCCGAACGGCTCGCCGCGGATGGCCAGCTCGCCGGCACCACGGCGGTCAAGATCGAGCTGTTCGGCAGCCTCGGCTTCACCGGCCGCGGCCACGGTAGCGACAAAGCGATCGTGCTCGGTCTCGAGGGCGAAGATCCGGCGACGGTCGACATCGACACGGTCGCGCGTCGCGTCACGTCGGTCGAGCAGACGAAGCGGATCAAGTTGCTCGCCACGCACGAGGTCGACCTCGATCCCGAGACCTCGTTGATCTTCCACCGCCGCGAGAAGCTGCCGCTCCACGCGAACGGCATGCGGTTCACCGCGTACGCCGGCGGCGCGGTGTCGGCCGAGCGGATCTACTACTCGGTCGGCGGCGGCTTCGTCGTCGATCATACCGGCGCGCCGGCCGATGGCTCGCCACCTGCCGATCAGATCAGCGTGCCGTACCCGTTCAACTCGGGCGACGAGCTGCTCCGGCTGTCGTCGGAGCACGGCATGAGCCTGTCGTCGCTGATGCTCGAGAACGAGAAGGCGCACCTCTCGCAGACCGACGCCGAGATCCGCGAGCGCGTGATGAAGATCTGGCACGCGATGGAAGCGTGCGTGAAGCGCGGCTGCGAGCGCGAAGGCATCCTGCCGGGCGGCCTCAAGGTGAAGCGCCGCGCCGCGGCGATCTATCGCAAGCTCAAGAGCGATCCGCGCGCGCAGCACGATCCGCTCGCGATCATGGATTGGGTCAACCTGTGGGCGCTCGCCGTCAACGAGGAGAACGCCGCGGGTGGGCGCGTCGTCACCGCACCGACGAACGGCGCGGCCGGCATCATCCCCGCGGTGATGACGTACTACCGCAGGTTCCTCCCGAACGCCGACGACGAGGGCTCCGTCCGGTTCTTGCTCACCGCGGCCGCGATCGCCGCGCTGTACAAGAAGAACGCCTCGATCAGCGGCGCCGAGGTCGGCTGTCAGGGCGAGGTCGGCGTCGCGTGCTCGATGGCCGCGGGCGCGCTCGCCGAGGTCATGGGCGGAACGCCCGCGCAGGTCGAGAATGCCGCCGAGATCGGGATGGAGCACAACCTCGGACTGACGTGCGATCCGATCGGCGGCCTCGTTCAGGTCCCGTGCATCGAGCGCAACGCGATGGGCGCGGTCAAAGCGATCAACGCCGCGCGGCTCGCGCTGCAGGGCGACGGCACACACAAGGTGTCGCTCGACAAGGTCATCAAGACGATGTGGCGCACGGGCGCCGACATGAGCAGCAAGTACAAAGAGACCGCGCGCGGCGGCCTCGCCGTCAACATCATCGAGTGCTGAGCACTTCGCGCTGCGATCCCTGGTAGGCTGAGCGAAGGCATGGACATCGTCGGGCTCGAGCCGCGGCGGAGCGATCTGGCACGCGGGATCTTGATCGCGCGCAGCTCGCGACCGCTCGATGCCACCGCTCAAGACGAGCTGTGGGCTGCTCTCGCGACCGCCGGCGTGACCGAACGGACCGAAGAGGAGACCGAGGATCACGCGAACGACCCCGAGCGCCAGTTCCACGCCGCGCCGTGGTTGCCACCGGCGCCCGAGGAGCTCGCCGCCCATCGTGCTGCCGTCGAAGCGGCCGGGGTGAAGTTCGACCTCGAGAAGGTGTGGTTCGTGAAGGTCGAGACCGGCGCCGATGGCGTCGCGTGGCTCGAGCTCGAAGCCGAGTCGCGGACGACGCTCGTCGATGACGACGAAGAAGATGACGACGATCTCGACGATCTCGACGACGAAGACGACGAGCTCGAAGACGACGTCACCGTGCCGATCGGCAGCGACGACATGCCGCCGACGGAAGAGGTCCTTTACACCGCGCCCGATGCGCCGCCGGAGACCGCGCTCGCGGAGGTCCGCGAGGCCGACGAGGACGATGCCGACGACGAGCTCGAGGACGACGACGAGCTCGATTCGATCCAGCTCGAGAGCCACTGGCGCAACGGCGCGCCGCCGTTCGAGCACTCGGTGGCGTTCCCGATCGAGCACTACCCCGAGATCATCGACGACTACGACTGGGAGAGCTTCGGCATCGCGGTCAAGCTCGCCGGGTCCGCGACGCTCGGTGAGGAATCCGTCATCAACGCGTTCTTCGCGCTGTGGCTCTCGGTCTATCAGGACGAGCGCGCCGAGGAGTTCGAGCCGTTCCAGCGCGCCGACGTGATCCACGACCGCCGCCATCGCTCGGCGCTGATGTGGGTCGAGCGGTTCGCGGTGCCGGCGACTGCTGCGGATCAGGTTCACTTCCTGCTGTGGATCGCGGCCCGGCTCGACGAGATCGTGCCGATCGCGTGGGCGCGATTCGACAGCATCGACGACACGATGAAGGCTCGCGCGAACGGCGACGACGGCGAACCGCCGTTCGTGCTCGCCGGCAATCCGTTCGCGGATCGGTTCCGCCGCCAGGGCGAAGAAGCGGCACTCGCGTGGGCCGTGGCCCAGAGCGCGTGGAGCCGGCGCGAGCTCGCCGGCATGCTCGTCGAGGTCGCGCTCGAGCACGATCCCGATGATCCGAAGGCCGCGCTCGTCGCCGAGCGGCTGCTGCGCCGCGCACAGTCGTTCGATCCGGGCTCGGATGCCGCGGGTTACCTCGCGATCGTGCTGGTTCGCCAGCACCGGCTGCCCGAGGCGATCCAGCTCGCCGAAGCCGCGCCGAGCCGCGACGTTCGCCTGCTCGTGATCGGCGAGATCGCGGAGCACGCGCCCGCGGATCTCGGACCGGCACTCGCGTTGCTCGACGACACGACGGCGCGCGAAACGCCCCCGGAGGATCTCGCGGAGCTCGTCGCCTCGATCGCGCGCCACGCGGGCTCGTCGTCCTCCGGCTCCGGTCCGCTCGCGGCCGTGCTCGCGAAGCTACCCGCGGATGTCCGCCTCGTCCCGCATCTCTACAACGCGAGCTTCTCGGTCGATCGGCCGCAGGCGCTCGCGATCCTGCGCCGCGTGATCGGCTTGCCCGAGCCGGCGAAGGCCGCGGGAGAAGCGCGGACCGCGCTCGTGATGGCGTGGAACAACGCGTGTATCCACGCGCATGCACTCGGCGACTACCGGCTCGCGGTCGAGCTCGCCGACGGTGGCCAGCGGTTCGCCGCCGAGAATCCATACATCTATCACTCGGCCGCGTGCGCCTACGCCGCGGTCGGCCAGATCGATCGCGCGATCGCGCAGGTCGCACTCGCGATCGAGCACGATTACGAGCACGCCGAAAAGATGGAGACCGATGCGGACCTCGCGCCACTGACGAGCGATCCGCGGTTCGGTGCCTTGTTCACCGAGTGGCGCGCCAAACGCGCCGATCTCAACTAGCTCGGGCGGATGACCGCGCCAGAGACTTCGGCGGAGAGCTGCTTGGTCGCTTCGTCGTAGTGCGCCCAGCACACCGGCGCGTACGACTCCTCGGCGCCGAGCTGGATCTGCGGGCCCTCGACCGTCGGCGTGCCGTTGACGAACCGGAGGTTGCAGATCGCCTTCTTCTGGCAGTACTGGCAGGTCACCTTGACCTCCTCGATGCCATCGGCGAGCTCCATCAAGCGCTGCGCGCCGGGGAACAGCTTCGTCTTGAAGTCGGTGCGCAGGCCGTAACAGATCACCGGCACACCCGGATCGACCGTGATCCGGCGGAGGTCATCGATCACGGACGGCGCCAGGAACTGGGCTTCGTCGACGAGCACGCAATCGATGCCGGCGAAGTCGCGCGGATCGAGCGAGGTGTCCTCGTCGATCATCAGGTCCGCGACCGCCTCGAGCCCCGAGCGCGACGAGATCTTTTCGGCGCCGAACCGCGTATCGAGCCGCGGCTTCATCAGGACCACCCGCTTGCCCTGCTTGCGGTAGTTGTGCGCGACCGCGAGCAAGTTCATCGATTTCGCCGAGTCCATGGTGCCGTACCGGAAGTAAAGCTTCGCCACGACCCGACCATCGATCGAGGGTCTGACACCCGGGATCGGCCTACCAGGCGTTGAACAGCCGGGCGAGGTACAACGTCCCGGCGCCGACGATCCCAGCGGCAGGAATCGTGAAGATCCAGGCCCACACGATGCGGGTCGCGAGGCCCCAGCGGATGCCGCGGATCTTCGTCACCGAGCCGACGCCGACGATCGCGCCGGTGATCGTGTGCGTGGTCGACACCGGCACCTTCAGCGCGGTCGCACCGAACAGGGTCACTGCGCCCGACAGGTTCGCGCAGAACCCGCCGATCGGCTTCAGCGACGTGATGCCCATGCCCATCGTCTTGATGATCCGTTGGCCGCCGATCAGCGTGCCGAACGCCATCGCGCTGTACGACGCGAGGATCACCCAATCCGGCGCCGACGTCGCGGTCGCGGGCAACATGCCGCCGGCGACCATCACGGCCCAGATCACGCCGATCGTCTTCTGTGCGTCGTTGCCGCCGTGGCCGATCGAGTACGCCGCGGCCGAGAACAGCTGGCCGACCCGGAACGCGCGATCGACCTTGCGGGGCCGCATGTTGCGGCACACGTTCATCGCGATCGCCATGAAGATGAAGCCGAGGATGAGGCCGATCACCGGCGCGAGGACGATGAAGTACAGCGTCTTCACGAGGCTCGCCTCGTTGAGGATGCTGAAGCTGCCAGCGTAGGCCAGCGCCGCGCCCGACAGTCCGCCGATCAGCGCGTGCGAGCTCGACGACGGCAGGCCCCACCACCACGTGAGCAAGTTCCACACGATCGCGCCGAACAGGCCGCAGATCACGACCCACACGAACGCGGGATCGGAGTGCTGGATGCGAACGATCTTCGCGATCGTGTTCGCGACGCCCTCGCGGAAGATGAACAGCGCGACGAAGTTGAACACCGTCGCCCACAGCACCGCGAGCCGCGGCGACAGCACGCGGGTCGAGACGACGGTGGCGATCGAGTTCGCCGCGTCGTGAAAGCCGTTGATCACGTCGAACAGGATCGCTACGGCGACCGTGATCCAGACGAGCGTGGTGATCGCCATGCTAGGCGTGCTCGAGGATCACGCCCTCGATGATGTTCGCGACATCCTCGCAGCGGTCCGACGCGGACTCGAGGTTCTCGTAGACCTCTTTCCACTTGATCACCATGATCGGGTCCTTCTCTTCCTTGAAGAGACGGGCGACCGAGCGGCGCAGGATCGCATCGGCCTCGTTCTCGAGGCGGTTGATGTCGATGCAGAGCTTCAGCGTCGCGTGGGTATCCTTGAGGTCGCGCAGGCCGCGCACCGCGCCCTCGACCTGCTGGGCCGCGCGATGGAGGACGTCCGCGAGGTCGCGCACGTCGTTCGTCATCGTCGTGATCTCGTAGAGCTCGATCCGCTCGGCGGCGGCCTCGACGTAATCCATCACGTCGTCCATCCGCGTGATCAGCGTGTGGATCTGATCGCGGTCGATCGGCGTGATGAACGTTTTGTGGAGCGCCTCGACGCAGCGGTGCGTGATCGTGTCGGTCTCGTGCTCGATATCCGAGATCCGCCGGCACTTCGCCGGGATGTTCGCGCCGGTCGTGACCATCGACAGGAACTCTTTGGTCCCCTCGATCGTCAGCGCGGCGTGTTCCTCGAAGAAATCAAAGAAGCTGGTCTCGCGCGGGAGCAGGCGACCGAACATGTACCCAAGCCTGTAACACAGCGGAGATCACCCCGTCACCCACTGGCGGCTGCAGACGCGCGTGGGCAGGTGTAACGCCAAACGCTACAGATCGAATGCAGATTCACGGGGTTGGCGCTGGCTCGGTGCTTGCGCTAGGGCGGGCATGACCAAGGCGACCTGCCTGTTCCTCGCGCTCGCGGCCGCCGGCTGCCTGACCGCCGACGCTTCGCTCGGCGAAGCCGATGACTCGATCACCGCGTTTCACGGCCGGTTCGGGTCGCCGACGATCGTCAACAGCGGCGGAGCGCTGCACGCGTACTTCCCGATCCAGGACGACAATGGCAAGCGGGTCAACGTCGCGCACGCGCGCTCGGAGGACGACGGCGTCACGTGGCTGGACGAAGGCGACGCGCTGCCGAAGCTATCGCGCGAGGCCGATCCGACCGGCGCGGTGTGGGCACCCGGCGCGGCGAAGATCGCCGACGGCAAGTGGATGCTCTATTACTCGGCGGTGCGCGCCGGCACGAGCCAGCACATGTGCACGTACCGCGCGCATTCGGACGGTCCACACGGCCCGTTCGTCGACGACTTCGACGGTCCGATCGAGTGCCCGGCCAACGGTCTGTGGGCGATCGATCCGTATCCGATCCAGGACGCGCACGGGGGCTGGCACCTGCTCGCCCGCGTCGACCACGCCGGAGGCGACAACACGATCTCGCTGCGCGCGCTGACCGCGAACGGCCGCCAGTTCGCCGACGGCAGCGCCTGGCAGGTGCTCACCCACATCACGAAAGGCGGCTGGGAAGAGCCGGTGATGGAGAACGCGTCGATCGTCCGGCTCGACGGCAACTGGTACGTGTTCTATTCGGGTGGCTCGTATCGCGACAACAGCTACGGCATCGGCTACGCGGACTGTGGCCCCTCGATCAGCGGCGCGTGTGACAAGCAGACCGTGGCGCACCCGTGGCTCGGCACCGATCCGGCCGCGAAGATCTTCGGCCCGGGCACGCCGACGTTCTTCACCGACGACAAGGGCCGTACGATCATGGCGGCGAACGTGTGGGAGTTCTCGGGCGGCGAGAGCAACCCGAAGAACCACGGCCAGATCATGGCGATGTTCGAGGTCCACATCGCTCGCAACCACAAGCCGGTCGCGCAGTTCCTCCGGTTCGTGAAGTGATCAGATCGCGTGAAACTCGAGGCCAGCCGCGACGAGCCGGGCCTGGAGCGCGCCGGCCATCGCGAGCGAAGGCGTCGTCACGCCGCCCTGCGACGCGAGCGGATCGAACGCGAGGCACATCGCGGACTCGCCGAGCATCTTCGACGTCGACGCGTAGCCCGGATCGCCGTGCGGATCTGCGACGACGTAATCGAGCCGATCGCCGCCGCGCTGCGCGACGAAGTGCACGGTCCAGTGGCCGCGCTCGCGGGTCGCCTCGTCGGGACCTTCACCCGGTTTCGGCGCGCGCGCCTGGAGCAGCTTGCGCAGCCGCGGCGAGCGCATCGCGAGTGCGAGCGATCCCAGCCCGGCCGTGATGCCGGCCGCCATCGCGAGGCCCTTCGCACTCTTCGGCGTCGTCATCACCTCGCGATAGACGAAGTCTTCGCCCCACGGAAATCCCGCCAACGCGTGGGCGCGGCGAACGACGCGCGAGTTCGTCGACGCCATCACGAACGGCACCGTGAACATGTCGACCGTCGCGTCCCAGCGCGGCGCGACCTCGTCGGGAGCATCCGGTCGCTTCGCGTGCGGATCGGGATCCAACCCGTACGGATTGCCGAGCACCTTGCGGACCTCGCGGTGCTTCATCGCATCCGCGATCACGAACATGCTGCCGGCGGTACCGCCGGAAAATCCGCCGGAGATCTTGCCGTAGTACGCGGTGACCGAGTGCGCGGGTGCACCGAACCTCTCGATGAACGCTTGTTGCGTCGCCCACGTGCCGAGGTCGCTCGGAATCGAATCGAAGCCCGACGCGTGGACGATCCGAGCGCCGGTCTGACGCGCGGTCTCGTGGTGCGCGTCGATCATCATGCGCATCCAGTTGACCTCGCCGGTGAGGTCGCAATAGTGCGTGCCCGCCGCGGCGCATGCGGCAACGACCTCGCTGCCGTACTTCGTATACGGCCCGACGGTCGTGCAGATCACCTTCGTCTGCGCGGCGAGGCGCTCGCAGTCCGCTTGCTCGAGCGCATCTGCAATGATCAGCGGGACATCGATGCCGAGCGAGCGGCGTACCTCTTCGAGCTTTTCGCGGTTGCGCCCCGCGAGCGCCCACTTCATGCGGTGCTTCGCGAGGTACTGCGCGACGAGCTTGCCCGTGAAGCCCGTTGCACCCAAAAGGACGAGGTCGAAGTCGCGCACCGGCCGACGATAGCGCGCCTGACGCCGGATCTGCTGATGCTGACCACGTAGGCGTAGGCGTAAGCGTAGGCGTAAGCGATTCCGGGCAACCGGCCTGTCCGGCGGCCGATAGAGCCCAGCCCTGCTCGATGGAGAGATGGCGAGTCAGCTCCGTCGAGCGGCGCTATCGATCAATCTGAACATCGCGGAAGGAACCGGGCGGTTCGACAAGGATCAGAGAAAGTTTTTGGTGACGGCCCGAGGCTCGGCGCTCGAATGTGCGGCGGTTCTCGATGCCGCCTCGGCGATCGGAATCGCAGCGCACGAGATGGCGGATTCCGAAGCACTCCTCGTTCGGATCGTGTCGATGCTGACGAAGATGATCGGCTAGCCGCTTACGCTTACGTCTACGTTTACGCTTACGAGCCTACGGTTTCCCGGCGGCCATCAGGTCGCCGAGGATCCGCCACGTCATCCCCCAGATCGTGTAGCCCTCGTAGCTCCAGCTCGGGAACACGCGGTCGGTCCCGGGGTACGTGAACGTGCTGTCGTACGTGCCCGCGGCCGCGAGCTCGAGCGGCAGCCAGAACGCCGATCGTGCTTCGGGCCCGACGACGGTCGGCAGCTCCTCGGGTGTGACGAACGCGAACGGCGTGACCTCGATGCCCATCGGACCGGCCGACAGCGGCTGGATCACGGGGAGCGGGCCGATCAACCGCGTCTTGCGCAGATCGAGGCCGAGCTCTTCCTCGGTCTCGCGGATCGCGGTCGCGAGGAGGTCGCCATCGGTCTTGTGAAAGCCGCCGCCGGGCAGCGAGATATGACCCGACCACGGATCGCCCTCGCGATCGACGCGCTTCATCAACAGCACGCGCGGACCGGTCGGCGCATCGTGAACGAGCGCGGCCACCGCGGCGCGCTTGCGGCCATCCTCGGGCGGGCGCACATCGCGAGCCGGCAGGCGTGCGATCAAGCGCTCGGCATACGGCGACATCCCCACCTGTATAGCTCAGGCTTCCTCGGAGAACATCCGCGGCGCGACCGCACCTGCGCCTACCGCTTCGACCAGGCGCTCGAGCGAGCGGACCAGCTCCTTGCGCGGCTTATCGGGCATCGCCGCGACGGTCGCGATGATCCGCGCCTGGAGTGGCTGCGGCACCTTCGCGACGATCCGCTGGCCGGCGGGCGTGAGGCCGAGCTCGGCGCGGCGACGATCGATCGCGCTGGTCGAGCGCTTGACCAGCTTCTTCGCGACGAGCTTCGCGACCACGGTCGACACCGAGCTCTGATCGGTCAGCGTGCGCCGGGCGAGCTCGGCGAGCGACGCCGCGGGAGCGGAGGCGAGCGAGTGAAGGACGAACAGCTGGGCCGAGCTGAGCGCGTAACCACCAGCGCTCGCGTCGCGATCGGCGATCCGGATCATCCGCACGAGCCGGCGCAGCGAGGTCATGACCTCGGCGGCATCCGAATCGTGGGCTCCCACGGTTCGGAGCTATAGCACGGTCGAAACGTGCACGTGTTCGTGCACGTGCTCGTGCTCGTCGACGAACGAGCGTCCGGCTCCAGGAGCTCCGCTGTTCGCGCTCCACGAGTGAACCCTCCGGAATGCCGGGATCGGAGAATCAAAGCTCGGCGTTCGGCACTTTGTCAGATTCGATTCGAGCGAACTTGCGTGGGGCATTCGAGCACGAGCACGAGATCATTTCAGAGCACGACGGGCGCGAAGCCCTTGCCGGGGCGTGCGAACAGGAAGCCCTGCAAGAGGTCGATGCCGGCATCCGTGCAGGCGGTCCGCTCGGCCTCGGTCTCGACACCCTCGGCGACGACCCGGCTACCGAGCTCGCGGCACAGGCCGGCGATCGCGGACACGATCCGGCGCTTCTTGGGTTGGCGATCGAGGTCGCGGATCAGCGACATGTCGAGCTTCACGATCTCGGGCTCGAGCGTCGCGAGCGCGCCGAGCGCGGCGTAACCGGCGCCGAGGTCGTCGACCGCGATCCGATAGCCGAGCCGCCGCAGCATCGCGACGCGGGCAGAGCCGACCGATGGATCGATACTCGTGCGTTCGGTGATCTCGAGGACAACCCGCTTCGCGTGCTGCGCGAGCGGGCTCGATACGGCGTAGAGCTCCTCGTCGGTGAGCTCGAGGCCGTGGACGTTGACGAACAGGAGCGCGTTGCTCGGCGCGGTCGCGATCGCCGTCGCGACCGCGTTGCGCACGGTGCGACCGATCTGCTGGATCCGATCGAGGCGTTCGCCGGTCGCGATGAAGATATCGGGGCGGCGCAGCGATTCTTCCTCGGTGCGAAGCAGTGCTTCGTACGCGAACACCGAGCGCGTCGACATGTCGACGATCGGCTGGAACGCCATCCACGATTGCTGGATCGCGTTGCCGAATCGATCCTCGAGCGCGGCGCGATCGGGAATCGTCTCGCCGTAGAGCTCGCGCGCGTAGGACTCGGCGCGGCGGCGAGCGCGCTGGACGCCGTGAACGCGAGCTGCGCGCGCGACGGCAGCCGCCAACACTTCGTGATCGAACGGCTTGGTGATGTACGAGATCGCACCTTGATCGAGCGCGCGAACCGCGCCGTGCAGCGACGGATCACCGGTCATCAGCAGCACGGGCAGGTCGCCGTCGCGCTGGCGGAGCTCGCGGACGAGCCCGAAGCCATCGAGCTCCGGCATGTTGACGTCGGAGAGCACGCAGTCGAACGGCGCCTTCGCTGCCTCGACCTCTGCGATCGCGGCACGGCCATGGTCGGCGAGCACGACGGTCCAGCCTTCGCTGTTCAACACGCGTGCGCATACGCGGCGGATCGCGACGTCGTCGTCGACGACGAGGACGCGCCCGAGGTGGACCTTCCTCTTCGCGCTGTTATCCGCGGGAACCGTCATCCCGCCGCCGCCCAAGCTCATCGCTACCGCCCAGCGCCGTGCTTCGATGCGAGCACGATCTCGAGGGCAGAGCGCAGCTTCGCTTCGTCCCACGGCTTCAAGAAGTAACGGTGCACCGAGCCTTCGTTGACCGCGCGCGCCGCGACATCGAGATCGCGGTTCGCAGTAACCAAGAAGCGAACGGTGTCGGGATAGATCAGCTTGACGTGCGCGAGCAGATCGAGCCCGTCGCTGTCGGTGCCCATCGAGAAGTCCGAAACGATCGCTTCGAACTTACGCGTCTTGAGGGCGTCGAGTGCCTCGCGCGGCGAGCCGACTTCCGAGACTTCATGACCGCGCAACGTTCGCCGCATGGCCGAGCGAATGTCTGGGTCGTCATCGCAAATCAAGATCGCAGCCACGAGATCACACTACCCTTTCTACACACGGCCTGGGAGGCGGAGTACGAAACTCGGACCGTCGGCTCTTGCCACGTACTCGATCCTTCCACCATGTGCTTCGGCCACGAGGCGGCAGAAGTAGAGGCCCATTCCGCGCTTCCCGCCTTTCCCCTGGACGTACTTCCCGAACAGCGTGCCGCGGATGTTTTCGGGGATCTGAGGTCCCGTGTTCGCAACGAAGATTTCGACGGCGCCTTCCGCAGGCTCGGGCCAGGGCTGCGCACCCAGCCGGATCACGCCGTCGGCGCCGCAGTAACGCGCGGCGTTGCCGAACAAGTTGTGGAGCACGCGCTCGACCAACCCGGCGTCGAACCGGCCTTCGAGCCCGGGAGGACACAGGTTTTCGAACCTGACGCCGCGCGCGATCGAGGCGGAATGTACGTCGATCACCGACTGCAGGAGCTCGCGCACGTTGACGATGGCGACGGTCGGCTTGACCGCGGCGTCCTCGAATCTCGCGATATCGACGAAGTTCGCGACGAGGCCCGACATTCGCCGCACGGAGCGCAGCGTCGCTGCGATCGCGTCGGTGACCTCGGCGTCCGCTTTTACGACATCGACCAGATAGGCCAAGTTGTTGAGGCTGACCGCGAGGCCATTGTTAAGATCATGAGCGAGCAGCGCGCTCGCCTCCTGGCCATAGACGAGGCGGCGCTCGGCGGCCTCCTTCTCGAGCCGGACGTGGACGAACGCCTGCTGGGTGCGCACCGCGGCGGCCACGCGCCTGCGCAATTCGCTCATCGGTACGGGCTTGACGACGTAGTCGTCGGCGCCGGCCTCGAAGGCGTTCGCGCGACGCTGCTCGTCGTCGTGGCCGGTCAGCACCATCACGTGGATCGCGCTCCCGTGCTGGCGCTTCAGCTCGGCGATCACGGCGAGGCCGCCGATGTTCGGCATCTCGAGATCGACGATCGCGACATCCGGAGGGGTCGACGCGGCTTGCGCGAACGCGCTCTCTGCGTCGTTCGCAGTGACGACCTGGAAGCCGGCCGTCGCGAGACCGCCAGCCATCTGCCGACAGATCGCTACATCGTCATCGACAACGAGTAGGCGCACCGAGCTCGGCGCCATCGTTGGTTCGGTTACGCCCGCCGCCTCCAAAGACATTGGGGCGATGATAATATCAAGTCAGGGGAATGGTGAGCACCGAAGCCCGCGGACTCGATCCGAAACGCCTCGCCGACGTCGTCCTCGCCGCAGCCGTCCGATCGCAGTCGGAAACGGTCTATCTCGAGCCAGCGGGCGAGGACTCGTACACGTTCTCGTTCGAGCGGGGTGGCCAGACGATCACGACCGTGCAGGTCGAGTCGCTATCCGGAGCAGCGACGGTGGCGCGTCTCGCGTACATCGCGAACCTCGACCTCGCCGCGACGAGCGCGACGAGCGCCGTCACGAAGGTCCGATCCGGCGACCGCGAGGCGGACGTCGTCATCACGCTGCGCCCGACGAGAGGGTTGCGTGCCGAGATCGTGGTCATGCCGCAGCGCGGTGTGCGCGCACGCACCGCTCCGCCGGCTGCCGTGGGTGGCATCGGCGACGTGATCGGCAATTACCGGATCGTCCAACCGCTCGGCGAAGGCGGCATGGGCACCGTCTATCGAGTCGACCACGTCGCGCTCGGCCGGTCGTACGCGCTCAAGGTCCTGCGCTCGCGTGTGTTCGAGAAAGACCCGACCGCGGGCCAGCGGTTCTTGCGCGAAGCGCGCGCCGCGGCACGCGTCCGCCACCCGAACATCGGCGACGTGTTCGATTTCGGCCACCTCGCCGACGGCCGGCCGTACTTCGTGATGGAGCTCCTCGAGGGCGAGAGCCTCGCGGATCGGGTCGCGCGCGAAGCGCTGCAGCCGGCGGATGTCGTGACGATCGCGCGCCAGCTAGCCGCGGCGCTCGCGACGGTGCACGACCACGGCGTCGTCCACGCCGACGTTACCCCGTCGAACGCGCTGATCGTCAGCGACGAGCCGCTCCACGTGAAGCTGATCGACTTCGGCCTCGCGGCGATCGCCGGCGAAGCGTTCAACGAAGAGGAGAGCGACTTCGTCCTCGGCACGCCGAGCTACATCTCGCCCGAGCAGCTGCGCGGTTTGCCCGCCACGGATCGCTCGGATCAATACGGCCTCGGCGCCGTGCTGTACGAGCTGGTCACGGGCCGGCCGCCGTACATCCACAAGGATCTGCGCGAGCTGTGCATGATGCACATCCAGGCACCGATTCCCCCGGTCGAGAGCCCGCACGGGCCGTTGCCCGCGAAGCTCGCCGACGTGATCACGACGTGCCTGCAGAAGTCCCCGCAACAGCGCTTCCCCGGGATGCGCGCGATGCTCGCCGCACTCGACGAGATCGATCGTGTCGCGCACCAGCGCGGCTGGAGAAAGTGGCTCGGATGAAATCCCTCGTGGTCTGTGTCGACGATGACGAGCAGATGCTGATGAGCGTCTCGCGCTCGCTGCGCCGCGAGCCATCGCTCGAGGTCCGGACCACGCTCGACCCGGAGCAGGTCCTCGAATGGATCGCGAAGGAAGAGGTCGCGGTGCTCGTCTCCGATTACGAGATGCCGTTGATGACCGGCGCGCAGCTCGCGGGCAAAGCGCGACGGCTCCGGCCCGAGACGATCCGGATCCTGTTGACCGGTATGCGCTCGCTCGAGACCGCGATCGACGGTATCCACCAGGGCGAGATCTTCCGGTTCATCAACAAGCCATTCCAGGACAAGGTCCTCCATCAGGCCGTCCTCGACGGCGTCCAGCGCCACGAGGAGCTGATGGCGCTGACCGGCGACCGCGAGCGCCGCGAGCGCCGCGATGCGCTGCGGGTCGAGCTCGAGACCGAATACCCGGGCATCTCTCATGTCGTTCGCCAGAACGATGCCGTGATCGTCTCCCCGGATCCGTGGAACGATGCGATGGACCTCGGTCTCGTCGGTCTCGACCGAAAGCTGGAGCAATCGTGACAGAGCATCTCGACGAGTCAGGCGGACCTTGCAAGCGGCACCCGCCACCATCTGCCGCGAACCTCATGGCGATGGCGCTGCTCGGCTCGCGGATGCCGAGCTTTCATCACGACGTCGCGTCGAAGCTGCAGAGTCTGATGATGGCCGTCGACGAGCTGACCGAGCTCGCCGAGACGATCGAGACGCGCGCGGCCGCGACCGCCGCGACGACCGCGCTCAAGGATCTGACGACGCTGTTCTCGACGAACCGCGCCCTCGGCAAGGCGCCGCAGCGCCGCCCGACGCCGGCGGCCGAGGTGTTCGCGCGCGCCGCGGAGCGCAGCTCGGTGAAGACCTCCGGCGAGCTCGCGACGTGCAACGTCGATATCGCGCTGCCGTCGATCATCCATGCGTGCGCGGTGATCCTCGATCTCGCCGCAGGTCCGCTCGCGCACGGTCGCACCGTCGAGCTGACGGGCAAGACGAACGGTCACGTGCTCGAGGTGATCGTCACGGGACCGCCGAACACGCCGCTGCCGCCGAATGCCGGCGACGTGCTCGCACTCGCCTCGTTCGCGCTCGTGCGCGAAGGTGGCGAGCTGCGCTGCGGTGCCGATCGCTACACGATCAAGTTGCCGCTCACGCCGTAGGCTTCGCAGATCAACGCGTCGAGCTCGCGATCGCGTGCCGGCGTGGGCGATGACAGCTGGAGCTGTGCGAGCTCGCAGATCCGTGCGCGCAACCCGGCTGCAGGCCGCGCGAGCGGGAGCTTCGCGACGTACTCGCGCTTCGGCCGCACCGCACCGTTCAGCGCCGGCGGAAACCGGCGGCGCGCATACCAGCCGTAGAGCTTCGAGTTGAGGACCGCGAGCAGGAAGCGATCGCCGGTGCCGAGGATCCACACCGTCGTGTCGGGGACGAGGCCGGTGGTGTCGAGTGCGCACGCGGGTGCGGTCTGGATGTCCTGGTAGAACAGGCGCGCCTCCGTCGACTTCGCGAGCGCACCGATCGGATCTTGCAGCTCGTACCACTTGTACGTGCCCGGTTTGCGTCCGGTGCCGGGCTCGAGATCCGTGCGAAGTGGCGCGAGGTGGCGTTCGATCGCAGGCGGCAACGCGATGCCGCGATCGCACATCAGGAGAAACCGATCGTCGTGCGCGGCGCGCCAGCGGCGCAGATCGCGGCCCTTGACGAACGGCCGGATCAGCGGCGCGCAGCCGGGATCGTCGTCGAGAATCCGCGCGCGCGTCGCGCCGGCGATCACGAACGCGCGATTACAGCCGGTGACGACGCCGCGACTCGGGACGAGCGCTTCTCCGAGCGTCGGCAGCGTGGCCCAGCGCGCGAGGATCTGCGCGTCCGCGTGATCGTCGGTGTGCCACGGTTCTGCGCCTTCGCTGCGCGCGTGATCCGCGCCGCGCTCGCCGTAGACGATGCACGGGAACGCGTCGTGGTCGGGGAACGCGCCGGGCGCCTCGACGATCGCCTCGACGCTGCGCTCTCGGGCGAGCCATGCACGCAACGGCCGCGCGTACGCCGCGGTCAGCCACTTCGCGGGGACGATCACGCCGAAGCGGCCGCCTTCGCGCGCGAGCCGATGCGCGAGCTCGAGGAAGTAGACGTAGAGATCCGCGACGCCGTCGTAGCTCGCGTAGCCGCGCAGCGCCTGCTTCGTCGCCGGCGAGAGCTTCTCCTGGCGGATGTACGGCGGGTTGCCGACGACCGCGTCGAAGCGATCCCATTCGAGCGCGAGCGAATCGCCGATCCGGAGATGCGGCACCGGGCCGCCCGCGAACGCTTCGACGGCCGCACGCGCCGTCGCGACCGCCGCGGGATCGATATCCGCGCCGCACACGCAGTGTTGCGCGACGAGGCGTTTCGCATCGCGACCGCCGTGCGCTGCCGCGAGATAGCGCACGATCTCGACGAGGAACGCGCCTTCCCCGATCGCGAAGTCGCACACGCGCAGCGCGAGGATCTCGTCACCCGCCTTGCCGGCGACGAGCGGGGCGAGCGTGCGCTCGACGATCTGCGCGGCCACGTCTCGTGGCGTGTAGACCACGCCGAGCTTTGCGACCGCCATCGCCTAGACACTAACGTATGCTCGCGCGCGATGCGCATCTTCGACTCCGCGCCGCTGCCGCTGACCGCCCTCGGCCTCACCGTCCTCGCGACGTGCTGTCCCGCCGAACCCGCGAAGCCGACGACCGTCCAACCGGTCGCGGCGGCGAGCCCCTCGTCGCCGCCGACCCTGCCGCCACCGCCGCCTGCCGGACCTCCGGTCGCGCGCACCGTCGACGTCGTCGATCACCAGTTCGGCCTCGACGTCCCCGATCCGTATCGCTGGATGGAAGGCATCGGCAACGCCGAGTACACGACCTGGCTCGCCGCGCAGGGCGCGTGGGCAAAGAAGGAGCTCGCCGAGATTCCGAAGCGCGACGAGCTGTTCAAACGCCTGCGCGAGCTCGGGCTCGGCCAGACCGGCGTCGGAGGCGTGCAGATCCAGAACGGCCGCACGATCTACTCGGAGCTTCCCGAAGGCGCGCAGCTCGCGAAGCTGATGACCCGCGACGGTGCGACGCCGCGCGTGCTCATCGATCCGGAGAAGCTCGGTAGCGAAGACAACCACGCGTCACTGAACGCGTACTCGCTATCGCCCGACGGCAAGTACGTCGGTTACGTGATCGCGATGGGCGGCGGCGAGAAGGGCGAGATGCACGTGATGGATGTCTCGACCGGTAAGGAGCTGGCCGACCGCGAGCCCGAGATCTGGGGCGAGTTCGCGCCGGCGTGGCTACCCGATAGCAAGGCGTTCTTCTACACGCAGATGGTCAAGCCCGCCGAGGGCGGCGATCCGATGCAGAACATGCTCTGTCGCTATCACAAGCTCGGCGACCCGGTCGCGAAGGACGTCACGGTGCTCGGTCGTGGACCCGATGCGACGTTCAAGCTCCTGCCGCAAGAGTTCCCGGGCGTATGGATCGATCCGAGCTCGCCGTGGGTGATCGCTCAGGTCGGCGGCGCCCGCAGCGAATCGCGGGTCGCGATCGCGAAGCTCTCCGAGCTCGATCTCAGCGGCAAAGCGAAGACGCCCTGGAAGATCGTCGCGCAGTACGAGGACGCGGTCGAAGGCGTGTTCCCGCACGGCGATCGCCTGTGGGTTTCGACGTACAAAGGCGCGCCGAACCGCAAGCTGGTGTCGGTTCCGCTCGCGGCGCCGGATCTCGCGAAAGCGCGCGTCGAGCTCGCCGAAGATCCGCAGGCGAACCTCTCCGAGTGGGCTGCTGCCCGCGACGGGATCTATCTCGTCTACGATCGCGGCGGCCTCGCGGCGCTCTCGAAGATGCCGTGGGGTGGCAAGCCAACGGCGGTCGCGTTGCCGGAGCAGGGCTGGGCTTCGGGATTGATCACCGACATGAAGCGCGACGGCGCGACGTTTAGCTTCAGCACGTGGCTGAAGCCGGCCGCGTACTTCGCGTACGACCCGAAGGCGAAGCAGGTCGCGCCGACCGGGCTCGCGTCGACGAGCAAGTTCATGGATCCGAAGGTCGTCGCGACCGAGGTCGAAGCGCCGAGCGCGGACGGCGTGAACGTCCCGCTGTCGATCCTCCACTACAAGGACATCGCGCTCGATGGCTCGCATCCCGCGTTGATCTCCGGATACGCCGCGTACGGCAGCAGCACGCACGCCTACTTCTCGACCCAGCGAATCGCGTGGCTCGAGCGCGGCGGCGTCTACGCGATCTGTCATGCGCGCGGCGGTGGCGAGAAGGGCCGTAAGTGGCAAGACGATGGCTCGCGCGAGCACAAGCTGAACGGCATCGCCGACGTGATCGCGTGCGGCGAGTACCTCGTCGCGCACCACTACACGACGCCGCAGCGCCAGGCGATCGAGGGCGGCAGCATGGGCGGCATCTTGATGGGGCGCACGCTCGACGAGCGCCCGGATCTGTTCGCCGCTGTCCACATCGCGGTCGGTTGCGTCAATCCGCTGCGGATCCTCGCGGCGGAGAACGGCGCGAACCAGATCGGCGAGCTCGGCGATCCGAGCACCGAGGCCGGCTACAAGTCGATCCTCGCGTACGACCCGTACTTGAACGTGAAGCCGAACACCGCGTACCCGGCGGTGATCTTCACGATCGGTCTCAACGATCACCGGATCGCGCCGTGGATGACCGGCAAGATGGCGGCGCGACTGCGCGCGGCCACGGCGAGCGCGCATCCGATCCTGGTGCGCGTCGAGGACGACGCCGGCCACGGCATCGGGTCGACCCGCGATCAGGGCTTCGCCATGACCGCGGACGTCTGGGCGTTCCTGCTCCAGCAGTTCGGCCTGTAGCCGGTGAGCGGCGATCCGTCGTCTCCGGGCGGCGGCAGGTTGCCTCGGCCGGGACGGGTGTCGCGGGGTTAGCGCTGGCACCGGGCTCGCACTACGGACCGGCATGCTGCAGCTGTCGTCGATCGATCTCGCCGCCGTCACGGGCGGCAAGGGCAAGGGCGGAGGAGGTGGGTCCTCGCTGTTCGAGGCCACTCATCTTTCGCCGGTGAACTACGCACCGCCGCCCGCGAGCCACGGGCCGAACCTGGCCGCGGAGCTCGGACTCGGCGGCGAGAGCGGCGGCGGAAAGCACTCCAAATGACCATCACCCAGCTCGACAGCTTCGACCTCGCGAAGGTGGTCGGCGGCACGAACCGGCCGGCGACGCCGCCGCGGCCGCTGCCGCAGGACGATCTCGCCCATCAGGCCGGGATCGACGACATCACGAAGAACATCAGGCCGCCGAAGACGCGGCGCTAGTCGCCTTTGGATCGACGAGCGGCAACACGAGCACGAGGCTCGCTTGGATCGCGGCGGCGACGAGATAGATCGTCGGGTAGTCCCATCGCGAGGTCGCATCACCGGCATGCGAGTACGCGAGCGTCGACGAGACGTTCATCATCGCCATGTAGATCGCGAACTGCGACGCGCCGATCGCTTTCCACGTCACGTCCATGCACAGCGCGAATAGCGCCGCGGTCATCGTGCCGACGAGCGCTGGCTCGATCCAGAACACGCCGTACACGAATGCGTGGCTCGCCCAGTGGGCTTCGCTCCGCGACCAGAAGACGTAGTACCCGGCGAGCGCGATCGATGCGATGCCGGCGAGTAGGCGATGGCCGACGCGATCCGCGAGGTAGCCACCCGCGACGGCGCCGAGCCCACCGGCGACGAGGCCCCAACCGCCGATCAGGCTTCCATATGCCTCCGGCGTCCAGCCGAGATCTCGGGTGAACAAGCCGTTGCCGATCAGGGCGAGCAAGCTGGTCGCGAAGATCGAGATCAGCATGACGAGGAGCACGAGGAGCGCCGAACGAAGCGCGGTCCGGTTCTCCCAGATCACCGAGCGAATCCGCCGGCCCGCGAACGTGCGCTTCCACCACGCGATCACCGCCGTCCATACAGCTGGGCGTTTCGGCTCGTCGCCGATCGGCCGCTCGCGAACAAACAGCGGCAGCAACATGATCGTCGCGAGGATCGCCGTCTGGACGATCAGCGCACCGCGTAGCGACGTCCACGCGATCATGTGGGACAGGCCGGCCCCGCCGATCGCCCCGCCGACGTACTTCGACGCGTACATCAGGCCATTTGCGCGGCCGCGCTCGGCTTCGTCTAGTAGATCGACCGCGAGTGCATCGACCGCGACGTCCTGCATCGAGTTGAACACCGTGTGGATGAACACCATCCACGCGAGCAGGCGCGTGCTCTCGGTCAGATCCGGGACCAGGATCATCGCCCCGATCGTCAGCGCCATCATCCCCTGCGCGAGGACGATCCACGGCCGCCGCCGTCCGAACCTCCGGCTCGGAAACGCATCGATCAAGAACCCCCACGCCCACTTGAACGAATACGGCAGCGTCGTCATCGCGACGACGGCACCCAGCGCTTCGTCCGAGACGTTACCCGCGGAGAGATACGCCGGCAGCGTGATCGCCGTGAACGCCCACGGGATTCCCTGCGCCACGTACATCACGCAGAACGTGAACAACCGCAGTCCGCGGCGCTCTGCGAGGCTCATCAGTCGCGCACCACCCCGAGTAGCGTACAATAACGCCGTGCGTATCATCCTCCTGCTCGCGCTGTTCGGCTGCGTCGAAGCGCGCAGTCAGCGCTGCAAGCAGGTCTGCGCGCGCGAGTCGGAGTGCGTGACCTCGACGTCGAGCGCGATCCCGTTCGACGAGAAGGAGTGCATCGCGGCGTGCGCGGTCCTCGAGGGCGATCCGGATAACCTCGCGAAGGTCCAGAAGCACGCCGAGTGCGTCGCGAAGCACACCGCCTGTAACGAAGTGCTCGACTGCCAGTGACCTAGAGGTCTTCGGCGGACTTGATGATCTCGACGATGAAGTCGCGGCGCAGGTGAATCAGGCTGCCGGCGCTGACCCATTCGCGCGCGCTGAACGCGCTGCCGGTCGGCTTCTCGACGCCGCCCTCGATGTCGTCGCCCTTGATGTCGAGCACGCAGGTCTTGTGGAGCGCACGCGCGCGGGCGCAGTCATCCGCGTGCATCGTGGTCGCGTCCGAGTTCTTGGCGGGAGCGGCCGCCGGCTGGGCCGAAGCCAGCGTGGCGGTCGAGACAATGAGAGCGGCGAGGAGCGTGCGCATGGGGGGAGGACACGCCGGCCGGAACCGAGTTGCGTCAGTCCGCCTTGCGCTCGGCCGCGCGTAACTGCTCGCTGCGCCACTTCTCGAAGTGGCGTTCGACGAGCTGGCGCTCCGCCCGCGCGCGTGCAAGCTGCGCCCGTGCCGTGTCGACCTCGGCCGTGCGTTGGTCGTGTGCGAGCTCGGCCCGCAGTTGTTCGTCGCGCGCGCGTGCGAGCTCGTGCCGCCGCCGTGCGAGGAACTGATCGGCCGCCGCGATCGCGGCAGCGGTGCGAAGCGCCTCGCGCGCCTGGTAGGCCGAGCTGACCGCCGCACGTGCGCGCTCGGTCCTTGCTCTTGCTGTCTCGACCGCCGCCGCGCTGACATGTGCGTCTCCGACGGCGGTTGCGAGATTTCCGCGGCGCGCGGTCTCGCGGTGTTCGCGTAGCTCGCGCAGCGGAGCGAGCCCGTAGCGATCCTCGGCCACCCCCGAATGTTACACTCCGCCCGAGTGGCCAACGCGGGCGAAGTACCTATCGACCGCTATGTCGTCCAGGAGCACCTCTCCGAGGGCGGCATGGGGGCGATCTATGTTGGCAAGAAGCTCGGCGCGGGCGGCTTCGAGATGGAGGTCGTGCTGAAGCAGCTCCTCCCGGAGTTCACCCAGCAAGAGGAGTTCATCGACCTGTTCCTGCGCGAAGCGAAGCTGTCCGCGACGCTCGATCACGCGAACATCATCCACACGATCGATCTCGTCGCCGCGGGTGGCGAGTACTTCATCGTGATGGAGTATCTGCCGGGCGGCGACCTCCGCACGCTGCTCCGCAAGGCGAAGCGACGCGGCAAGCGGTTCTCGCCGAAGGCCGCGATCTACATCTCGCGCGAGATCCTGTCGGCGCTCGCGTACGCGCACTCGAAGCGCGACTTCGATGGCAATCCGCTCAAGCTGATCCATCGCGACGTGTCGCCGTCGAACGTGCTGCTGTCGTATCAGGGCGAGGTCAAGCTGACCGACTTCGGCATCGCGAAGGCGGCGACCCACACGTCGCTGTTCTACAAGGTGAAGGGGAAGATCGGGTACATGTCGCCGGAGCAGGCGAAGAGCGAGTCGCTCGATCACCGCAGCGATCTCTACTCGGTCGCGGTGTGCATGTACGAGATCCTGACCGGCGAGCGGTTGTTCGTGCACGCGGGCCTGACGACCTCCGCCGACGAGATCTATTCGCAACCGATCCCGCAGATGTCGCGCAAGGTGCCGGGCCTACCCGCGGACTTCGACGCGATCATGCAGAAGGCACTCGCGATCGATCCGGCGCAGCGCTACCAGACCGCGGGCGAATTTCAGGAAGCGCTGATGCGGTGCGCCCATCGCAACGGCCTGTTGATGTCCGCGCCCGAGCTCGCGACCGAGCTGCGCGACGCGTGCGGTCCGACGGATCAGTGGCGCAGCGGCGAGGATGAAGACGAGGATTTCGGCTCGCTCGCGGGCAAGCGCGCGGGCACCGAGGTCTACGACGCGAGCGACGATGAAGACGAGGACAGCGGCGAGCTCGACATTCGGCCGTCGGGTCCGCTGTCGATCCACTCGCTCGCGGCGCGCGCGAAGTCGCCGACGAAACCGCCGCCGATCCCGGTCCGCGCCAAGACCGAGATCGAAAAGTTTCAGGGCATGGAGCTGACATCGATCATCAACATGATCGACGTCGATCAAGCGGGCGCGAAGCCGCTCGTCGATCTGAACGCCGCGCCGCCGCTCACGCTCGACTCCGGGCCGCAGTCGCTCGCGAGTGGCCCGCACTCGCTGGTGGCGCCGTCACCGCCGCGACCGATTCCGACGTTGCCGATGCCGCTGCCCCAACAGCGCGCGCCGCAACCGCCACCGCGCGCAGTCGCGATGCCTGCTCCGACGACGATCGGACCCGCACCTGCACCGCGCGCGTATCCGCCGCCGCCGCAGAACCTGCGCCCGCCGGAGCGCTACGGAACCCCTGCACCTGCACGCGGCGGATTGCGCCCGTGGATCGTGATCGTCGCGATCCTCCTCGTCGCCGGCATCGTCGCGATCGTCGTCGCGATGTCGGGGCCGAATGTCGCTGCTGGAAAGTAGCGTCTTTCTTGGCAGATCATTGGGGGTGGGGGTCTAGACACCAGGCGAGCCAGCGTCTAACATGCTGCCTCGCTAGGGGATGACCAAAGACCGGTCCAACGTCACTGCGCTGCTCGACGATGCCCCGTCGTATTCGCGCCAGAATGCCGGCGGCATCTTCGTGGTCATCAAAGGCCCCGATCGTGGCGAAGCGGTGCGCCTCACCGGCGAGCCCGTGTCCTTCGGCTCCGGTCCGCAATGCAGCCTCGTGCTCACCGACAAGACGGTGTCGCGCAAGCACCTCGAGGCGCAGCTGGTCGGCGACGAAGTGATGATGATCGACTGCAACTCGACGAACGGCACGTTCATCCAGGGTTCGCGGTTCGAGAAGATCGCGATCGGTTTCGGCGCCGAGGTGAAGCTCGGCCGCACCGTGCTGAAGTTCCTGCCCGATGAAGAGATCGTCGAGCCCGAGCCGTCGAACCAGATGGCGTTCGGCTCGATCGTCGGTGGCGATACGAAGGTTCGCCAGATGTTCACGCTGCTCGAGGACGTCGCCGCGACGAACGCGACGGTGTTGATCGAGGGCGAGACCGGCACCGGCAAAGAGCTGATCGCCGAAGAGATCCACAATCACTCGCCGCGCAAGGACGGTCCGTTCGTCGTGTTCGACTGCGGCTCGGTCCCGCGCGAGCTGATCGAGTCGATGCTGTTCGGCCACGTGAAGGGCTCGTTCACCGGCGCGATCACGGATCGCCGCGGTGCCTTCGCCGAAGCGCACGGCGGCACGATCTTCCTCGACGAGATCGGCGAGATGGCGCTCGACCTCCAGCCGTCGCTGTTGCGCGTGCTCGACAAGCGCGCGGTCCGCAAGGTCGGCTCGAACACGTACGAGAAGATCGACGTCCGCGTCGTCGCCGCGACGAACCGCGACCTCCGCGCCGAGGTTGCGAAGAAGGCGTTCCGCGAAGACTTGTACTACCGCCTCGCAGTGATCCGCGTGAGCGTGCCGCCGCTGCGCGAGCGCGGCAGCGACATCCCGCTGTTGATCCAACACTTCGTCAGCTCGTTCGGGCCGGGCCTGTCGGTCACGCCCGAGGACATGGCGCGACTGGTTCGCCACTCGTGGCCGGGCAACGTGCGCGAGCTTCGCAACGTGATCGAGCGCGCGTGTCTGCTCGCGCGCGGCTCTTCGATCAACCTCGAGGATGCGCTCGTGTCGGAAGCGGCGCCGTCGCTCGGCATTCGCACCGACCTGCCGTTCAAAGAGGCGAAGGGTCAGCTCGTCGAGATGTTCGAGCGCGAGTACATCGAGGACCTCATGCGCCGCCACAAGATGAACTTGTCGGCCGCGGCGCGCGAGGCGCAGATCGATCGCAAGCACCTGCGCGAGCTGATCCGCAAGTACGGCCTCGATCCGCGGCACAAGCTCGACGGTGACGCGGTCGTCGACGACAACACCGAAGACTAGGCCTACGGCCGCAGGCCGAGCGTCGAGTACAGCGGCGTGAAGCCCGCGCGCATCGCGTTGCGATAGCTGATCGAGCCAGGGACAGCGCCGACGAGCGCGAATCTGCCGCGGCCCGCATCGCGAAGCCGCCGGCGAAGCAACGCGAGCTGCAAGCCGCGACCGCGTGCGTGCGCCCGCGTCGCGCCGCTCGCGAGCACGACACCGTCGGGTCGGTCCCACATGATCGCGGAGGCCGCCGGAACACCGTCGACAAACCCGAGGTACTTCCGCGCGGACGAAGCGGCGAAGATCGCGATCAGCGGATCGAGAGACGGCATGGCAGGCCCAGCCGGGTCCGCGTCGTCGAGCCACGCCTGCGCCGTCGTCTGCTGCCAGGCGAGATCCGCGCCGTCGACCTCGTCGACGCGACACTCCACCGCGGCCGCCTCGGCCACGTCGCCGACCCACAGCGCGAGCTCGCCTTCGAACGGTCCCGGGCGATAGCCGGTGTCGAACATCGCACGCACCGTCGTCGCGTCGGTGAACGGCGTGATCGAGACCTCCCAGCTCTGACAGCGTCCGGCGTAGAACGCGGCGATCTCGGAGATGTCGCCCGGCGTGCGATACGCGAACCCGTAGACCTGCGTGATCGGCGAGCCTTCACCCGCGAACAAGCCGTAGCCCGTGCCGAGCCGCGCGCCGATCGCGCCGGGCTGGGTGAGCTCCGCGGCAACTGCGAGTTGCTCGAGGACAGCGCAGCCAAGACCATGCACGCGATCGGCGGTCGCGTCGTCGAGCGTCACCGGCTGGAGCTGCGCAGGCATCAGTCGATTCGGACGCGATAAGACAGCCGCGTGTCGGTGACCGTGATGTCCCACTTGCGGCGAGTCTCGGTCACGAGATCGTAGACCTCGACGGTGTGCGGCCCGGTCGCGCACTCGATGCGCTCCGTCGGGCACGCCATGCCGGTCGGCTTACCGTCGACGAACACGTAGTAGCGGTCCTTGTCCTTGCACTTGATCACCTTGATACCGGCGGGTCCGCCCGACGGAGTGATCGGCTTCAGCGCGATCGAGAACGCGCCGTGGCCATCGACCTCGGCGACGTAGAGATCGTGACCCGGTAGGAACACCGCCATCGTGTGGCGATCGGCGGAGCCCGACAGCTTCACCGGCGTGACGCCTTGATCCGCGCCATCGATGAACACGCGCGCACCGCCCGGCGTCGACGCGATCTGCAAGGCATCGCTCGTCGGGGTCGGCGCCGGTTTGGTCGCGCTCCCCGTGCCCGATCCCGTCGCGACCGTCGCTGATCCCGATCCCGTTGCGATCGCCGAGCCCTTGCCCGATCCGGCATCGGCGATGATCGCCGAACCCTTGGCCGATCCGTTACCAGATCCGGAAGCGACGATTGCCGAGCCCGAGCCCGAGCCCGTCTTGATCGCGACGTGATTCGATCCGGTGCCCGCGGCTGCCGTTGCCGATCCGGTGGTCGTGGTCTTCGCCGAGCCGGTCGCGATAGCGCCCGATCCCGAGCCAGCTCCGGCATCGCCGTGCTTGTCCATCACCTGCCACGTCACGACGCCGGCTCCTGCTCCGATCACCACGAGCGCTGCGATCCCGAGCGGCAACTTGCTCTTCTTCACCGAGGGCAAGTGGCCCGTATTGATCGGCGGTCCACCGAATTGCGGCGGCGGTGGCGGCGCGAAGTTCTGCACCGTGCCCGGCACCGGCGCGGGTCCGGTCACGAGCGCGCTCGCCATCTGCGGCGCCGATCCGATCCGAACTTCTGGTTGCGGCATTCCCGGCGGAGACAGGCTCGGCGGGGTCGGGCTCGGCATCCGCGATCGCGGTGGCTGCGTGTCACCCGCGCGGCCGACCCCGAACAGCGTCGCACCCGGATTCGGCTGGTTCGCGGGCGGGTTCGTGCCGCGCGCCGAGATGTTCACCTGATTGCCGTCGTGGACCTCGATCGCTCCGACGGTATGAGCTTCGATCGCGAGCTCGATCAGCGGGTCTTCACCACCGACCGCGGCGCGCTTGAGCTCTTGAACCTGCGCGTTCGACATCTCGCTCGTCGGCAGATTCGAGGGACGCTTCGCGCGCAGCGGCTCCATCTCGCCGGTCTCGGCCTCGCGAATGATCTCGATCGAAGGCGACGTGTTCGTCGGCTCGCTCGCCGCGAACGTCGGCTGCACGAATGGCTTCAGACCACCGCGCGTGTGGACCTCGGGCAGCACGTCGTGCGGCGCCGTCGGCGGGTCATCGCCGAGCGTGTCGCGCTTGAGTCGCGCAGCTTGCGCGTCGGGGATCGTCGTCGCCGGATCGGGCGCGGGCTCGGACACCGGATCCGGCATCGCGAGATCGGAGAAATCCGATTCCGCGCGCGCGGACTCGCCCGGCCGGGTCGGCATGTCGGTGAGCGCTTCGAACTCGTTCGTCTCCTGTTCCTGCGGGATCGCCAGCTCCGATCCGGGACGAGGAATCGTGATGCAGGGATTCGACGGCGGTCGTCCCGGTGCGCCGAGACCCGGCGTCGGGCCAACGAGCTTCGAACGCGGGCGCCCGAACTCGTCGAGCTCGACCGGTTCGTCCGCGCGGATCGGTCCAGATCCCGGCGGCGGTGGTGGCGTGACGGCGGGCGCCGCCTGCGTAGGTCCGGTGCCCGGTTGGGTCTGGCGCAGCGTCGGGATCGGTTGGCTCAACGGTCGCGCGCCGGGCGGCACGTTGGGCAGACCGACAGGCCGCAGCGCCGGCGGCACGACCGACGGGATCGCAGCCTTCGGCTTGACCTGCGGGGTCTGCGGCGGCTTCGCGAGTCCCATGATCGTCTTGTTCGGCGAGGGAATCGCGGGCGCTGCACCGGGCGTCGGGATCGGCGGCGGACCCGCGAGGCCGGGCATCGTCGTCGTCAGCGGCGACGGCTTCGGCGGAACCGCCGGATCCAGCGCGCTCGACACCGTCGGCGAAACATCGGTGCGCGCCGATTCCGAACGCGGACCGAGGAGCGGTGCCGGTCGCGCGACCTCGACATCGGGGCGAACGAACGGCGTCGTCGCTCCACCTTCGGGCTCGTCGTGGCGCGGGCGCGCGCCACCGAGATTGAGCGCGACGACGCCCGACATGTTGCCCTCGTTCATCGCCGCGTGACGATCGAGCACCGCCTTGACCTGCGCGCCGACATCCTTGCGCGTACCCGGCACCGGCGCGACGCGCAGCGCGGCATCGAGTGCATCGGCGAACGCGCGCGCGTCGGGGAAACGCTCGAACTGCGAGCGCGCGAGGCAGCGCGAGAGCACGCGCACGATCGGGCGCGGCAGCGGTGGCTCGGCCGGAGGTCCGGCGAGGATCGCGTTCGCGATCGCCTGCGGCGAGTCACCGTAGAACGCGCGCTGACCGGTGACGAGCTCGTACGCGATCACGCCGAGCACGAACACGTCGGTCGCCGCGGACGTCGCTTCGCCGACGAGTTGCTCGGGTGCGAGATAGTTGATCCGCTGCGCGAGCCGAGGCGCGTCGACCGGCTTCGCCGGGATCGCCGCCGCGAGGATGCCGAAGTCGGTGACCTTGACGTCGCCCTCGGCGGTCACGATCACGTTCGTCGGCGACAACCCGAGGTGCGAGAGCCCGCGGCCGTGCGCGTAACCGACCGCGCGCGCCGCTTGCGAGATCAGCGCGAGCGATCCACCCGCGGGGATCGCGCCACCGCCGAGCCGCGACTCCGCGACGAGGCGTTGGATGTCGAGACCCGCGACGAGCTCGACGGCGGTGAACGTCTGACCTTGCGCGACGCCGAACTCCGACATTCGCGCGATCCGCGGATGCTCGAGACTGCCGTACGATCGCGCGGCTGCCGATAGCGCTTGCGCCGACGACGGTGCAGCTGCGAGCTCGGGCAAGAATCGCTTGATCGCGAACTGACGTTCGAAGCCGGCGACACCGAACACCTTGGCGCGCGACACCGATCCATTGGGACCGCCGCCGATCGGTTCCAACAGTTGGTAGCGTCCGACGCGCTCGGTGGACGTGTCCTGCACCGCTCCTGAAGTCTAGCCGAGCCGCCGCGTTGACGCGACGCGTTGACTCCAGATCATTCGTTGGTACCGGCAACTTGCTCTCGGTCGCGAACCCGGGCATCCATGACGTATGGGGCGGAACAAGGCCGACGAAAAGGCGATCGACAAGCCGGCCGACAAGGCGACCGAGAAATCGGGCGACAAGCCAACGTCCGGCGACGACACCTCGCCTCTCGCGGTCAAAGGCGGCGAGATGACAAAAGGTGACGACGAGACCGCGCCGGTCGATCCGAAGCTCCAGGCGAAGCTCGCGGCGCGCTCGACCGATAATTTCGACGAAGAGACCGTCGTCCCGCCGCGGCCGATTCCGGATGAAGAGACGCCGATCGAAGGTGCACCGCAACGCGGCCGCACCGAGACGTTGCCCGTCATGCCGGTGAACATCGGCCGTCCACCCGAGATGCCGACGACGACCGCACCGCCGCCTCTCGCGCTCGGCAACGTCGAAGATCCGACCCACATGCCGGGCCCGCGCGACATTCCAGGTGGCGAGCCGGGCGATCGCGCCCCTGCACCGGGTCGGGTTCCGCCAGGCGATTCGCGCTCGCTTCGCCGCAGCGACCAGTTCGCGCTGATCTACCGGATCGGCACGTACGTGATCTCGCGCTCCGGCTCGGTCGGCACGCGCGGTCAGTGGCGGGTGGTCGAGTATCCGACCTCCTCGTCGGCGAGTCACTCCTACGCGAAGGAGTGCTCGCGCTTCGTCTCGGAGGGGTTCTCGGACTATCGTGACTGAGCTGATGTCCGCCGACAAACCGAAGCGCAGTTGGCTCGTGCGCTGGGCGCTCGAAGCGCCGAGTCGGTGGCTCGGGCGCAAGAGCGGCATCGGTCAGGACGTCACCGGCGGCGCCGACGGTCTGTCGTACTTGCGCCACCTCGTGCGTGGGAATCGGCTGCGCCGGCGCGATGCGTTCGGCGAATCCGCGGCGTCCGAGTCGCCGCCGGTGCTGTTGATCCACGGCTTCCTCGGCACGCGCGGCTCGATGTACATGCTCGAGCGCCGGCTCGTCGAGGACGGCTTCGTCGTCGTCAGCTTCAACATCGGCACGCTGAACGTCCGCGACATCCGGCGCTCGGCGTTCATGATCCATCGCAAGATCGAGCGGATCCTCGCGCAGACCCCGTCGCAGAAGATCGACATCATCGGCCACTCGATGGGCGGCCTGATCGGCCTCTACTACATCAAGAAGCTCGGCGGCCACGCGCGCGTGCGCAAGCTGGTGATGATGGGGACGCCGGCGCGCGGGACCTGGGCGGCGCTCGCGGGCGTCGTCACGCTCGGCCTGTGGTCGACCTCGTCATGGCAGCTCCTGCCGCGCAGCCGGTACCTGGACGAGCTCCACCAGGGCCCGATCCCGCCGGGCGTCGAGGTCACGACCATCGCCGCCGCGCGCGACTGGGTGGTGCCGCTCCAGACCACCCGGCTGTCCGGCGCGAACGCCGTGACCGTCCCACTGGGCCACTCCAGCCTGGTCGTGTCGGAAGACGTCTACCGCCGCGTCGTCAACACGTTGCGGCCTCCGTTCCTGGACCACGACGACGACGGTCCCCAAACGGACTGAACACCCGGACTGAACAGGCCCGATCCTCGATCGGGCGTCGATTGATCGAGGTGGTTTGCTTGCGCGCCCAGCGCATTGGGCACTAGAATTTTCGAGTCCTTGCGCAAATGAACGACCGTCCTCGCTTCGCACTGCGCTTCATCTCGGGCAAGTACCAGGGAGGCGAGTTCCCGCTTCGGATGAATCGGGAGATCATCATCGGCAGGTCTAGCGACCTGGACATGGTGCTGGTCGAAGACATGGTGTCGCGTCGCCACGCGAAGATCAGCTCGACCGACGCCGAGGTGTTCATCCAGGACATGGGCTCGACGAACGGCACGTTCGTCAATGGTGAGAAGATTGCTGGCCGCGCGCTGCTGCACGAGGGGGACCGCATCCTGGTCGGGACGTCGATCATCAAGGTCGTCGCCGTCGAGGGTTCGGTCGCGCAGCAGAGTGAGGCCGAGGCCCGCCGCCGGCTAGAGGCGGGGGCCCAGCAGCGCCAGGCGACCCAGGGTCGTCCGATGTCGGGCGTGATCGAGGAGATTCCGCTACCCGATCTGCTCCAGCTGCTCTCGACGAGCCGCAAGTCCGGCGTCCTCACGATCAACAACGGCGTCTCGCTCGGCAAGATCTACCTCCGCAAGGGCCAGATCTACTTCGCGACGATCAACGACGACTTCTCGGTCAGTCCGCAGAAGGCGATCTACCGGATGCTGACGTGGGCGACCGGCACGTTCGAGCTCGAGCCGGGTGGCGAGATGCAGGTGATGGAGGAGATCCAGGAGTCGACCGAGGGTCTGCTCATGGAAGGCGTCCGCCAGCTCGACGAGTTCCAGAACCTCAAGAAGCAGCTCCCACCTTTGGGTTCACCGCTCGCGGTGCCGACGCCGCTCGCCGGCAAGCTGCGCGAGCTGACGCCGTCGGAGCTCGATACGTTCCAGCTCGTCCTGGATCACGGGCAACTTCAGAAAGTTCTCGATAACTTCCCCGGCACCGACCTCGACGCAGCGCAGAACATCATCAGTTTGATGAAGCGCGAGTTCGTCGTCGTACCGTAGCGATCTCGGCGCTACACTCGGTGTAGATGTCGCCTGTGCCCAACCTCGGTGGGGTACGAATCGAGTCGCTCGACGATCGACGCTGGTCGACGCCGTATCGCGGCATCGTTACCGGTCGACCTACGCTGCGAATCATTATCTCGATCGCGCCGCGAGGCATGTTGCCGTGCGAGGTCCGGATCGATGTCGACGACGCGAGCGTCGAGGTCGCGAGTCACAGTGGAACGTTCGCGCTGTCCGGCATCGAGGCGCTGTTCGTCGTCGAGCGCCAACCGCCCGCGTGGCGATTTCTCACCTGGTATGGCGTGTTCGCGCGGCGTCACGGCCGCGGCGATCGGCTCCTCGTCGAGACTCCCGACGGTCGCGTCGCGCGCTTCATCGAGCGCCAGATCGAGGAGCGGTTAGGGCTGCGCGACGTGCCGGTGCGCGGCGAAGTTCGCTGCGGCTAAGCGTGGTAAGGATCGTTCGTGAGCGCGATCCGCGAGGCTGCGTCGGTCATCCTGGTTCGTGCGGTGCCGAACGACTTCGAGGTGTTTTTGCTTCGGCGGCACAAGAAGGCGTCGTTCATGGCGTCTGCATTCGTGTTCCCCGGCGGCGCCGCTGAACAAGGCGAAGACGCTCGGACCGCCGCGGCGCGGGAGCTGTTCGAAGAAGCCGGCGTGCTGCTCGCGCGCGATACCGGCTCGCAGAACGAGACGCTCCAGATGATGTCGCAGGAGCAACTGCGCGCGAAGGTGCTCGCAGGAGCCGAGGCGAATAGCGTGCTCCAGCTCGCGGGTCTCGCGTGGGCGACCGAGGGCCTCATCCCGTGGTCGCACTGGATCACGCCTTCGACCGAGCCCGCGGCGGGATTCAATCCCGCGAACGGCGAAGCGCCCCGGATGGCGCGCCGATTTTCGGCTCGCTTCTTCGTCGGCGAGATCCCGGCGGGACAAGAGCCGCAGTTCGACGCGACCGAGACGGTCGATCAGGTGTGGGTCACGCCGGCGGACGCACTCGCGCGCTCGGCCGAGCTCGCACTGCCGCCGCCGCAGGTCCGCACGTTCTGGGAGCTCGCGCACTATCACTCGGTTGCCGAGCTGATGGCCGCCGCGAAGAAGCGCGCCGAAGAGCCGCACCCGATCATGCCGCGCCTCGCGCCGGGCACGACCGGTCCATCGCTGCTGCTGCCGTGGGATCGCGAGTACACCGAAGCCCAAGGCGAAGCGGCGCCGCTGACCTACAACCCGTCGTGGGCGATCGGTCCGAGCCGGTTCGTCTTCGAGGACGGTCGCTGGAAGCACGTGTGACCGATCTCGCGCAGGTAGCGCTGTTGCGCGGCAAGCCCGCCGGACTCGAGCTCTTGCTCCTGCGCCGCGGCGGTGTCGGCCCGTGGGGCCTGCCGAGCGGCGTCGTCCACGCGAACGAAGACCTCCGCGTCGCCGCGGCGCGCGTGTTGTTCGAGGACGCCGGCGTGTTGCTCGGCCGCGACGCCGGCGATGCCGCTGCGACGCTCGAGATGCCGAGCATTCCGGCGCTGCGCCGCAAAGTGCTCGGCGGCGCGAACGCGACCCAAGTGTTGCGCGAGGCCGGCTTCACGTGGGCGAGCGAGACGCTCTCGGCGTGGTCGCACTGGCAAGCGCCGTCGTCGTCGGGGCTGAGCTCGCCGGGGATCCGGATCGACGGGATCAAAGGCACCGGCACGTCGACGCGCGTGTTCGTCGCGCCGCTGCCGACCGGGTTCGCGCCGCACTTCGACAAGAGCGAAGGCGCCGAGTCGACGTGGTTGCTCGCGAGCGAAGCCGACGCGCGCGGCGACGAGCTGCTGCTCGCACCGCACGTGATCCGCACGTGCTGGGAGCTCGCGCACTTCGACAAGCTGGCCGACGTGTTCGCCGCGGCGCGGATCCGCGCGCAGGAGCCGCACCCGATCCTGCCGCGGATGGGCCCGAACTTCGCGCTGCTGTTGCCGTGGGATCCCGACTACGAGACCGCAGGGCAGGGCGAGAGCCTGGCGTTCTCGTACACGCCCAAGTGGGCACTCGGGCCGAGTCGGTTCGTGCGCGTCGATCGGACGTGGAAGCTATGCACACCAGGTTCGACGCAGAAGGCTTAGTCGTAGGTGCCCCTTCCGGGGATCGTCGCGTGCCGTTCTACGCGGGCGCGATGCACTACTGGCGCGTGCCGCCGGCGCAGTGGAGCGCGTGCTTGCGCGAGATGCATCGGCTCGGCTTCACGCTCGTCGAGACCTACGTGCCGTGGCGCGTCCATGCACCCGAGCGCGACGAAGATGTCTGGAGCGAAGAGCGCGATCTGCCGCGCTTCCTCGAAACGGCGCGTGCGGCCGGCCTCGGCGTCGTGCTGCGCCCCGGTCCCCACGTTAACGCCGAGCTGACCAGCTTCGGCCTTCCCGATTGGGTGCTCGGCGAACCGGAGGTCCAGGCGCGAACCTCGCGCGGCACGCCGGCGTGGCTCCCCGTACCGCCGCGCGCGTTCCCGATCCCGTCGTACGCGAGCCGCGCGTTTCACGAGCTCGTCCGCGCCTGGTACGCGCAGGTCGCGCGCGTCGTCGCGCCGTACATCGGCGATCCCGTCGTCGCGATCGGCGTCGATAACGAAGCGCAGATGTTCTTTCGCACCGGAGCGTACGACCTCGACTATCACCCCGACGCGCTCGTGTGGTGGGACGAGGCGCACCCCGGCATCGCGGCGCCGCGAGGATGGTCACCCGAGGCCGCAGCGGTGTGCGCGCAGTGGGTCGACTTCAAGGACACGTACCTCGCTCGTTCGCTCGGGGCGTTCGCGACCATGTTGCGCGACGTCGGCTTCGGTCAGCTCGCGATGTTTCACAACCTGCCGCCCGGTCATCACGGGCTCTACAACTTGCGCAGGATCCAGTCCGCGATCGGCGGCCCCGTCGGCATCGACGCGTACACCCCGCGCTCGCAATTTCGCGCGCTCCGTCGCCGTGCCGCCGCATGCGCCGGCGATGCGCAGCCGATTCCGATCGCGTTCGAGGTCGGCGTCGGATTCTTCCCGTGGTTCCCCCCGCTGGATGCCACCGAAGATCCGATGCGCGAGCGCGATCACCTGCTCGCGCTGCTGTCGCAGGGCCTTCGCGGCTTCAACCTGTTCATGGCCGTCGAGCGCGATCGCTACTACGGTGCGGCGATCTCCGAGCAAGGCGTCGCCGAGAAGCACGCTGCGTGGATCGCACCGCTGATCGCGTCGCTGAAAGAAGTCGCGTGGCCGACGCTGCGTCGCGGCCTCCCGATCGCGGTCGTCAACACGCGCGCCGACGAGCGCCATGGCCTCGCGAGCTGCGTGATCGATCCGATGACGCCTGTCTTGGCCGACGTGCTCGGCCTCGGCCCCGGTGGTGCGACCGAGCTCGGCCGCGACGACGCCGCGATCGCCTCGCGGCGCTGGCAGACCGCCGTGTGCCGCGCGCTCGAGCTCGCGCAGGTCCCGTACGCGCTGGTCGACGAATCGGTATCGACCGAAGAGCTCGCGCGCTATCGCGCGGTGATCGTCCCGACGCTCGATCGGATCGACGCTCACCTGGTAGAGACCGTGCGAGCGCTCGGCAAGCAGCCGATCTGCGTGCTCGGTCCGGAGCCTGCGAAGCGCGATGCGTTCGATCGACCGCTCGCCGGCGAGCTGCCGAAGCGCGTCGGCATGCTCAACGCCGAATCGCTCGAGGATCTGCCGGGCCTCGCCGAAGATCTCGCTGCGCTCGCGGGAGAGCAGGGCGACAGCTGGCAGATCGAACGCCCCGACGACGTGCGCACGACCTGGTTCGCGGATACGTCGGGGGCGGTCCGCGCGGTGTTCGTGATCAGCGATGCAGAGCGTGCTGTCACCGCGACGCTACTTGCGGATGCTCCGACACTTCGCGACGCGATCACCGGTGAGATCATTCGCGTCGCCGAAGGCAAGGCGCGGGTCGCGATGCATCCGCTCGGCGTGCGCATGTTCGTGATCTAGCGCTCGCGCTGCCGCTCCGGCGAATCGCGATCACGCGACGCCTCGTGCTCGCCAATGCTGTCGAGCACGGCCGAGGTGGTTACCGTTCCCCGTGCTCGTAGCGCGACTGTGCGATGCCGTTGTCGTAGACATGCACCGACGCGAGCTTCCACGCGGTCGTGCACGACTTGCCGCCGAACAGCGGGCGCCCCGCTCCGATCGTTCGCGGAACCGTCGAGATCGTCATGTCGTCGACGAGGTCTTCGTCGAGACCTTGCCGAACCACGATCCCGCCGTCGAGGTACACGTGGCGAACGCCCTCCGCCGTGAGCTTTGCCACGAGCGGCGCGAGCGCACCGGCGTGCGTTGTCTCGCCGTGCCGCGGGGCGATCGGCCGATGCGTCACGACGACGACTCGCTTCTCCGTGTACGGCCACTCGGGGAACGCCAGCACGGTATCGTACGTGTTGCGACCGATCACGAGCGCGTCGACGCTGCGCATGAACTCGGTGTAGCCGTGGTCGTGGCCTTCAAACGGCTTCAGGAAATCGAAGCTACCGTCGTCGCGCGCGAGGAAGCCATCGATCGAAACGCCGACGAACACACTCGTTCTCATCCGCCGAGCTTACTGCCTCGATCGAGTAACGCAGGCAGGGCTCTAGCTCTTCTTGTCGCGCTCTTGCTGCTCGATGACCGCGAGCTCGGCCGACACGCGCGTGCCGGCTTGCTCGCTCGCTGCGATCTTGTCCGCCAGCTTGCTCGCGATCGCGAGCGCTTCTTCGACCGGCGCGTTCTCGGCGAGCTGCTCGTAGATCTCGCCGACCCGTTCGTCGCGCTCGCGCATCGCTTCGGCGAGCGGGCCTTCGCCGGGGAGCTCGACCCGGAGCTCGCGCACGATCATCTGCACGCCGGCCGCGACCGGCAACGCGAGCAGCGCGCCGAGCATGCCGAGCAGCGTGCCACCGATCAGCAACGCGACGAGGACGATCGCGGGAGACAACCGCAGCGTCCGGCCGTAGACGCGCGGCACGAGGATGCGCGACTCGAACTCCTGGTACAGCACCATCGCACCGGCGACGATCAGCATCGTCGGCGTGCCCTTGCCGGCGACGGCGAGGATCGCGGGCGCACTCGCGACGTAGCCGCCGATGAACGGGATCACGTCGGTCAGGCCCGCGAACATCGCGAGTGCGAGGGCATCCTCGACCTTGAAGAACGTGAGCAGAGCGAACGTGAAGATCGCGATCGCGATCGACGTGATCAGCTGACCGCGCATGTAGCCGCCGACGATCTGCTTCAGGCCGCGAAGGATCTGCGCGAGCTTGACGTGGTGATGGCGCGGCACGAGCGCGTAGACGAGGCCGAGAGCGCGCTGCGGTTCGGCGAGCAGGTAGAGCGCGAGGAAGATCGTCGTGACCGCGTAGCCGAGCGCGGTCAGGATCGAGCCGGAGTACGCGAGCAGCGCGTCGCCGGCGCGCACGACGATCGAGTCGAGCGGGATCGCGCGGATCGTCTTCACGAACGGCGCACCGAGCTGGTACTGGCCGAGGAAGCGGATCACCTTCGAGCGCTCCTGCGGCAGGTCCTCGAGGATGTGCTGGAGCTGAGCGACCAGCGGCGGGATCGTGACGAGCAGGATCGCCGCGAGCGCCATCGCGGTCGCGAAGAAGATCAGCGCGAGCGCACGGCCGCGACCGAGTCCGCGGCGCTCGAACCAGCCGACGAGCGGGTCGAACGTCCCCACGAGGACGAGCGCGACCAGCAACACGACGAACACCGTCCACAGCTGGATCGCGAGCCAGACGCCCGCGATCATCAACAGGATAAAGATCAGCGTGCGCGGAGACAGCTCGATCCGCAGCGCGCGCGGCGCTTCTTCATCGTTCACCTACCCGAAGTTTCGCGCAGGTCCGGTCGGATCGTCGTCCGTAAAATCATCAAAGATCCGCACGGGGCGGACATCGCCGGTCGAACGCGCGACGGCCGCGATCAGGTCCTCGGGTGCGCATGGCTTCGCGAGGAACGCTGCCGCGCCGATTCGCGCCGAGATCTCCGGCGCTTCGGGCGAGCTCGAGACCAGGATCAGCGGGGGCGAATCGGGTAACGCGTTGAGGTTGCGCGCGAGCTCGACCATGCTGGCCCGAGGGTCGTACGCGTCGACCACGATCACGTCGATGCCACCTTCGCTGGTTCGCAGGAAGGCTTCGCGGCTGGTTACCGCGAACAGCACCTCATGACCTGCATCGCGCAAGGAGGTTCCGAGACGGTCGACCGTCTCGGGATCCGACTCGACGAGGAGGACATTTCCCACGAAAAAGAGAGTAACCCAAATTACGTCAGCTTTTGACGTTGCTGGGCGGATTCGACTTCCGCTTCGCGCGTTCGTGACCCTCGGTCCAACCAATCTCCTTCGTGAGGGTCATCGCATCCTGGATGCGATTGGGCATCACGACCGCGCCCGGCGATGGAAGATCTGTAAGCAAGAGCTCTGCGGTTGCACGGCGGTCGCCGAGGCTCCGGATCTCGGTGATCGCAGCCTGGCGATAGCGCTCGGCTTTGTTCCCGAGCCCGACTTTCTCGCACAACGTCGCGAGGAGCTGCTGGACCCGGGCGACGCCGAGTCGTGACCGCACGCGTTGCGCGTGGAACAGGGCAGCCTCGGCGAGGCGGAGCGCCCGATACGAATCGCCGTTCGTATCGACGATCTGGGCCTGGGCGCGGAGCAGCTTCCAGAACGACTCGGGTCCGTCGAGCGTCGTGAAGCCTTCGCCGAGCGTCGCGAGGTCGATGCACTCGACGAGCTCGCGGTTCGCACCTTCCGAATCGCCGCTGCGCATCATCGCGTTCGCGAGATCGAGATAGAGCTCGCACACCATGTTCATGTCGCCCGACGCGATCGCGCGTCCGACGCCGCGACGAAGTGCGGCGATCGAGCCATCGAGATCGCCTTCGGACAAGGCGAGCGCGGCGGCAGCGCGATCGATCTTCGCGACGAGGATCGGTGCGCTCGACCAGTCGCGCGCCTCGGCGAGGATGCCACGTGCGAGTGCGGTATCGCCGCGCGTGCGCAACACGTCGGCGAGCTTGACCGACAGCGAGACGAACTGCTTCTCCGCGCCGTCCTCGATCTCGCCGGATTGCACCGCGACGCGGACCGCGACGAGCGCGCGGTAATAGAACTGCCCAGCGCCCGCATCGTCGAGCTGGGTGTTCGCGTGATCACCGGCGCGGCGCAAGAGGTCGATCGCTTCGCGCGGATGACCCGCGAGATCGTGGTGATGCCCGAGGAGGCCCGCGTCGTGCGAGATCTTTCCGGTCGCGCTCGCCGCTTGCGAGTGCAGCGAGCGCCGCACGTCGGCCGGCGTCGCGTCGTAGACGATCTCGCGCACGAGCCGGCTGACGAACTCGAGCCGGCCACCCGGATCGCGCCCGAGCAGGCCGTGCTCCTCGGCATCGGCGAGGCCCGGGTCGAGCGTCTCGCTCGCGAGCATCGCGCGCAGTACATCGAGCTGCGGCTCGATGCCGAGCACGGCGGCCGCCTGCAGTACGTCGCGGGTGGTCCGCGGGAGCATCGACAGCCGCGCCGCGATCAAGTCGGGAAGCGAGACCTTCGTATCCTCGGCTTTGCCGCCTTCGAGCAGGTAACGAATGACGTGATCGATATGGCCCGGAACCGCGCGCGTGGTCTCGAACAGCTGCTGGACCGTCGGCAAGCCGCGCATGCCCTGCGTCGTGATGCCCTTGACGATCTTCTCGAGGTCCGCGGCATCGAGCGCACCGATCTCGAGGCGCTCGATCGCGGCCGGCCACTGCTCGCCGAACGATGCGGTCGCGGTCAGCACGATCGGCGGCAGCGTCAGCTCGCTCGGCTCGGTCGCGCGGCGCAGGATCTCGAGGCTCGGGTGATCGAACCGATCGATGTCCTCGCACACGATCGTCGCCGAGTCGGTCAGTGCGGCTCGCTCGAGCGCGCGCAGCGCCGACCACACCATCTCGCGCCGGCGCACCGGCGGCTCGAGCTCGAGCAGCGAGGTCGAATGCCCGAACAACTGCGCGATGCCGGGGACGTCGCGCTCGTTGAGCCCGATCGCGAGGACGGCCGCGCGGAGGTCGGTCTCGGTCGAGACCGCGCCGAGTTGGAGCACCGCGGCGAGCAGCGAGCGGATCGGGTAGTACGGTGCCGCGAGGCCGCTCGGATCGGGGACGATCTGGTAAACGACGCGGGTCTCCGACTTGATCTGGTCGTACGCCTTGCGGAGCAGCGTCGAGCGTCCCGCGCCTTCGTTGCCGACCACGAGCAAGCCGTTCGCCGGACCCGCGGCCTTCTTCATGTGGGCGACGAGCGTCGACAGCTCGTTCGCGCGCCCCGCAAACGGCAGCGGCAAGATCTTCGCGGCCTGCGCGGCCAGCGTCGGAACCTCGAACGTCTTCGACACGCGGACGCGCGGCGTGCCGCACTCCGGGCAGTACTTCCAGCGCGGCTCGCACGACGCTCCGCACGACACGCACTTGTCGATCGTCGGGATGTTGCGCATCCGCGCGCGGATCTGCATCACCGCTTCGCGCATCTCCGCGGCGGTCGTGTAGCGATCGGTCGGGTGCTTCGCGAGCGCCTTCGTCATCACGGTGTCGACGGCGGGTGGCACGTTCTCGCGGCGCAGCGTCAGCGACTGCGGCTGTGCCTTCAGGTGATTCGTCAGGATCTCGGTCGTCGAGCCGGCGAAGAACGGCGTGCGCTCGGCGAGCAGCTCGTAGAGGATGATGCCGACCGCGTAGATGTCCGACGCGAACGACGGCGGCGCGCCGCTGATCACCTCGGGCGCCATGTACTCCGGCGTGCCCGAGATCGAGCGATCCTCGTTGACGTCGCGAACGCCGGTGACGAGGCGCGCGATGCCGAAGTCGACGATCTTCACGGTGTCGGTACCGGCGCGGCGCTGATCGAGAATGATGTTGTCGGCCTTGAGGTCGGCGTGGATCACGCCGGCGAGGTGCGCTTCCTCGATGCCGTGCAGCGTCTGCGCGATGATGTCGAGCACGCGGTCGACGTCGAGCGGGTTCTCGTTGACCAGCAGCTGGGTCAGCGTCGGCCCCTTGACGTACTCCATCGCGAGATAGAGCAGGCCGTCGGGCGCCTGGCCGTAGTCGATGATCGAGACGCAGTTCGGGTGGTTCAGGCGCGATGCCGACATCGCCTCGCCGCGGAACCGCGTGATCATCCGCGTGTCGGCCGAGAGCTCCTCGTTGAGGATCTTGACTGCAACGGTACGGCCGAGCGCGATCTGGTCGGCCTTGTACACCGCGCCGCTGCCGCCGATGCCAATGCACGCAGTCAGCTTGAACTTGTCGCCCAGCACCCTGCCGACGAGCTTCAGCGACTTGGCGACTTGATCCTGAACGCTCATCCCGTTTTAGACCGACCCCTGATCAGACCCGTTCGACAACCACGGCGATGCCCTGACCGACCCCGATACACATCGAGGCTAACCCGAAACGCGCCTGGCGTTGCTGCAACTCGATCATGAGAGTCAGCACCAGCCGCGCTCCCGATGCGCCAAGTGGGTGACCCCACGCGATCGCCCCTCCGTTGACGTTCACTTTTTCAGGGTCGAGCCCGATCTGGTCGATGCAGGGAATTGCCTGAGCTGCGAATGCTTCGTTGAGCTCGGCGAGGTCGATCTTGTTGGCCGCGAGGTTCGCGCGCGCGAGCACCTTCTTGCTCGCTGGAATTGGCCCGAGGCCCATGTAGCT
>Ga0207687_10000156_pt1 | contig 45731 bp, 35 predicted proteins | sample KBSM54metaG_FD_184399 | JGI IMG/M metagenome (GOLD analysis project Ga0207687, IMG submission 184399) | Miscanthus rhizosphere microbial communities from Kellogg Biological Station, Michigan, USA - KBS M5-4 metaG (SPAdes) (version 2) | ecosystem: Host-associated > Plants > Roots > Rhizosphere >...
AGGTGCTCCTTCGCGCGCTGCTTGAACTGCGGGTGGATGGCGGCCGCCTTCGAGACCAGAAACTTCTTCCAGTACTCGATCGCGCTGTCGGTCATTCCAAACGACTCGTACGCGAGCGCGAAGTAGTACGCCTCCTCGCCGTCGGGGACGAAGAACGTGATGTGCTCCGCGACGCGGCGGTGGAACTCGGCCATCGCTTGCTCGCCCTGCGCGCTGATCACGTCGTGCGCTTGGTCCGTGCGCTCGTCGCGATCGAGCGCGACGGCGAGGCCGTACATCGTCTCGGTGTTGCGGTTCGTGCGCAGCGCCTGGCGATACGTATCGATCGCGTCGTCGAGCCGGCCGAGCATCATGTAGGCCTCGGCGAGGTTCGACAGCACGGTCTCGTCGGGCGAGTCCGATCGCGCGAGGATCTTCTCGTAGTCCTTCACCGCCGCGGCGAGGTTCTGCGGACCCGCGAGTTGGGTCTCGAGCACTGCGCGATGAAACAGCAAGTTGAACGCGACCGCGGCACCGGTCTCGCGATCGACCGAGACGCGCGGATCGAGCGGCGCGAGCGCCTCGAACGCGTCCCATGCCTCCACGATCTCCTTCGCGTGCGTCGCATCGAACGCCTTCGGATCGCGCGGGCACAGCGGCGAAGGGTGCTGCATGTAGACCTGACGCTCGCTGCACGGCTCGAAGTAGAACGAGTAGAGCAGGCGGCCGATCTTGTAGAACGGCTCCGCGTTGTCCGGCTTGGCCGCGGCGGCGTTGCGGTACGAGACCACCGCCGATTGGACGAGGTGCCGGACGTCCGCGACCGAGGCGCCGGCCGATGTCGCGCGGAGCGCGTTCTCGTCGCCGTCCTTCATCTGGCTGTCGTAGACGTCCGCGCGCACGTCGGGCGAGCCCTGTTCGATCGCGTGGCGCCACACGTCGGCGTGCGCGGACGTCGCGAGTGCGGCGACGACGAGCAGCGCGCGGATCACGGGTGCCTCCGCGGCCGGCGCAGCATTCCCGGCACGAGCGCGTTCGGCGCCGGCAACACCGACACCGCGCTCTTCGGCCGCTTGTCGATCGCGGCGATATGATCGAGCGCGCGCTGCGCGTAGGCACCGTTCGCCGCCGCGTACAGCGCCCACTCGGCGCGGGCGTCGGAGTAATTGTCGGTGGCCTCGAGCAACAGGGCCCGATAGTACTGCTGGTCCTCGGCGGGCGCGAATCGCAAAGTCGAGAGCGACTGCTGAATCATCGTCCCCCACGACTCCTGGAGCGCGGCGTGGAGATGGTCGAGCGTCTCGAGCGCGGCGGTACGTTGGTCGTCGCGGTCGTACGCGACGGCGAGTGCGAACGCGACCATCTGCATCTCGTTCGAGTAGTACGGCGGGCTCGCGGGCAGCGCGTCGGCGAGCACGTCGATCGCTTCGGTCGACTGGCCGCGTAGCGCGAGCGCGGTCGCGAGGTGGATCAAGACGTGCGCGCTGACCGGTGTGCCCGGCACGATCGGCCCCTGCGCGACCCGCAGGTAGCGAATCGCGTCGTCGAGCTGACCGAGGCGCAGATAGATCGCGCCGAGCCGGCCCGTGACCTCGTTGCCCGCCTTCTCGGCACCGACGAGATCGATCGCCGCGTGCAACGCGTCGAGCGCCTGGCGCGTCTTGCCGATCGCATCGGCAGTCTGCGCGTACAGCTTCAGGACCTCGAGGTTGTCGGGCGCGAGCTTCCGCGCGTAGTGCAGCATCCCGTAGAGGTCGCGGTACAGCTTCTGATGGTTCTCGCCGGTCGGATCGTACTCGGCGAGCCCCGTGACCTCACCTTGGCCGATCGCAGCGCGCGCCTTGTAGAGGATGAGGTTGACCTCGTCCGCATGAGGTTCCGCGAGCTCGCGCCAGAAGTTGCCGCGATTCGGATCGACCGGCGGTTCGGGCGGCGGCATCGCCACCTCGGCCTCGGCACGCGCGGCGAGCGCGGCGACCAGCAGGACCGGAGCGAGCCTCACTTTGGAAGTATGCAGGCGGGTGGCGACCGGTGCCATCTCCAGTGGGCGGGGGGCTCCGCCCCGATCGAGGCCGTTCCACACCTCGGGATCGTTCGTAAGGAACGTAGTCTTGCGTACTTGGTCGTACGGCAACCCTGGCCCACCCCTTGCTGTTCTCGGAACCGTGGACCGCGGAGTACTGGCCACGGCAAACGAGTTGTTCGAAGCCCGGCACTACCCGGGAGTCGTGGCTCTTGTCGATGATGCGCTCGAGGCAGAGCCCGAGCACGTTCCTCTCCTGTTGTTGCGGGCACGCGCGAACTTCGCGCTCCGCCGCGATCTCGATGCGCAGGGCGATCTGCGCGACATCATCCGTCTCGATCCACAGTGCGGAACCGCGTATCGCATGCTCGGCGAGCTCGCCGCCCGGCGCGACGAGTACGAGTCCGCAGGCATCTTCTTCCGCGAGGCCGTGCGCCTCGATCCCGACGATCAAGAGGCGAGCGATTGGCTCGCGATCGTCGAAGCCACGTCTCGACCAGCCGCAGCGGCACACATACTCCCGGCACCCGCTGCTGCGGCTGGTCGTTTTCCCCCGCGCTTCGCGAAGGGCACGCGCCCGCCGGCCGATCAAGGCGAACGCGCGACCGCGCCGTATGGCGATCGTCCCGCGAAGCTCGCTGCCGGCACCGAGCCGCGTGCGAATCCGTTCGCGAATCGCCAGGCGAAGCCGACGCTCCCTGGCGCGCAACCCGCGCCGCGACCGATGACGCGCGGCCCGATTCCCGAGCTTCCCGGCTTCGGCGACTACCTGGTGACGTCGGGCATCCTGACTCGCGAGCGGCTGCGCGCCGCGCAGGCGTATCAGCGCTCGATGAAGGTCCAGCTGTCGACGGCGATCGTGACGCTCGGACTCGCGACGCCGCAGCGGATCGAGTGGGCCGCGGTCGCTCATCAATCGACGCTCGCGCGCCGCTAGAAATCCTCGCGCCGTCATGCAGCGACTTCGCGCGCGTGCGACCATTTCGGCGCATGTCGGAGCAGGAGCGGATGGCCGAGGACGCGCGGCGGGTTCGCAACTGGCGGCGGTGGGGACCGTATCTCGCCGACCGCCAGTGGGGGACCGTCCGCGAGGACTACTCGGACTCCGGCGATTGCTGGGACTACCTCCCGCACGATCACGCGCGCAGTCGCGCGTATCGCTGGGGCGAGGATGGCTTGCTCGGGATCTGCGACCGCGAGTGCCGGCTGTGCTTCTCGATCGCGCTGTGGAACGGCAAGGATCCGATCCTGAAAGAGCGCCTGTTCGGGCTCGGCGGTCCGGAAGGCAACCACGGCGAGGACGTCAAGGAGCTGTACTACTTCCTCGACGCGACCCCGACGTGCTCGTACTTGAAGGGCCTCTACAAGTACCCGCACGAGGAGTATCCGTACGGCCAGCTCGTCGCCGAAAACCAGCGGCGCGGCAAGCAGGATCCCGAGTTCGAGATCGAGGACACCGGCGTGTTCGATCGCGGCTACTGGGACGTGTTCGTCGAGTACGCGAAGGCCGGCCCGGACGACATCCTGATCGAGATCACGATCGCGAACCGCGGCCAGCACGCGCAGACGCTGCACCTGTTGCCGCACCTGTGGCTGCGCAACACGTGGAGCTGGGGTCGCCACGGCGAGGGCTACGATCGGATGGGCGCGATCGATCGGATCTCGCCGACGGCGGTGCGCGCGACCCAGCCGACGCTCGGCAACTTCCGGCTCGACTTCGAGACCGCGCCGAGCGAGCTGTTGTTCACCGACAACGAGACGAACTTCGAGCGGCTGTTTCATTCGCCCGGCCCGCGATTCTCGAAGGATGCGTTTCACCGCCGCGTCGTCGCCGGCGAAGGTGCCGCGGTCAATCCCGCGCACACCGGAACGAAGTGCGCTGCGTGGTACGCGTTCGACATCGCGCCGGGCAGCGAGCACAAGGTACGGATGCGCCTCGCGGCCGACAACGCGTCGACGAAGCAACCGTTCGTCGACTTCGCGGCGATCGTCGACGCGCGTAAAGCCGAGGCCGATCACTATCACCGCGCGGTGCGCTCGGCGCCGATGACCGACGAGGAGCGCAACGTCGTCCGCCAGGCCGACGCGGGCCTCGTGTGGTCGCGCAAGTTCTATCACTACATCGTCGAGCACTGGCAGGAGGGCGATCCGAACCAACCGCCGCCGCCGCCGGGTCGCAAGCGCGGCCGCAATCGCGGCTGGGAGCAGCTGTGGGCGCGCGACATCATCTCGATGCCCGACGGCTGGGAGTATCCGTGGTTCGCGGCGTGGGACCTCGCGTTTCACTGCGTCGCGCAGGCGCGGTTCGATCCGCAGTTCGCGAAGCATCAGCTCTTGCTGCTGATGCGCGAGTGGTACATGCACCCGAACGGGCAGCTGCCCGCGTACGAGTTCGCGTTCGGCGACGTCAACCCGCCGGTCCACGCGTGGGCGGTGTGGCGGATCTATCAGCTCGCCGGTGAAGCCGGTCACGGCTACGACCGCGAGTTCCTCGAGCGCGCGTACGACAAGTGCCTGATCAACTTCACGTGGTGGGTCAACCGCGAGGACGCGGGCGGCGACAACCTGTTCACCGGCGGCTTTCTCGGCCTCGATAACATCGGCATCTTCGATCGCAGCCAGCCGTTACCCGGCGGCGGCGAGCTGATCCAGGCGGATGCGACCGCGTGGATGGCGTTCTACTGCACGACGATGCTCGCGATGGGGCTCGAGCTCGCGAAGGCCGAGAGCGCGTACTCCGATCTCGCGCTGAAGTTCTTCGAGCACTTCGTCGCGATCGCGCGCGCGACAAACACGATCGGCGAAGAAGGGCTGTGGTCCGAGAAGGACGGCTTCTACTACGATCAGATCCGCACGCCGGGCGGCGGTTCGAAGAAGCTCGAGATCCGCTCGATGGTCGGCATCGTTCCGCTGTTCGCGGCGGAGGCGCTCGACGACGAGGTGTTGCATTCGCTGCCGTCGTTCGCGGATCGCCTGTGGTGGTTCTTCGATAATCGGCCCGAGCTCGCGCGCACGATCTCGGTCCAGCTCGACGTCGATCATCAGAATCGCTTGCTCGCGATCCCGACGAAGGAGCGCCTGCAGCGCGTGCTCGAGTACGTGCTCGACGAGCGCGAGTTCTTGTCGCCGAACGGCATCCGCTCGCTGTCGCGCTACCACCACGATCATCCGTACATGTTGCAGATCGACGGCGGGACCTACGAGGTCCACTACGCACCGGGCGAGAGCGACAGCGGGATGTTCGGCGGCAATTCGAACTGGCGCGGTCCGATCTGGATGCCGGCGAACTACCTGTTGATCGAAGCGCTGAAGCGCTACCACCACTTCTACGGCGATTCGTTCACGATCGAGTGCCCGACCGGATCGGGCAACCGCATGCACCTCGGTCACGTCGCCGACGAGCTCGAGCGCCGGCTCGCCGGGCTATTCCTGCGGGGCAAGGATGGCGCGCGACCGTGCCACGGGCGGAGCGAGCGCTACGCGAACGATCCGTACTTCAAGGACCTCGTCCTGTTCCACGAGTTCTTCCACGGCGACGACGGCCGCGGCCTCGGCGCGACCCACCAGACCGGCTGGACCGCGCTCGCCGCGAACCTGATCGAACGCGCCGCGACCACTCGCGCCGATAAGTGATGAGCGATCCGCACGAATGGCTCGAACCCGACGGCCTCGGCGGCTTCGCGATGGGCGCCGCCGACGGCATCCGCACGCGTCGCTATCACGCGCTGCTCCTCGCTGCGCTCCAGCCGCCGGATCGCAGGGTGGTGCTCGTCGCGGATGTCGAGGTCTACGCGATCACCGCGGCCGGGAGGTTCGCGCTGTCGGCGCAGCGCTACCGCGGCAACGTGCTCCATCCCGGTGGCGAGCGGTATCTCCGGGACTTCGCCGGCTCGCCGTGGCCGCGCTGGACCTACGTGCTGCCGGATCACACGCAGATCACCTGCGAGCTCGTCGTCGAGCCGGGCGCGCCGCGGGTCGCGCTGCGCTGGACTCGACGTGCGGGGCAAGGCGCGATCACGCTCGAGGTCCGTCCGTTGCTCGCCGTCCGCGACTATCACTCGCTGCGCCGCGAAGGTCCGATCGACCTGAACGCCGAGCTCGCCGGCAATCACGTGACGTGGCGGCCCGACGGCATCGCGATCCACGCGCACGCGAACGCGACGTACGCGCACGCACCGGATTGGTACCGCGGCTTCGACTACACCGCGGAGCGCGCGCGCGGCCTCGATCACGAGGAGGATCTCGCGATGCCCGGGGCGTTCACGTTCGATCTCGAGCGCCCGGCCTGGCTCGGGTTCTCGACGTCGCCGTGGCCCGAACCGCCGCTCGAGCTGTTCGAGCGTGAAGACAAGCGGAGGAGGCCGATCGCGCTGCACGATCGCGCCGCCGATGCGTACATCGTCGCGCGCGGCGAGGGCCGCACGATCATCGCCGGCTATCCGTGGTTCTGCGACTGGGGTCGCGACACGTTCATCTCGCTGCGCGGGCTGTGCCTCGTCCGCGGCCGCCGCGAGGTCGCGCGCGAGATCTTGCTGTGCTGGGCGCCTGCGGTCTCGGGCGGGATGTTGCCGAATCGCTTCCACGAACAATCGTCGGTCCCGGAGTTCAACTCCGTCGATGCCGCGCTCTGGTACGTGATCGCCGCCGATGCGTACCTGAAGTCGGGCGAGGTCGCCGCGGCGGATCGCGCGGTGCTCGAGTCCGCGATCGGCCAGATCGTCGACGGCTACACCGCAGGGACGCGGCACCGGATCGGCGCGGATGGCGATGGCCTGCTCGCGTGCGGCGAGCCCGGGCTCCAGCTCACCTGGATGGACGCGAAGGTCGGCGACGACGTCGTGACGCCGCGGATCGGCAAGCCCGTCGAGATCCAGGCGCTGTGGTTGAACGCGCTCGCGATCGCAGGCCGTCATGATCTGCTCGCGCGCGGTCGCGCCAGCTTCGCCGAGAAGTTCTGGAATGGCGAGCGCGGCCAGCTCTACGACGTGATCGATTGCGATCACGTCCCCGGAAAGCTCGACCCGAGCTGTCGCCCGAACCAGCTGTTCGCGATCGGTGGGCTACCGCTCCAGTTGCTCGACGGCGATCGCGCGCGCGCCGTCGTCGAGACCTGCGAGCGCTGTCTGTGGACGCCGGTCGGTCCGCGCTCGCTCGCGACGTTCGATCCGCGCTATCGCGGCCGCTACGTCGGCGATCCTTGGCAGCGCGATCACGCGTATCACAACGGCCCGGTGTGGCCGTGGCTCGCCGGTGCGTTCGTCGAGGCGTGGCTGCGCGTCCGCGGCGGTGGTGCCGATGCGAAGCGCGAGGCGCGCGAGAAGTTCGTCGCGCCGCTCCGCGCGCGTGCCGTCGGTGGTCACCTCGCGGAGATCTACGAGGGCGACATCCCGCACCACGCGGTCGGTGCGCCGATGCAAGCGTGGTCGGTGGCCGAGCTGATCCGGCTCGAGCACCTGACGCAGTAGATCGACCGAGCCCGCAGGTGCGTGCGTTCGGAGATGACGAAATTGCGAGCAGTCCCCGAACCGAAGCGGTCGGGCTCGGGCTCGGATTTACCAGACGGTGCAGGCCTTCGCAGGGTGCATCGGCGTTCCGGCCGGGCACGAGAACGCGGTCGCGAACTCGGGCAGGTTGCGGAGCGCGCCGTAGACCCGGAACTTCGGCGGCGAGTGCGGATCGATCGTCAGCCGGCGCTGGATCTCGGCCGGGCGATCCTTCGAGCACCACGCCTGACCGACCGCGAGGAAGAACTGCTGATCCTCGGTGAAGCCGTCGGCGACGATCTGCTTGTCGGCGCCCTTGCGCAGCGCGCGATACGCGTGGAACGCCATCTTCACGCCGCCGAGGTCGGCGATGTTCTCGCCGAGCGTCAGCCGGGCGTTGATGAAGCCCTTCGGCATCGCCTCGAACGACGAGTACTGATCCGCGACGCACGTGCCCTTCGCGTCGAACTGCTTCTTGTCGGCGTCGCTCCACCAGTTCTTCATGTTGCCGTCGGCGTCGAACAGCGCGCCCTGATCGTCGAAGCCGTGAGTCAGCTCGTGGCCGATCACCATGCCGATGCCGCCCATGTTCGCCGCGATACCGCGATCCGGACCGAAGAACGGAGGCTGGAGGATGCCGGCCGGTAGCGCGGTGTTGTTCGCGCTCGGGTCGTAGTACGCGTTGACCGTGAACGAGTTCATGCCCCACTCGCCGCGATCCCACGGCTTGCCGGCCTTGTTCGACTGGCGCTTCTCCTCGAACGTGTTCGCGCGCACCGCGTTCGCCGCGAACTCGTCGCGCTTGACCGCGAAGTCGTACGTGCGCCACTTGTCGGGATAGCCGATCATCTTGACGATCTTGGCGAGCTTGCCGAGCGCGAGCTGGCGAGTTGCATCCGACATCCAGTCGAGCTGACCGAGGTCGTCGTGGAGCGACGCGATGATCGCCTCGAAGTTCTTGACCGCGGTGTCCTTCGCCGTCGGCGGGAAGTACTTGTCCGCGTACTGCTTGCCGAGGAGCTCGCCGAGCGCACCGGTCGTCGCGTTGATGCAGCGCTTGAACCGATCTTCCTGCTTCTCGACGCCGGTCAGCGCCTTCTCGAGCTCGAACGCCTCGAGGTCGAACGCCTTCGGCAGCGTGAACGCCGACTTCGCGAGCACGTGATACGTGAAGTAGTGAGCCCACTGCGCGGGCTTGTACTTCGCGCGGATGCCGTCGAGCGCGTCGAAGTACTTCGGCGTGCCGACGACGATCTTCGCACTCGGCTTCACATCCGTGCGCTTGAAGTAGGCCGGCCAGTCAAACGACTTGGTCTGCTTCGCGAGGCTCTTGAGGTCGGTCGGGTTGTACGCGGCGTGGACGTCGCGCTTCTCGACCTTGGTCTTGGTCACCTTCGCGAGGTCGGTCTCGATCGCGACGACATCGGCGGCCGCGTCCGCGGGCACCTTGACGAGCGCGAGCATCCGACCGACATGCGCGGTGTACGCGTCGAGCTTCGCCTTGAACTTGTCCTCGAGGTAGTAGTCGCGGTCGGGGAGACCGAGGCCACCACTATCGAGGAACGTGACGCCGTTCGCCGAGTCGAGGAAGTCGGCTGCGGCGCCCTCTCCGAACACGACCTCGACGCCAGCCTTGTGGAGCTCGACGAGCGCGGTGAACCACGACGCGTTGTCCTTCACGGCCGTCGCCTTGTCGAGGAGCGCCTTCACGCCCTTCGTTCCGGCCTTCTCGATCGCGGTCTCGTCCATGCACGACGCGTAGTAGTCGCCGAGCTTCTTCGCGCTCGCGTCGCCGGTGCCCTTCGCGTCGTCCTCGAGCAGCTGCTTGATCACGACCTTGTTGTGCTCGTCGATCTCGGAGAACCGGCCCCATCGCGCCTTGTCGGCGGGAATCTCGGTGGTCTTCAACCAGCCGCCGCACGCATACTGGAAGAAGTCGACGCACGGATCGACCGAGCGATCGAGCGACGCCGGCTCGAGGCCGACCTCGGCGAGCGACATCTTCTGCACGGGCGGTCCCGGTGGCGCCGGCGCTGGTGCGGGCGGCGCCTCGGAGGTCGGCGGCGGCGTCGCCGAGCCCGGGCCCGGCGGCGGTGTCGTCGTGTCGGGTTGCTTCGCCTTGCCCGAGCAGCCCAGCCCGGCGAGAAGGACGATGGAGAGGGCGCGCAGCTTCATGGCGCAGACCCTATCACGACGCCTATTTAGCCGATCAGCAACTCCGACGCGGTGGGTCCGATACACGCCGCATGACCGAGCACCTGGAGTATGTGGCCGCGATCGCCCGCATGTTCGAACGCAACGTCGAGGCCGTGATGCTGCCCGAGCCAACGACCGGCGCTCCCGCGCGTGCGCGACGCGTGAACGAGCTCCTCGTCGAGACGCTCGCAGGATTCGCGTACGGCACGGTCGCTGCGCAGCTCGCCCGCTCGGTCTCGACGTGGTTCGGCGCCGAGTACTCGCTCTACGTTCGCTCGGCGCCACTGCCGAAGCGCCGGCCCAGTCGCAACGAGAACCACGACGTCCGGATCGCTCGCGCGCTCGCGCACGCGCCACTCGATCTCGGCTGCGAGCTCAAGGTCGCGCTCCAGACTCGCTTGGTGATCACTTCGCGCGATATCGCCGACCTCGTGCTCGGTCTCGTGGCGATCTTGCCCGCCGACCAAGAGCGGATGGCTGGAGCGATGTTCAGCTCGCTGAACAGAGATTCTGTGTTCGATGATCGGCTGGCGATCGAGATCTCGACCGGCTGGGCGCACGCGCGAGCGGCGATCGAACGCACCATCGTTCCCGTCGTCGACGCGTCTCCACGCGCCCGAGATCTCTGGCAGAAGTGGTCGACGCTGGCTGGCGCGCCGATGCCCGAACCGACTCGCGATTCCGTCCACTTGGGTGGGTATATCGCGCTCGTTGGATGAGACGCGCCTACCCGGCGCTCGTGCGGGAGTGAGTTGTGAAACCAAAAAAATGAGCGTAAGTTCATTGCCGTGAGTACGCGTTCAGGCGGCACGACTGGCAACCCGACGATGAAGCAGCGCGCGCGCGAAGCTGCGTCGACGGCGTTGCTCGAAGCCGCCGAGCACGTCGCCGCCGAGCGCGGGATCGATCAGACGTCGATCGCCGCGATCGCGGAGCGCGCGCAGGTCGCGGTCGGCACGCTCTACAACTACTTTCCGGATCGGGAATCGCTGCTCTCCGCGCTGTTCAAGTGGCGGCGCGACGAGATGCTCCCGCGCCTGATGGCCGCCGCCGCGAGTGCGAGCGAGGACGGCCCGTTCGAAGCGCGCTTGCGCACGTACATGCTGCAAGTGGCGCGCGCGTTCGACACGTTCCGCCGGTTCTGTCGCGTCGCGATGTCCGCGGACCAAAGCGCCACGCCGATCAAAGGCCGCCATCAGAACGGCAAGTCGATCGTGCTCGAGACGTTTCTCAGCAGCCTGACCGGCATCATGCGCCCGGTCTACGGCGACAAGTCCGAGGAGTACGCGCGGATGATGTTCGGCTCGTTCAAGATGATGATGCAGTTCCAGCTGGAGCGCGATCAGCCGATCGAGAACGCCGTGGAACCGATCGTGGTCACGTTCCTGCAGGGGATGGCCCGATGAGCGTCGCCACGCTCTCTCCCGCGATGCCCGTGCGCGCGCCGGTCAACAAGTGGCTGGTCGCCGTGTCGATCGCATTCGGCTCGCTCATGGCGACGATCGACTCGTCGATCGTCAACGTCGCCTTACCGAACATCCGCGGCGAGCTCGGCGCGAGCATCCAGGAGATCACGTGGATCTCCACCGCGTACATGATCGCGATGGTGCTCGTGATGCCGCTGACGGGCTTCCTCGGCGGGTTCTTCGGCCAGAAGCGGGTCTACCTGATCTCGATGGTGACGTTCGTGCTCGGCTCCGCGCTCTGCGGCACGGCGCGCTCGCTGCCCGCACTCGTGTTCTATCGGATCCTCCAAGGCCTCGGCGGCGGCGCGCTGCAACCGTCGCAGCAGGCGATCCTTCGCCAGACGTTCCCGCCCGAGGAGCAGGGCATCGCGATGGCGATGTTCGCGATGGTCGTGATGATCGGCCCCGCGATCGGCCCTGTGCTCGGCGGCTTCATCACCGACAACTACTCGTGGCCGTGGATCTTCTACATCAACCTGCCGGTCGGAATCATCGGCATCATGATGACGATCCAGAACGTCCACGAGCCGGACGACGTCAGGATCGCGAACCGCGCGCGCGCCGAGGTCATGCGCAAGAACCTCGACATCGCCGGCATCGTCCTGATGGTCGTCGGCGTCGGCGCGCTCCAGTACCTGTTCGAGGAAGGCCCGCAGGACGACTGGTTCGACTCGATGGAGATCCGGATCGCGGCTGCGGTCTGCGTCGTCGGCATCATCGCGTTCGTGATCCGCGAGCTCACCGCAACCGCACCGGTCGTCAACCTCCGGTTGTTCAAAGACCCGACGTTCGCGTCCGCGACGCTGATCGCGTTCGTGATGTTCGGGATGCTGATGGGCTCGATGTTCCTGTTGCCGGTGTTCGCGCAGGAGTCGCTGCACTACACCGCGACGCTGTCGGGCGTCGTGCTGATGCCGAGAACACTCGCGATGATGTTCGCGTCACCGTTCATCGGCAGGATCTACAACAAGGTCCAACCCGCGTGGATCGTCGGCGTCGGCGTCGTGCTGTTCGCGATCGGCTCGTACATGCTCTCGCACATCACGCTCGACACGAGCGCGACGGACATGATCCTGCCGCTCGTCGTCACCGGCGTCGCGTTCGCGTGCTTGTTCGTGCCGCTGACGACGGCCGCGCTGTCGAAGATCGAGCGCCACCTGATGGCCGATGCGGCGGGTCTCAACTCGTTCATGCGCCAGATCGGCGGCTCGGTCGGCCTCACGATCTTCGCGACGATGTTCACGAACTACGCGGTCGAGGCGCGCGCCGGTCTCGCCTCGCACATCTCGGTGCTCCGTCCCGAGGTCGTGACCCGGCTCGCCGAGATGAAGGCATACGCGATCGCGCACGGTGCAAATCCGGTGTCAGCCACGATGCAGGCGGCCGCTTCGGTGGGTCGCTCGATGTACGAGCAGGCGACCGTGCTCAGCTTCGACCGTGTCTTCATGTTCCAAGGAATCCTGTTCCTGTTCGTCCTGCCGCTTCTGTTCTTTCTACGTGTGCCCCGAATCGTCGGCGAAAAGGTGCACATCGAATTGCCCGGGGAGTAAGCCATGGCCACTACATCAGAGACTCGTACGAATGGTTCGAATGGAAACGGCACGCCACCGCAAGCTGCGGGCGATGCCGCGAAGGCCACGGTCGTGGCGCCGCGCAAGAGCAAGGCTCGGCGCGCCTACATGTTGTTGTTCGGGCTCGTCGTCGTCGCGCTCGCCGTGTACTTCATCCACGGCTACGCGACGCGCAACGAGGTGAAGACCGACGACGCGCAGGTCGAGGCCGACGTCACACCGGTCGCGACGCGCGTCGGTGGCGTCGTCCTCCACATGAAGATCCAAGACAACCAAAAGGTCGAGGCGAACCAAGTGATCGCCGAGATCGACGACGCCGACTACAAGGCGAAGGTCGCGGCGGCCGAAGCCGACCTCGAAGCAGCGACGGCGCAGGCCGACTCGGCCGATGCGCAGGTCGACATCACGAAGTCGACGTCGGGCGGTGCGCTCGCATCGGCGAAGGCGGCGCTGTCGGGCCAGGGTGCATCGGTTCGCTCGGCCCAAGCCGGCGTCGCGGCGGCGCAGGCCCAGGTCGCGAAGGCCAAGTCCGATCTGTTGAAGGCGCAGCAGGACTACGACCGCGCGAAGAAGCTCCACGACGCGGGAGCCGTGAGCGGCCAGGCGCTCGAGGCGGCGGAAGCGAGCAAGAGCTCGGCACAAGCGTCGCTCGAGGCGGCGAACGCGAACCTCGCAGCCTCCCGTGACTCGGCGGCCACGGCGCAGTCGAAGGTCGCCGAGATGGCCGGTCACGTCGAGCAGTCCACGCCTGTCGAGCGCCAGATCGCATCGGCGGTCGCGGCAGCGAAGCTGGCGCACGCGAAGGTCCAGAGCGCGCAGGCCGCGCTCGATCTCGCGAAGCTCCAGCTCAGCTACACGAAGATCACGTCGCCGCTCGCCGGCACGGTCTCCAAGCTCGGCGCGCACGACGGCCAGATGGTCCAACCCGGTATGACGCTCGTCATGGTCGTGCCGACCAAGCAGTACGTCGTGGCGAACTTCAAGGAGACCCAGATGGATCGGATCGCCGCCGGTGATCCAGTCGACATCTCGGTCGACGCACTCGGTGGCAGCGAGTTCCACGGCCGGGTCGAGAGCATCTCGGCCGGTACGGGTGCGCGGTTCTCGATGATGCCGCCCGACAACGCGACCGGTAACTTCGTCAAAGTCGTGCAGCGCGTGCCGGTCAAGATCGAGCTCGATCAAGGTCAGGACATCTCGAAGCTGCACGCGGGCCTCTCCGTCGAGGTCAAGGTTCACCTCCAACACTGAAGACACGTATGAAACGTCTTGCTGCCGGGTTGTTGCTCGTCGCTGCGTCGGCCCATGCCGATGCGCCCGCGGAGAGCCAGAAGCTAACGTTTGAAGGCGCGATCCAGATCGCGCTCGGTCACAACTGGGAAGTCGGCGCGGCGAAAGAAAACGCGGCGGCGAAGAGCTCGCAAGCCGCCGAACAACGCGCGAAGCGCTGGGTCACCCTCAACGTCAACTCTGCCGTCGATCGCTATCGCGAGCCTTATCAGCTCGACTTCGGTGGCACGCTCTTCACGCTTCACGAGGCCTGGACGACGACCACGGTCGTGGGCGTTAGCCAACCGTTGACGGGCTTGGCGTACCTCAGCGAAGTAGTCGATGCCAAGGAGCACGACGAGCGGGCGGCGAACAACGACTACGACAAGGCTCGTCTCGACATCGCGTACAAGACCGCAGATGCGTACATCAAGGTACTCAAGGCGCGTGCGGCCGCCGATGTCGCGCATCAGTCGGTCGCGGATATCCAGAGCGAGCTCGATCGCGCGAACCAACTCCGTCAGGCTGAAACGTACACGGACATCGACGTCCTGCGGTTGAAGTCGTCGAAGGCGGCCGCCGACCAGGTTGCACTCCGCGCGGAATCGATGATCCAGGCGGCACTCGCTCAGCTCACCGTGCAAATCGGAATGAAGGATGGCAGCGGTGTCGACGTCGCCGACGACCTCCCGGCCCAGCCGCCGGCCATGGCGATGGCGCTCGAACAAGCCCAGGCGCGTGCATTGTCGACGCGCCCGGAGCTCGCGAGCGCGAAGGAGCATCTCGCCGCGACGAAGAACTACCGGACGGCCGCAAAGGAGATGTATCTCCCCGACGTTCGCGCGGTCGCCGCCTGGCAGCACTTCACGGGCGTTCAACCGTTTCAACCGGAGGACGAAGAGTACGTCGGCGTGACGTTGAACTGGAACGTCTGGAACTGGGGAGCGACGCAGGACGGGATCGACTCGACGAAGCACTCCGTCGCGGGCGCGCAGCTCGCACTCGATGCGTTGCCCGATCTGATCAAGGCAGAGGTTCGCGAGAAGTGGCTCGACGCGAAGGTGAAGTACGACAGCCTCGCGGTCGCGCAGGTCCAGCAGCAGACCGCGGAGGAAGCGTATCGCCTGCAGAAGGTGAAGCTCGACAACGCGGCTGCGACCAGCACCGATGTGATCGACGCAGAGACCGACGTCGCGAAGGCCCGCCTCGGCCTGGCGAACGCGCGCTACGACTACTACCTCGCGCTCGTCACACTCGCGCGCTCGATCGGCGATCTGCCGAGCACGAAGTAGCTAATGCGCGATGCCGAGGACGAAGCTCAACACTTCGACCACGTCCGTCGCGCCCGACGCGGTCTTCGCCATCGGATCTGCCGATGCGTTCGTGAACGTCCAGCCGTAGTAGGTGAGGGCGGCCTGTGCGCGCAGGTAGATCGGGCCGGCTTTGACCTCGGCGCCGGCTGCGACCCGCGCACCGGTGATATCGGCGCTCGCGAACCGCGTCGCGAGCTCGCCGCCCGACAACACGATCCGACCCTCGGCGGCCGCGAACGGCTGGAGCGCGCCGAGCATCGTCGCCGCGCGCACGCCGATCCGGATCGATCGATAGTCCGCAACCGGAACGTCCGCGCGCGTCGCGCTGCTGCCGCCGGTGAACTCGAGCTGATCGCGGACGAACCCACCCTCTGCGGTGATCGAGCTCTCGTCACCGATCATCCAGCGATGGCGGAGGTCGACCTCGATGTTGCCCCAGTACGTCGCGGGCCCGACCGGCATGTTCATCGCGTCGAGCACCGGCTGATGGTTCACGCCGAACACGACCTTGCCGTAGATCGACAGGCCGCGGAAATGGCTGCCGCCGATCGCCTCGATCGGCCACAGCTCGATCGTCGGCCCGAGCATCACCGCGCCGACCTCGGACTCGGTCGCAGCGAGGTTGACCGGCTGATCGTACGAGAACTGGCGGAACCCGATGTCCATGTCGCCGCCGACGTTGATGAACGGCTTCTTCGGCGCCTTCGGTTCCTCGGCTTGCTTTTCGACGTCGACGGGCTTGGTCACGTTCGCGCCGAGCTCGTCCTCGGCCGTTCCGCCGCCGCCACCACCGCCGCCACCGCCGGCGGTCGTTGCGACGGTGGTCGGGGCCGCGCCCACGACGGGTTTGACTTCCTGATCGGCGCCGGCATCGACATCGACGATGTCGTCGAACATCGCCTTGCCCTTGCTGACGATCGCGATGTGGTGCGGTCCGGCCTCGACCTGGACCGACTGCGGCGCCTGACCCTTCTCGACGTCGTCGATCAGGATCTTCGCGCCGCGGAATGCAGGGTCCTTGATCTCGACGGTCGCGATCGCCGCCGTCAACGTGAAGCTGACCGGCGCCAGCTTGCCTTTACGGGTCGCGGTGACCGTGGTGATGTCGGGGTTGTAGCCGCTCTTCTGGATGATGATGTTGGTCTCGACCCCGATCGGCACGTCGACCGCACAAGGTGTGTGGCAGCGCTCGCCCGTCGTGACATCGTCGACGTACACCGATGCATCTTTGGGCTCGCTGGTGACCTGGACGGAGCGCGTGCCGCCCGCGCTGGCCGTGCCAGTACAGACGCCGAGCAAAGCGCCGGCGACCAGAGCCCGTCTCATCGCATAAATGATAACGCGTCCATGACGGAAGCACGAACCTCGGTTGCGGACACCATGCGCCTCGCAGGGTTACTGCTCGCCGTGGCCCTCGCGACCAGCCGGTTGGGCCTGTTGGCCCACGAGCTCGTCGGCCACGGTGGTACGGCGCTCGCCGTCGGGGGGAAGGTCACGGACGTTCAGTTGTTCTGGTTCGCGGGTGGCTGGATCCGCTACCACTTCGCCTCGCCACCGAGCACGGCCGCGCTCCTCGCGATCGCGATGGGTGGCGTCGCGATCGAGGCGGTCGCCGGAGCGCTGTTGTGGAGCCTCGTTCGCGGCGATGGTCTGGGCCGGAGAGTCATCCGCGGTGTCGGCGCGGCGCTCGTCGTCCACGCGACCTGGTACTTCGCGACCGGCGCGTGGCACGGCTACGGCGACGGTCAGCTGCTCCACCAGGTGCTCGGCACGGCGCGCTATCCGGTCGCGATCGCCGCGGGTGCGATCACGTGTGCGTGCGCGTACGTGGGGGCACTCGCGATCGTCGGTCCGCTCGCGGGCACACTCTCCCGCAACCGCCTCGCGGGGCTTGTCGTCGCAGCTGCGCTCGCCGGCGGGATCCACGCGGGGCTCGCGATCGCCGAGATCCGTATTCGCGGTGATGTGACCTACAAAGAGATCATGGCGCCCGAGCGCGAGCGCCTGGTCGAGCGCGATCTCGAGCGCTGGGCCGCGTACGAACGCGCTCACGGAGGCGAGGTCAGCGAAGTGCGCCGCGCCGAGCAGCAACAGAAGCTCGAACAGGTGCACCGCGACTTCCCGTTCGCGTGGGTGCTCGGCGGATGTGTCGCGATCGCACTGCTCGTAGGCGCGCGCCGGTCGTTCTCTCATCTCGCGACATTCGCGATCGACACGCGACTGCTCGCGCGTGCGGGGCTGATGGCGACGATCGCGGTTGCCAGCGTGATCGCGATCGACGTGATCACGCGCTAGAGTCCTGCCGCATGGAACGCTCCGTCTCGAACCTCATGGGTGGCGGCCTCAGGCCGAACGACCCACGCCGGTTCTTGATCGAAGCGATGATCGGCGCGATGACCGCGGACGGCGTCGTCGATCCGCGCGAGCTCGCGGCGATGCAGAAGCAGATCGCGGAGCACCCGATGTTCGCCGGGCTCGGCGCGAACGCGGCGAAGACGCTGATCGATCTATCGACCGATGCGATCAAGTTCGCGGGCTCGGCCGCCGCGCGGACCCCCGCGATCGCGAAGGGTCTGCCGGCGCGGATCCACCGGCTCGCCGCCTACGGGATGGCGGCGGAGGTCTCGCTCGCCGACGACCAGCTCGTCGAGGGCGAGCTCCACTTCCTCGAGGCGTTGCGGATCGCCCTGCGGATCGCGCCGCTCGAAGCGGAGAACGTCGTCGCGGCGGCACGCGCGCACCAGCTCGAGGCGTACCTCGACGATCGCTATCTGCGCGTGAAGTTGATGATCGCGGTCGCGTGCGAAGTCTTCGCGCTGCGCGCGCTCGCCCGCGCGATGGCGACCGATGAACACCGTTTCAAGGTGCGCGACTTCTTCGCCGCGATTCCGGATCTCGCGTTAACAAAGGACGAGCTCGACGCCGAGCTATACCGCGCGTTTCGCCGGCCGCGTGCGCCGGGCGCACAGGTCTTCACCGAGCTCGCACGCGTCGCACAAACCTTGCCCGATCCGGTCGACCGCTACTGGATGGTGGTGTACACGCTCGTCGCAGAGATGCCGGCGACCGTTCCGAGCTGGCGAGTGATCCCATTCATGGGCGTGATGCAAGCAGCATTTCAGATCGTCGATACGGACATGGAGCTGGCGGTCATCGACGCCTTGACATTTCCGCCGGCGATGCCCCGTCCAAGCTGAACCGTTTTTTTCCTGGTCGACATGCATAATAGAGGGCACTTGGTCATGACGTCTGGAACCATTGCGCTAGTCGAACGCATCCGTACGCGCCTCGGTCAGCAGGAACATCCCGTGCGAATCGCGGGTCCTGCGAAGGAGGCGGCGATCAGCGCGGCCGAAGAAGCGCTCGAGTGCACGTTCCCGCCTTCGTACCGGAACTTCCTGCTGACGTTCGGCGGCATCGCGCTGCCGACCCATCTCGGGATCGTTCACGACTTCGTCGGCGTCGCGCATGACGACGACGTCGTCCACCGCACCCTGCGCGGTCGCGAAGAGCGCCGGCTGCCGGGCCACCTCGTGGTCGTCGGCCTGGGGGCGCAGTCGCAGGAGTGGTTTTGCCTGGATGTCAATCATCCAAACGCCAACGGCGAGTATCCGGTGGTGATGTTCGACGCCCGCGATAACGCCGTCGATCAGCAGTTCTACGACGACTTCGGCCAGATGCTGGACGAGGTCATGGGCTTCGTCGCCGATAGCCTCGATCAACCGCTGGATTAAGTCAGCGCGGCGCTCTGGGACTTGCTATAGCGTATAGGCAATGTCTCGGCCGACGTGGGCACGCTGGGTGACCAGGATTTCCCTGGTGATCGCAGTGGTCGCGCTCGTCCTGACGATCCGCGATACCGGCCTCGCCACGATCGGCCGTTACTTCAAACGGATCGGCTGGTGGTGGTTCGCGGTGATCGCGCTCGAGGTCGTGATCACGTCGCTCGATGCAGTCGCGATCCGCGCGTTCATGTCGCCGGAGCAAGATCGAGTGCGGTTGCGCAGCGCGCTGTTGTCGCAGCTCGCAGGTCGGTCGGTGAACGCCGTCACCCCGAGCGGTCAGCTCGGCGAGGCCGTGAAGGTCTCGGTCCTGACCGAGCACGTCAGCCAGTCGCGCGCGGTCGCGACGATCCTTCTCTATAACGTCGTCAGCTTCACGGTCGAGCTCGCGATGGTCGCGGTCGCGGCACCGTTCGTCGCATTGTTGGTGCCGATGCCGAGCTCGCTCCGCTGGGTGATGCTCGGCGCGGGCATCGTGTGCGCCGTGCTCGCGGTCGGCCTCTACGTGCTCGTGCACAAGGGCGTGATGGCGAGCATCGCGAAGGTCGCGCGTCGGGTCTACGTCCCGGGCCTCGCGTCGCTGCGACGCAAGATCTGGAAGAACCCGAACCCGTCGCATTATCTGTTGTCGCCGGAGACGGCGGAGGCGTGGCACGACAGCCTGGCCGCCGTCGACGACAAGATGCGCGTCTCCGAGGGAGCTCGCGCGAGAGATCGGATCAGCGGCATCGCGGCGGTGACGATGTCGCGCCTGACGTCGATGACGCTGTCGCTCTTGATCCTCCACGCCGTCGGCGAGTCGATCACCGTCGGCTTCGTCGCCGCGTACACGGTCGGTGGCTTCGTCATCTACATGCTGTCGACGCTCGTGCCGATGGGCCTCGGGATCTCCGAGGGCGGCAACTACTGGCTGTTCCGCGCGCTCGGCGAGAACCCGGCGCGCGGTGTCACGCTCGTCGTGGCCCGCCGTGTGACGGTCGTCCTCTACGCCGCGATCGGCCTCATTCTCGTCGCCGCGAGCGAGACCGTGGCGCGTGCGCGAGACGGGATCCCTTCGACCGAGCCTCTCCCGGCCGGCCAAGCCCCCGGAGCCTCAGCGCTTCCAGCCGCTCGTGTGATCGACGCTGCAGATTAACGCTGCGTCACACAATTGAAGTGGGGCCGTGCGCCCCGCGTGATAGGGTCCGCCGCCCATGCGTCGTGCCGTCCTCGTATTCACGCTTCTCGCGCTGAGCTTGTCTGGTTGTGGTGGCTGCGGAGGTGACGATCACCAGCAGCAAAACCATCCCGATGCATCGACGCTGGTGGACGCGCCGCCTGCGTCCGTCGTGTGCGAAACGCTGCCCGCGACGACAAGCGGCAACACGTGTGACATCACCGCGGGTAGCTCGTCGCTCCTGATCAAGGGCAACGTGCTGACGCCCGACACCGTGTACACGGGAGGTCAGGTCGCCGTCGACGGCACCGGCCACATCACGTGCGTCGGTTGCGATTGCTCGGCGGGTGGCGAGACCGTCATCACGTGTCCCGACGGCGTCGTGTCGCCGGGCCTGATCAACACGCACGATCACATCACGTACACGGAGAACCTCCCGTACGTGAACTCGACGAACGAGCGCTGGGACGATCGCCAGCAGTGGCGCAAGGGCGGCAACGGCCACACCAAGATCCCCGCGCCGGGCAGCGCGACGGCCGCACAGGTGTCGTGGGGCGAGCTCCGCTTCCTGATGGGCGGCGCGACCTCGATCGTCGGCTCGGGTGGTCAGAAGGGCCTGCTCCGCAACCTCGATCAGGCCGCGAACATGGAAGGTCTCCAGAAGAAGGCCGTCGACTTCGACACGTTCCCGCTCGACGACAGCGGTGGCACCCAGCGCACCGGCGACTGCAACTACGGCGGCACGCCGACGCTCGCGACCTCGCTCGACGCGGTCGATTCGTACGAGCCGCACACGTCCGAGGGTATCGACGCGTTCGCGCACAACGAGTTCCTGTGCGAGAGCAGCGCGACGTACGACACGATGGCACCCGGCGTCTCGAACAACCTCGCCGTTTCCAAGACGTCGATGATCCACGGCATCGGTCTGTTCTCGGCGGACTACTCGATCATGGCGACCAACGGCGTCGGCCTGATCTGGTCGCCGCGCTCGAACATCTCGCTGTACGGCGACACCGCGCGCGTCACGATCGCCTCGAAGCTCGGCGTCAACATCGCGCTCGGTACCGACTGGATGCCGAGCGGCTCGATGAACCTGCTGCGCGAGCTGAAGTGCGCCGATAACTTCAACTCGAAGTATCTCGGCAACTACTTCACCGACAAGCAGATGTGGGCGATGGTCACGGCGAACGCCGCGGCCGTCACCAAGATGGACGATCAGATCGGCGTGCTCGCGACCGGCCACATGGCCGACATCTCGATCTTCGCCGGCCACGGCAAGGACTACCGCGCGGTCGTCGAGGCGCAGCCCGCAGACGTCGCGCTTGTCATGCGCGGCGGCAAGACGCTGTACGGCGACGACGCGCTCGTCAGCGTGCTCGCCCAGCAGTGCGATCAGGTCAACGTCTGCAACTCGATGAAGCAGGTCTGCTTGATGGGCGAGGTCGGCAAGACGTACTCGGCGCTGATGAGCGCTGCAGGCGCGGTCTATCCGGCGTTCGAGTGCGACACGCCGCCGAACGAGCCGACGTGCGATCCGAGCCGGCCGACGTCGGTGTCGGGCTCGACGGTTTACACCGGCGTCCCGTCGGCGACCGATAGCGATGGCGACGGGATCCCCGACGCGATGGACAAATGCCCGCACGTGTTCGATCCGATCCGGCCGATGGACATGGGCGCGCAGGCGGATACCGACGGCGATGGCATCGGCGATGCGTGCGATCCGTGCCCGCTCGACGCGAACACGACGACCTGCACGACCGCGGATCCGAACGATCGCGATCACGACGGCATCGACAACGCGACCGACAACTGCCCCGACATCGCGAACCCCGATCAGGCCGACGCGGATCACGACGGCAAGGGCGACGTATGCGACGCGTGCCCGATGGTCGCGAACCCCGGCGCGCAGGGCTGCCCGGCGTCGATCTATCAGATCAAGAACGGCATGGAGCACACCGGCACCGCCGTCGAGGTCACGCACGCGCTCGTCACCGGCAAGGCGACGAACGGATTCTTCGCGCAGGTCAAGGAGACCGACGCGGGCTACATGGGCTCGGACTACTCCGGCGTGTTCGTGTTCACCGGCACGGCGTCGCCGTTCCTGGCCTCCGCGACGGTCGGTGCGCGCGTCACGATCGATGGCAACGTCGACGTGTTCGGCGGCGAGATCGAGCTCGATAGCCTCACCGCTGTCACGGTCGAGGCGGTCGGGCCGGAAGCGCCGCCCGCGCCGATCACGCCCGTCGCCTACAGCGAGGTCGCGACGAACGGCACGCGCCAGGCGAAGCTCGAGGGCGTGATCGTCACGCTCCCGGCGTCGACGGTCACCGCGATCGACGCGTCGGTCGGCGAAGCGACACTGACCGCGGCCGATTCGACGACCCTGATCATGGACGACACGCTGTACGCCGCGAACGCGACGGTCGGCCAGAACTACCTGAGCGTCACCGGCGTGTTGTCGACGAAGCCGATCACCGGTGGCTCGGCTTCGAAGATCCAACCGCGCAGCGCCGCCGACCTCGTCGCCGGTGCGCCGGGGCTCGCGTCGCTCGGCCCCGCACTGAGCTACGCGCGCGTCGGCACGACCACGAACGCGCCGACGTTCCCGCAGCCGCTGACCGTCACGCTGACCGGCCCTGCGATGGGCGACACCACGGTGATGGTGACGTCGGGCACGACCGGATCGCTCACCGTCGGCACGGTCGTCGTGCCGAACGGCCAGACGTCGGTCCAGGTGCCGGTCACCGCGGTCGCACAGGATCAGAGTGTCACGCTCACCGCGATGCTCGGAGCTCAGATGCAAACCGCGCACGTCCGCGTGCTCGGCGCGAGCGAGGCGCCGGCGACGGTGACGCTGTCGCCGAACGATGCGACGGTGAACGTCAACGGCACCGTCCAGTTCACGGTGACGCTCGACGTGCCGGCGGTGTCGTCGGTCCAGGTCGGTCTCGCGGTCACGAATTCCGCGGGCACGCTGCCGGCGATGGTCCAGATCGATCCGCCGAATACGTCGGCGACGTTCACGTACACCGATACCGCGACCTCGGGCTCGGCGACGGTGACCGCGACGTTCGGCGCGAGCACGAGCACCGCGAACGTGACCGTGTCGACCGGTGCGAACCACCTCGTGATCAACGAGGTCGATTACGACAACATCGGCACCGACAACACCGAGTACGTGGAGATCTTCAACCCGTCGGGTGCGGCGATCTCGCTCGCGGGCAAGACGCTGTACCTGGTCAACGGCGCGAACAGCGAGGTCTACGCCACGGTCGACCTGTCGACCGCGACGTCGTTGCCGTCGCATGGCTACCTCGTCGTTGCGGGCGCGGGCGTCACGGTGCCGGCGAGCGCGCTGAAGATCGACCCGGGTTGGACGCACGACGCGATCCAGAACGGCGCGCCCGATGGCGTCGCGCTGGTCGACACCACGAACAACACGCTGATCGACGCGTTCAGCTATGAGGGATCGATCACGGCCGCGATGCTGCCGGGCTTCGCCACCCCGCCATCGCTCGTCGAAGGCACCGCGCTGGCGACCACGGTGGCCGATTCCAATACAGCGGATGGTTCTCTGTGCCGCCACCCCGACGGCCAGGACACCGATAACGCCGCGTCGGACTGGGCCTTCTGCGCCACTTTGTCGCCGGGGACGGCTAACCCCTGATCTGATATAACGCGTGCTTCAAAACTTGGAGCACACGATGACCTTCTCGCTCGACAAGCAGGGTATCTCGGTCGCTGAAATTCACCGCAACGCGACGCCGGCGTTTCTCTACGAGGCAGCGCTGCGGTTCGAGAAGGGCTCGGCGATCTCGTCGACCGGCGCCCTCGTCGCCTACTCGGGCAAGAAGACCGGTCGCAGTCCGACGGACAAGCGCGTCGTCGACGAGCCCGAGGTTCGCGATGACATCTGGTGGGGCTCGGTCAACATCAAGCTCGACCCCCAGAGCTTCCTGATCAACCGCGAGCGCGCGATCGACTACCTCAACACGCGCGAGCGCCTGTACGTCGTCGATGGTCTCGCCGGTTGGGATCCGAAGTACCAGCTCAAGATCCGGGTCGTGACCTCGCGCGCGTATCACGCGCTGTTCATGCACAACATGCTGATCCGCCCGACGGCGGCGCAGCTCGAGGCGTTCGGCGAGCCGGACTACGTGATTTACAACGGCGGCGGCTTCCCCGCGAACCGCCACACGGCCGGTATGACGTCGACGACGTCGATCGACCTGTCGTTCCAGCGCCGCGAGTTCGTCATCCTCGGCTCCGACTACGCCGGCGAGATGAAGAAGGGCGTGTTCACGATCATGAACTACCTGATGCCGAAGCAGGGCGTGCTGTCGATGCACTGCTCGGCGACGCAGGCGCGCGACTCGAACGACACGTCGATCCTGTTCGGCCTGTCGGGCACCGGCAAGACGACGCTGTCGGCGGATCCGAAGCGCCTCCTGATCGGCGACGACGAGCACTGCTGGAGCGACCAGGGCATCTTCAACATCGAAGGTGGCTGCTACGCGAAGGTGATCAAGCTCTCGAAGGAGCAGGAGCCCGACATCTGGAACTCGCTCCAGTTCGGCGCCGTCCTCGAGAACGTCCGGATGGACAAGTACAACCGCGTCGACTACGACGACACGTCGATCACCGAGAACACGCGCGGCTGCTACGTCCTCGACACGATCCCGAACGTCAAGCTCCCCGCGGTCGCCGGTCACCCGCAGAACGTGATCTTCCTGACCGCCGACGCGTTCGGCGTGCTGCCGCCCGTGTCGAAGCTGACGCCGGGCCAGGCGATGTACCACTACATCTCGGGCTACACGGCGAAGGTCGCCGGCACCGAGGTCGGCGTGAAGGATCCGGAGCCCACGTTCAGCGCGTGCTTCGGTGGTCCGTTCCTCGTCTGGCACCCGACCAAGTACGCCGAGCTCCTCGCCGACAAGCTCAAGAAGCACGGCGCGCAGACCTGGCTCGTCAACACCGGCTGGTCGGGCGGCGCGTACGGCACTGGCTCGCGCATCAAGCTGAAGTACACGCGCGCGATCATCGACGCGATCCACTCGGGCGCGCTCGACAAGGTCGCGACCGTCGAGGATCCGAACTTCGGCCTCGCGGTTCCGACCAGCTGCCCGGAAGTTCCGTCGGAGATCCTCACCCCGCGCAACACGTGGGCCGACAAGGCCGCGTACGACGCGCAGGCGAAGAAGCTCGCGAAGCTGTTCTCCGAGAACTTCAAGAAGTACGAAGCGCAGGCGTCGGCGGAAGTTCGCGCCGGCGGTCCCAAGACCGCTTAGCGCAGACCCGCGTCCGACGCGAGCAACGCGAGCTCGGTCCGATTGTCGAGGCCGAACAGCGAGAGCAGCGCCGAGACGTGCGCTTTGATCGCGCGCTCGCCGACGCCGAGCTGGCGCGCGATCCTGCGGTTGTCGCGACCGATCGCGAGCAGCCGCATCACGCTGCGCTGGCGCGGCGTCATCCGCTGCCACAGCTTGAACTGGCGGGCGAGCTCGGGCGAAGCGCGCCGGCGTTGCATCAGATGGATCGAACCGTCGAGCGCGCGCGGCTCGATCCCGGCTTCGTCGAGCGAGCCGATCGCCGCGGCTTGGCGGAGCGCGGTGCCGATCGGGATGATCCGGACGCGGAGCGCGCGCACCGCGGCAAACAGGGTCGGGACATCTTGGTCCGCGTGATCTAGGTCGAGCACGATCGCGAGTAGCGGTGACTTGCGTGCGCTGGCGCTCAGCTGTGCGAGCGCGTCGCACTCGATGACTCGCAAGCCCTTGCGTGAGACGAGCTCGACGAGCCCTCTCCTGCACGCTGCGTGGGTCGAGAGAACGCTGACGACCTTGTTCTCGGCCACGCCGAGAAGAGGTGCAGAGCGCGGGCCAGCTGGCCTGGGTTAGAATTCGAAGTCGACGCCCGCGAACCAGGTCGTGTCGCCGACGTCGAGCTTCGTCGATTTTCCGAAGCCGGTGATCCAGCCGCTGTTGATCTCGGCGTAGAAGCCGGCGTGCTCGAGCCCGCTCTCGTGCATCGAGCGCGCGGCATCAGCGTCGATCCGCTCGGCGCGGATCGCGATGCCGACCGAGCCGACCAGGCCGGCCGTCGCGCCGAGCGCGCGGTTGCCCAGGTTCGTCGGGTCGCGCGAGAAATTGCCGGCCGGATCCGTCGACCACCACACGTAGTAACCGAGGCCGCCGCGGACGTAGGGCACGACCGGGATGCCGTATTCGTCGTCGAGATACGAGAACCGGTAGACTGCGGTGAGCTGGAGCGGGATCAACTTGAACGAGGTCGTGTCGCCGGGCGACCGCGCGCGGTTCGGATCGTTCGGATCGGAGTCCATCGTGAACGCGTGCGCGCTCTTGCCCATGTAGCCGAGCGACACGCCAACGCCGAGCTGACCGAAGCCGGTCCACAGGAAGCGATCGACGTCGAGCATCGGCAGGATCGAGTAGCCGCCGAACATCGCCTGGTACGGGCCCTGGCCCGCGCTGTTGCGCATCGAGGTTTGCGAGTCGATCTGCGGCACGTACGGGCCGAGCCGGATACCGGCGTGCCACTTGACGTCGAACGACTCCTCGGCGGGCGGTGCGTCGGTGGTCTCTCCGGTGGTCTGATTCTCCCAGTACGGCGACTGCGCGTGCGCGTGGCTCGACGAGAACAGGACGAGCGCGAGCACGCTCGCGGCGGCGATCTGCGGCGCGAGGCGCGACCTGCTGCGCATGATCCGGCGGCGCGCGAACATCAGGCCGACGACCAAGAGCAGGCCCGGCAGCGTCAGCACGTGCCAGAGCAGCGCGAACACGACGAGCGGGAGCAAGAGGATGCCGCACAGGATCCGCAGCGCGATGTGGCCCTGGACGTACTCGCCGAGCGGCGCGAGCGTCTTGTAGTACGCGGTCGTCAGCCAGCGGCCGTAGAACGTGTCGGCGAGCGTGTTGTCGCGGAACGAGCGGAGCGCAGAGGTCAGTGGATTGCCGTCGCCGTAGGTCTCGGCCAGCAAGCAGAAGCCGCCGTCGATGTGATCGCCCTTGTTGTGGAGGTCTTCCCAGAAGTCGGTGACCGGCTGCGGCGTCATCGTCGACGTGAAGTACGTGCCCGACGCGTTGCCGGCGAGGTCGATCGACAAGAGGACGACGGTGTACGGCACGCCGTTCTTGAGGTTCTCGAGGCGGAGCGACGTCGCGGTCGCATCCGTGGTCTCGCCGCAGATGAACGCGGGGTCGAGCTGCGAGAGGCCCTGCGGGAGACTGACTTCGCTGCTCGCATCGAACGGCACCGCGGCGTCTTGCCAGTCCTTCGCATCGGGCGCGGCATCCGGCGCGTCCATCACGACGGGCGCCACGCGCGGTGTGGTGACGCTGACGTCGCTCGGCGAAAAGCTGCTGAGGTCGAACGCGGCACCGCACAGCGTGCGCGGGGTGATGTAGCGGGGCGCGGGCGGATCGGTACGGCCCGGCGCGCCGGCGTCGGTCGCGCACAGCGCCTGGTAGTACGCGATGTCGGCGATGTTGCCGGTCGGCGCCGTCCACGAGATCTGGATCGCGTTCTCGGCACCTTCGGCCGTGAACACCGTCGGTAGCGGCGGCGGCAGCGAATCGGTGTTCATCGCCTTCGACAGGAAGTAGTCGGGCGTGCCGTCCGAGTTCGTGTCGATGAACACCCACTCCGCGCTGCTGAGTGCGCGTTGCTGGCAGCCTTCCGGGTTTGGCTCGGGGTTCATCAGATCGAAGATCGAAAGCTCCGGCGTGATGCCGTTCGTCGTCTGGATCGCGCCGACGTCGCTGATCGCGGCCGACGAGATCTGGTGGCACATCGCGTTGCGCGTCGGGATGTCGGTCGTGTCACAACCGGTACCGACCCAGATCTGTCCCGGCACGTGCAGCGGCGTCGTCACGTTCTGGAGCAGGATCTCGTTCGCGAACGTGGTCTCGTAATACGGGTCCTTCGTCGCCGCGTTCGGCTGCGAGCACACGCAGTGCGCGAAGTTGAAGTACTGCTGGGTCGACGTCGGATCGTGTTGCGGCTGTACAAGCGACTCGCTGTTGTTCTCGTGGATAAAGAAACGGTTGAACGACATCGTCGTCGTGCCGTCGGGGAAAGACCCGCTATCGGCGAAGGCGCTACCGCCGATCGCAGTCAGGATCAGGGTCGAAACCAGCAGTCGCATCGGCGCGTGGGTCATTGCAAAGACGAGGCCGCCGGAAGACGCAGGAGCCTCGTCCTCCGTCGATATCATGGGCGGATCGACGCTTCAACTTCGTCGGAGCGGGCTGCCAATCTGGCAATCGCACCTCGTGCGCGACGTCACCGGGTCGCGAGCGCCGACGTGATCGATCCCGCAAGCTCGACGGCCCGGCGCTCGGCGGCAGCGTCGGCGCGACCGCCCCATTCGGCGGCGTAGTACAGCTCGGTCAGCTCTCTCACGTCGGCTGCGAACGGGGTCGAAAGGCGCGCCGCGTGCTCCTGCGGCGTCATGCCCGGGTCGCGCGCCAGGCCGTGCTTCGCGAGCTGCTTCGCGACCCGGTGATAGGCCGCCGCGATCGGCGACCGCGTCCTCGGTCGGGCACGCGCCGATGGCGCGAACGGATCCTGGTCCCTGCGCCGGCGCCGCCGCACGATCACGACGATCGCGATCGCCGCGGCGATCCCGGCGAGCAGCCAGACGTGACGCGTGATCAGATCCTTCAGCGAGATCGCGCCGCCCTTGATCGCGGATCCGAGATCGCGGAACAGCTGGAGCTGGGCGACGAGGTCGTACTCGATCACCCACTTCGTCCATTGGAACCGGAGCGTGTCCATGAACCGCCCCATCCGCGCGCGCCAGCCGGACCCGCCGCGGCCGAGTGGATCGTGGCGATCGGGCGGCGTCGGATCGAACGTGACCCAACCCTTGCCCGGGAAGTAGACCTCGTCCCACGAGTGCGCATCGCCGGCGCGGACCGCGACGTAGCCCTGATACTCGTTCCACTCGCCGCCGTAGAAGCCGTTGACCTGGCGGGTCGGGATGCCGGCGAGCCGCGCGAGGATCGCGAACGCCGACGCGTAGTACTCGCAGTGGCCTTCCTTGCGGTCGAACAGGAAGAAGTCGATCGGCTCCTGGCGGCCGGGCTCCTTGAGCTCGAGCGTGTAGCTCGTGTTCGCGTCGAGCCAGTTGACGATCGCTTGCGCCTTGTCGAAGTTGTTCGTCAGCCCCGTCGTGATCTGCGCGGCAAGGTCGCGCGTGCGCTGCGTGATCTCCGGCGGAACTTGCAGGTAGACCCTGAAGCTGCGCTGGAGCGGCGCCGGCAGCGTGTTCTGCGCCGCGCGGAGCTCGGCCGCCGGCGGCGGATCGATCTGCGACCACACCGAGTAGTGCACGGTCTGCGAGTGGGCGAGCCGGAGCTCCTCGTTGTGCATCGGCTTCTGCTGCGGCCGCCGCACCGTCTGCGAACCTTCGAACACGCGCGGGTTCGAAGCGCCGAACATCACGTCGGAGTCGAGCGGCTCGAGCCAGACCTCCTGACGGGTCGCGACTTCTTCGATCCGATCCGGCATCGTCGGTCGCGCGTTCATCCACGCGAGCGTGTGGCGCTCGGTGCCGGCGCGCGGATAGTCGACGGTGTCGTTCGTGAACGGTGCCTCGTTCGTCACGCTCCAGCCGCCGCGCGAGTAGCGATCGAATGCGATGCCGCGCCAGTGCAGTGGCTGCGCGTCGCGATTGCCGCGACTGGAATCGAGCTCGACGCGCATCACGACCGTGTCGTCGCTCTTCAGGACGCCGTGGCCACCGAGCTTCACGCTCTCGGAGAAGCCGGTCAGCGTGAGCCCGCCGCGGTTCTTCAGGAAGAACCCGAAGCCGACGCGCGGCAGCGTGAGGAACGCGGCCGCCGACGCGAGGAACACGCAGAGCGACAGCAGGCCGGTGCCGACGAAGAACCGGCCGCCGACGATCCGCTTGCTGTCGAGGATCCGGCGGACCTCGACGCGCTCCGATGCGCGATCCGCGGCGTGTTTGACGAGCAGGTTGTCCTCCATCTCGCGGCGGAGGTGGAACAGCGTGAGCGCCCAGGTCGCGGCGATCACGAACCCGAGGAAGCACACGCCGTACGTGAGGTCGGCGTTCAACACCGAGCCCGCGACGAGCATCAGGAACGACAAGAGGTACATCTGCTGCCAGTCGCGCGCGGCGCGCCGGTTGTAGGCCTTCGCGATCGTCAGCCAGACCAGGAACTGCGCGCCGACACCGAGGAAGTCTCCGGTGACGACCGCGGTGAGGATCGAGTAGACGAGCGCGAACACGGACATCGTCGTCCAGATCCACGACCACCGCTCGTACTTGATCAGCGGCGGCTCCCAGAACCACGAGGCGATCAGTGCGAGCAGGCCGGCGAGCGCGATCGGGCCGGCGACGCCGCCGGAGCCGACCATCGCGAGATACGCGCAGCCGACCATGAGGTACGTCGCGGCCTTGTGAGCGACCGCGAACCTCACGCGGAAACTCCGTCGGCGAAGCGTACGCGTGGCATCGAATCGCATCGCAACGTTCGTACGTGCGAAAGCTCGGTCCCCTCGTCGCAAACGCAAACCCCAACGCAAACGCAAACGGCGTGACCTCGAGCGAGCGGAGCGAGCGAGACGAGCAAGCCACGCGCGTGTACAGCGTCGGTGAGACGTTCGTTCGTCTCGCTCGCTTCGCTCGCTCGGTTCGAGCCGTTTGCGTTTGCGTTTGCGTTCGCGTTTGCGTTTGCGCGGCTACGCATCGAGCACCGTGTGGGTCGACGGCCGGCCATTCGCGACGACACCTTTCGGCGTTACCAGGACGCTCTCGACGCGCTTCGGGAGTGGCGCGAACTGAATCTCGTCGCCGACGTACGGCAGCGCGCCCAAACCAAGACGTTCGTTCGTCTCGCTCGCTTCGCTCGCTCGGTTCGAGCCGTTTGCGTTTGCGTTCGCGTTTGCGTTTGCGCGGCTACGCATCGAGCACCGTGTTTGTCGACGGCCGGCCATTCGCGACGACGCCGCGCGGCGTCACGAGCACACTCTCGACTCTTTTTGGCAGCGGCGCGAACGGAGTTTCGTCACCGACATAAGGCAGCACGGCGAGCGCGCGAGCGATCTTCGCCTCGTGCTGGCGACCATTCCCGCCGGGCACGTGCGTGCCGCGCGCGACGAGCTCGACGGTCCAGCCGACCTCGAGATACGCGGCCGCGAGCGATGCCGCGGTGCTAATCGCGCGCTCGACCGCCGAGACCTGCGCCTCGAGCGCCGGCGTCATCGCACCAAAGCCGTTCGACCACGGGCCGATCGGCTTCGCTTCACCCTCCTCGGGCGAGTTCGCGTTGACCGCCTCGCGCACGTCCGCGGGCAGCGCGTTGTCGACGGCGATCACGAGCCTGCGCGCGAGCTCGTCCTCGTATTCGCGGACCAGGAGCCTTCCGCTCCGCGCCGACGACTTCCAGTGAACGTCGCGTCGATCGTCACCCGCGCGATGCTCGCGGAGGCCGAAGAACTCGCCGCGCCGGCCGAGCCGATCGGCGGTCGCGTCTCCGCGCGTCGCGCTGCGCGGAGGCGGACGCGGCACGATCACGCGCGCGGGATAGACGAGCAGATCGAGCGGCGCATCGACATCGCGCGACTTGCGAAACAGCGCGAACGGGAACTTCGTCGCGAGCCGATAGCCGGTGATCGTGTACAGGCCGCGGCGCACGAACGTGTGGCGGTACGACGTGCGTTGCGATTTGCCCTCGGGGATCTTGAGGAAGTAGCAGCGCTTGTCGATCGGCGTCTTGCCCTGAAGATCTTCGACCTCGATCGAGTACGAAGCGCGCTTCGGCTTCTTGTTCTCGATCACGACCTCCATCAGGAACGGCTCGCTCGCGAAGATCTTCGGCGGCGGCCGGCGCGTCACGACGAGCTTCTTGAGCGTCTGCTCGGACAGCACGCCCGACGCGATGATGAACGACAGCATCCAGCCGAGCAGCAGATAGAGGAGGTTGTTGCCGGTGTTGATCGCGGCGAAGCCGACGCCGACGGAGAGGAACACGAGGATCTTGCCCTCGCGCGTGAACGACAACCGGCGCGGTGGGCGCCATCGGCGTTTCACGCCCATTTGTTACCGTCCCTCTCGGCGCTCGTGATCTCGCGCGGTTGCGAAGCGATACTTGTGAACTTTGTTACCGTCCCTCACGTCGGGACCGGCACGCGGCCGACGATGTCGCTGATCAGGCGCTCTCCGTCGAGACGCGCGCGACCGAGCGAATCGTGCGAGGCCGCGAGCACCAGGCGGTGGGCCAGACACGGCACCGCGAGGCCCTTCAAGTCATCCGGCACGACGAAGTCGCGGCCGGCCGCGAGCGCCGCTGCTTGCGCCGCGCGGTACCAGGCGAGCACGCCGCGCGTCGACACGCCGACGCCGATGCCGGGGTGGCGGCGGCTCTCCTCGACGATCGCCATCGCGTAGTCGAGCAGCGCGTCGTCGACGCGAATGTGCTCGACCCCGTCTTGCAGGCTGCGCACCGCCGCGAGATCGACGACCGGTGCGAGCGACGCGACGGGATCGCCGCCTGCGCGTTCGCGCAACAGCTCGCGCTCGACGGTCTTGTGCGGATAGCCGAGCGAGATCCGCAACAGGAACCGATCCATCTGCGACTCGGGCAACGGATACGTGCCGTAGTGCTCCGCCGGGTTCTGGGTCGCCATCACCATGAACGGCCGCGGCAGCTCGTGGGTGGTGTCGTCGATCGAGACCTGGCCTTCGCTCATCGCCTCGAGCAGCGCCGACTGCGTGCGCGGCGTCGTCCGGTTGATCTCGTCGGCGAGCACGACGTTCGCGAAGATCGGTCCGCGCTTGAGCTCGAACACCTTGCCCGATTGGTCGTAGACCGAGACGCCGACGATGTCGGAGGGCAGGAGGTCGCTCGTGAACTGGACGCGGCGGAACGTCCCGCCGAGCGCCGCGGCGAGCGCACGGGCGAGCGTGGTCTTGCCGACGCCCGGGATGTCCTCGATCAAGAGATGGCCGCGCGCGAGCAGCGTCACGACCGCCGCGCGAATCGCCTCGGGCTTGCCGCGGATCACCGTCGCGATCGCGTCTTCGAGGCGGCGAACAGCACCGATATCCGTCGACGAGAGCGGAGCAGGGGCCACCAAGTCCGACGAGTATAACCCCGAAACGAACAACGGGGACCCGAAGGTCCCCGTCCAAGCGCTTTGCCAAGCTGGCGTTAGCGGCGGTTCATCTCCATCAGGAGGCGCAGCACGTACCAGAACAGCGTCGCGATCGTCGAGAACAACATGAGCGACGCGGCGACGTAGCCGGTCGGCGGGAAGTAGTTCATGACGAGGCTGGTCTGCTGGAGGATGTAGCCCGCCATCAGCAGGATCACGAGGCCGCTGAAGATCGCGCCGAGGTGGAAGCCGAACAGGATCGACGCGAAGATCACGCCGATCAGCGCGAACGAGCAGATCGTGAGGACGCCCGTCATGAACGTGAAGTCCTTCTTCGTCAGGAACACGGTCAGCGTGAGCCCGATGAAGATCGCGAGCGTGATCACGACGGCCTGACCGAGGATCGAGGCCGCCTGTCCCGACAGGTGCGCCGAGATGTTGCCGTTGAGGTCGTGCTCGAGCATGCCCGTGCTGCCGAAGCGGAGCATCAGGATCCACAGCATCGGCTGGAGCAGCACGGACTCGGCGACGACGGCGAGGCCGAGACCGGCATATTGCAAGCCGCGCGAGGTCTGCGACATCGCGAGCTTCTGCGCGACCCAGCCGACCACCATGAACAGGACTAGCACCATCATCCAGTTCCAGCGGCCGGTGAACGCCCAGCTGGAGAACTTGAGGCTGGTTTGCGTCGCGTACTGAAGCATTCCAGCCGTGATGGCCGCGAACGCGATCAGCGCGACGCCCAGGTGCGCATACGTCTTGCGCAGGAACGTCATGCGGTCGCTCACGCCTTGCGTGGCAACTGCGCCTTCGATGGGACGAGCGGTTGCTGAAAGTGCCATGGCTATCTCCCTGGCCCCTTTCTAGCACATGTAGGCACCGCGGCCCGCGACGAACGACCTAGCGGCTGGCCTTGAGCTTCTTGATCTCGGAAATCAGCTCCGGCACAGCCTTCTCCCATTCCTGCACGATGCCGTAGTCGGCAACCTGGAAGATCGGCTCGTCCTTGTTCTTGTTGATCGCGACGATCGTCTTCGAGCCCTTCATACCGGCGAGGTGCTGGATCGCTCCGGAGATCGCGACGGCGAAGTACAGGTTCGGCGCGACGATCTTGCCCGTCTGACCGACCTGCCAGTCCGCGGGGACCATGCCGGCGTCGGTCGCAGCGCGCGAGGCGCCCATCGCGGCACCCAGCAGGTCCGCGAGCTCCTCGAGCACCTTGAAGTTCTCGCCGTTCTTCATGCCGCGGCCGCCCGAGACGACGACCTTCGCGTCGCCGAGATCGGGGCGATCGGACTTCTGCGCGTCGAGCTTCACGAACTCGGCGCCCTTGGCATCGATGGTACCGGCGGGTGCGGTCGAAACATTCCCGGCGCTGCCGAGCTCGGCCGCGGGCTCGAACTCCGACTGGCGCGCGGTGACACAGATCGTCGGCGTCGAGATCTCGACGGTCGAGTACGCGTTGCCGGCGAGGATCGGCCGGACGAACCGGTTCTTCGCATCGCCGAGCTTCGCGATATCCGAGGCCATGCCAGCGCCGAGCGCCGACGCGACGCGCGGCATCACGTCCTTGCCGATCGCGGTCGCGGTCGCGGTGACGACGGCGGCGTTGTTCGCCTTCGCCTGGTCCGCGAGGATCGGCGCGTAGGTCTCCGCGAGGTAGTGCTCGAGCTTCGGATCGTCGACGACGATCACCTTGCTCGCGTACTTCGCGGCGGCGGCCGAAGCCGCCTGCGCGCCGTGACCGACGAGGAGGATCACGACGTCGCCGCCGTGGGCCTTCGCCGCTTCGCGCGCGAACGCGAGGTTGGAGAGTGCGCTGGTGCGCAGGGCACCGTCTTGAAATTCACAAAATGCGAGGACGTTGCTCATCAGATCACCTTCGCTTCTTCGGCGAGCTTCTTCACGAGCGTGGGGATGTCGGCGACGATCTGGCCGGCCGCGCGCGGCGGCGGCAGCGTCACGTTGACCTCTTTGATGACCGGTGCGGGCTCGGCGCCGTAATCACCGAGCTTCGCGGTCGCCATCGGCTTCTTCTTCGCGGCCATGATGCCCTTCAAGGACGGCAGGCGCGCGCCTTCACCGCCGTACGCGAACGTCTTCGGCGTGACGCCGTTCTGGACCGCGTGCGACGCGACGATGCGGAGGTCGACCGTGATCACGGCCGGCGTCGGCACCTTCTTGTACTCGACACCGCCATCGACCTCGCGGCCGACGACGAACGCGTTGCCCTGCGTTTCGATCGACGCTGCGAACGTCGCCTGCGGCCAACCGAGCGCACCGGCGAGCATCTGGCCGACCTGGTTCGCATCGCCGTCGACGGCCTGCTTGCCGAGGATGACGACGTCCGGCTTCTCCGCCGCGATGATGCCCGAGAGCACCTTCACGACGACGAGCGAGTCGAGCTCTTCATCTTTCGCGACCACGTGGATCGCGCGGTCGGCGCCCATCGCGAGCGTCGTGCGCAATTCCTTCGCGGCGTCGTCGGGGCCGATCGTCACGACGACGATCTCGCTACCGGCGGTGCGCGTGTTGGACTCGCCGTTCTCGAGTAGGCGCAGTGCGGTCTCGACCGCGTACTCGTCGAACGTGTTGACGATCCAGGACGCACCGGTCAGGTCGATGTGGCCGTCCTTGATCTTTGCTTTTTGCGTCGGGTCGGGGACGCGCTTTACGGGTACCAGGATCTTCATACGAGCTCCTTCTTCTTCAGCATTCCGGTCTCGACCAACGAAAGAATCCAGTCGGCGGCGCGGACGATATCGAACTTCTTCGGCCGCGTTCCAGGCGATGTGCCGCCGATCGACGGCGCACGCGCGAGCACCCACGCGAGGGCGAGCTCGTCGAGCAATCCGAAGATCATGCGCGCTGCGATGTGAGGGGGAATCGATGTGTCGAGCTCGCCCGCATCCTGCGCGCTCGAGATGATGCCGCCGAGCGTGCGCAGGAAGTCGACGAACTCGGGGTTGTCGTACTCCTTCATGAACTTCGTCGACGACCGCAGCTCGATCGTGAGCACCTCGGTCGCGGTCGGCTCGCCTTGCAAGATCTGCATGTACGTCCGGACGAACGTGCGCAGGGCCTCGCGGGGCGGTTTACCCGCGATCGCGGCCTTGAGGCCCGCGTTGAGCTGCTGCATGCGCCGCTCGAACAGCGAGATCAGCAGGTCGTCCTTGTTCTTGAAGTAGAGGTAGATGGTTCCATCGGCCACACCTGCCTCTTTCGCGACGTCGGAGACCTTCGCGGCGAAGAAGCCATGGCGGGCGAAGATCAATTCAGCGGCATCGAGGATCAGCCTCCGCTTGTCGGAGGCTTTGTCGGCCACTGAATGAACCGTCATTCAGTCGTTTGATACCTTCCGTGACGCGCCTCGTCAAGCCTTACCTCGTGTTGAAACCACCGTCGGTGTGCCGTACAACCCTCGGGTGTCAAAGGCGTATTGGCTGACGATCTGCGTGCTGTTCGTGGCAGCGTGCGAGAAGAAGTCCCCCAAGGATAGCGGCTCGTTGCCGCCGACAGGCTCGGGCAGTGCGCTCGCGGTCGACAACGGACCCGTCGACACCACGCCGCTGAACGGCGTCGCCACCGACAAACTGAACGACGACAAGAAGAACTTGTTCTTCAAGCTCGTGGGCTCGCTCAGCTCGCCCTGCGGCAAGGCCGAGTCGCTCCGCAAGTCGTTCGCGTCCGACACGTCGTGCAAGCGCGCGCCGTTCGCCGTCCGCTACGTGATGTCGCTCGTCGACGACGAGGCGACCGAATCGCAGGTCCGCGAGGAGTACGAGAAGAAGTACAAGGCGCCGCCCGCCGATGTTCACTTCGACGCCTCGAAGGCGCCGCACGACGGCCCCGAGGACGCGCCGGTCAAGCTGTACGAGTTCTTCGACTACCAGTGCCCGCACTGCAAGGCGTTCAAGCCGATGCTCGAGCAGGTCATGAAGGACGAGCAGGGCAAGGTCGTCCTCTACTCGATGATGTTCCCGCTCGAGAAGCACGAGGGATCGAAGAACGCTTCCCAGGCCGGCCTCGCCGCTGCCGCGCAGGGCAAGTTCAAGGAGATGCACGACCTCCTGTTCGAGAAGTCGCCGGATCACGATCGCGAGCACGTCACCGGTTACGCGAAGTCGCTCGGCCTCGACATGCAGAAGTTCGACACCGACTACAACAACGCGGCAGCCCAGGTCGCGAGCGACATCGCCCAGGGCGAAAAGGCCGGGGTGGACTCCACGCCCACCTTGTTCTTCAACAACCGCAAGTACGACGGGCCCATGCATCCCAAGTACATCGAGATGTGGATCGACGAAGAGCTCGCAGTGAATCGCTGATACGCTCGTGCGTCAAAGCACCATGCGTATCGCACTGTTGTTGCTGCTAGCCGCCTCCGCGACCGCATCCGCCGACGAGCTCAAGGTAGGCGACCGCCTGGCCGAGCTCGACACCGCCACCGATGCCGGAGGCCACGCCTTTCGGGTCAAAGCGACGAAGGGCTGGAAGATGCTCACGTTCGGTGCGTCGTGGTGCAAGCCCTGCGCGAAGGAGCTGCCCGCGTGGGACGGCATCGCGCCCGACTACAAGGGCAAGGTCGAGTTCGTCGCCGTCGATCTCGATAGCGACAAGTCGACCGGCAAGACGTTCCACAAGAAGCTCAAGCTGCGCAACATGCAGCTCGTCTACCTCTCGCCCGATTCGGCGGTCGCCGCGAAGTACGGCTCCGACCACATGCCGACGACGGTGCTCGCGGATCCCGATGGCGTGATCCGCTACATCCGCGGCGGCTTCGAGAAGGGCGACGTCGACGGCGAGGTCAAGAAGATGAAAGAGCAGATCGGCAAGCTGGTGAAGTAGTCACCGCTTCACGCTGGTCAGCGAGACCGTCGCGCCGCGCGCGAGCCCGAGCTGCACCGTCGTCCCGATTCCGATCGAGCCCGACGCCAGGTATTGCTCGACCTGCGGGCCGCCAAGCGTCTTGACCGGCTGCCCTGCGAGCGTCGTGATGACGTCGCCGACGACGATGCCGGCGTTCGCGGCGGGACCGCCGGGCTTGACCTGGGTGACCGTCAGGACGTCGGTCCAGACAGTCGTCATCCCGAACGTTCCTGGATCGCCCTGACGCGGCGGCACGATCGAGATCTGGCCGAGATCGAGGTGCTGACCGTTCACGATCTCGTACTCCTTCGTCGCGAGTGGATCGAAGCCGTCTTTCGGCATCACGGTCAGCCAGCCCTTGCCGGTGCCGACCTTCGGCAGCGTGAAGCGACCCCCTGCATCGGTCTTCGGCCCGCCTCCGCTGATCGCCTCGAGCATTCCGCCGCCGCCGGCGCCGCTCGCGACGACGCCGAGGTGCGGGATGCCCGACTTGTCGAACATGCTGACGATCTGGCCGGTGATCGAGGCCCACGGGGTGAGCGCGAGATCGAGCGTCGCCGCACCAGCCGGGACATCGACCTTGCCGTTCGCGGTGCCGGCGTCTGCCTCGACGGTGCAGTTGTAGGCGCCCGGGACGAGGTGCTCGAGCGAATAGCCGCCGTCGACCGCTGCGCTCGAGCGATCGTTGCCGCCGCCGGGGCCGTTGCAGTGAAGCTCGTAACCGACGACCGGAGCGCCGTTGCTCGTGACCTTGCCGGAGAGCGTTCCCAACGGCGCGAGCTCGATCGTGATCGTGTCGCCGGTCTTCGCTTTCTTCTCGGCGCGCGAGCTGCCGCGCGGACCTTCGGCGATCACCTTGTAGTCACCCTCGCGCAGCTTCGCGATCGTGAATGTGCCGTCGGTGCTGGTCAGCACCGGTTCGCTCGTGGCCATCCACTCGCCCTCGTAGCTGAGCGCCTCGCCGTCTTTCGCGGTCGCCGCTCGTGACGGCCAATGCCTGGCGGTGACCCAGGTATCGGCCGCGGGCTGCTTGTCGCTACCGATCACGACGCCGCGAATCGTACTGTTGCGCGCCGGAATCGTGATCACCGCACCGGTCTTCGCTTCGGCTGCGCCGACGACGACCTCGGGGTGGGCCTTGTTGTCCTTGCCGGCTTTGTCCGTATGGCCACCGAAATCGAACATCTCGTCGCGAACGTGCGCCGACAGCTCGTAGGTGCCGGCCTGCAGAGAGAGCAACTTGAAAGCACCGTTCGCGCTCGTCGTGGCCTCGCTATGGCCGCCGTCGCCAAAAGCGATCCTGTGATCTCCGTCGCCCGCATCCGTTCGCATTGCCGACACCTCGACCCCACCGACCGGAGCGCCGGTCGTATCGAGCACGCGCCCCGCGATCGACGCGCGGGCCTCGAGCTGGATGACCACGTCGTGCTGATCCAGCTCCGCCACCACGATCGGTTGGCTGCCGACGGGGCCGGCGGGCGAGCGCGCGACGAGCTTGAACGAGCCAGCCGGCACGTTGTGCAGCGAGAACGCGCCGGTCTGCGGGTCGGCATCGTCGTGGACCATCATCGTCTTTGCACTGTCGAACGCGTTCGCCATGCCGATCTCGCCTGCAAGCTCGAGGGAAAGCGCTGCGTCTTGCGGCGGCTGGACTCGGCCGCTGATCGTCACGCCTGTTTCGAGCGCGATCTCGACGCCGGTGACGTCCTTGTCGATCACCTGGATCGGCTTGCCCATGTTCGGCACCGAGCTCTCGCCGAACGCGAACACCATGAAGCTGCCGGGCTTGACCCCGAAGATCTCGAAGCGGCCCTTGTCGTCACTCGGATCTTTCGCGACGACCTGACCGCCTTGCATCGAGAACACGCCGAGGTGAACGCCGGGCACTGGCTCCTTCGAGCCCTTCTTCACGGTCGTGCCGCTGATCGAGTAGGCGCGATCGAGGACGACGCGCACGCTATCGACTTGCTCGCCGATCCCGACCGCGACCGTCGTCGGGGACATGCTCGCATAGCCGCGGGCGAGCGCGGTGACCGAGATGATGCCTGCGTTCAAACTCTTCACGGTGAACGTCCCGTCCGCGTCGGTCGTCGCGTGCGGCGTCCCGCCATACTCGAAGCGCGAGTGCGACGAGCTCGCATGGACAACCGCGTTCGGGATCGGCTTGCCGGTATCGCGCGCGATCACGACGCCGCGAACCGCCGCCCCTGGCGTGAGCACGAAGTCCTGGGTCACCGACTTGCCGTCGATCTCGACGACCTCATTCTTGCGGGTGTAGTCGTCGTGCTCCGCAGTGGCAGTGAAGTTTCCGTCGGGCAACGACATCTCGTAGTGCCCGTCGTGGTTCGTGATCGCCACGTAGTCGCTGCCGAATGCGATCCCGTCGTCGCGGCGGACGCGGATCTTCGCGTCCTGGATCGGCCCGCCACCGATATCGCTGACGGTTCCACTCAACAGCGTGCCGCCCGCGGCGAGCGCGAGCAGGACACCGGTCTTCTGCTCCGCCGACGCGATCCAGAGCTTCTCGGTCCGCGCCGGAAGAAATCCGACCGCAGCCGCCGTCACGACGTAACCTCCGGGCGGCACCTTCGGCGCGGCGAACGCACCGGTCGCATCGGCGACGACGATGATCGGCGGATGATCCGGCGTGATCGCGCCACCGAGTCCGCCCTCGGTGATCGCGACGACGGCACCCGCGATGCCTTCGCCGCCGACCTTGTTCGTCACTCGCCCCACGAGTGATGCCGGCATCGCAGCCTTCGCGCGCCCTTCGCTCGGCACGACGTGCCCAGCACTCTGGTTCGTCGCCGTCACTTTCGCGCCGTGCCCGCGATGCCACAACCACCATGCAGTTACTGCGAGAGCGACGACCACGCCACCAACAACCAGCTTCTTCATCACGTCGGTATCCTAGCGGCTCGACACGCCATCGCGCGAACGGGTTGCCCTTGCACGCCGAACGCTGGCGCTCTCGTCACCGCGGCGCTTGCGCGGCGCGCCCCCGCATCCGGGGCAGGGTCCCAAGCGAATAAATTCCACGGCCGGTATCAACCCCGACGGGCCGATGTGGAGGTGCGCAGGTGTTGCGTGCTTGGCAAGGTGGTGTGCACTGAGCGCAGGGAGCCTGGCCCCAGATGCGGGAGGCAGCCGCGCAAGTGCCGCGGTGTCCGCGCGAGCGCGACGCACGCGATCTAAGCGACGTCCACGGTCAGAGCGAGCACACGCTCAGTAGTTACAGCCCGGCTTGCGCCTTCAGCGCTTCAGCCTGGTCGTGTGCGCGCAGCGCTTCGACGATGTCGTCGATCTGCCCATCCATGATCGCGGGCAGGTTGTGCTTGGTCAGGCCGATCCGGTGATCGGTGACCCGGTCCTGCGGGAAGTTGTACGTGCGGATCTTTTCGCTGCGATCGCCGGAGCCGACTTGCGACTTGCGCGACGCGGCCTCGGCGGCCATCTGCTTCTCGCGCTCGCTCTCGAGGATCCGCGAGCGCAGGATCTTCATCGCCTTCGCGCGGTTCTTGATCTGCGAGCGCTCGTCCTGACACGCGACGATCGTGCCGGTCGGGAGGTGCGTGATCCGGACGGCGGAGTCGGTCGTGTTGACGTGCTGGCCGCCGGCGCCGCTCGACCGATACGTGTCGATCTTGAGGTCCTTCTCGTTGATGTTGACGTCGACCTCTTCGGCCTCCGGCAACACCGCGACGGTCGCGGCACTCGTGTGGATCCGGCCCTGCGCTTCGGTCGCGGGCACGCGCTGGACGCGGTGGACGCCGGACTCGAACTTGAGCTTCGAGAACACGTCCTTGCCCTCGATCAGCGCGATCACTTCCTTCATGCCGCCCGAGGTGCCCTCGTTCATCGACATGACCTCGACCTTCCAACCCTGGCGCTCGGCGTAACGCGTGAACATGCGATAGAGATCGCCGGCGAACAGCGCGGCTTCGTCGCCGCCGGTGCCGCCGCGAATCTCGAGGATCGCGTTCTTGCCGTCGTTCGGATCCTTCGGGAGGAGCAGGATCTTGATCTGCTGCTCCGAAGTACCTTTGCGTGCCTCGAGCTCGGTCAGCTCTTCACGCGCCATCGCGCGGAGGTCCGGATCGGACTCCGCGTCGGCCATCTGCTTGGCCTGCGCGAGATCGGAGACGAGCTTCTCGTACGCGCGCCACGCCGTCACGAGCGGATCGAGCTCGGCGTGCTCGCGCGAGTACTTCATGAACTCGGCGCGATTACTGACGACACTTGCGGTGCCGAGCAGCGCTTCGAGCTCCTCGCGGCGCCGCTCGAGCGACGCCATCTTGTCTTTGAAGTTCTGAGAGTCGAACAAGAGTCAGCAGGGCAAGAGACAGACTTACGACTTCGGCGTCTGCGCCTTCGCGTACTTCTTGTTGAAGCGGTCGATACGGCCGGCGGTATCCATCAGCTTCTGCTTGCCCGTGAAGAACGGGTGGCAGTTCGAGCAGATATCGATGCCGAAGTCTCCGCGCGTCGAGAACGTGTTGTGGATCGCGCCACACGCGCAGGTGATGCGGGCGGGGCGATAATGCGGATGTCCAGCGGTGTCCTTCATAGCGGCGCGTAGATGTAAGGCTTTAATGGGCCTCGCGCAAGCCCGTTGCTGCGGCTTGTAACTGCCTGCAGCTACGAGGCTTTTGCGCGCCCGCCCAAGCGGGCAGGAGCCTTGTCGGGGTACAGCGGCTGGATCTCGTGGCCGATCCGGAGGTCTCGCACGCCTCGGTACTTGGCGGAGAGATCGAGGTTCAGGAACACCTTGTTCTGATCGAACAAGCCAAAGCTCGTCGAGACGATGATCTGTTCGTCGCCGATCTTCTCGAAGCCCTCGGGGATCACGTCGTGGCCGTAGATGCTCATCGTGCCATTGGTCGCCTTCAGGAACCGGCGCGCCTCGGCCTCGGTCGCGGATCGCGCCCACAGCACCTTGCCGACGATCGGCGTATCGAGGAGGTCGAGCGGCGACGAGAACCCGGCGCCGGAGAGATCCGCGCCTTCGAGATCGGAGATCGATTCGATCACCGCAGCCGGCGCGCCGTGGGTGAACACGGCTCCGCACTTCGACACGGCGGCGAGCGCGAACGTGTGGATGATGCCGCGCATCCGTGCGGTCGCGGACGGGCCGAGGATGTGCTCGAGCAGTGCGACCTCGTCCGCCGCGAACTTCGCGGTGTGCGGGCCGCCGATGTGGCCGTGCTCGTGGTTGCCGAGCAGGGCGTGGATCCGGCCGGGGTACTGGGCCGCGAGCTGGCTGTACGCGATCATCAGATCGCCCGACGCGTCGCGATAGTACTCGCCGAGGAAGTCCGGCCAGTCTTCGGGCTCGATGTGCGGGCCGTGGATCAGATCGCCCGTGAAGATCAGGTGGACGTCGCCGCCGTAATCGGTGAGTGCCTGCTCGAACACCTCGACCATGCGCGCGTAGTCGCGCATGCACCCCTGAAGATCGGTGCACACGAGCAGGCGACCTTTGTCGGGGAGCCTGATCACGCGCGCCATGGGAACCTCCAACGCTAGCAGGACACGCGCAGCCTCGATAGTCTCGCGGAACTAGAACGCGATCGTGAAGTCGCGGTCGCGCGCGGTGGGCGTCAGCTCGTCGATCGCGACACCGGCGACGCGCGCATGAGGTGGGCCCTGCTCGCACCACGCGAGCAGCGCGGCAACTTGCTCGGGTGCGCCCTCGACTTCGAGCTCGACGGAGCCGTCGTCGCGATTCTTGACCCAGCCGACGACGCCGAGCCGCTTGGCCTGAGCGGCCGTCGCTGCGCGGTAGGACACGCCCTGGACCCGGCCGCGGACGATCGCGTGCGCGCGCCGCATTCGTCAGTTGTCCATCGTCTGCGCGGCTGCGACGAAGTCGGTCAACGGCACCGCGGCACCCACGTTGTAGAGCACGCCTTCGTACGGCGTGTAGACGCTGCACGAGCCGGGCGTGCCGGTGTAGACGGGATCGGTGTGCGGCGTGGTGATCGGATGGACCTCGGTGCCGTACGTGCACGTGCCGGGATCGGGTGCGATGTCCTTCAGCGCGTACTTCGGCACCACCGGCGCTGCACACGTCGTCGGGCCTTTGTAGATCTCGACGACATCGACCAGCGTCGTGCACGCCGACGAGGTGTAGTAGCTGTCGATGTAGCTGCCAGTCGCGACGCAGCGAATCGTGCCGTCGGGGAGCTGGGTCGGATAGCACGCGGTGGCCATCTGCTGGTCGTAGAGCTTGTACGGATCGCGGAACCGCGTGCCCTCGGGCGTCGTGTAGTGGATCAGCTGGACGCGATGCGCGGTGCCGGTATCGGCGGCGTACGTCAGCGGTGCCGGCGTGATCTGACCGCCGACCGCGTAGTAGCTCATGCCGGTCGCCGCCGTCGTCGAGAGGCAGCTACCGCCACTCGGGAAGTACAGCGGTGAGCTCGCCTGCTGCGCGCCGAGCGTGAAGTACGTCTCGTAGTCGCCGGGGCAGTATGCGGCGGGATACGTGTACGCGTACGCGGGTGCGGTACACGTGCTCGCGAGCGACAGCTCGGTCTGCATGCACGCCGCGTCGTGCGCGTAGTACGCGTACTTCGCGTCGTTCGGGACGCAGCGCGCGACCGACGACACGTCGCTGATGTACTCGGCGGAGCAGTCCGCGTTCAGCATCCCGTCGTGCATCTCCCACGGGAACTTCATGCCGTCGCTGCTCTCGAGGAACCGCACACCGACCCGGCCGGGGCCTTCGGGCGCGCTCAGCGTGAGCTCGACCATGTCGCTGTTCGGCAGCTGGGTGCCGATGTTGTAGAACTGGTCGTACGACTGCGAGGTGTACGCGGTGCTGCACGTGCCGGTCGAGCTCTTGTAGTAGTAGGTCGCCGACGTGACTTGCGTGCCGCGCAGATAGAGGTGCGCGGGCACCGACGTGCAGCCGACCGTGCCGTAGCCGAGGTAGTACTTCGCGAGCGGCTGCGGGCACACGCTCGGCACGTAGTAGTGGATCGCGGGCGCGGTGCACGTACTGTTCGTGTAGACGAGCTCGCCGCCGGATTGCGGCACGCAGTACGTCTTGCCGTCGGTCCACGGGCCGTAGTACGGGCTGCACGACTCCTTGTTCTGGGCGTCGTACATGCCGCTGAACTGCTTGGTGCCGTCGGTGAACTGGTACCAGGTCAACTTGAGACGCGCGCCGGAGACCGCGCCGTCGTTCGGATCGATGCCGCCATCGCTGCCCATCGACGAGGTGTTCGCATCGGGATCGAACGGCGGATCCGGGCTGCACGCGACGAGGACAGCCAGCGCGAAGGCGATACCTCGCATCGCGAGAATGATACGCCAGTCGCGAAAATTTGGGGCTAGGTATCGAGCCCGAGGAGCTCGCGCGCCTCGGGGTCGGGCGGGCGGCAGACGACGCGGTCGACCGTCGCCATCTTCGCGTGGATCACGTCACATACCGGCGTGAACGAGGCCTTCTGGAACGCGCGGATCGACGCCTGCAC
>Ga0207687_10000157_pt1 | contig 45617 bp, 43 predicted proteins | sample KBSM54metaG_FD_184399 | JGI IMG/M metagenome (GOLD analysis project Ga0207687, IMG submission 184399) | Miscanthus rhizosphere microbial communities from Kellogg Biological Station, Michigan, USA - KBS M5-4 metaG (SPAdes) (version 2) | ecosystem: Host-associated > Plants > Roots > Rhizosphere >...
GCACAGCGCCAGTCATAAGAAAGAGGTGCTTGATGTTTCGGGTTTCATCGCTTTCAGACTCGTAGTTGCGCCATCGAACTCGTTCCAGGTATTGCTCGCCTTCGAGTGCTGTAATTTCGGAGTTTGGAATGACTACTATCCGGGGATGCTGTTCGATGCGACGAATCAGATAGCGCGACATCGTTTCGGACAGCGCTTCGGATCGCACGAGCACATAAACGCGACGCGCGGTTTGCGCGAGGAACACCGCGGCCTGCCCCGCTGAGTTTCCGCCGCCGACGATGATCACGTCTTCGCCGCGGCACAACTGCGACTCCATCGCCGTCGCGCCGTAATAGACGCCCGTTCCTTCGTACTGCGCGATGTTTTGGACGTCGAGCTTTCGATAGCGAGCGCCGGACGCGATGATAACCGCTCGCGCCGGCACCGTCTTCCCGTCGTCGATCTCGATCATGAACGGTTTGCGATTGCACAAGAGCCGCTTCGCGCCGATCGCGATCATCACCTGCGCACCGAATTTCTCCGCTTGTGTGTATGCGCGTCCGGCGAGCTCCTGGCCGGAGATGCCGGTTGGAAAGCCGAGGTAGTTCTCGATCCTCGAGCTTGCGCCGGCTTGCCCGCCGGGCGAATTCGTTTCGAGGACGAGAACATCGAGGCCTTCCGATGCGCCGTAGACCGCGGCGGCGAGGCCGGCAGGTCCGGCGCCGACGATGACCAGATCGCGGATGTGTTGCCGATCGATTCCGGCATTGAAGCCCAGGCAGTCCGCGACTTCCTGATTGGTCGGATTCTTGAGCACCGCTTCGTCGCGGCAAATGACGACGGGAATGTCGTCGACGCCGATCTGAAAACGGTCGAGAAAATCCTGAACGTCGGCGTCGCGATCGAGGTCGATGTACGCGTAAGGGTTTCCGTTGCGCGTCAGAAATTCTTTGAGGCGGAGCGTGTCGCTCGAATGCGTCGAGCCGACGAGCACGACGTCGCCGGCTCCTTGCGCGATCAGCTCGACGCGCCGCACGATGAAGGCGCGCATCAGGATCTCGCTCAACTCGGCGTCGGTCTGGATGAGAGTGAGGAGCATCTCGTGATCGACTTCGATCACCTCACCGGGCTGTGTGGCACGCACGCGGGCGAGCGCGCGGCGTCTCACCAGGAGATTGATCTCGCCGGTGAATTGTCCGGGGCCGTAGCGGGCAATGATCGTTTCCTGCGTCGCCATGTTCAACGTGATCTCGAGCTCGCCCGACTTCACGACAACGAATGGAACCGACTCTGCTCCCGCCTCCCACAGCACTTCTCCGGTTTGGAGCTGACGAAGACGGCCGCGCGACTCCAGTCGCTCCATGTGCGCGGCGTTCAGCTTCGGAAAGGCTTGCTTCGCGCGCTCCGCGCTCGATATCTGAATCTCACGCGTGGCCATGGCGCGCGATGATATCCGCCTTCTTCTTCTCGATGACCGTCATCGGCGTGAAGATCTCGGCTCGAAGCATCCATCCGTCCGATGTCATGTGCCACTTCGCGGCGTAGACGCCGGTCAACTCGAGCAGACCATCGGACGTCCAGATCGTCGCGACCCACGTTCCGTGCTCCTCGGCCATGCCCCACGTCTCGTTGATCTGGATGTCGTCGGGCGTCGAGATGTGCACGACGTCCACGTCGCGTGCGAAGACCTCCGACCAGGTCTTGATGCTCAGTTCTCTTCCGTTGCGCTGGAGGCTGCGTGGTGTGATGACGGAGTAGTCGGGAGTTAGCAGAGCGCCGATGGCGCCGGTGTCGCGCCGCGCAATCGCGTCGTTGAACGCACTGCGCGCGGCGAGAATGGCTTCGCGATTGCCGCGATTCATCGCGCGCGCATGACCTCGGCGAGTTGCGCTTCGGCATCCGTGATCCGCTGGTCGTTCGGCTCGACGAACGGTCGCAGCGCGTCGATCCCCATTCGATCGAGTGCCTCGGCTTCAGCGAGGCGGCCTTGCATCGCGACGACTTTGCCGAGATCGAGAAGGCTCAGCGCGTACGCGTAGCCGCGGTCGTTCGCGCGGCGGCGCATTTCGAGACCGCGTCGCATCAAGCCCTCGGCCTCGTGAAGTTTGCCGGTCGTCATCAGATGTTTGCCGAGGCCGTTCATCGTGAGCGCAACCGTCGAGGCGTCGACTTCTTTCTCGCCCTCTGCGAACAACCGTTCGCGCAACGCCAGGCTCTCGCGAAACGCCACTTCCGCTTCGATATTTTCATGGCGCGCCGCGAGGATTGAGGCGAGATCGAACAATCCGCGTGCGACTTTGTGATTCACGTGCCCGTAAGTCTTCTCGCGGATCGCGATACTCGACCGCAGCCAGCGCTCCGCGTCGGCGAGATGGCCCTGATGCTTTCGCACGAGGCCGAGATTGTTCTCGATTGCGGCGACGCTCGGACTGTCGGGTCCATCGATCTGTGTCCGCAAGCGGATCGCTTCGCGGAGCAGTCGTTCGGCGCTGTCGAGATGGCCGAGGTGAAACTGCGATTCGCCGATCGTCGCGAGGAGTTGCGCGCGTGCGGCGGGCTGCTCATTCATCTGATGCGTGATCTTGTCCGCGGCTTCGACGAGCAGTTGCCGCACCGTCGTCTCGTTTTTGCGTTGCCACGGACTCGCGGAGTCCAGCAGATCGGTGAGGAACTTCGAGACCGCCTCGGCTTCCGCGCGCGCTCGCTGCGCGCGCAGCATGCCGATCGTCGTTCCGGCGATGCCGGCGATGATCGTCAACGTGACCACGACTCCCGCGAGCACGGCGGCGCGATGCCGTCGCGCGAACTTCGTGGCGCGATAGCGCATCGTCGGCGGTCGCGCGACGATCGCTTCATCGTTTAGATAGCGCTCGAGATCTGCGGCGAGATCGGCTGCTGATCCGTAACGCTCCTCGCGCTCACGCGCGGTTGCTCGTCGCGCGATCCAACCGAGGTCGCCGCCGAGGAGTGCGTCGAGCGATCGCTCGTTTTCGTTGCGAGCCGTGGCGATCTTCTGGCGCGTGATCTCGTCCGCGGCGCGGAAGAGATCACGCGGAAGCGGCGCGTCGCGCTCGGCGATCGACTTGATGACGGCGCCCAACGGTAGGTTCTCCGTTTTGTGCGGACGAACGTCGGTCATCATCTCGTACAGCATCACGCCGATCGCGTAGACGTCGGTGCGCGTGTCGAGGTCGTCGCCGTTCAACGCCTCGGGGCTCATGTACGCGGGCGTGCCGATGACGCCGTGCGCCGTTAGCACCGCGGTCGTGTCGAGCAGCGGCTGGTCGATCGCTTTCGCGATTCCGAAGTCGATGATCTTCGGGACCGCGCGTCCTTCGACGTCGGCGACGAGGACGTTCGACGGCTTCAGATCGCGATGAAGGATTCCCTTCTGATGCGCGTGCTGAACGCCTTTGCAGATCTGAATGAGAAGGACGATGCGTTCGCGAACCGTGAGGCGATGTTCGTCGCAGTACTTCTCGAGCGTCATTCCTTCGACGCGCTCCATCACGAAGAACGGGAAGCCTTCGTCGGTCGCGCCGGCGTCGTACATCGCGGCGACGTTCGGATGCGACAGACGCGCGAGCGCCTGACGCTCGGCGTTGAATCGTGCTTCCGCAGCGGGTCCCGCGAGCGTCGATCGCATCAGCTTGAGCGCCACGATGCGATGCACCGGGTCGTGCTGTTCGGCGAGGTAGACCGTGCCCATGCCGCCTTCGCCGAGGAAGTTGATCAGACGATAGCGGCCGATGGATTTGTTGACGAGCTCGAGACGCGCGCCGCGCGGCGTGACGTGCGGAATCGCACGCAGGCGAGCCGAGACCGTGTCAGCGCTGCGATCCGACGACTCTTTGGACATTGCGGGTTCTGCATTCTCGCACGCATCGAGTTACAGTCATCGCGGATGAGGGACAGGCAGACCCGGCCGCACTTCGTGGCCACGGCCGCGGACGTCAAACGATCGCCGGCGTGCGTCTTGTTGATCCACGGCGGCGAGCTCGGACGGCGCGTCGAGTTGACCGGCGGCGAGATCACGATCGGACGCGACGAAGAGAACGCGATTCACGTCGAGCTCGAGACGATCTCGCGGCGTCACGCGCGAATCTTCCCCCGCGGCGGCGCGCACTTCATCGAAGATCTCGAGAGCACGAACGGCACGTTCATCAACGAGAAGGAAATCGCGGAAGCGACGCAGCTACACAACGGCGATCTGATTCGATGCGGCGGCGCGGTGCTCAAGTTCATCGAGGGCGGCAACATCGAGGCGCTGTATCACGAAGAGATTTATCGCCTCACGATCAGCGACGGATTGACGCAGCTCGCGAACAAGCGGCACTTCGTCGATTTTCTGGAGCGCGAGATCGCGCGCGCGGCGCGTCACGCTCGTCCGCTGACGCTCGTCATCTTCGACGTGGATGAATTCAAGGCGCTCAATGATGAATTCGGGCATCTCGCCGGCGATCGCGTGTTGCAGGGAATCGCGTCGGTTGTGGCGAAAGAAGTGCGTCGCGACGAGCTGTTCGCGCGCTACGGCGGCGACGAGTTCGCGATCGTGCTTCCGGAGACGAACGTCGAGGACGCGGTCGTGTTCTGCGAACGGATCCGAAGAGCGGTCGAGAGCGAGGCGTTCGACTACGACGGTGAGCCGCTCCGCGCCACCATCACCCTCGGCGCCGCCGCCGCGGGAGCAGACGAATCGTACGAAGGGCTGATCGCGCGCGCGGATGCGCAGCTGTATCGCGCAAAGGAAGAGGGAAGGAATCGGGTATCGGGGGAGTGATCACGGCTTCACCCACATCCGTCCCGTGAAGTCGATGCGATGCAACAGCGGATGTCCGGCGCGCTCGAGACATTCGTCCGTCGCTTTTCGCGAGCCGCGCCAGTAGCCGTAGTCGTCGACGATCACGACGCCGCGTTGCGTGACGCGCGGATAGAGGTGTTCGAGCTCGTGGCGCGTGGATGCGTACCAATCGGTGTCGAGACGAAGGAGCGCGACGTCATTTGGCGCATTCGCGGGAATCGTGTCGAGAACGTCGCCTTCGATGAAGCGAATGTTCGCGTCTGGATAGCCGGTGCGTCGCAAGTTCTCTTCGACGACGTTGCGCGGCGCGACGCCCCAGAACGGATCGTCTTCCGACTTGCGGTGCTCGGCGAGGATCTCGTGCGCGGAGCGGCCGCTCATCTCTTGAATGTCTTCGGCTGATGGCGCGGTCATGCCGGCGAATGTGTCGAAGAGCCACACCGTGCGATCCGATACGCCGAGATGGAGGAGCGTGTGGGCGACGAGCATGACGGAGCCGCCGCGCCAGACGCCGCATTCGACGAAGTCGCCGGCGATGTCGTTCTCGACGATGTATCGCGTCGCGGTGTGGAGCGCGTACATCCGCTCGATCGACGTCATCGTTTGCTCGCGGCAGAGCTCATACAGCTCGAGGAACTCCGGCTCGAGATCGAAGACTTCGCTCATGACACGCGTCGCAGGTAGCCGTCGACGTTCCACGTCACGTTGCGGCCGAAGTAATCGCAGAGTGTGCGATCGATTTCATAGCGCCCGTTCGTGCGCGCCAGGAATTCGTGAATGGCGCGGAGCGGGCCGCCGTCGTAGGAATCGGCGACGCGCATTGCGGTGAGGATGCCGTCTTCGATGACGAGGTATTCGTCGCGACGCATCCAGCGATCGAAGAAGTCGAGCACCGCGGTCGTCGTCGACGACTGATGGCTCGAGTCTTCGACGACGAGCAGCGGACGCTCGATCGATTTCAACAGTGAAGTCGTGAGCACGGCGCCGAGATTGTGCGCGTCGCCTTGTAGAAACGTGACCGACGGATGCGTCACGCCGGCGGGCGGATTCAAGTCGACTGAAAGAACGCGCATTTGCGGCGCTTGATCGGCGAACCAGAGCGCGCTGCCGCCACCGTACGATCCGATCTCGATCAACGTTCGCGGCTGCGCGCGTTCGAACAGCATCGGATAGAGCGCGAGGTCGAACGGATTCTTCAGCAGCGGAATCCCGCGATGGCGATACGCCATCGTGCCCTGCTGAATCTTCATCAGCAGCTCATACGGGATGTCGCTCACGACGCCTCCAGCATCTCGAGAAAATGCGCTTTCGCGGCGAGCAGCAGATCGCGTTTCGGTCCTTCGAAGCGATTCGCGGCGCGATCCATCAGCTCCGTTTTCTCCGCGATCGTGAGACTCGCCACGGTTCTCTCGCGCAAAACATTCGCAGGGATTTCCTTCGTGTTCAGAAACGCGACCGAGTTCGTACCGGTGTCGCACACGTACTCGAAATAGTCGGAGTAGAACTCCATCGTGATGTGCAGCCACGCCACCCAGTGATGGTAGAGATAGTCCTGCTGCACGACGATGGAACGTCCCGGAATCAGGTGGGGGAAAAACTGCCATGTAATCCAATCGCAGACCACCCAATGCTTGGCCACGTCGATGAAGAGGATCTCGATCGGGCCGTCACTCCACGGATGATTGCGGATGTCGCCAGCATGCACTTCGACGAGATCCGCATACGTCGCGATGTTGCGATCGAACTGCTCGCGGAATGACGTGCCTGCCGGTGTGCTCTGAGGAAAGTAAGAGCCGCGCGTCCAATCTTCGACTTCGAACCTGTCGTACGAGTGAATTTTCTTCTGGAGCACTCGCGCGTTGCGCCGAAGCCCGTACGCGAGCGCGCTCGTCGATCCGCCGAGAAACGATCCCGCGTCGACGATCGCTCCCTCACCACTGTAGTAATCCTCGGTCAGATGGCGAAGGAGTCGGAGCTCATCGGGCATGAGCATCGTCGGCACTCTCGTCAGCTCGGCGGGCAGCGGTTGCCGGCGCCACGCGTTGCCGATGATCGATGTCGCGTTGTTCGTGGTCGGCCGACGAAACACCGCCTGAAACGTATTCGCGTTTCGCTTCAGCGCGCGATCGGTGCGGTTCCAGATGCGGGTCAGAACGAACGCGATGATCCACGAGAGCGCGCGACGAATGCGTCCGCCTTTTTCGAGCGCCTGCTCCCACAGAATCCAGCCGAACGTCTGCGCGAACGAATGCACCGGCAGGACGTCGACGACTTCCAGACCGGCGCTCTCGCCAAGTTGCGCGAGTCCGTCGGCGGTGTAGCGGCGATAGTCGCCGGGTGCCGCGTGATACGGCTGAAGAAACGGAACGGCGACGACGACGTGACCGCCGCGGCGAACGACGCGCGCGAGCTCGGCGATGGAACGATCGACGTCGACGACGTGCTCGAGCACGGCGTTGCAAAGCGCGGAATCGAAACTCTCATCGTCGAACGGCATCGACTCCAGCGGACCGATCACCACGGACGGATCATCGGACGAGATGTCGTAGCGCGTGATCTGCGAAGCCCCGTTCTTCAGAAGAAACGGATCGATCGCGCGGCTGCCGCAGCCGGCGTTGAGAACGTGGCCGGACAGATATTGCGTGACCGGTGCGAGCTCGTGCTCGAGCGATTGAAAGTGAACGGGGCCGACGCGAACGAGCGGCGAGCTCACGGCGTCCGCCGCAGACGCCGAAGAATGCGCGAGCCGAGGCGAACGAACGGCGCGAGTCCGAGATCGACGGCGGCGAGGGCGAGGCGCCGTTTCGTGACGCCGGTGCCTTCACTCGCTGCGACGTAGCCGGTGGAGAGCATGTAATAGCGATCGATCGCGGATGCATCGCCATACGCGCTGATGCGCGCGGGCAACGAGCTGCGGCTCTCGACGAGGCAGTCGGTGCCGCGCTCGACGACGACGTCGGCGTACGGCCAGATGCGATCGGTGTGCGTCACGCACAAATCGGCGAGTCCGAGGAATGCGCTTTCGGTCGCGAACTTGCGGCCCTTCTTCGCGGCGAGAAGCGTTTCGCGGCGCACGAGCATCGCGCCGGTGAACGTGACGCCTTCGAAGAGGCCGAAGACCGCGCTGCCGCCGATCGGCGGAACGACGCGCGAGCCGCGCAGCGATGTGAGACGACCGGCGGGAATGACTCCGTCGGCTGTCGATGATGCGAGTGCGGCTCGCATCGCTTCGAACTTCTCGGTGACGACACTGACTCCCGAGTGAATGAGCAGCACGAGATCCTCGGAGAGCTCGAGTAGCTGCTGCTCGAGAGCGTCGGGGTCGTCGGTCATCAGATTGATGTTGGGGATTGGGAGGTTGTCGCCGGCGCGGTTGAGGATGATGAAGCGGTTTGCTTGATTGGTGAGGGATTGCATCGTTGCGTGCAAACGCGCGTTGTGGGGATGGTCGATGATCACCGCGATTTTCTTGGAACCCGCCGGCGAGGGCGCCGGCGCTCCACTGAGAACGCGCCAGTTTTTGTGCATCGCGAGCCACGTTTGGCGGGTTTGTTCTTGGGGCACTGCGAGGTTGGCGATCCACGCGCCTTGTTCGATCGCGTTGCGCAGTGCGTTGCGGAGCGACTCCGTCGTGTACTCGAAGAGAACGTGATCGCGATCGGCTTCGTCGACGAGCTCGGGGATGCCGCCGGTCTGTGCGGCGAGGAACGGGATGCGCGAGATCAGCGCTTCGTAGACCGTGCACGGCGAGTTGTCGACGGGCGACGGCATCACGGCCAGCTTGTCGCCGCCGGCGAGTATCCGCAGCGCTTCGGGTTGGCCGAGGTCGGTGATGGTTCGAATCGGGAATCGCCATTCGCTCGCGCGTTGCGCGATGTAGTCGAGGCTTCCCATCCCGGCGCATCGCTGTGGTTTGCCGAGGAAGGTGACGGTGATGTTGCGCTGCGCGAGGTCGTCGCGGAGGAGATGGATCGCGTTGCAGAAGAGGCGCAGTCCTTTGCGCTCTTCGAGACGGCCGAAGAAGACGATCTCCTTCGGCGCCGACGTGCGGCCGTGTGGCGCGTCGCCGGATCGCGGCGCGGGGACGACGTATTGCTGCACAAACGTTTGCTTCGGAAGCGCGAAGTCGTGACGCGATGCCCAATCGAGAAGGTAACGGCTTGGACACCAGACGACGTCCGCATTGGTGACGCTGAGTTGCTCGGCGTACTGAAACGCTGACATCACCATGCTCGCCGGCAGCACCTGATTCATTTCGAGAATCCAGCGCGACGGACTGTGCATGGCGACGACGAGCAGCGAGTCTTTGAATGCGAGGCCGAGCTTCTTCGCGGTGACCGCGAGACTTCCTTCGCCGCCGCAATCGTTGAAGTGAATGACGTCGAAGCGATGCTTCGAGAGGTAGTCGAACACGAGCCAAGGCACGGCAAAGCCGTGGTCTTTCACCGGACCCGCGGTCGCCTTCATGTCGTTGATCGTGACCGCGACGAGATCGATGCCACGCGCCGCGTAGTGTTCGCGCCAACGCTGCAGACGCACGTCGGGCGTCCAGATGACGCCCGTGTAAAGAACGGTGACGCGCAGTTCGTCGCTCGCGAGCAACTCGGCGAGTCCCGTCATCGACGTGCCGATGCCGCCGTTCTTGAACGGCCCGATGATCTCGCTCGTCACGATGCAGACCGACGGTTTTTCGGCCGCTGTGTCGTCGATCGCATCGCGCAACTGTCGTATGCGCGGTTGCGGCGCGAAGTCGCGGCCTGAGACCGGCAAACCGTCGAGATGCACCGGCATCTGCCACGCGACTTCCGGATCGGGAACGTGCGCGACCGGCGCGACGTCGCCGCGCCACGCCATGCCCATGATTTGGGCAGTCTGATACACGACGACGTGGAATCCTTTTTCAGCGAGGAGCCGCAACGCCGCGGCGACGGCGGGGGAGGCGAGATCGTGAAACACGAACGCGCAGTCGGCGGCTGCATACGGCAAGCACGCGAGCGTGTCGCGAACGGGCGCCTCCGCTTCGTGATTGCCGTCGATGAAGAAGAGGCTCCACTTCCGAGCGAGTCTTTCGATCGCGCCGGGGCTCTCACCGCCGACGATGTTGACGCGATCGAGAACGCCGCAACATGCGAGCGACTCTTTGACGGAAGTGACAAACGAAGGATCGTCGTGCACGGGATCGATGACGTCGAGCGCGACGCCGGCAAGCGCGAGGTGCGCGGTCGACCAGCCAAGCCAGCTGCCGATCTCCATCGCGCGCTTTCCTGCGAACTGCAGCGCGATGTTATGCAGCAGCACCGCTTCATCGCGATTGAGAAATCCCATCAGCGGGAATCGCTCGTCGGCGTACCAGATGTGTGGCACGTCGCGGCGCAGGTACTTCCACGGATGATGAAGCGAGTCGCCGGCGCGCATGCGCGGGAAACACGTGTCGGGACGAACGACGCGCAGACCGGGCGAGACGTAGTCGCGCAAGACCCACGTCGTTTCCGCCGCGGTCATCGTCGGATCGTTCATTGCGTGCGCGACAACGTCATCCGCACCATCGCCGCCTCGACGCTCCTCGAGTATTCATCGGCGCGGGCGAGGTGCGGCAGCGCCGCCGCGGCGTTGCCGCCTTTCTTCATGACCGCTCGTGCGTGAAGGATCCACTGCACGGCGGCGAAGCGGCGAAACGTGCGCGGGCCCATCGGAACGTGCTCGCGCACGGCTTCGAGCAGCGTCTCGATCTGCGCGCTCATCGTCAGCAATCCGAGTCCGGGATTCAGCGCGTCGGCGCGGTATTGAACGAGCGGATCGTCGACGCGCACGAATCGCTCTTTCGTGCGAAAGGCGATGCGCACGAATAGCTCGGCGTCTTCGAGTCCGCGCAGCGGACGAAGATCGAAGCCGCCGACGGCATCGAGAACTCGCTTCGGCAGCATCACGGAAGACGGCGGGATGTAGTAGCCGGGCACGCTGAGATACGCGAATCGCGGTGACCAGTCGTAGCGCCGCGGCGGCAACTTCAAGCGCGCGCCGACGCGCGACATGCGATCGATGTTCATGCAGCCGGTGTAGCAGAGCGCCCCGCTGCGCCGCTCGAATACCGCGAGCTGCGCTTCGAGCTTCGACGGATGCCACAAGTCGTCGTCATCGCAGAACGCGATGTATTTGCCGCCGGCGCGCGCGAGTCCCGCGTTTCGCGCCGGTCCCGGTCCGCCGTGATGCGGAACGCAGAGGTAGCGAAGGCGCGGATCGTGGAAGCTTTCGACGATCCACCGCGCGGTTTCCGAATGTCCGTCGGAGACGACGAAGACTTCGAAATCTTCGAACGTTTGCGTCGTGATGGAGCGGAGGGTTTCTGCGAGGTAATCGGGGCGGTTGTAGGTCGCCACAACCACCGAGACGCGGGGAGATCGGGTCATGTGCCGGGGCGATTGTAGGGCATCAAGCCGCGCCGAGCGCGCGCAAATCGCGATTCTCCAGCACGCGTTTCGGCGCGCCTTCGCGCGCAACCCGAATCATCGCCCTCCCCAGCTCCTCGGTCGTGATCACGGCGCCGGGAGCGAGTGCGCGGATGAGCGGAATCAGCGGACCGAAGATCGCGTAGCTGAGTCGCGTCCAGCGCGTCTTCGAAACTTCGCGATTCATGGGACGCATCATCGCCAGCCGAAACATGTACGCATTCGGGAAAAGGGCGAGGAGCGCATTCTCGGTACGGCCTTTCACCTGCGCCCACATCGCTTTTCCGCCGGTGCCCGCGCCGGAGACGTAGATGAAGGTCATGTTCGGATTCACGCGCGCGAGTGTGTTCGCCCAGCCGATGGTGAGGTCGTAGGTCATGCGCGTGTAATCGGCTTCGCTCATTCCCGCGGCGGAGACGCCGAGGCAGAAGAAGCAGGCGTCGTAGGGTTCGAGATCGACGTTGAAGTCGAAGAGATCCTCGCGGATCAACTCGCGGACTTTCGGATGGATCACGCCGGTCGGCTTGCGGCTGATGACGAGTACGCGATCGATGGCGTCATCGCGCAGGCACTCGCGAAGGACCGCTTGACCGACCATGCCGGTTGCACCGAAGAGGATGATGTTCATTGCAATGTGCGCAGCCTCTGCAAATCCTGAGCTGCTTCCTCCGTTCTTCCCAAAGCCGTGAGCACCGCCGCGCGCGTTCGCAACGCGACGGCGAAATTCGGACGCAGCTCGATCGCGCGCGTGAGCGGCGCGAGCGCTTCGGCGTCGCGATGCAGTTGATGCAGCACGGCGCCGAGGTTGAGTTGGAAGTCGGGGATGTCGGGCGCGGCTTCGGCGGCGGCGCGGAGATCTTCGAGCCCGTCATCTTTCTCACCGATGCCGAGTCGCGCGACGCCGCGCCAGTCGCGAAGGCGAGTGTCGGTATTCACCGCGTCCTTGAATCCGCGCAGCACATCGAGTGCTGTCGCGTATCGGCGCTGCTGCAAGAGCGCGCTGACGAGATCGAAACGCGGCACAGGCGAGCTGGCTGTGTCGATCCTTTTCAACAACGAATCCGCGGCCGCTTTCGTTTGCGGCATGACGCGTAACACGGTGACGGCGCGATAGACATCGCGATCGACGTGATCGAGAAACTGCACGTCGGTGATCTCGGCATCGCGCTCGGCGAGTGGCGCGACGAGATCGCCGGGCGGCGGACGCCGCTGAATGCGATGGTCGGTCATCACTACGCGCACGACGTCCTGCGTGCGGCGCCGCGGCATGTGACACGACACGCAGTCGTCGGTCGCGTTGTCATGACACTGATGACATCCGAGACAAACCGTCGTCACGCGCGCGAGCCGCGTGTCGCTCTTCAGCGGCTGATGCGGATCGTGACAGGAGATACAGGTGATGCCGCCTTTGATGTAGCAGGCGCTTTGCTGCAGTCGATACATGTGGTGATTGATCTCGAATCGCTGATCGCGCGTGCGGCCGGCTTCGTCGATGTCGACGTGCAGCATGTAGTCCTCGAGCGGTTCGCCCGGACGAAATGAGTAATCGCCGCGCTCGAAGCGCCGAGGCCCGATCATCGCCACCGCCGGTTGCAGATGACATTGCGCGCAGACGGCGTCGCGCAATCGCGGCGCGAGCTTCGCCGGATTCACGATCGCCGCGCGAACCTGCGCGTCGTCGCCGCTGCTCATCGCCACACGAACGTGTGCGGCGCCCGGGCCGTGACATCGCTGGCATCCCGTTCCTTCGGGAAGCGCGGCGGGAAAAACCTGCGGCGACCAATGCGTGTCGCTGCCGGCCGGCACATCGGGATACGCGTTGTGGCAGAAGAGGCACTCGCGCCGCACGACGCGCGTGACGCCGTCGTTGTCCGCGCGATCGAACCCGGGCGCCATGCCCCACGACTTGTCTTGCGTGTACCACGCAATCGGCAACTGGAACAGCTCGCCGCGCGGCGTGCGGTAGAGATAGACGCGCGAGCGATGGCCGGAGCCGACGATCCAGTCGACGGTCTGCTCGAGTGCGTTGACGCGCTTTCCATCCTCGTCGATCTGGTATCGGCGGAAGAGGAGCGTGCCGTTCTTCCACTCCATCTCGTAGTGCGTATTCGACGGCTTGTGGAAGAAATGCGCGTTCTTGAAATCCTCGATGAGGACGTCCGCGCGCGGCCGGCGCATCGACTGCGCCATGCCCACCGACTGGTACGACTTCGACTTAGCCGGATGGCAATTTGCGCAGACTTCGTCGGCCACGTATTCGGGTCCGCCCGCGCGAAGCGCGGCGACGAGGAGGACCGCGCAGTGGATCACGAAGTCATGATAGCTTCCATTCATCCACCGGAAAATTGCGCGAAGAGGAGGTTTTCATGGCCACCAGTCGCCGCGGTTTCATCCGTCAGGTCATCACCATCGGTCCGGTGGCGATGACGTTCTGGCTCGACCCGAAACTCCTGTGGGCCGCCGAGTGCGCGAAGTCGGATCCGAACCTCGACTGCACGCTGCCCGCGCCTCCGCCGGCAACGCGCTTCATCCCGAGCGAGCCGCGCATCGGTACGCGCTTCTCCGCCGCGGAGATGGCGCAGCCTGGGATGGCGAAACAGCTTCAGGCCTTCCGCGATGCAATCTGTCTCGTCCGCAATCTTCCACCGACCGACTTGATCAGCTGGACGAAGCTCGTCGCACAACACTGCACGCGCTGCGCGCCGTCGAACACATCGAACGTTCACTACAACTGGCAGTTCCCGACGTGGCATCGCGGCCTGCTCTATTTCCTCGAGCGCCAGCTCCGGATCATGAGCAAGAACGACAACGTCCGTCTCGTCTATTGGGATTGGGAGAATCCGAACAGCCGCGTGCTGCCGTCGATCTACGCGCCGAAGGATCAGCCGCTGTATTGGGCGAATCGATATCTCGGACCGAAGACGTTTCCGCTGAGCGACGACGACACGAACGTGCAGCCGCTACTTTCGCTCAAGAGCTTCGAGGCCTTCGGCGGAACGCAGTTTCAGCGCACGCCGACGCCGGCGCTCTACTCGGGTCCGCACGCGAACGTGCACAACGCGTTCGCCGATCCGGACGAAAAGGGCATCCAGGGCGACATGGCCAATCTTCAGTACTCGCCGCGCGACCCGGTCTTCTATGCGCACCACGGCAACATCGATCGTGTGTGGTCTTCGTGGGCCGCGCTCTCCGGACGTCAGAATCCGGACTTCGGCGACGCGAAGGTGTACTTCTACGACGAGAACCGCAAGTGGCGTTACGTGCTCATGAACGATCTGCGCGACACACGAAAGCTCGGCTATCAATACTCTTCACTGATCAGGCCGCGCGTTGCGCCCGAGGTGCAGCAGGCGTTTCCGATTCCGATGTCGGCGAATCACGGCGTGCTCGCCGCGCCGGCGATGGCGCGCGTTGCGGCGCCGACTCCCGACTTCATTCACATCCGCGACATCAAGAACCTCGACCAGTTCCCGCCGAACACGCGGCGCTACGGAATCTTCGACGCCAACGTTCCCGTCGGCACCGATGCGCGCACCTCGCCCGCCTTCCTCGGCATGGTCAGCCGTGTGTTGAGCAGCAGTCATACACACTCCGAGGTGTTGTCCGCGGCCATCGAAGTGACGGGGAAGATTGCGAGTACGGCGAGGTCGATCGATCTGTTCGTCGCACCGCTCAGTTCGGATCGCAAGACGACCGCGGCCGCGATGCCGCTCGTTGCGGAAGCGGTCACAGTCATTAGTTGATGATGGCCGTGATCAAACGTGCGATGTTCGCCGCGGCGATCGGCGTCATGATGATGTGCGCCGCGGCGGACCCTCGCATGGAAACGACGATCGAGCTGGCAGTTCCGAAACCGGTTGCGGCCGAGGCGTCGATCCGCGCGTCGGGCGATGCTTCCGCCACCGCGCCGGTGCTGATGCTCGAAGGCGTCGAAGTCATCGCCGGCGAGCGCATGACCATCGAAGTCCTCGGCCCTGCCGACGCGAAGACGAAGAAGCGTCCGATTCTCGCCGTCTCCGGCATCGTCGGTTCCGGCAAGCCGCCGGCCGATGCACCGAAGCAGACGATGGATTTGATCGTGCCGCTCAACGAGAAAGCAGCGCGCTTCATCGCGAAGAGCGAGACGATCAAGCTCACGCTGCGCCTGCGCAACGGAAGTCATCCGCTGAAGCTCAAGCGCGCGTATTTCGCGACCGGCAAGTAACGTGCTTCGCATTTTGCCGGGAGGACACCATGCCTGAAAAAGAGACATTGCGCCGCGCGCGAAAAGACAAGCGCGAAGGAAAAGCGCCGAGCACGCAGGCGGGCGAGTTCGTGCGCGAAGAGATCGAGCACGTTCGCGAAGGGAAGCACGGTGCGCGATCGACCGAGCAAGCGATCGCCATCGGACTCTCGAAAGCGCGCCGCGCCGGAGTGAACCTGCCGGCGCCGAAGTCGTCGAGTGCGCGCAAGAGCGCGAAGAGCGCGTTGCGGCGCCGCGGCAAGAAAGTATCGGCGAAGCGATCTCGCGCCGTGCGCGCCGAGTTGAAGCAAGAAGGGCATTCATCCGCGTCGCGCACCGCACTCGCGAAGCACGCGCGAAAGGTGGCGCGTAGCCGCAGCGCATCGTCGCGTTCCGCGTCGGCGAAGAAGGCCGCGCGAACGCGCGCGCGAACGAGTGCACGCAAGCGTGCGTAGCGACCTTGCGCCCCGTTCGCGCGGGTGCTACCGTTGCGCCGCTTTTTGGGAGAACTAAAGATCGATGCCTGAGCTGGGAAAAAAGTACACCTGTTATAGCTGCCATACGAAGTTCTACGACCTCGGCAAGCCGATTCCGAAGTGCCCGAAGTGCGGCGCCGATCAACGCGATGCGGAAGAAGCTCCGGCGCCGACGTCGTCGCGCAGCCGGCGCGTGGTTGTCGAAGAGCCGGCCGAAGAGCCGGAGTTTCAGGAAGCGGAAACACCCGCCGCGACCGCCGAGGAAGAAGACGATGAGATCGTCGAGACTCCCGAGGATCGCGAAGAAGAAGCGGAAGACGAAGAAGACGAAGAGGAGTACTGATGGGCCGTCTTGGACTAGGTATTGGATGCCTTGGTGTTCTCATTCTCGTCGTGATCATCGTCGCGATCTGGGGCGTCGGCGCGCGGAACAACTTCGTCACGCTCGATGAGAACGTCAATCAACAGTGGGCGCAGGTGCAGAGCCAGTATCAGCGGCGCTACGACCTGATCCCGAATCTCGTCCGCACGGTGCAGGGCGCCGCGAACTTCGAGAAGTCGACGCTGGAAGCGGTCGTCAACGCACGCGCGAAAGTGGGACAGGTCTCGATCGGCAACGGTCCCGGCGGCGCGTCGAGCATTCCGAACGATCCCGCTGCGATGCAGCAGTTCGATCAGGCGCAGGCAGGATTGAGCAGCGCGCTCTCGCGATTGCTCGTCGTCGTCGAACGCTATCCCGATCTGAAATCGAATCAGAACTTCCTCGAGCTGCAGTCGGAGCTCGAAGGGACCGAGAACCGCATCGCCGTCGAGCGCATGCGCTACAACCAGGCCGCGCAGGGATACAACACGGCGATCCGTAAGTTCCCCGCGAGCATGATCGCCAACATGAGCGGATTCAAACCGAAGGCTTACTTCCAGGTGCAGACGCCCGCCGCCAATCAGGCGCCGACCGTGGACTTCAACTTCAACACGAACACTGCGCCTGCAACTGCGACGCATTAAGGGCGCACGCTAGTGCGCCCTCTGCGCGTCATCTTCGTACTCGTCGCCGCGATCTTCGCGGCGCGAGTTTTCGCGCTCGATGTTCCTCCGCCTCCCGCGCAATGGTTCACCGACGCCGCGAATGTCGTCGACTCATCCGCGGCGACCGCGCTGAACGAGAAGCTGCACAACTTCGAGCAGCAAAGCGGCGCGCAATTCATCGTCTATGTCTTCCCGTCGCTCGAAGGCGAGTCGATGGAGGACTTCACGATTCACTGCGCGGAGAAATGGAAGGTCGGAAACAAGAAGTACGACAACGGGCTGATCCTCTTCGTCTTTGTGAACGATAAGAAGATCCGCATCGAAGTCGGATACGGATTGGAAGGCACGGTCACCGATGCGATCTCGTCCCGCGTCATTCGCGATGACATCGCGCCGCACTTCAAGGAAGGCGACTACGCCGGCGGATTGAACGCCGGCGCCGACGCGCTCATCGCGCGCATCAGCGGGAAGGAAGCGCCGGTCGAGCCGGTGCGGACGTCGTCGTCGCGCCGATCGAGTGGGAGCAGCGATGGCTCCAATGTGCAGTGCGGCCTGTTGCTCGTCGTGCTCTTCGTCGTCTTCGTGCTGCCGTACCTCGCCATCGGACGCGGACGGCGCAGGGGATGCGGCGGGGGCGGATGCTTCTGGCCGCTTTTCTTCCTCGGCGGCGGACGCGGCATCACATTCGGTGGCGGCGGCGGAGGAGGCGGGTGGGGCGGCGGTGGCGGCGGATTCGGCGGCTTCTCCGGCGGCGGCGGTTCGTTCGGCGGCGGCGGAGCGAGCGGAGGCTGGTGATGACGCAGAAAGAATTTCTCGAGCAGGTCGATCAACCGCGCATCGTGAAAGCGATCACCGAAGCGGAGCAGCAGACGTCCGGCGAGATCCGCGTGCACATTCAGCCGCGCGTCACCGGCGGCGAGATCCGCTTCGTCGCCGAGCGCACGTTCGAACGCCTCGGCATGGCGAAGACCGCGCTCCGCAACGGCGTCCTTCTCTTCATCGCCAGCGAAGAAAAGAAGTTCACGATCCTCGGCGACAAAGGCATCGACGAGAAGGTGCCCGCCGGATTCTGGGACGAGATCGCCGCAAAGCTGACGATTCGATTCAAGAACGGCGAGTTCACCGACGGCATCGTCGAAGCGATCAACGCCGCGGGTGAGCATCTGAAAGAGTTCTTCCCGCGCAGCGCTGATGATGTCGACGAGCTCTCGAACGAGCTCGATGTCGAGCAGTGATCTTCACCGTCGCCATCGCTCTCGGCTCCAACCTCGGTGATCGCGCGCGCAACCTGCGCGCGGCGGTCGATGCGCTCGGCGATTTCGTCCGCGTGGTGCGCATCAGCCGTGTGCGCGAAACGGAGCCGGTCGACGCGCCGACTGGATCGCCGCCGTTCCTGAACATGGCCGTGTCCGGCTACACGTCGTTATCGCCGGAAGCATTGCTCGACGCGCTGCTCTCCATCGAAAAACGCCTGGGCCGCCGACGCGGGATTCGCAATGCGCCGCGGACGATCGATCTCGACCTCATCTTTCACAGCGCGCACATGCGACGCACGAAACGACTGACGCTGCCGCATCCGCGGTACGCCGAACGATCGTTTGTGATGGAGCCGCTGCGCGACGTGTTCTATCGCGTGCCGAACGTTCCGCCGCCGAGCTGAACGTGCACGCGCGCCTGCTGCACGGTGACGGCGCGATTGAGGACGGGATACGGATTCACCATCTCGTCGTTCTGATTGATGGCGAAGTGCAGATGCGACGGCGTGTGGATCGCATTGCCGGTGTTGCCGACAAAGCCGAGGAGATCGCCGCTCTGGACTTCCATTCCTTCGTAAAGGCCTGGCGCCCAGCGATCGAGATGCGCGTAATAGAACGACGTCCCGCTCTCCGTCGTCAGCCACAGACAGTGGCCGCCTTTCGGCTGATCACCGATGTAGCTCACGATGCCGTCCTCGACCGCGACGACCGCGGTGCCTCGCGGCGCGAAGATGTCGATTCCCTTGTGAAGCCGCGAGCCGCCGTCGCGGGGCGCGTGCCATGAGTCATCGAGGTCACGCGACTTCACGCCGACGACTGGCATCCGCATCGCCGTGCCGGAGAGCGGCGCGAAGAGTGCGTTCGCGCGGTTCGCGAACTCGCGGTCGCGCGCTTTCGCCGTCGCCGCCTGCGGGGCGACCGACGGTTTCTGCGCGATCTCGCGGGAGTTGTAGCGATTGAGGTCGCTTCGGAGCTGGGCGACGAGCTGCGAGTAGTCGTCGTCGTCCGAGGCGAGGACCGTTTTCTCAGGCGTGACCGGCGCAGCGACGTTCATCGAGGAGCAGCCGGAAGCGAGGAGGGCAAGCACGGTCATCAGCAGAGCGAGCCTGCTGATCCACACACTGCGCACGCGGCCGAGAGTCATGACGGGTCTGGAACGAACGGAGAGAGTGTAAATAACCCGGATGAGCTTGTAAAGCTACCGATCGAGAAAAGGCGCGACGACGCGCGCGAATTCGGCGGGCTCCTCGTACCAGGGCAAGTGTCCGCTGCGCTCGAACACGAACCACTGTGATCCTGTGATGGCCTGATGGATTCGCCACGCAGTCAGCGGCGCGACATTCATGTCGTAACGGCCGGTGAGGACGAGCGTCGGAAGGTTGAACTTCTTCAGCTCCGGATTCAGATCGAAGCGCGCGAGGTCCGCGTTCACTTTCTGATTGACCGCTTTCGACTCCGAGAACGTGCTCGCTTTCGTCATGAACGCGTCGCGCTTCTCGGGCGAGTAGAAGAGCCACGTCAGATATTCGTTGATGCTCTTCTTGTGCGCGTCGGCGTCGCCGAGCTCGTCGGCGAAATCGTACGAAGCGTTGCGCGCCGTTCCCTCGGGGAAGACCTGTTCGAAGAGGAACAGCGTGTCGCGCCACTTCGGCGCCGCCGAGTCACAGATGATGAGACGCCGGACGCGATCGGATGCCGCGCGGTGTAGGCCATCACGAGATAGCCGCCCCACGAGTGGCCGAGGAGATCGATCTGCTTGTAGCCAAGGTGGTCGCGCAACGCGTCGAGATCGTTGATCTGATCGGCAAGCGTGCACGATTGATTCGCCTTCAAAGCGTCGGAGCGTCCGTTGCCGCGCTGGTCGTACATCACGATAGTGCGATTCTTCGCGAGCGTGTCCCAGACGTTCGAAGTGTGGAGGTACATGTGATCGAAGCCCGGACCGCCGTTCACGACGACGAGCGGTGTGCCGCTGCCGCCTCCGGTGGTCTCGTAGTAGATCTTCGTGCCGTCGGCGAGCGCGAACGTCGTTCCGTGTTCCTGCGCGATCAGAGGAAAGGCGATGAGCAGAGCGACGAACAAACGCTTCATGTGAACAACACCTCCGCGAATTCTTCGACGCGGCGGACGGCGATGACTTCGACGTCGGCGCGAATCTCTTCGGCATTCGATTGCGGAACGATGACGCGGCGGAATCCGAGCGCTGCCGCTTCGCGCGCGCGGAGGTCGGCCTGCGAGACGCTGCGGATTTCGCCGAGAAGTCCGACTTCGCCGAAGAGCGCGACGTCGAGCGCGATCGGACGATTGCGCTGCGACGAAAGCACCGCCGCGATCACCGCGAGATCGAGTGCCGGCTCGTCGATCTGAATGCCGCCGGCGAGATTGACGTAGATGTCGTGCGCGAGGAAGTTGCCACCGCTCTTTCGTTCGAGCACGGCGAGAAGAAGCGACACGCGATTCGAGTCGAGTCCCATCGCCATCCGTCGCGGCGACGGAAAGTGCGTCTGCGACACGAGCGCCTGCACTTCGATCAGCAGCGGGCGCGTGCCTTCGAGCGCGGCGAGGATCGCCGATCCCGCGGCGCTGCTGCGTTGCGAGATGAGCGCGGCCGACGGATTCGGTACTTCTTCCAGTCCGTTGTCGTGCATCTGATAGATCGCGACTTCGTTCACGGGGCCGAAGCGATTCTTGTACGCGCGCACGACGCGGTAGTTCTGAAACTTGTCGCCTTCGAAGTAGAGAACGGTGTCGACGATGTGCTCGAGCGACTTCGGTCCGGCGATTGTCCCTTCCTTCGTGATGTGGCCGATGAGGAAGATCGGAGTCGACGACCGTTTCGCCGCGGTCATGAGCGCGCCGGCGGAATCGCGCACTTGTCCGACGCTACCAGGTGTGGAGTTGTTCGACGAGGTGTAGACCGTCTGAATCGAGTCGACGATCACCGCTACCGGATGCATCTTCTCCACCTCGGCGATGATCCGTTCGACCGAAGTCTCGGTGAAGATGTGGATGTTCGAGTTCGTCGTGCCGAGGCGCCGCGCGCGCATGGCGATCTGACGGGGAGACTCTTCGCCGGAGACGTAGAGCACGCGGCCGCTGTGCGCGAGTTGTTCCGCGGCCTGGAGGAGCAGAGTGGATTTTCCGATGCCCGGCTCGCCGCCGACGAGCGTCACGCCGCCGAGTACGAGCCCGCCGCCGAGAACGCGATCGAAGTTCGGAAGGTTCGTGGAGATGCGCGGCGCGATGTCCGACTCGATCGCATCGATCGGCATCGGCGAGCCCGAGCCGCCGAGCGCGTACGGCTGCGGCGCCGCGTTCGCGATCTCTTCCTGCGCGAAGGAGTTCCAGGCGTTGCAGTCGGGACAGCGGCCGAGCCACTTCGGCGACTGGCTGCCACATTGAGTGCAGGAGAAGACGGCAGTTTTCTTGGCCAACCTGCGATCGATTGTAGCGTGCGTCTACGAGCGGTAGTTCTACTTGACAAGGTGTCGCTGTTCGCCGACGTCGTACGCCGCGCGAATCCACGCGCGCACGTCGTCGTCGATCTCATCGATCGCGCGCAAACGGAGGTTGTGAAGGTGATTGCGCGGCGAGAACGTCTGCACGCTTTCGAATCGCGGGTGCTCGACGCGTTCCGCGAGGACGATGCCGAGGATCAGATGATCGCGGCGCGGATAGACGCTGATGAAGGACATGCGGCGGTGAAACGCGATGCGCGTTTTCTCGGGAAGCACGTCCGATGGTCCGCACGCGCGAACAGCCTTCGCGAGCGCGTCGAACAGCGCACGCAACTCCGGCGGCCGCTTCGCGAAGTGATCGTCGAGATGCCCGAGCTTGCGGCAGGTGTGCGATTGATTCGGATTCGCGAACGTGCGCTCGCACTTCGGGCACTTCCACAGCGGCTTCTTCATCGAGGGATAGTTTACGGACGAACAGCTCGCCGGCGAACGAAGTTGACGCTGGTCTCGGCCGTCGATGAATTGTTCGCTTGATTCGGATCCTCGGTGCTGCTCGCTACATCGACGATGTTCTTCAGCGTTCCCACTTGCCTCGGCGCCGCGATCGTCACCGTCACAGTGATCGAACCGCCGTTGATCAGCATTGCGGCATGGCACTCGAGCGTCTGCTGCTCGAAGCTGCAGACCGCGTCCGGCGATGAGGCTGAGAGGAACGTTGTACCGATGGGCAGATGATCGCGGATCACGATATCCGTGGCATCGAACGGTCCTGCATTGCCCGCCGTAATCGTGTAAACGACGTTTCCGCCGGGCACGGTTTGCGCGGGCGTCGCCGACTGCTCGATGAAGAGATCTGCGCCGCTCTCGATGGATGTCAATGCCTGCGCGGACTTGTCTTCCGTAGTCCGATCGGCCGGTGCATCGTCCGTGACTGTAGCGATATTCGTGATGACGCCGCTCGCGGAGTCCGCGACTTGCACCGTCAACTCGTACGTCGCGGAAGCTCCAGGCGCAAGGGTTGGAGTCGAGCACGTCACGTTCGTTTCGGCCACGCAGACAAAAGCGACGCCGCCGGTATTTGTGAGTCTGACGAACGTCGTGCCTTCCGGGAGCGTGTCTTTGAAGACGACGTTTTCGCCGTTCGCAGTGCCGCGATTCATGACATCGATGGTGTATCGCAGCAGCGAGCCCGGCGCGGCAGTCAATGCGGCCGATTTCGTAATGGCAACGTCCGGATGCGCCACTATCGTGGAAGCGTCGGCGACATTGTTCGAAGGATTGACGTCGTTGCTCGTCGAGGACACCGCCGCGTGAGCACGAACTTCTCCGCTCGAGCCGCTGACAGTCAAGGCGAATGTCGCTGTATTCGCGACGTCGAATGTCGAGATCGTGCATTGAATCGCTGGCGGATTGCCCACCGTCGGAGTGGTGCAATTGAATACGGGTCCGCTCGTCTGTGTGAACGACACGAACGGGGATGGTGAAGAGACCGTGAGCACCGTACTGGTTGCCGATTGCGGACCGTCGTTTCCCACGTTGATCGTGAATGTGACGTCCGGGCCCGGAGGGACTACAGGCGGATCGATGCCGACGCGAAGATCGGTCGCGGTCGTCACGACGGGTACCGCATTGGAGAATTCGGACGTCTCATTGGGAGCGTTCTTTGTGAACGTTGCCGTGATGTAGCGTCCCGCAGGCACGGCCGGAAGCGTCGCTCTGAAGGATGGCGCCGTGGCGGTCAAGTCCAGCGAGCCGATAAAGGTCTCGCCTTCGCCCCAGCCCGAAGGATCAGGTGTTGCGTTCGAGAAGAATTCGAGTGTTCCGGGAGGGCCCTGATTCAGCTCTCCTTCGACAATCGTCGAATTTCCATCCGTCACCGCCGAACCGAGGTTCGGATGCTGAATGAAATTGTCGGAGTCATTCGGATTCTCGCCGTCGCCGGTATCGGTCGACGTGCGGTCGATGCCGAGGCCTGCGTTTGCGTAGATGGAATTGTGGCGAATTGCGAGTCCGAGCGCGAGCCGGGGACGGAGCACGCCTGCGCCGCCGTTATAGGCGATGACGTTGTTTGTGTACGTTCCGCCGGCGCCTTTGACGCCGTCATGGAGATTGCCGAACGGATTTCCCGCGGGGTCGGTGCCGATCCAATTGTGATTGACGTTCCCTGAGGCCGTAATGCCGTAGTCGTTGCCGCTGATGACGTTATTCGAGATGACGCCGGAGCCTGCGATGCCGGTGCCATTCGGTATTCGCGTGACCAGATCACTTGATAATCCCACGAAATTGCTGCTGATGACGGCGCCGTCGGTCGAGATTCCAATGCCATTGCCGGCGATGACGTTCGACGAAATGCTCGTTCGTAAACCCGCATGCGACTCAATTCCCGTTCCATTTCCGATCGGGTTTTTGATATTGATGTCGGTCCCAACGTCATTACGCGCGATGTCCACACTCGTTGCTTGGAAGTCGACAAACACGCCGACTCCGTTTCCGGAAATCACGTTCCGTCCGGGTCCGCCGATCGTTGCGAAGCCGTTGCGCACCCAAATGCCGTACCCTCGTGTTCGGAACAGAAAACGTTCCCGTCGGATCGACGCCAATCAGGTTGTTGTCGAGGGTCGCCCTTCCTTTGAGCTCCAGTCCGATGTCGTTTCCGGAGATGACATTTCGACTGAATGTGGCCGTCGTACCGGAGGAGGCGAGGACGCCGATGTGGTTCCGGGGCTTTCCGGGACCAATCCCGCCGATCCAGCAGCCTGTGAGTGTCAAGTTACCCATGTTCAAGACGACTGGGCTGCAGCAATCATCGGGAGATACCGTGGAAGTGGCCGCCCCGGTAAAGAAGAGGTTCTTAATGATGACGTTGCTCGCAGCAGAAACGATCAAGCCGGAGCGAACCTCAATCACGGGACCGCTTGTGGTCGGATCTTGAGTGCTTCCATCAATGGTAACAACATCGGTGACCGTGATTGGAGCCGACGTGAGCACTATGACGAAGGGGCCGTTGGGAATTGAGAACGTAACGAGATCGGCACCGGCTTGCGCATTGGCGTCCAATACGGCCTGCCGCAATGAGCCCGCTCCGCTGTCGGCTGTATTCGTGACCGTATAGGTGTTCGCAAGCACCGGCGCTGCGATGAGAAGCGCAAGCAAAACACGAAACGAGCGCATCCGGTACGATTCCCTCATGGAGATCTCGCGTCTCTTCACTTACAACGACTGGGCCAATCGCCAAGAAGTCGCTCGCCTCGGCGCAATCGCCACACCTACGCGTGCGGTTCGGATTCTCGCGCACATCATCGCCGCCGAATGGCTGTGGATCGCGCGTCTGCGACAAAGCGAGCCGCGTCTCGCGGTTTGGCCGGAGCTGACGCTCGAGCAGTGCGCGTCGGAGATCGAGACGCTGCGCGACGCATGGAACGGCTATCTGCATGAAGCAGCGCTCGACACCGTCATCCGCTACACGAACTCACTCGGCGAGCAATGGTCGAATCGCGTCGACGACGTCCTCACGCACGTCATCATTCATGGCGCATATCACCGCGGACAGATCGCCACGATCGTGCGCGAGGGCGGCGACGAGCCGGCGTACACCGACTACATTCACTGCATCCGCAACGGTTTCATCTGACGCGTTACCAGAGGACCGTTTTGTCGACCACGTTCAACGACGCGCGTCCGAGGAGCGCGAGCGCGGTCTCCAGTTCCTCGCGCAGAATCGCGATCGCGCGCGCGACGCCGTTCGCGCCGTCGACTGCGAGCGCGAATGCGTACGGTCTTCCAATCAACACTGCGTTGGCACCGAGTGCGATCGACTTGATGATGTCGGTGCCGCGGCGGATGCCTCCGTCGACGAGAATCGGTACGCGACGATCGACGGCCGCGGCGACCTCCGGCAGCGCATCGATCGTCGCCGGCACCGTGTCGAGATTTCGCGCGCCGTGATTCGACACGACGATTCCTTGCGCGCCGTGATCGATCGCGCGCGCGGCGTCGTCGCCTGTGAGAATCCCCTTGAGCAGCACCGGCACGTGCGCGATCGTCTGCAGCCACTCGACGTCGCGCCACGTGATCGGCTCGCGCGTCGCGCTCACGACGCTCAGTCGTTCGCGGCCCTTCGCGTCGAGATGCGGCGTCGTGAAATCGGGAGGCAGCGCGAAGCCGGCGCGTTGCTGCCGGTTGCGCGCGCCGAGGACGGGAGTGTCGACGGTGAGGCAGAGGGCGCGGACGCCGGCTGCTTCCGCGCGCGCGATGAGATCGCGCGTCACTTCGCGATCGCTTTGCAGATAGAGCTGCAACCATAACGGCGACGTCGCCGCCGACGCGATCTCTTCGATCGAGCACGTGCACGCGGTACTGACGACGCACACCGCATGCGCCGCGCCCGCGCCGCGCGCGGTCTCCGCTTCGCCCTGCGCATGAAACAACTTCTGATACGCGACCGGCGCGAGAAGAATCGGATGCGGAAGCGTTTCGCCGAAAAGCGTGACGCTCGTATCGATGCGCGACACGTCTTCGAGCACGCGCGGACGCAGCCGGATGCGGTCGAACGCCTCGCGATTCCAGCGCATCGATATCTCGTCGCCTGCGCCCGAGGAGACGAACTCGTACGCCATGTGTGGAAGTCGCTCGCGCGCCGCGCGCTCGAAGTCGTTGAGGCAAACGATGTTCGTCATCGCCGTGTCAGCTCTCCTCGCAGGTCGTCCTGCATCGCGCGCTTGACGTCGTCCGGTGAGTCGCCGCGGCTGAACAGGTAATACAACTTCGCCAGCGCCGCCTCGGCCGTCATGTCGAATCCGCTGATGATGCCCGCGCGCGCGAGCGCGGTGCCGGCGGTGTACTCGGTCAGGTTCACGGTGCCTTCGAGACATTGCGTGCAGTCGACGATCACGACGCCACGCGCCGTCGCTTCGGTCAATGCGTTGAGGAAGTCGAGGTTCGCGTCGGGACCGTTGCCGACGCCGTACGCTTCGAGCACGAGCCCCTGCAGCGGAGCGCGAAGGACGTTGCGCACGAGCTCGGGCGAGATGCCGGGGAAGAGGCGAAGCGCGCTGACGACCGGCGAACCGAATTCTTCGACGACCAATTTTTGTGCACTTGCGCGCCTGACGAACGGCCCGTTGATCTCGATGTCGATGCCGACTGTGCCGAGCGGCGGGAAGTTCGGCGAGTCGAACGCAGCGAATCCATCCGCGCTCACTTTCACCGCTCGGCAGCCGCGCAGGAGCTTGCCGCCGAAGTACAAGCAGACTTCGGGAACGTCGTACGAGGACGCGATGAGCAGCGATGTGATCAGGTTCTCGCGTGCGTCGTTGCGCACTTCGCAAAGCGGAATCTGCGATCCGGTGATGATCACCGGCTTCGCGAGTCCGTTGAGCATGAAGGGCAGCGCCGACGCGGTGTACGCCATGGTGTCGGTGCCGTGCAGGACGAGGAAGCCGTCGTAGTCGTCGTAGTGATCGGCGACGTCGTGCGCGATCTTCACCCACTCACGCGGCGTCATGTTCGAGGAGTCGAGCAGCGGCGCGTATTCGTTGATCGTCACCAGCGGCATCGAGTCGTGATGCAGCTCCGGCATCGCGTCGAGCTGCTGCTGCAGATATCCCGGCTCCGGCGAGTAGCCGTCGCTCGTGCGGCGCATGCCGATCGTGCCGCCGGTGTAGGCGATGTAGACGCGTTTGCGCATTCGTTCAGTGCGCGTTCTTGTAGACGACGCCGTCTTTCATCACGAAGAACACGCGCTCGGTGACGTGGATGTCGTCGAGTGGATTGCCGGGCACGGCGACGATGTCGGCGAGCTTGCCCGCTTCGATCGAGCCGAGTCGATCGGCGATGCCGAGGAGGTCGGCGTCGGCTTTCATGGCGGAGCGCAGCGCTGCAGCCGGCGCCATTCCGCGGCTCACCATGTATCCGAACTCCTTCGCGTTCGTGCCGTGCGCGTACGTGCCGGCGTCGGTGCCGAACGCGATCTTCACGCCGACGCGCAGAGCATCGCGAAACATGCGATCGACCGATTTGCCGGCGGCGTCTGCCTTCAACTGAATCGGCGGCGGAAACTTGTGCGTCTTCTCCATCTCGACCGGAGACAGCGTCGGCACCAGGTAGACGCCTTTCGCTTTCATCAGCTCGAGCGTTTCGGCGGTGAGGAACGAGCCGTGCTCGATCGAGTCGACGCCGGCCTGGATGGCCATGCGCGCGGCGAGATCGCCGTGGCAATGCGCGGCGACTTTGCGCTCCCAGTGATGCGCTTCTTCGACGATCGCATTCATCTCCGCCTGCGAGAGCTCCGGCGCGTCGACCGGATCGGCGAGCGAGAGGACGCCGCCCGACGGCATGAACTTGATGACGTCGGCGCCGAACTTGATTTGGTAGCGCACCGCGGCGCGGCATTCATCGGGACCGTTGCAGATGCCTTCGAGCGGCCCCCACTGTCGCGTGCGCGACGGCGGAATTGGATCGTTGTCGGAGTGGCCGCCCGTCGCGCCGATCGCGTAGACGGCGGCGAGGATGCGCGGGCCGGCGGTGATGCCGTCATTGATCGCGTTGCGCAGTCCGATGTCCTGATAGTCGGTTCCGCCGAGGTCGCGAACGGTAGTGAATCCGGCATCGAGCGTTCGCTTCGCATAAAGCGCGGCGTAGTGCGCCTGCTCCGACGGCTGCCGCATCGTGCCGTTGTAGAACGTGCGATACCAGTCGTCGCCGAGCTCGAAGGCGATGTGCGTGTGCGCATCGATGAAGCCGGGGAGGAGCGTCGCATCGCCGAGGTCGATGATTTGCGCGTCCGCGGGAACGGCGCCGCCGATCGACTTGATGCGATTGCCTTCAATGACGATGACGGCGTTTTTCGTGATGGTGTCCGAAGTGCCGTCGAAGAGGCGCGCCGCTTTGAGGACGATCGTCTTCGGTTGCTGCGCGAATGAGGAGAGGGCGAATGCGAGGATGAGGAACGACTTTCTCAACATGCGCGAGAAAGTAGCACAGGGTCAGAGAAACGGATTCACGACGCGGACGTTGCCGTAGACGCGTCCGTGTTGAAAGTCTTCGGAAAGTAGCTCGGTCAAACCGAAGACTTCTGCGTACGCCAGCATGTGGGCGTCGTACCAGGAGAGTTGGTATTCGACATGTCCCCGCAGCGCGGCCCGCAGGACGTCGACATTGGGATAGAGAACGCTTACGTGCGCAAGAATCTCTTCCGTTTCTTGACGCGCTTCACGACGGGTGAGGATCGGTTTGCCGCTCGGCAGGGGACGCGTGATTACAGATACGAACTCGATGACCGCCTGGTGTGCGATGCGAATCGAATTGCTATTGAAGCCGTCGTGCAGCAAGCGTCGCGCGCGCTGTTGCTTTGCCGGATCCCGCGGATCCCAGGCATAAACCAGAAGGTTTGTATCAGCGAGGGCTGCCACGATGATCGTCGTAGAGATCTTCGCGCGTCCACCCGCGATCGTCTGATTGAGGGATGTGTCGTTCGGCCTGACGTTCGTCCTGGCGTGCCATGGCTTCGTCGAACCACTCCAGACGATTCGCGGTGACAACATCTGGATTCGCAGGTGTGATGTGAATCCCCGACGCTGTCTTCGACACCTCGACCTCATCCCCAGGACTGATGCCGCATTCGCGAGCGAGCTCCTCGGGGATAGCCACTTCCAGGTTGCTGGTGACTCTTGCCATCGCCAAACGAGTATAACGCCGGCCTTGCGGCCGGCGTTTCCTCATGCCTTGCGGTCTGATGGATTCGTGTTTGCGGGGGCGGGTGGCGCCGCGACGGGCGTCTGCACATCCGACGACGGGCCCGAGCCCGGAGCGATCGTCAGCTTTTCGCTGGGACCTTCCTCCGGGTAGGACTCCTTCTTCTTGATGTAGTCGATGCCCGTCTCCTCGATGAGGATCTGGTTCACTTCCCATCCTTCGAGCGTCTCACGCTCGAGGAGCTTGAGCGCGATCTTGTCGAGGGCGGGCTTGTGTGACGTGATGATCTCGTACGCGGTCTTGTACGCCTTCTCGAGGATGCGACGCACTTCCTTGTCGATCTCGATCGCGGTCGCTTCGGAGTAATCCTGGTGCTGCGCGAACTCGCGGCCGAGGAAGATGGCTTCTTCTTTCTTGCCGAAGGTGGCGGGGCCGAGATCCGACATGCCCCACTCGCACACCATGCGTCGCGCCATGTTCGTCGCGCGCTCGATGTCGTTGCCGGCGCCCGTCGTCAACTCGTTGAGGAACACTTCCTCGGCGATGCGGCCGCCCATCATCACAGCGAGCAGCGCCTCGAGGTAGCGCTTCGAATACGAATACTTGTCCTCGACCGGAAGCTGCTGCGTGAGGCCAAGCGCGCGGCCGCGCGGAATGATCGTGACTTTGTGCAGTGGATCGGCGGCCGGCAGAATCGCGGCGACGATCGTGTGACCCGACTCGTGATACGCGGTGTTGCGCTTCTCGCGGTCGCTCATCACCATCGACTTGCGCTCCACGCCCATGAGGACTTTGTCCTTGGCGAACTCGAAGTCGACCATCTGCACTTTCTTCTTGTCGTAGCGCGCGGCGTTCAGCGCGGCCTCGTTGACGAGGTTCGCGAGATCGGCGCCGGAGAATCCTGGCGAACCACGCGCGATGATCGACGGATCGACGTCTTCGGCGAGCGGAATGTTGCGCGTATGCACGCGGAGGATTCCCTCGCGACCTTTGAGATCGGGTAGATCGACGACGACGCGGCGATCGAAGCGGCCCGGACGAAGGAGCGCCGGATCGAGAACGTCGGGGCGGTTCGTGGCGGCGACGAGAATGACGCCGTCATTCGACTCGAATCCGTCCATTTCGACGAGCAGTTGATTGAGTGTCTGCTCGCGCTCGTCGTGTCCGCCGCCGAGACCTGCGCCGCGGTGACGGCCGACAGCGTCGATCTCATCGATGAAGATGATGCACGGCGCGTTCTTCTTGCCTTGCTCGAACAGATCGCGCACGCGCGACGCACCGACGCCGACGAACATCTCGACGAAGTCCGATCCGGAGATCGAGAAGAACGGCGCGTTTGCCTCGCCGGCGATGGCGCGCGCGAGGAGCGTCTTGCCGGTGCCCGGAGGACCCATGAGCAGAACGCCCTTCGGAATCTTGCCGCCGAGCTTGGTGAACTTCTGCGGCTCTTTGAGGAACTCGATGATCTCGTGCAGCTCGAGCTTGGCTTCATCGACGCCAGCGACGTCTTTGAACGTCACCTTCTTCGCGCTGCCGGAAAGGAGCTTCGCCTTCGACTTGCCGAAGGAGAGCGCTTTGTTGCCGCCCGCCTGCATCTGGCGCATGAAGAAGATCCAGAGGGCGATGAGGAAGATCACGGGTAACCAGGTAATGAGTGCGGTGATGATCGGCGCGTCGCCTTTCGGCTCGAAATTCACGACGACGTTGTGCGCACGCAGGATGTCGTACAGCGCGGGGTAGTTCGACGGTCCGTTGAGATGGAACTCGCGCTTGCCTCCCGGCAGCGCCTTCGTCTCTCCTCGGATTTCTTCGCCGCGGATCGTGACCTGCTCCACGGTGCCCTGATTGACCATTTCAACGAACTTGCTGAACGGGACCAGGTCGCTCGTTCCCTTTGTCGTCTGGAAAAGGCTCCAGAGAAGGAAGACGAGGACGATGATCACCACCCAGAGGAGTGCGGTCTTCACGGTGGAATTCAAAAAATGCCTCCAAGAAAGCACACGATGCTGCGGGCGTGCCTAACCCGAACGGAACGGTCGGGGTCGCGTGGAAATTCTACTGACTGCGGGTCGCGAAGTACCGCCACAGTCCGAAGAGGAAGAGAACGGGAGCCCAAGTGATGAGCGCGGTGAGGAACGGCGTTTCCCGGTATACCTCGAACTGCATCGTGACATTCTTCGCCCGAAGGCGATCGATCATCGGTGGATAGTTCGACGGCGCGACTGTCGCGAATTCGCAAACGCCGCCCGGAGCGGTCGCACGCGTCACTCCGCGAATCTCGGTGCCACGGATGATCACCCGCTCGACGTCGTTGCGATCGACGTGATCGAGAAACGCGCTGAACGTGATCATCGCCGTCGTCGACTTTGTTGTTTGAAACAAACTCCAGCACAGAAACACAGCGACGAGGATCACGACCCAAAGAATGGTTCTCCTGAGGACATTCATACGCGTCCGATGAACGGAAGGTTGCCGAAACGTCCGTCGAGCTCGAGCCCGTAGCCGGCGAATGAAGCGCCTTCGCTGTCCGCGACCTCGAACGCGGCGTAGTCGACTCTCAGATCGACCGTGCGATGACTCGGGCGATCGATCAGCGCGACCAGACGCAGCGAAGCAGGGGAGTGAATGCGAAGTTGTGTGAGCAGATAGTTCTCGATGACGCCGGTAGAGACGACGTCTTTGATGACGTAGACGTTGCGGTGGGCGATGTCGGTGTAGCTGACGTAGTCGATCTCAACGGCGGTCGCGGTCTCGGTGTCGCTGATGTCGCGGACGACGTCGATGAATCCGTAGCTGACGTCGCCGTCGATCGCACGCAGAAGATCCGACAAGAAGACGGCCGCGCCTTTGAGGATGCCGAGGAGGAAGACGCCGCCCTGGGAATCGGCGCGGATTGCTTGTCCGACCGCGGCGACGCGGCGTGCGATCTCGTCGGCGGTGAATACTTCGACAACGTCGCTCACGTGGGCGAGCCCGATTGTACGACAGACGCTTCATAGCGGTCGGCGTCGGCGTCGGTGACTTTGAAGGAGTCGGACACTTCGATGCCCGCGACCCAGACGATCTCGCCGTTCCAGATGAGAAGCGGAATGCGGTCGCGCTCTTCGACCGGGACCTTGCGATCGATGAGAAGGTCTTTGAGTTTCTTCTCGTGGCCGAGGCCGAGAGGGCGGAAGCGGTCGCCGTCGCGGCGATTGCGGATGGTGAAGTGGGGAGTGGCGCCGCGCGGGAGGTGGAAGGGTTGGGTTGCGTGGTTGCTCGGTTGCTTGGTTGCTCGGTGGATGGTGAAGGTTGCGTTGAGCGGCGCGATGAAGATGGAGTCGTTCGCGTTGATCTCGAATTCGTAGTCGTCGATCGGCTCGGGTTTTCTGCGCAGGATCAGTTGATCGTTGCGGGGAATCAACTCGAGTGACTTCGTGACGCTTGCGCGTTTGGTGATGTCGAGGTCGAACGCGATGTCGCGCGCATGTGGATCGAGACGGCGGATGTGGCGTTGCAAAAGTGCGTGGCGGAGCAGCGGATCGTCGGGCAGCTTCGCAAAGCGCGTCTCGTCGGCGGTGGTCTCGACTTCGAGCGAATCGATTTCGCGCTCGATGATGCGCCACATCGATCGCGCGTGCTCTGCGACGCCGGCGATGTTGTCGATGACGCTTTCGTCGTAGTCGCGCAGCGTCGCGCGGATTCGGTTGCGGAGAAATCGCGGATCGGCATTGCTCGAGTCGATGCGCGGAGTGATGTTGCGCTCGCGGAGAAACGCTTCGACGTCGGCGCGAGTCACGTCGAGCATCGGACGGATGAAGCCGTCGTCGCGAAGCGGATGGATGCCGCGGAGTCCGGCGATCCCGCTGCCGGTGAAGAGCCGCATCAGAATCGTCTCGGCCTGATCGTTCTTCTGATGCGCGGTGGCGATGAACCGCGCATTGCGTCGTTGTTTGATGTCGAGCAGGAGACGCGTGCGCACTTCGCGCGCGGCCGCTTCGATCCCGGCGCGCTTCACCGCATCGTCGTCGAGCCTGCCATCCGCGACTTCGAGCGGAACGCCGACTCGCTCGCACAGCGCGCGGACGAATGCTTCGTCGCCGTTCGATTCGTCGCCACGAAGATGATGATTGACGTGCGCAGCGACGACATCGAATTTCAATTCGAGGAGCGCGAGCAGAAGCGCGGTCGAGTCCGCTCCGCCCGACACAGCCGCGACGATCGTGCACGGCGCGACGTCATGCGCGGCGAAGAAGCGGCGGATCGATGCAACGATCATTTGTGTACAATCATGACTCTCTCTCCCGAACAAAGGGAGGCTTATGCGCCGCGAAGGTCGCCGCGGTTTCACGCTCATCGAATTACTCGTTGTCGTTGCAATCGTCGGGATCCTCGCCGGAATCGCCATCGTCAATTACCTGATCGCGCTGCAAAGGGCGAAGCAGCGCCGCACCATGGCCGACATGCGCACAATCGCGCAGGCATGGGAATCAAAAGGCGCCGAAACGCACGGCTACAACGTCGCCGGCTTCACGTTTCCATCCGTCAACGTGACGGATGCGCAGCTCGATCAACTTCTTTCTCCGACATACGCCAAGACGCTCCCCAAGGTCGACGGCTGGAACCGCAGCCTCGCCTTCGCGCTCGATCAACCGATCGGCGGCCCCACCGCGTCGACGTACGCAATCCGCTCGTCAGGCTCCGACGGCGCCTACGAAGGAACGTACACACCCGGCCCGATCACGCATTTCGAATGCGACATCGTGTACGCGAACGGGGCGTTTGTTTGCTATCCGGAGAAGTGACGCGGCGCCGCACCTCTACGTGATCATCACCTCATGAGTGCCGTTCTTGTCTTTGATGATGACCTTCGTCACCTCCGGCCCCGCGTCGAATGAATCGCTCGCCGTGCTGGGAAACGGCTCGTCGGGTTCACCGTTCGGCTCGTGCCAGAGCACGTATTCGCGCGGGTCCGCCGAAGGGTTGGGCCGATCGAGCCACGCCGCGTCGTCGACGTTCGGCAGCTCGAAGTTCGCGGTGACCCTCACCGTGCCGCCCGTCCGTATGGCCGTATAGGTCCCCTCGCCGAGCTCCAGCCGGGCGTATTCATCATTGATCCACTGCTTGAAAAGCGAGATCCACTGCGGCGGCCACGGGCCTCCGGTATCCGGTGGAGGCATCGCGCCGCTTTCGACCCAACTCAGGAAGACATTGATCCCTTGATCGTTCGGCGTCGCTCGCGCGCGTACCTGGTCGTAGTCGAACAGATCGATCTTTCGCTTACCGCCCATGCGCAGCATGTGATCGCGGTCGATCGACCGCATCATCGGAAGGATGTGCAGTTCCCAACGGACTTTTTTCACTTTTGCCCCCGGTCGAACACGATCGACACCTCATCGAAGCGCACTTCCGACCGTAGCGATAACGGCACGGCAGTCGCCGACGCGTCGTTCGGCTGCACGTCGTCGAGCACGACCGCGAGCTTCCACGCCGCGCCTGCGTATTTCTTCGCGAGGTAGCGCAGTTCGGTCGTGGCGTCGACGTACAACGTCGCCGTCGACGGCATGTTGTGGTCGGCGTGATGCAGCGACCAAACGCTGTATTCACCGAGACGGTATCGATGCTTGAACTGCTCGTCGGTGGGTGCGAGCTTGGTTTCCGCCGGATAGAGATACACCGCGCCGCGATAGCTGAACGTCGACGGCACTTCCGCGCCCGTGATCTCCACCTCGGCCGTCACGAAGTCCGGCTGCGGGATCTTCAGGTCGACGATCACCGAGCCGGCGGCCATGCTCTTCTTTGGCTCGATCAGTGCCAGCGCCGCCTTCGGCGCCGCGAATGATGCCACTGCGTGCGGCGGTGCGGGACATGTGGTCAGGTCGTAAACGTATCCGAGGTCTTCGGTGTTCGTGACGTTGCGAGGAGTCCACTCGGGCATCCCGCGCAACTTGCAATCGAGACAGCCGAGAGCTTGATCGGGATGCGCTTTCTGCCAACGCGCGAAGACGAGGTCGATGTAGTTGTGGAATGACCAGAACAGTGGATCGACGGCAGCGGTCGTATCCACGCGCATCGCCCCTCCGATCCACAGGTGCATCTCGTTGTGGTACGGGTGCTCGAAAGTGCCGTACGCGGCGCCGGGACAATCGGGATCGCTGCAGGCCGAGCCGCCGAACATCCGCCGCGTCGTGCCTTTCTGGATGACGTCCGCGAGTTGGGCTTCGCTGTACTTGCGATTCTCCGGCTGGGTCGTGCGGCGTACGGCGTACAGAACGTCGCCCTTCACCTCGAACACTTTGGGATAACGCAATCCCGTCGGATCGACGGCCCAATTCCAGTATGGAAGCATGATCGAACGGGTGCCGTTGGCTGGATCGGACTCCTGCAGCGCGCGCTCGAAGACCAGCAGCAGAGCGCGATGCCACGGCAGAAAGAGCTCGTTCTTGTGATTGCAGTTCGAGATCGTGCCGTTGCCGTTGTGAAGCGCCGCGTACCACTGAAAGCTGTTGTGAAGCGGATCGTTGGGGTTGTCTTTCGCCGGGTCGCGTTTCTTCAGGACGTCGATCGCATGCCGGTACGTTGCAAGTTCATCGGGGGAGAGACACTCGATGTTTCTTCGCGCACGTGGCGCCGCGGCCTGCGCGGATTGCGGAATGACGAGTGAGACGAAGACTGCGGCGACGAACAAACTCCGGACTGCACGCATGTTGATTCCTCCTGAGCGCACTCACATCAGGAGAGTATCAATCGATGCAGTTCCCTACCCGGGGTGTGGGTTATGGGATGGAGTTTGGTGGCGGTGCCCAGAGTCGAACTGGGGACCTAGCGCTTATGAGACGCCCGCTCTAACCATCTGAGCTACACCGCCATCGGGAAAAAGCGTCCGGGACTATACTCAAACATCGTCCGCTCGGGGAAATTTCGAAATGGACACCACCAGCGAGCGCGTTTGCGTCGGATGCGGCGACACCGAGGAGATGGCTCATCTCGAGCGCTGCCAGATGTGCAGTCGCTTCTTCTGTCCTGACTGTTCGTACCGCGCCCTCGGGCGCCGCTTCTGTTCGGAAAAATGCTCACGCGGTTTCTTTTATGGAGACGTTGATGACGACCCGGACTCTCGACCAGACAACGACGAATGACATCCTCACCACCCGCGGCGCGATGACGCATCGCCCGCGCCGACTCCGCCGAAGCGAGTCGATTCGATCGCTCGTGCGCGAGACGATCGTGCGTGCGGAAGACTTGATCTATCCGCTCTTCGTCGTGCCGAACAGCCGATCGAAAGTCGAGATCAGCTCGATGCCGGGCGTCTTTCAACTTCGCGTCCGCGAAGCCGTCGACGAAGCCAAGCGCGCCGCCGACCTCGGCCTCCGGGCGGTGCTTCTCTTCGGATTGCCCGAATACAAAGACGGAATCGGATCGTCGTCGTGGGATCCGTCGGGTCCCGTGCAGATGGCGATCGAAGGCATCAAGCGCGCCGTTCCCGAGATGGCGGTGATCGCCGACGTCTGCCTCTGCGAGTACACCGATCACGGGCACTGCGGCGTGATCGTCGATCGCAACGGAGTCAAGGACGTCGACAACGATCAAACGCTCCCGCTGCTGATGAAGCAGGCCGTGTCATTCGCCGCCGCGGGCGCCGACTTCGTCGCGCCGAGCGACATGATGGACGGCCGCATCGGCGCGATTCGTAAAGCGCTCGACGAGCGATCGATGTCGGACGTCGGCATCATGGCGTACTCCGCGAAATTCGCGTCCGCGTTCTACGGTCCGTTCCGCGAAGCGGCGGAGTCCGCGCCGCAGTTCGGCGATCGACGGACGTATCAAATGGATCCTGCCAACGGACGCGAAGCGGTGCGCGAGATGGCGCTCGACGTCGCCGAAGGCGCCGACATCATCATGGTCAAGCCGGCGCTCTCGTATCTCGATCTCATTCGCGCGGCGCGCGACAACTTCCAGCTGCCGGTCGCCGCTTACAACGTCAGCGGCGAATACTCGATGGTGAAAGCGGCCGCGGAGCGCGGCTGGATCGACGGACCGCGCATCACGAACGAGATCCTGACGTCGATCAAGCGCGCCGGCGCGGATCTCATCATCACGTACCACGCGGTCGAGTGGGCTAGCCGCACCAAACAGCAGTGACCGCGTCGGGGTGATCGAGCAGGTAGCCGTCTTCGGCTTCGTCGTACGCGATCACTGCGCCTTCGAGGCGTGACGCCGCCATGTCATCGAGCGCGACGCGGATTCCGTCGATGTCTTCGATGTGATCGCCGTCATTCGGCGTCTCGGCATAGCTCAGGCGATATCCGCTGCCGCCACATCCTGTCGTGAACGCGATGCGGAGAATGCGTCCGGACAGATCGTGCGCGAGATGATTCGCGGCTTCAGGGGAGAGGGACAGGTTCATGGTGTCGTCGAGCCGTGGACGATGCGCCATTCCGCGTCCTCGCGTTTCCACCAGTCGCTGTCGTAGCGGATGAGCGAGAGCTCGCGCTCGAGCTCCACGACGTGCGCGCGTTTCACCGCGTGAAGGAAGATCATCAGATTGCGATCGATCTCCGACGCACCCCGCGACAGCTCGTCGAGCCGGCGCATCATCGTCTTCTCGCGCGCGACGAGAAACTCGGCGGCCTCGCGATACGAGAGATCGCCTTCGTGGATGTCCTGGAACTGCATGTCGGCGCCGAGGGTGACCTTGAGCGGCTCGCCGTTGAGGGCGGCGACTTTCATCTCGATCAGATCGCGATTCGTGCGCTCGTCGACGGCGAACTGCTTGAACGTCATCGCCGTCATCGGATTGGGCAGACTCTCGGCGAGCTTCTCGAACGTCTTGTACGCCTCGATGGTGTACTGAAAGAGACGGCCGAGTTGCTGGCCGTCGAGTTGGGTCGTCGGTGTGTCGACTGCGGTCATATCTGCAACCTCTATTCGATCTTCGCTACCTTCACGATCACATCGCCCGTGAGCTTCGACTGACACGAGAGCCGGTACGGCGGATCGAGCTCTTTGTACGTTTCATCCGGCGTCGGCGGCGTGAGGTTGTCCCACCCGTCGACGACTTCCACTCTGCAAGTCCCGCACGCGCCGTCGCCGCCACAAACGTGCGCGATCTTCACGCCCATTTCCAGCGCCGCGTTGAGCAGCGTCTTTCCCGCGGCGTGCTCCGCCGATGCTCCTTCGTCGACGAAGATCACTCGCGGCATTCGGCCGGGGATTATAGGTGAGGGTAGGGAAATGGTCTTCCCGGGCACTCCCTAAATGGAAAGGTCCACAATCCGTGTCCGACAACGCAGCACCGTCGAAGGGGCGTCTGGCTGGAGCTGCGAAGCGTTCCGCGCTTCCACTTCTCATCGCCTTCATCACTCTCGGGGTCGTGGCGCTGTCGTACTACCTCTACGTCCGGCACAAGACGAACTACTTCGTGGCGCGCGATCTGCGCCTCATGGCGAGCGCCGTCGTTCAGGTCGACGACGCATTTATGCGGAATGCGGGTTACGTGCGGAACTTCGCCGCGATCACACGGGAAGGTCTGCGCACCCGACGCGCCGCCAGCAGCAGCGGCCTCGTGAAGCAGATCGATCTCTACTTTCCCGAGTTCGAGACGCTGGTGCACGACGCGGATATCCCGGAGAGCGACAAGCCGGCCGAAGGCGTGGAAGAAATTCGGAAGCGTCTCTCTCGCGCGCCGAATGTCGAGGAATTCGAGACCTCGATTGTTCCACGCGAGACGACGACCTGGGTCGACATCACCTACCGCGCCCTCGGCAAGACAGACTCGAAAGAAGAGGCGCCCAAGGCGGAAGCCTTGCAGCAGGCGATGGCCGAGGAGGCGAAGGCGCCGCTTCGAACGTCGTTCGGACAGATCGAGTTGAAGCGCCTTCTCGATCCGGTCTTCAGCTCGCCGACGCTCGACGCATTCGACGAAGTGCTGCTCGCCAACAGCGACGGCACCGTCGTCGCGCAATCGCATCGATGGCTCGAGACATCGCGGCAGTCGTCGATGGTCACGGCAATCGGAAATCCGAGCGGCGTGACGCCTTCGACGGCGTCGTCTCCCGTGAAAATCACGTCGCTCAGCTCCGTTCTCGAGCGAAGCGGATGGCGCGAGACCAAGCCGCTCGACATCTCATCGGTCACCGGCGCGACGCGGCAGATCGACGTCTCCATCGCCGGCTCGGACTACGTCCTCTTCGTGCAGCCTTGTCACTTCGCCGCGAAGTTCGCGAAGCCGAAGCAGCCTGCGACCGAAAACAAGAACGCACCCACTGCGGGCGCCGAGGCGAAGAAGGAAACGAAAGAAGGCGCGCCGCAGTGGCTTCTCTGCGCGTTGATCGCCAAGCCGCGTTTCGTCTACGACTCGCTGGCGATCTCGCTGACGCAACTGTCGGTCGTCACCGGCTGTCTGTTGCTCCTCATCTGCTGCTGGCCGTTCGTGCGGCTCACGTTCATCGGCGAACGGCAACCGCTGACGCTCGCCGATCTCATCCTCCTCGGCGTCTGCTGTCTGATCGGCGGCGCAATCCTGACGATCGGATTCGCCGACGCTGTGCTGTACCGGCGTCTCGAGGCGGTCGCCGACGTTCAGTTGAAAGAGTTTTCGGCGTTGCTGGAGCGATCGTTCGAGACGGAGACCGTCGACGCTCGGAATGCTCTCGAGCTGGTCATGCAGATCAAGCGGAAGCCGGAAGGCGGAACGTTCGGCGATCTCAAATTCAATGACGCTGATGAAAACCTGAAGGCGATCCAGCAGAAGTATCCGTTCTTCTCATCGGTCTCGTTCATCGGTTCGAATGGGATGCAGCTCCTGAAGTTCTCCAAAGACGGCAGCGCGCCGGCCGTCTCCGTCGCGGATCGCAATTACTTCCGCGACGTTCAGTCGGGACGGATGCTGCTCACGCGCGAGCGCGAGCCGAAGCCGTTCGTGATCGAGTCGCTGGTGAGTAAGACGACGGGAAAACCGGAAGTGGTGTTGTCGATTCCTGCCGACGCCGACTATCCGGTCGTCGCGCTGACGCTCGAGAAAAGCGCGCTGCTGCGGCCGATTCTGCCGGCGGCGTTCAAGTTCGCGGTGGTCGACGACGCGGGCAACGTGCTCTTTCACAGCAATCCGCAGCTGAACAATCGCGAGAACTTCTTCGAGGAAACGGAAGGCGACCGGCAGCTGCGCGCCGCCGTTGCCGCGCGGCACGATCTAGTCGTCGACAACGTTCGCTACGGCGGCGAGGACTACGTCGCGTTCACGCATCCGATGCGCGTCGGCTGGACGCTGATCACGCTGCGCTCGAAAGGTTTAATGCGCACGATGAACACGGAAGCGATCGTGCTCACGTTGCTCGCGCTGATCTTCTACGCGTCGCTGTGCGTCGTGCTCACGCTGGTCGCGGCGATGTGCGTTCCGTCGTATCGCGCGCCGTGGTTGTGGCCGGACGTCACCCGTCCCGATCGCTACCGTCGCGTGACGTTCCTCTATCTCCTGCTGTTGATCAGCAGCGTCGCGCAGATCATCGCGCTGCGTCCGTCGGCGTTGTTCCTCATCGGATTCCTCGCGCCGATGCACGTCGCGGCGACGACGTACGTGCGCCTTGCGATCAAGCGAAACACCCCGGCGTTTTACACGATCGCCGCGGCGTGGACGGCGCTGACGGTCTCGTGGTGTGCGCGCATCGTCCTCTCGCCGATCGGCGAAGGCGTCTACCTCGGCGATTCGCCGCTCGGTCTGCGCATCTTCATGCTGATTCCGATCGTGATCGCGACGCTTCTCGTGTTGAAGAAGTTGACGACGCCGCTGCGCGCGCTCGCGTTTGCGTTCGGAATCGCGTCGCTCGTCGCGCAGAGCGTGGCGCTGACGCCGTGGGGTTGCGCGATCTCGTTCAGCATCGCCGCGTTCTTTGCCGTCGTGACGATTGCGACCGCGTCGCGCTCGCCGCGCCCGACGGATGGGACGCGCCTGAAATGGGGCGTGCTTCTCCTGGCGTGGTGTTTCATTCTGGTGTTCGTTCCATTGCGCAGCGAGTACGTCGACGAAACGTCCGGCGCTCTTTTGCGCATCGTGACGGTTCTCCTACTCGTGCCGCTCGTGCTCGTGTGGGAGCCGCACGAGAAAAAAGAGAAGCCCGACAAACGCCGCGCGCCGTTCGAAGGGTGGCGCTACATCGTTGCCGGCGTCGGCCTCGCGATCCTGACGATCGTCATCCCGACGATCGCGTTCTTCCGCGTTGCCTACGCGCTCGAAGTCGAAAGCTTCATCAAGTACGGACAACTGCTCTTCGCGGCAGGACTGGAGCAGGAGCTCGAAGCGGACGTGAGCTCGAGCGTCGCGTCGTGTTGGAAACCGACGAAGGAAGGCGATCGCGCCGACTTCTTCAAGTCGAGTTGGTGGATCACCGGAACGAAAGGCGAGAAAGAGACCTTCGCGAACTGGATCGCCGACTCGTGGACGTCGCGCGGCGGAAACGACGTCGGCGAGTTCCTGGAGTCGATGCTCCCGCAGTATTCGCGCGACTCCGTCGCCATGCGCGAGCTTCACCACGATCAGACCAGCGACCGGCGTTGGGAGTGGCGGCGTCGCGGGTCGTATCTCGCTTTGCGATGGCCGCTCCATCTCTCCGCGGAAGCGACGCGAAAGCTCGCGGAGAACGGTGAGACGCCGAAGTGGATCACGGTGTTCACGCGCGTTCCGCAGCCGTTCGCGGCGTGGAGTCGCGTCGACATCTTCCCGTTCCCGCTCACGAAGCCGCGCGTCGACCTCATGTCGATGTCCGCCGTGAACGTCGAAAGCGGCAGCGACACAGCGCTTCGCGCATTCGTCCGCCGCTTCACCTACCTCGTCGTCGCCGTCTCATTCCTCGGCTTGATCGTGTGGGTCGTCTACTTCATCTCCATCAAAGTCTTCCTGCTCGATCTTCAGCGGCCGTTGTGGCTTCCGCGCCGCGACTCCGAATTCCGGCGTCCCTTGCTCAAGCCGACCGTTGGCAGTCACGTGTTTCTCATCAGTCGCACGAGGGAGATGCCGGAGACGCTCGCCGGCGACTTTCATCACGTGCAGCTCGAGACCGCGTACAACGAGATCGGCGCGACGCAGCTGATCCTGCAGATCGATGAGCTGCCGCACGGCAAGCAGGTCGTGATCACCGGCATCGAAGCAGAACCGTCGGATGAGGGATTCACGCTGTTCAAGATCACCGTGCTCGAAGAGGTCCTCGCGCTTTCCGATCGGATGCTCCTGATCATCTCGAAGCTCAGTCCCGCCGCGCTCATCGCGACCGTTTCCGATGACGCGGTGAAGGAGCGATGGCGCGACGCGCTGTCGTCGTTCGTCTGTTTGTATGAGGATCAGATCAACGCGGAGGAGCCGGTCGTTCCGGAGATTGTGGAGCCGGACGAGGAGAAGGTCATCGTCGTCACACCGCCTCCGCCTCCTCCGCCGCCTCCTCGCACGATCATGCAGTGGTTGCGCGACTTCATCGCACTCGATCTGCAGCTGATTCCGACCTCCGTCGAGAAACTGAAAACGCTTCTGGCCTGCGAGATCGACGGCCGTCCCGCGCTGCAGCGGATCGGAACGGAGCTGGAGTCGGAAATCGACAACCACCGCTTCATCGGCGACCGCGTGCAGTTGCTCGACGAGATCCGCGAGCGCGCCGATGCGTACTACAACGCGCTGTGGTCGACGTGCTCCCTCGATGAGCACCTCTTGCTCTTCCATCTCGCGCGCTTCGGGTTCCTCAACGGACGCAATCGCCGCATGGTGCGGCGTCTGCTCGCGCGCGGACTCGTCGTGCGCACGCCGCACCTGCATCTCTTCAACGACTCGTTCCGCGCGTACGTGATCGCGAACTCATCGCGTCAGGAAGTCGCGAGTCTCGAGCGCGCCGATGCCGCCGAAAGCGCGTGGGGAAGGATTCGTGGACCGGTGTTGACCGTGGTGGTCATCGGTGCCGCGGTTTTCTTCAGCACGCAAAAAGATCTGATGAACACGACGAGCGCGATGGTCACGGGAATCGCCGCGGGACTTCCGGCGCTCGCGAAGCTCGTCGGCACGCTCACCGATCGGCGTGGCGATCAGGCCGCGATGCAGTAACTACTCGAGCGCGCGATGCGCCATGTATGAGCTGCGCACGAGCGGCGCGGACTCGACGTGCTTGAATCCGAGGGCTTTCGCGCGGACGCCGAGCTGCGTAAATTCATCCGGCGTGTAGTAGCGGCGCACGGGATGATGGTCACCGGTCGGCGCGAGGTACTGGCCCATCGTGAAGATGTCGACGCCGGAGTCGCGAAGGTCGCGCGCGGTCTGCAGGATCTCGTCGTCGTTCTCGCCGAGGCCGAGCATGATGCTCGACTTCGTCAGCATGTTCGCTTCGTGCGCCCATCGGAGGACGTCGAGGGAGCGTTTGTACTTCGCGACGGGACGCACAGCCGGATAAAGACGCGGCACCGTCTCGACGTTGTGCGCGAGCACATCGGGCTGCGACGCGATGACCACGTCGAGCGCGTCGCGCTTTCCTTCGAGATCGGAGATGAGCACTTCGACCGCCGCTCCGGTTTGCTCGCGCACCGCGCGCACGGTTTGCGCGACGATCTCCGCGCCGCCGTCCGGCATGTCGTCGCGATTCACCATCGTGATCACCGCGTGTCGTACGCCCATCTTCGCGACCGCTTCGGCGACGCGGCGCGGTTCATCCTGATCCGCGGCGAGCGGTTTGCCTTTGCCCACCGCGCAGAACGTGCAGCGGCGCGTGCAGATCTCGCCGAGGATCATGAAGGTCGCGGTGCCGGCGTTCCAGCACTCGAAGATGTTCGGGCAGCGCGCTTCCTGACAGACCGTGTTCAGCGCGAGGTCGTTCATCAGCCGCGACACGGGCAGCTGATCGAGATCGCCCGGCACGCGAATCTTCAGCCATTCAGGCCGGATTCCGGCGCGGCGATTGACCGGTTTAGTCTCGGGAGTACTCAAGTCGTTCCAACGCCTCGCGATCGTCCGTCCACCGGATCCTTTCATACGCCTCGGCGAATGTGAACCAGCCGTACTCGTCGTGCTCTTCGTCGTCCATTCGAATCGGAAGTCGTGAGTCGAGCGCTGCTTCGAACGCGACTTCGCTCGCGATGACGGGAGTGCCGAAACGCGAACTGAGATACTGCGACTCGATCATGAACGACTGCGTGATGCCGATCTCCTCCGGCTCGCCGGGATTGCCCGTCTCTTCGAGCACTTCGCGCCGCGCAGCCTCGGATGGCGATTCGCCGTCTTCGATGCCGCCGGTGATCGGCTGCCAGAAGTTGCCGCGCTCGGGGCGTCGATGCAAAAGCAGCACGCGATCGTCGTCGTGAATCATGACCTTGATCAGACGCACGGTCTCGGGACGCGGAACGATCTCGCGCTCGAAGATCTCCGCGAATTTCGCGACGATGATCTCGCGTACTTCGCGCTCGTCGATGTCGCGTCCTGCTTCGCGCGCAATCGAGGTGACGCCGGTTCCTTGCAGTCCGCATGGCGTGATCAGGCGGAAGTGATCGAGGTTCGTGTTGACGTTCAGCGCGAAGCCGTGCGAAGTCACCCAGCGCGCGATGCGCACGCCGATCGCGGCGATCTTGTCGTTGCCGACCCAGATGCCGCGCTTGCCGTCGACGCGCTCGGCGACGATGCCGTATTCGGCGACGGTCTGAATCAGCACCTCTTCGAGCCTCGTCACGTATTTGCGGACGTCGCGGCTTCCTTCGCCGAGATGGACGATGGGGTAGCCGACGACTTGGCCGGGACCGTGGTACGTGATGTCGCCGCCGCGCGTCGTCTCGAAGAAACGGACGCGCTCGTTTTTAAGGGCATCGTCTGATGCGAGGAGATTGCGCAGATCGCCGCCGCGCCCGAGGGTGATGACGGGCGGATGCTCGAGAAGAAGGAGCTGATCGGGAAGCTCGTCGCGCTGGCGCATCTCGACGAGTTTCTGCTGGAGCTTCATTCCGTTCTCGTAGGTGACGAGATGAAGCTGATGAAGCTCACACGCGCGCCGCACACTCGCGTTAAGTCGGGAGTGTGGCGCAGACATTCCTGTCTGCGCTAACCAGGCCAGACAGGAATGTCTGGCCCACACGCTCAGCGATGCTTCAGCAGCTCGCGGAGGAGCTCTTTCATCTTCGCGGCGTCGGCGATGACTTGCGGAGAGTGCGCAGTCTTCATGAGCTCGTCGATGATCGTCTGCGCGCCGCGGTAATCGCGTGCATTGAAGCGCTGAACGGCGTCGTTGTACGCGGCGATCTCGCGATTCGTAGCCACCTCGTTCTC